>ENA-UOYA01005233-UOYA01005233.1-activated-sludge-metagenome-genome-assembly--contig:-NODE-5233-length-10371-cov-3.399477_pt1 | contig 10371 bp, 8 predicted proteins | sample MGYA00238163_ERZ764804 | MGnify/ENA primary metagenome ERZ764804 (study PRJEB28919, sample SAMN05720223) | activated sludge metagenome | isolation source: Anaerobic digester | place: Hong Kong...
CGATCCAGATGATCTGGTGCGCGCGATCCAACAGGTTCATCGCGGCGAGTCCTCTTTACACCCCGCCGTGGCGCGAATTCTGCTAAATGAGCTCAACAAGCCAGCTCAACATGAAACCAAACAAGTGGATGAGCTGACCGATCGCGAGCTTGAGGTTCTAAGTTTCATCGCCAAAGGGCTCAGCAACCAGGAAATCGCTGAAAAATTGGTCATTTCACGTGCCACAGTCCATTCACATGTCAGCAAAATCCTGGCGAAACTAAATCTTGACAGCCGCACACAAGCTGCCTTATTTGCTATCAAAGAAGGCTATGTGATCGTCGATCCTCAAAAGAAATAAAAAGCATTCCATTTTCAACAAAAACTGCCTGGGCTCATTTACCCAGGCAGTTTTTATTATTCTTTATCAACCAAAAGGTTGACATTTCTTATTAAAACATCAACCATATTTTCGTTTGTGAATAAACTCACATACGGATGAAAACCTCTCCCCTCCCCCCTATACTCAACTATGGAAAACTACTTGGAGGGAAGCATGAAAAATGGTGTTGTGCGAAATTGGATGACTGGCGATGTGATATCGACTCCGCCATACACGCGAATGCATGATGCGCTTCGCTTGATGCGCCGTGAAAAAATTCGCAGTCTCCCGATCGTTGATGAATCATCGTTAGTTGGTGTGGTCACATTGCGGGATCTGTTGCGCGCGGACACTTCCACCGTCATTAAAGACGCCTGGGATCAATACCGTCAGGTGGGTAATGAACCCGTTTCACGCATAATGACGAAAGGTGCCGTCACCATCAGCAGTGAAGCACCAGTTGCGCGTGCCGCACGGGTGATGATGGAAAATAAATTTTCTTCCATCCCGGTGGTCAATGCCGATGGAGTGATGGTGGGTATCATCACCTCCTCTGATCTCTTTCGCATGATCATCGATGAGGTTCCTTTGCTGGATGAACCTATCATTGTTGCCGATTACATGACCTCAGAACCGGTAGTGGTGGATCCTGAAACCTCTCTGTTGGATATTCATCGTCTGATGGGCGTAAAACGCATCAGAGCTATCCCGGTAGTCCAGGAAAAATTGCTGGTAGGCATCGTGACTTTCACCGATGTTGTCAGTGCTGATCCTTCCGCCTTTACAACGCGCGGTAACCAGGAAATTTCCAACAAAATTCAATCCACTCCGGTCCGCTATGTGATGACCAGTTCGCCGATCACCATCCGCCAGACATCCTCAATTACGGAAGCAGCGCGCTTGATGCTGCACAACAAAATACATTCTCTCCCGGTGATGAATGACAAAGAAACCCTGGTTGGGATGATCACCGAAACCGACCTTTTCCGCTTAATTGTCAACCGGTTCCTCTAAACCGGATTGTGAATACAAAACAGATTAGATGATCTCCGAGGTGAAATTATGACACTTACTGTTGAAAAAACCAATCCCCCGAGCGAGGACCGTCGTTGGAAACTTGTAAACTCGACCATGAAACGGTTGAACTACTCTCCGCGCGCTTTGATCGAGACGTTACACGTGATCCAGGACTCGTTTGGTTTTATCGATGAAGACGCCATGCGGTATGTCTCGACCATGCTGCGTGTACCACTCTCAAAAGTCTATGGCGTGACCACCTTTTACAATTCATTCACCACCAAACCGGCAGGCGAGCATACTCTTATTCTCTGCACCGGTACCGCTTGTTTCGTTAAAGGCAACGACAAAATTCAGGAGTGGATGAAAGAAAAGTACGATTTGAATCCCGGCGAAACGACTTCGGATGGGAAAATGTCTTTCCTTACCGCCCGTTGTGTGGGTGCTTGTGGCCTGGCCCCGGTGATGATTCTGGACGGGCAGATTGTCGGTAAATTACCTGTGGAAGAAATGAAAGCTCGAATTGAGGCCTGGGTGAACCATGAATAATGAAACTTTGCTCGAAATCGCTCGCAACGAACAAATTACTGCCGAAAAATACCAACACCGTATTCATATCTGTGGTGGTACAGGCTGTGTTTCCTCGAATAGCCAGTTGATTCTAGCCGCTTTTGAAAAAGAAATTAAGCTACGCAATCTACAGGATGTTGTTCTGGTCAAACAGGTAGGCTGTATGGGATTATGCGCGGCCGGCCCGATCGTTTCAATCCAGCCGGATGGGATTTTATATAAATCTGTCACACCAGAAGATGTGAATGATATTCTCGACCACTTGAACCAGCAGCCCGTTGAACGGTTGGTAATCGACACTGGTCTGCCTTTCTTCACCCGTCAGGTTAAGAACGCGCTTGAAAATTCAGGTCATGTCAATCCTGAACGCATAGAAGACTATATCGGCCGCAATGGGTATCAGGCACTTGTAAAATCACTTAAAATGACGCCGGACGAAATCATCAGCGAGATCACTAAATCCGGTCTCCGTGGCCGCGGCGGCGGCGGTTTTCCCACCGCGATCAAGTGGACGGCGGTAAAGAACGCCGTGGGTGAACAAAAATATATCATCTGCAACGCTGATGAAGGCGACCCGGGCGCGTTCATGGATCGTTCCATCCTCGAATCGGATCCGCATGTGGTTATTGAAGGCATGGCGATCGCCGCGTATGTTGTTGGTGCGACCAAAGGGTATATCTACGTGCGCGCTGAATATCCCCTGGCGGTGAAACGCTTGCGCATCGCAATTCGCCAGGCGGAAAAGTTAGGTTTCCTGGGTGAAAATATCTGCGAATCAAATCACAGTTTTACAATCGAAATCCGCCTCGGCGCAGGCGCATTTGTCTGCGGTGAAGAAACAGCCCTGATAAATTCAATTGAAGGCAATCGTGGCACTCCCCGACCGCGACCGCCATATCCGGCGCAATCCGGCCTGGATGGCTGCCCAACTCTCATCAATAACGTTGAGACCTATTCCAATGTTCCGGCAATCATGAGCCGCGGTGGCGAGGAATTCGCCCGCATCGGTACTCCGAAATGCAAGGGTACGAAAGTATTCGCGCTCACCGGTAAGGTCGAAAACACCGGCTTGATCGAAGTCCCAATGGGCATTACCCTGCGCGAAATTATCTTCGATATCGGCGGTGGTATCCCCAACGGGAAAAAATTCAAGGCGGTGCAAACTGGCGGACCCTCCGGCGGTTGTATTCCCGAAGAATTTTTGGATACACCCGTGGACTATGAATCGCTCAACCAATTGGGCTCCATTATGGGCTCCGGCGGTATGATCGTCATGGATGAGACAACCAACATGATCGACATGGCGAAATTCTTTATGGAGTTCTCCAAGGACGAATCCTGTGGCAAATGTATACCTTGCCGTGTAGGTACAGCCAAAATCTATGATTTGCTAGGAAAATTTTCTGCCGGCAACGCCACCGAAGAAGATTTAGCTACTCTGGAAAACCTCTGTGAAATGGTTCGCGACACTTCACTGTGTGGTTTAGGCAAAGCCGCGCCGAACCCGGTGCTTTCAACACTCAAGTATTTCCGCGAAGAATACCTGGCAAAAATCCGCCAGCCTGAAAACGCGCCCACGGTGAAGTCGAATGTTCCTGTAGCAGTTCGATAATTACATCTCCCTCCTGACAGGTGAGAGGGCGGCTGACCACCGCCCTCTCGGGTTTTAAAATTTTGTGCGATAATGAGGAAATGACCGTAATAGACACGCATGGGAATGAACTGACGATCAACCAGGCAATAGATGCTTACCTGCGCAGTGTTTCTTTGGCACGCAGTGTAAATACTTACCACACCTATCGGAATGGCATGGCCGCCTTTCGGAATACTCTGGAGGATAACGGTCTAGATCTGGATCATAATTCGACTCACGAAATTCCTGAAGAAGCGGTCGGATGGTTTGCTGCCGACCTGAAATCCTTTGCACCTTCAACCGAGCGGCTATATCTTACCGCGGCTACCGGTCTTTATGAATACCTGGCGGCTGAAAACTTGGCGGAAATCAACCTTCCGCGCATCCATCTCCTCATCCGCCAACGCTCACGACGGCCAGGCATTCGTTTACCGCAGTTTCCCAAGAACGCGATCTCTGAACTGCTGGAGAAGATCGACGGCTTGAAATCCAGGGAAGTCGCAAATGAGCTGGATCACCTGATCAATTTACGAGACCGTGCTTTCTTGATCACCCTGGGTGACACCGGTTTGCGTGTCCATGAAGCCTGTAATTTGGTGCGCGGGGACGTGGATTGGTTTGAATCGCGGGCGGTCATCATCGGAAAAGGCAATAAACAGGCGGTTGTTCGTTTTTCGCAGCGCTCCATGGCAGCGATTAAGGACTACCTGGCAGCCCGTGGCACAATCGACGGGTCAAGTGGAAGACCGCTTCGCGCACTACCATTGTTTGCCCGGCATGATAAAGCCGTCGGTAAACGAGTAAAAGCAATTTCCACTACCAGCGGCAGGCAAATTGTACGCGATCGGGTCGCCGAATTCCTGGGTGAGGAAGCGGTGGGCACGATCACTCCGCACTCATTCCGACATTATTTTGTCACTACGGTGCTGCAGGCATCAGGAAACCTGAAACTCGCACAAGAACTCGCTCGCCATCAAAGTATATCTGTCACCCAACGTTATGCTCATCTCAATGATGACGAGCTCGACCAAGGATACACGAATATCTTCGACCGGAAGAAATTATGACCACACGGTTCCTGACTCAATTCTCTGAACTGGTACTTCCCCAATCTGAAGAGCGATCTACAGTCAAACTATCATGGCGTCCCTTTGCGGTCATGATCATTTCTACCACACTGCTGACACTTGACTACTACAACCAGGTATTCGAGCGTAGAGAACTCGATCACATTCTGTTTTTATTTGCCATTCCGATATTAGTCCTCTTATTAATGCGCGAGAATCCGAAGAAATACGGATTCTCGCTCGGTAATTGGCGCTCAGGGTTAGTTTTTACCGCTGCCGGGATACTTTTTTGTACCGGGATTGTTCTGCTAGTTGGACGCACACTGGATTTTCAAACTTATTACACACCCAAAGCCCAGGACCTACCCGCGTTGATTCTCAGTACCGGACTGGATTTGATTGGATGGGAATTCATTTTCCGTGGATTTCTCCTCTGGGGATTGTGGGAAATATGCGGCCCTTACGCAATCATGCTCCAGGCAATCCCATTTTCTATTGCTCATTTCAGTAAGCCGCAGTTGGAAACATTAAGTTGTATATTTGGCGGCACGGCTTTTGGGTATATTGGGTGGAAAACCCGTTCATTTCTCTACCCGTTTCTCATTCATTGGTTTCTTTCGACGTTTACTATCATGATTGCTTCCACATGAATTTATCAAATTACTTTTTAGGATGAGAATTATGACCGAAAAACCAATATTTGACATTCTGATGCTTTTAGCCCGGCCGGCCGCCGGAAAAAGCGAAGTGATTGATTACTTGAAAAGGACTCCAGAGGATCAACGCATCTCACGATTTCACGTCGGTAACATCAGCGAAATAGATGATTTTCCGATGCTTTGGGCCTGGTTTGAGGAAGACGCCTTACTTGAGAAAATGGGTTATCCCCATGTTTATACAGACCGTCAAGGGTATTTCTTAGGAAATCACCTTTGGGATTTGTTGATTGAGCGGATTTGCCTGGAGTTCACCAAACTGCAGGTTAGAACAAAAGGCGTCCATGCCGGAACAACTCTGATCGAGTTTTCACGTGGAACAGAGCACGGAGGATTTTCCCGCGCATTCGAACACCTTTCGCATGAAGTTTTAGTCCGTACCAACATTTTATTTTTACAGGTCTCCTGGGAAGAATCGCTACGAAAAAACCGCAAGCGGTTCAACCCCGAACAGCCAGATTCCATTCTGGAACATTCGCTTTCAGACGAGAAGATGGAACGCCTATACAAAGGCAGCGATTGGGCAGACCTTACTGCCAATTCGCCTGATTATCTTCGTATTCAGGGCGTTCAAGTTCCCTATGTTGTCTTTGAAAACGAGGACGATGTCACCACACCCCGAGGTGAGGAGCTCGGTCGGCGTCTGGAAACCTGTCTCTCCCGGCTTTATAACCTTCGACAAGCGATAAAATGACCGATTGACCAATCCATAATTTACCAAAAGGGCCAGGCGGATGTGAATCTCGCCTGACCTTTTTGTTCATTCTTCTTCTTCGAGTAATTCGCGGGCTTTCTTGGTTTGCTTGCCGCGTTCTTCGGTGTCCAAAATTCGTTTTCGGATACGATAGTGCAGCGGGGTGATTTCCAGCAGTTCATCCTCATTAAGATACTCGATCGCTTCATCCAGGCTCATTTCGCGAGGAGGTGTTAGGCGAATTTCGATATCCTTGTTGGATGAGCGCATGTTCGTTAAATGCTTTTTCTTACACACATTGACCGGAATATCATTGGCGCGCTGTGTTTCACCGATAACCATGCCTTCATAAACATCCACACCCGCACCAATAAACAGCACACCGCGTTCTTCAGCGTTTTTTAAACCATAAGTCGATGACACACCAGTTTCCCAGGCCACCAAAGAACTCGTGGCCCGTTCAGTAAGCGGACCGACATAAGGCTCGTATCCATGGAAGATGGTGTTCATAATGCCGTTTCCGCGCGTCGCGGTCAAGAACTGGTAACGAAAGCCCAGTAGACCACGAGTTGGGATGAGATAAGTCAAATGCACTGTGTTATCCGGGTTATTGGCCATTTCAATCATCTTGCCGCGGCGCTGGCCGAGCATTTCAACAACCACCCCTACCGTTTCTGCGGAGGTGTCAACGTGTAAGTCTTCAAACGGTTCCAGTATTTCTCCGCTTTCGGATTGCTTCATAATCGCTTCTGGCCGGCTGACTTGGAATTCATATCCTTCACGACGCATCGTTTCAATTAAAATCGCCAGGTGTAATTCTCCACGGCCAGATACAAGGAATGTATCCGCGGTTTCAGTATCTTGAACCCGTAAAGCGACATTGTTGCGAAGCTCGTCATACAGGCGCTCGCGCAGTTTCCGTGAAGTTGACCATTTTCCTTCTTTTCCTGAAAATGGTGAAGTGTTTACCCCAAAAGTCATTCGAACAGTTGGTTCTTCGACTTCAATCTTGGGCAGTGCCACAGGGTTTTCCGGATCCGCTAGAGTTTCACCAATGGAAATTCCTTCAAGACCAGCGATGGCGATTATATCGCCCGCCATGGCTTCGGTAACTTCAACTTTTTCCAGGCCCTGATAGGTATATAGATACCGGGCGCGTTCCGGGACGACCTGCCCATCCAACATCATCCGCGCCACAGCCTGCCCGGCGACCATTTTTCCAGCGTGCACACGGCCCACCGCGGTAACCCCGCGATAATCATCGTAACCGAGGTTGGTGACCAACAATTGCAACGGAGCATCAATATCAACTTCTGGAGCCGGCACGTTACGAAGAATGGCGTTGAATAAGGGCGAGAGATCCGGACCAACATCTTCAGTTAAGCCGGCTTGTCCGGTAATGGCATTGGCGTATATGACAGGGAAGTCTGCTTGTTTTTCGGTTGCGCCGAGTTCGATAAATAAATCAAAGGTCGCGTTTAACGTACGATCCGGTTCCGCGTCTTTACGGTCCATTTTGTTAATCACGACAATGGCAACATGTCCCATTTCGAGCGCTTTTTTAAGGACAAAACGGGTTTGCGGCATAGGACCTTCAGCGGCGTCCACCAGCAGCAGCACACCGTCCACCATGTTCATAACCCGTTCCACCTCGCCGCCGAAGTCGGCATGCCCGGGGGTATCAACGATATTAATTTTTACAAGTTCACCAGTTTCAGGATCGGGTATGGTGATTGCGGTGTTTTTCGCTAAAATTGTGATCCCGCGTTCTCGCTCGAGATCATTTGAATCCATCACGCGTTCAGCGACCTGCTGGTTTTCACGGAAAACCCGCGCCTGTTTTAATAACGCGTCAACAAGGGTCGTTTTCCCATGATCAACATGAGCAATGATCGCAATATTTCGAATTCCAGTCCGTTTTTGAAGCATACCTTTAGCCTGTTTCTCTAATCAAACGATTGCATACAAAAACCCCGGCCAGCCTTATCCGAGGTTAACGACCGGATATTATACCATTTCAGCGCCGATTGAGAAAGATTTGTATTTATGCTATATTGAATCCAATACATTTTGGGAGGAAACAATGCCGAAAAGACGCATCGGACTGGCGCTCAGTGGAGGCGGAGCACGTGGATTAGCGCATATTGGCGTCCTAAAAGTTCTCGAACAATCTCAAATCTCGATTGAAATTATTTCGGGTACCAGCATGGGCGGATTGATCGCTGCTGGATACGCTATGGGGCAAAGCCCGGAAGAGATGACGGAGCGTGCCTTAAAATTGGCGCACCCTCGCGAGTTAATAAAATTAATGGATCTCAATCCATTGCGCCGGGGTCTTTTGGAAGGCAACCGCATCAGAGAATACATAATTGAAATGATTGGCGTTGACACTACCTTTGAGCAAACACGTCTGCCACTCGCCCTTAATGCCGTGGATCTATTCACCTGCAAAGAAGTTACACTTACCGAAGGACCTTTGTCTACCGCTGTAATGGCGACTACCTGCGTTCCAGGCCTATTCTCCCCAGTCGAATACGGCCCCTACCGCCTGGTAGACGGAGGAGTGCTTAATAATGTCCCGGTCGCCCAGGCCAGAGCGCTTGGCGCAGACTTTATCATCGCAGTTGATGTGATGTTGGATCCGCGTAACTTTCTTCCCTGGCCAGATCTGCCCATCCGTCCGCATTGGCCAATTCCCATGCCGGATTTCTTCCTGGATTTTTATCGAGCCGAATTATTGATGCAGGTTGTGTTATCTGAGAAGCAGCTTACTGAACAAAAACCTGATATTGTCATCCGTCCACAAATGGCAAACGATATCACTATGTTCATGGGTTTTCCAAAGGCCGGAGAAGCCATTGAAGCCGGCATTACCGCTGCTCAAGAAGCGGTACCGATGATAATAAAACAAATCGAACAGGTGACATAATGAGAATTCGATCCTTCATCTTGATCCTTTTCGGTAACATTTTGACAGGATGCGCACCTGTTACAATTTACCAACGCTAGCCCAACAAGACACGGCCATAGTGACGCCGGTGATTTACCAAACTATGGACAAAAACACATACCATCGTCACGGGACGACTTGCCCTTCAATGAATTTGACATCATTCAATCTCCTGTTCAGTACGCACTTGGCGTCGAATACCCTGGTTTGGTCTTGATCAACGCTGCGATGTATTCACCGATTAACCAGTATCATGATCGGTTGGAAACCACCATTGCCCACGAAGTCGCGCACCAATGGTGGTATTCCATGGTTGGAAATGATGTTGTCGCTTATCCCTGGATGGACGAAGCGTTAACCAGTTATTCATCACTGGTATATCTGAGAGAAGTCAATCCGCCCTATTATGATAGAACAATGGAATATTACGAGAATCGCATGTCCAATCTTCCTGCGTTGACTTCGCTAAGAATTTGAAGCTCAGTGTCCGATTTCCACACAGCGCCTGATTTATACTCACCGCTGATTTATCTCAAAGGCTCGCCCTTCTTCTTTGCGCTTTAAGAAAAAATTGGAACTGAAGCTGTAAACGAAGCTCCTTAATAATTACTATACGCAAGAAGCATTTGAACTCGCGGGACCGGAGGACTTGCTCAGTACTTTCACCGATGCCAGCAGATGTGATCTGGATGCGTTTTATCACGAATGGGGAGTGACCCCATAATCACCTACTTGCGTAAACCACGCCGCAGTAGCAGTAAATACACCCCAAATATGATCAGCCCAATCGAGCCGGTATTGCCGATAAAGCTCAACGCGTTGTCAGGGTTTCCGCCTATGTAAAGCCCCCAGCCGACCACTGCAAATATACCACCCGGTATCAACGGCCACCAGATAAATTTATCGGTGACAAATTTTGATAAAACGGTGATTAATCCCCAGCCCAACGCGATCCAGACAAGCATAACCCCGGTCTGGCTTAATGCATTAAAATCCGATAGATTTCCCCATGCAAAAGCCACGCCTGGGCCGATTCCGACGAGCAGACACCCAGGAATGATAAGACCCAGCAGGCGCTCCGCCCGGCCCCAGACAATAAACGACAATCCCAGGCCAGTTACAATATACAGGACGAAATCAAGAATTAATAAATGACCGAATAGAAACGCTGCCGCGACAGAGGCGATGATCCCGCCGATAAAGAACGCCCACCAGGCTGCTTTTTTCCCTCGAATCACTGGAAGGAATGCGATTGCCATCCAACCGGCAGAAAATGCCAGAAGACCAGATCCTAACCGAATTTGCCAATTCATGCCCAGGCTGGTTCCAAGCCAGAAAAAAGCACCACCGCCAACACCTAATG
>ENA-UOYA01005234-UOYA01005234.1-activated-sludge-metagenome-genome-assembly--contig:-NODE-5234-length-10369-cov-3.919818_pt1 | contig 10369 bp, 7 predicted proteins | sample MGYA00238163_ERZ764804 | MGnify/ENA primary metagenome ERZ764804 (study PRJEB28919, sample SAMN05720223) | activated sludge metagenome | isolation source: Anaerobic digester | place: Hong Kong...
ACCGTAGCAATCGGGGTAACGAATTTGCGGAGCAGAAGAAACGATAACAATTTTTTTAGGGTTCAATCGGTCGAGCATACGAATGATACTATTTCGCAAAGTAGTACCACGTACAATAGAATCATCAATCACCACTAAATTATCGACATGAGCTTCAATAGTACCGTAAGTAATATCGTAAACATGCGCCACCATATCGGTACGATCGCTATCGTTAGTAATAAAGGTACGAAGCTTAGCATCTTTGATTGCTATTTTCTCGGCACGAGGTTTAATCGATAAAATCTCTTCGAGTTTAGCCTCATCGGGATGAGCGCCTAGTGCAAGAATTTTTCTCTTCTTCACCTCACGCAAATACTCCTCCATACCATTCACCATTCCATAGAAAGCAACTTCGGCGGTATTAGGAATAAAAGACAAAACAGTATGTCGAAGATCTTTATCGACCGACTCAAGAATTGCGGGACATAACAATCGTCCTAATTCTTTACGCTCTTTATAAATATCGGAATCACTACCACGCGAAAAATAAATTCTTTCAAACGAACAAGACTTACGCTCGAGTGGTTCTTTAATCATTTCTTCGGAAACACGTCCATCTTTCTTCACGATGATTGCATGACCCGGTTTAATTTCGCGCACCGCATCCATCGGCACATTAAATGCAGTTTGAATTTGCGGACGTTCAGAAGTAACTACTACCACTTCATCATCGGCATAATACCAAGCCGGACGAATACCAGCAGGATCGCGCAAAACAAATGCATCACCATGACCTAATAAACCGGCCATCACATACCCACCATCCCAACGTTTAGAAGAGCGGCGAAGAATTTTCGCGATATCGAGGTTAGCAGCAATTAAAGGACTTATTTGTTGTTTCGTAAATCCATCCTTTTTAAAACGATAATACAACTCATCATTTTCCTCATCGAGATTATAACCGATATTCTCCATTACAGTAACGGTATCGGCTTTCTCACGAGGATGTTGACCAACGGAAACGAGGTTATTAAACAACTCCTCCACATTGGTCATATTAAAATTACCAGCAACAACGAGGTTACGAGTCATCCAATTATTTTCACGAAGGAAAGGGTGACAACTCTCGATATTATTTCCGCCATAAGTACCATAGCGCAGATGCCCGAGTAAAAGCTCGCCTGTGAAATCAGCATGCTCCTTTAACCACTGAGGATCTTTGGATTTTTCAGGGAATTTTTTGCGTAATTCCTCTATCGGGCTATTGATAACTCCAAAAATATGAGGGATAGCATTTTTCTCGACAGAACGGTAGCGATTAATGTAAGGCTTTCCGGGAGCGACATCCAACTTTATAGAAGCGACGCCGGCACCATCTTGCCCGCGATTATGTTGCTTTTCCATAAGGAGGTACAACTTATTAACGCCATAAAGAGAAGTACCGTATTTATCTTGGTAATACTGTAAAGGCTTCAACAAGCGGATCATAGCAATTCCGCACTCGTGATGAAGGTGGTCGCTCATAGTATCTATCTAAGGTGCAAAGTTACAATAAGGAAAAAGAATATGAGCTATCAAAAATTAAAAAAAGGCAGAAATCGGTCAATGGGTAATAATCCCGTTCAGCAGGAACTTTTACCGGTCAGGGGCTCACTTTTCGGGACTAAAACCAATAAATTCGGATTCAGCCATTTTACCCCATATTTTAGCTGAAAATTGACCTGAAAGCCATAGGTTTGCAGGATATTGCACGAAATATGAAGAAAATATTAGTTTGGGCTATTGCGTTAACTGGAATGATGGCAACGTTCAGCTCATGTACCAGAGATCCGGATTTATCGAATGTTGCCGAAGTAAAATTCAGTGGAGATGTTCAACGAATCTTATCGGCCAACTGTAATTTCAGTGGATGTCATGGAGGGAGTGGTCATAATGAAGGATCATTAGAATCATATGATGCGGTAATGTCATTTGGTGATGTGAAAGCAGGAAATGCTCACGGCAGTAAATTATACAGAGTAATTACGAACAGGTCTTTTGAAACGATGCCGCCTTCGGGATATTCGGAAGTAAGTGCTGCTGATATAAAATTAATTTATTTGTGGATTGAGCAAGGTGCGAAAAACAACTAAAAATCGAGTATGAAAACTATAAAATATTTAAGTTTATTAGCCATTATAATATTTGCCGCAAGCGGATGTTATTATGACAATGTTGAAGAACTTCACCCTGGTGTAACTGACAAAAGTTGCGCAGATACTGCTGGTGTAGTTGCATTTAATCCGAAAGTAAAAACAATCATAGATGCAAACTGCGGAACAACTGGAGGATCTGCTGCAGGATGTCATGGATCATCGTCTTCGAGTGGAATTCCACTTGTAACATATGCTGACATGCAAATTGCGCTTACTGACTATCCATTTATGGATGATATTCGTCAAACTCCAGATGCGGGAAGTAACATGCCAAAAGGTGGTGGAAAATTATCGGATTGTCAGATTCAGGTAATTCAAAACTGGATTGATCAAGGACAATTAGAAAACTAACGTTTATGCATAGCCTAAAATATTATCTTACTATATTATGTACTGTTAGTTTGCTATCAGTACAAGCACAAACTGACAGCACAAAAAGCTGGGGAAGTGAAGCAGAAGACAGTGGTCCTTATGTAACAAAAACATTTAAGTCGACTCGAGTAATAAACTTTCAAACTGTAGAAACATCGGGAGAAAAAGTCTTAGACTTTACTATCTCACATCGATTTGGCCCTATCAACAGTGGTTCATACGAATCGTATGGTATAGATGGAGGAGCTAGTATACGCTTAGGGTTAGATTATAGTCCTACGAGTCGATTAATGTTTGGCTTAGGGCGATCATCTTACCAAAAAATGTTCGACGGATATGCAAAATACCGTTTATTACGTCAGACAAAAGAAAGTGGAATGCCAATAAGTCTTTCGTTATTTTCGGGTGTTTACTGCATTGGCATGAAAGACCTTGCCAAAGACAATAACGGTTACGACAAATACCAACACTTCGACAGTCGATTATCGTTTGTGCATCAAATTATAGTTGCAAGAAAATTTGGTGAACAATTCTCATTAGAAATTGCACCTTGGTTTGTACATTACAATCAAGTAGATGTAATTACCGACTTAAACGACATGTATGGAGTATCGGCAGCGATGCGATTTAAGTTCAGCAAGAAATTCGGAGTAACGGGAGAATATTCATATCGAATCAACAAATACTCGCGCAACGATTATTACAACAGTATGGGAATAGGATTAGAATTGCAGACTGCGGGACATATATTCCAAGTGCTTTTAACGAATTCGATTGGATTAGCGGAAAGTCAATATTTACCATACACGAACAACCGTTGGACAAACGCTGGAATTCGTTTAGGATTTAATATTGGAAGATCGTTCCAACTATAAGAAATAGCCCTTTTCCATATTCAACCATTCGAGAGCGGTTCCATGAAGGAGTCGCTCTTTTGTTTTAAGGTCGTATGGCATAGAATCGATAAGTTTTCCGGGTTGCAATTCGCCAAGAGGAAAAGGATAATCAGTTCCGAGTGCGAGTTGATCGGCACCCATTAAATTAACGAGATAATCCATCATCATAGGGTCATGCACCAAAGTATCGAGATAGATACGTTTTAAATATTCTCTAGGATTTACTTGATTATCGACAGCAACAAGATCGGGGCGAACATTAAAGCCATGTTCAATTCGTCCGATAGTAGCAGGAAACGAGCCACCGCCATGAGCAAAAGCCACCTTCAAATTAGGAAGGCGTTCGAGTACACCACCAAATATCATTGAACAAATAGCCAGCGAAGACTCAGCAGGCATTCCAACGAGCCACGGCAGCCAATACTTCGACATTTTATCTTTCGCCATCATATCCCACGGATGAACGAAAATAGAAGCATTTAATTCTTGAGCAGCTTCGAAGACAGGGAATAATTCGGGTGCACTTAAATTCCAATCATTCACATGAGAACCAATTTGCACGCCTTTCAATCCGATTTTCATACAACGCTCCAGCTCTTTAATTGCCATATCGGGATGTTGAAGTGGGATAGTACCCAAGCCAACAAATCTTTTCGGATAGGCGTTAACGATAGTAGCGATATGATCATTCAAAAACATACTTACATCGAGTGCATCTTGAGGTTTAGCCCAATAGCTAAACATTACCGGAATAGTGCTTAGCACTTGCACATCGATATGATGATGATTACATTCTTTGATGCGTGTTTCAGGATCCCAGCAATTATCTTGAATCTCGCGAAAGAACTTATCATCGACCATCATTCGAGCGCAGCAAGGCTTATGATGATCTAAACTAATAAATCCACCATAACCAAATTTCTCTCTGAAATTAGGAAGATGTTCGGGGATGATGTGAGTGTGGATATCGATTTTGAGCATGGTGGAATTACAGTTTTAATTAAATAGAACACAGATTCGATAGCAAGCAATGGGCCGCAGATTTTTATGATTAAATAGATTTTTTATGATTTTTATATCGATCAGAAAAAACCTTTCGTTTAACCTCTGCATTCTCTCCAAAATTAAGCAAAATCCCAACTCCTATACTTGACGCTTTTAAATAATTAACTAATTGCGCTTCATGAGCTTTACATAGGGCCTCAGCTGATTTAATTTCAACAATTACACAATCCTCAACCAATAAGTCAGCATAATAAACTCCTAGATCAATTCCATCATATCGCACTTTTATAGGTGCTTGTCTAACTACGTGCACCTCATTTTTAGACAACTCATAAAACAGTGCCCTTTCATAGACCTTTTCAAGAAATCCATATCCAAGTTCATTATAAACTTTATAAAAAGTACTTATGATGATTTTTGTAATTTTTGAGTGTAAATAATTCTCCATCTGTGTAAATCATATAGATCATAAAAATCTGCGGCCCATTAGGCAAAAATAGTCAAGGATGCAGTAAATAGTCGGGAGTAAATGTTTACATACGCTTAAAAAAAACGGCTCATCAGATGACGAGCCGTTTAAATATATTATTATTGAAATAGAACTATTAAATGTCGAATTTGATTCCTTGTGCTAAAGGTAATTCCGTAGAATAATTCACCGTATTTGTTTGGCGACGCATATAAACTTTCCACGCATCAGAACCTGATTCGCGTCCGCCGCCTGTTTCTTTTTCACCACCGAAAGCACCACCAATTTCCGCTCCAGAAGTACCAATATTTACGTTAGCGATTCCGCAATCAGAACCTTCAGGAGATAAGAATGCTTCAGCCTCTAACATATCACGAGTGAAGATAGAAGATGACAATCCTTGTGGCACATCATTTTGCAATGCGATAGCCTCTTCAATCGTGCTATACTTCATAATATATAGAATTGGAGCAAACGTTTCCTCTTGAACAATATGGAAATGGTTTTGTGCTTCGATGATACAAGGAGTAACATAGCAACCACTTTCATAACCTGCTCCAGATAAAACATCACCACCTACTAATACTTTACCACCTTCAGAACGCGCCTTTTCAATAGCATTTGTAAAATCAGTAACAGCACCTTTATCGATTAGTGGTCCTACTAAAGTTTTAGCATCTAACGGGTGGCCTATACGAATTTGCTTGTAAGCGTTTACTAATTTCTCCTTGAAAGAATCATAAATAGATTCATGAATAATTAAACGACGTGTAGAAGTACAACGTTGACCGGCTGTACCAACAGAACCGAACAATACTGCAGTCATTGCCATTTTAAGATCTGCCTTTTCTGAAAGAATGATAGCGTTGTTTCCTCCAAGCTCTAATAAAGAGCGACCTAAACGTTCTCCAACAATTTTACCTACTCTTTTACCTACGCGAGTAGATCCAGTAGCAGAAATTAACGGCACACGTTTATCGGCAAGGAAATTATCGCCAACATATTTCGATCCTCCGGCAACAAGGTTTAGTACACCTTCAGGAACATCATTTGCTTTCAACACATCAGCGATGATTGCATGTACGGCGATAGCACATAGCATAGTTTTAGAGCTAGGCTTCCAAACAACAACATCACCACAAACCATTGCTAACATAGCATTCCAGCTCCATACGGCAACAGGGAAATTAAATGCAGAAATAACACCAACAACACCTAATGGTTGATATTGTTCAAACATACGGTGACGAGGGCGTTCACTTGGCATTGTTACTCCGTACAACTGACGAGAAAGACCAACGGCAAAATCACAGATATCGATCATTTCTTGAACCTCACCTAATCCTTCTTGGTAAATTTTACCCATTTCATAAGAAACTAGTTTACCGAGAGGTTCTTTATATTCACGTAAGCGATCTCCAATTTGGCGAACCACTTCACCACGTTTTGGAGCGGGAACCATTCTCCACTTTTTAAAAGCTTCTTGAGCAGTATTAATGATTGTTTCGTAATCATCGCCTGTAGCCTGACGAATTTTACCAATTAAGGCCCCGTCTGACGAAGAATAAGATTCGATTATTTCCCCTGTTGTATCAAACCATTGGGTTCCTGTACATGCACCTTTATTTACATCCTTGATTCCCAATTGTTTAAGCATCTCTTGAATGCCAAAATCGTTTGCTGTTGAAGTCGTACTCATAGCGTTTTTAAATATTTGTGCAAAGGTACGAAACCGAATTGTTTTTTTAGCAATATACCAAATGAAGTCATAATTCCACTAAAACACCGCACTTTACCGTAAGTTCATCTAAAACTTATTGACTCATAAGGTATTTATCCCGAATTTTAGTGTCCCAAAACAAATCATTACTCCCAAAAGCGAGGTATCATTTGGCTTTAAATTGCCAGCCAAACCCTTAGCTTTTACAATCCCCCGTAATCATGAAAAAAGTGCAATTAATTATCGCCTTCTTTTTTCTTTTAATCTCCATACAATTATTCGCCCAAGGACCACAATTAACTGTTGTCTCCAGTAATTTTATTTGTATGTCGTCGGGTTGTCAACCAATAGCGCAATCGGTATCGATAACTGCTGCTTCGGGGACAACGTTAGATGGTGTTAATATTTATATATATACTGGATATAATCCTAATCAAGATTCATTAACATTCACTCCGATGTTTGGCATAACAGGATCTTGGAGTTCGGCAACAGGTGTATTAACACTTTCAGGAGTAGCGACGACAGCTCAATATGAACTAGCAATTAAATCAATCACCTATTGCAGTAAAAACGCCTCATTAATCAGTGGGCCCAGGACCATTTTTTACGTTTTAGGTAAACTGTTGTATAATCCAACTAACAACCATTACTATCAGAAAGTCACATTACCAAACGATATAACATGGCATGATGCAGCCGCTGCTTCTGCAGCCTCAAATTATTTAGGCATGCAAGGATATCTAATAACAATTACTAGCGCTCAAGAAAACAATTTCATTAGTCAGTTGGTAAATTCAAATACATGGATTGGTGCTACAGATGAAGCAGTAGAAGGGCAATGGCGTTGGGTAACGGGTTGTGAAGGCCTGGAAAATGGAGGTACTGGACGATACTTTTCTGACCAGCAAAGTTTCAATTGTGGGGCTTCGGGATTTGGGACAGGATCTTCGGTTGGAGGCAATTATGTGAATTGGACACCGGGAGAACCAAATGGATGCAATAATGGTGCAGAAAGTTATGCGCATCTATTTGCACTTGGTCAGTGGAATGATTACGTTGATTCAGGATATGTTAATTCATACATAATTGAATATGGTTGTATGCCCAATGACCCAATTGTTCAAACATATTACAGCATCAACTTATATTTAAACGACTCCATTAAGAAGCCGATCATAACAAGCAATTTACCTGTATGTAACGGAAGTAATGCTACTTTAAATGCTACAGGGAATTACTCAGTGAATGCTGTTTATTCATGGTCGGGACCAAGTAGTTTTACAGGTAGCACTCAAAGTGTAACCATTAATAATTTAACTCAAAGTTTAAACGGAAATTACACTGTACAAATAACCGACAGTGCGTGTATAGCTACTCAAACATTCGCAGTAAATCAAAGTGCGCCTGTTGCATCAACCTTTGTTTCGAAAGTTGATGCGTTATGCAATGGAAGTGCTACAGGGAGCATTACACAAACTGGAAGCAATGGAAATACTCCATATACCTATCATTGGAACAACGGACAAACATCGGCAACTGCAGTTAATTTAGCAGCAGGATCATATACTGTTACAGTAACCGATGCGATTGGATGTACCGCTAGTTCGACATATTCAATTTCAGAACCGACTGCTTTAAATGCTACAATAACAAGCACGGTTGGAGTATCATGTCAAGGAAATGATGGACAAGCCACTGTTGCACCAAGCGGAGGCGTAGGGCCATATACTTATTTGTGGAATAGTGGTAGTACAGGAATTACAGGAACAGGATTAACAGTTGGCAACTATACTGTCACAGTCACCGATAGTCATGGGTGCACATTTAAAAGTACTAATTCATTATCAAGTATTCCTGCATTAACAGTAACAGGGAATAGCAATCCAACACTATGCATCGGACAATCGGCAACATTAAATGTAAATCCGGCCGGAGGGAAAACGCCTTATTCATATTTATGGAGCACAGGAAGTGTTGCTGCAGCAATTGCTGTTAGTCCGATAACAACAAAAAATTATACCGTAACTATTACCGATGCTAATAGTTGTACAACTACATATACTTATACCGTAACACTGAATCCTTCTATTACTTCAACAACAACTGGAACTACGAGTATTTGCAGTGGAAATCCTACTCCACTAAGCGTGACCGGCGCAGGAGGAAACGGGAACTTCAGCTATCAATGGAGTAATGGAGTAACTACCACATCACAAACTGTTAGTCCGACAACAACTACAACCTATTATGTTACAGTATCTGACTTTTGTGGAACACCGTCAAAATTAGACTCGGTAACTATAACAGTGAATGAATATCCTGTTGTTAATATTAACTATACTCCGGAAAATGGATGCATGCCATTGAGTGTAACTTTTTCGAACAACGCCACATTAATTCCGGGATCAACATTTAATTGGGATTTAGATAATGGAGTTCATTCTTCCTCTTCAAATCCAAATACAACTTATGCGGATTCCGGATACTACGATGTATCATTAACAATTATATCGCCACAAGGATGCAGCTCTTCGGACACAATAAAAAACGCGATTCAATCTTACTTTGTTCCAGTAGTGAAATTTAGTTACACACCTGAAAAAGGTTGTATGCCATTAGAAGTTACATTTAGCGATAGTTCACAAACAATTGCGGGATCAACATTTAATTGGGAATTCGGTGATGGCAATAATTCAAACGACGAAAATCCAATTGAAGTTTATGCTGACTCGGGTCAATTTGATGTATCGTTAAGTATAACTACGTCACAAGGATGCACCATGTCTGATACAGTTTTTAATGCAATAACGGCTTATTCAACTCCTGTTGCTGAATTTTCGTATTCGCCAATAACTCCTACAATAATGCTTAATCCAATTTATTTTCAAGACAAATCATTAGGTGTTGTAGATCATTGGAATTGGATATTAGGCGACTCAACGATTACATCGACTATTCCTAATCCAGTTCAATCATTTATGCAACAAGGATATTATGACATAACCTTAATAGTAAGCAATGATTATCTATGCAGTGATACAATCATCAAAACCATTAACGTACAAAATGATTTTTCATTCTTCCTTCCGAATGCATTCACACCAAACGAAGATGGCACTAATGATTTATTAGAAATGATTGGATTTAACTTTGACGAATTTGATATAAAAATTTACAATAAAGCAGGACAACTTATTAAAGAATCAAATAGCAATCCTATATGGGATGGCAATGATGTAGATGGAAATGCTTTACCGTCTGATGTATATGTTTATACCATAAAACTGCGTGAAGGCATCAATAATAAGCCTCACAACTATCAGGGAACTGTTACACTAATTAGATAAATTAAATCTGTGATATTTAGTTTTCAAATAAATCAGCTTTAATAATTATCAAATAATCAATCCAACATAACATCAATTAGTACAAACATTGTATTATAGTCAAAAAACGAACCAGGTCAAAATCCTTATTGGGGAGTAATTATTTAGTAACAGGACCTCATTCAACCTGTTTTTTTCCCGTTTCACAGATAAATTTTAGTTACCTCAGTAAATAAAGGGTAGATTTATAGCTAAATTTATAAGCCATGTTCAAGATAAAAAGCTCCATAAAGGCTTTTTTATTCTTCTTAATTGTGTTTCCAGTTGCAGTGAACGCTCAACTAGCTCTTAATTCAGGAGATCGGAAGAGCACACGTCTGAACTCCAGTCACATGCCTGTA
>ENA-UOYA01005235-UOYA01005235.1-activated-sludge-metagenome-genome-assembly--contig:-NODE-5235-length-10368-cov-4.627364_pt1 | contig 10368 bp, 6 predicted proteins | sample MGYA00238163_ERZ764804 | MGnify/ENA primary metagenome ERZ764804 (study PRJEB28919, sample SAMN05720223) | activated sludge metagenome | isolation source: Anaerobic digester | place: Hong Kong...
TATTGTCAATATGAGTACTCACGGGGGATGCTTTATTGGGGCATCTCTATCTTGTGCTGATATTTTGGTATATCTGTATCATGATTATTTGTATATAGGTCCTCATAACTTTAAAGATCCCAATCGCGACTATTTATTTCTGTCTAAAGGACATGATGTACCTGCGCTTTATGGGATGTTTGTCGAGAAAGGCTGGATGACTAAGGAGCGATTGATTAATAATCATCTCAAATCAAACGATGATATTTATTGGCATCCCAATCGCAAAATAGATGGTATCGAATTTCATTCAGGTTCGTTAGGGCATTTGCCTTCGGTTTCCTTAGGTGTGGCTTATGATTGTAAAATGAGTGGTCAGACCAATAAAATCATCTGCATAGTAGGCGATGGAGAATGCGATGAAGGCTCTGTCTGGGAAGCGATGCTCGTAGCTAGCGCAAAGAAAATGAATAATTTAACCATAGTTGTCGATAGAAATCATTTTCAAGCGAACATGGCTACAGAGGATTTGATACCATTAGAGCCATTTGAAGATAAATTCAGAGCATTTGGTGCTGAAGTGAGACGAATCGATGGACATAATTTTGAAGCATTGCATGAGACCTTTAGTCAATTGCCATTTCATAATGAGAAGCCAAGTGTCATTATTTGTGATACAGTTAGAGGCAAAGGATTACCATCGATAGAAGCCAGAGCAGACAGATGGTTTTGTAATTTTAACTCTGAAGAAATAGATTCATTATTAAAAGAATTACATGGAGAAGCAGAGACAGTATTGACTTCAGAGACTTTGACTGTGAGGTAAGTCGTCGCTAGATTAAGATACTCGTTTTTATTCGGATAATTTTTTGACAATAAATTAGTTGTAGTTGTATCTAATCTACATTTTGAAAAGAAGTTCAATTCTATTTTTTATTTTAACCACTCAGCTATACGCTATATATAGTCAAGATAGCTCACAAACTGATTTTTATAAAAAATATAATAGAGTGACTAGAATTCATGCAGGTTATAATATTGTAGCAATCAAGCAAAGTGAATCTGCTAGTGATACATTTGATGGAGTTTTTTATAAAGACATTTTTAAAAATGAGCCAATTGATACCACAAGGCTTTTTAAAAATTATAGGAAAAGCCACTATGAATATTATCTAAAAGATAAGATAAACCTAGATAAAACACTATATCAATACGCATATAAGGGAAGAAACCTCTTGATTCAAAAAGATTCAATTAATAATTACAATATTATTGGATTTCATAAATTAGAATATTTATATGGAATTATTGATGAAAAAGGAAATGAGATTTTACCTATTATTTACAATAAGATTTATTACAATGATGAAGTTGGATTAATATATTACAATTATAATGAGTATTATGGTATAATGAATCATAGATTTCAGAAAATTGTAGAATTAAAAAACACAAATTGTTTTGATCATTTTTATCCCAAATTCGGGAAGATTAAAGTTGTTCAGATTGAAAATAGTTATTATATTTATGATGACGATGGTATTTTATATGGTTATGAATATCCGACTTCCGATATAAAATACATTATAGATACCAATCTTAATTACATAGTAAAACCTGATACTTACGCTTCTTTAGAAATTATAAGTTCAGATTTGAATTTAATTAACGGACAATTGTATAGAGATTCCTTTTTAATTTGTAAAGATACATTTGAAGATGTAGAATTTTGTGAAGACAATTTATTACTAGTTCGAAAAAATAAAAAATATGGTTTTATCAATAGAAATGGAAAATTGATTGTTCCTTATGAATGCAATTGGTATGATAGCTATGTAAGAAAATATTTTCCAGTTTATAGAGATACAAATGTTTTTTACTATGATAGAGAAGGTCAATTATATGATTTAAGAGCTAAATACAAAAATTTAAATTTTGACTCTTTGCCTAGATATACTATTACGTATGGTGATACTAACTATATGTACCGACACAATAAAAACTTTCATTTAAAAACTTACTATTTAAAAAACGATGCTCCCAATGGATATTATACTATTATTTTTAAATTCAAGAATGGAAGAAAATACCATTGGAATGAAGGGTATTATATTGAATCTATGGAACATAGAGAGATTAAAAGATTTAGCCATAATCAACTCAATGTAGTCACAAAATATAATTTAGGAGTAAAATTATCTGAAAAAATTACGAATGTGAAAATGGAAGAGTAGTATCCATAAATAATTATTTGTGATTAATCTATACAAAATTAGATTTGCATTTAATTCAATAATTCAAAAATTTGTCTAATCTCTTTACCCTCTCTCACACCGCTTCTAATTCTCATGCTCGTGCAGGAACTATCCAAACTGCGCATGGGGAGATTCGCACACCTATTTTTATGCCTGTGGGGACAGCAGCTACGGTCAAAGGGGTGCATTTTTCAGAATTAAAGAATGATATCAAAGCGGATATTATACTTGGAAATACATATCATCTCTATCTTCGACCGGGAATTGAAGTTTTGCGACAAGCAGGCGGATTGCAGCAATTTACCAATTGGAATAAACCGATGCTGACGGATAGCGGAGGATTTCAAGTCTATTCATTGGCTCATAGACGGAAAATAACAGAAGAAGGAGTTAAATTCGCTTCCCATATTGATGGCTCTTACCATCTTTTCACACCAGAGAATGTGATGGATATTCAGCGAACGATAGGGGCAGATATTATGATGGCTTTTGATGAATGTACGCCATTCCCTTGCGAATACGATTATGCTAAAAAATCTTTAGGACTTACGCATCGGTGGCTAGATAGATGTATTGAACGATTTAGTAATACAGAGGGACTATATGGATATGAGCAGCATCTATTTCCCATAGTGCAAGGTTCAGTTTATAAAGATTTAAGAATTGAATCAGCGAAATATATTGCGGAGAAAAATGCTTCTGGAAATGCAATAGGTGGACTGGCGGTAGGCGAGCCTGATGAGGAAATGTATGAAATGATAGAAGTCGTGAATGAGATTCTGCCTTCACATAGCCCACGATACCTTATGGGTGTAGGTACTCCTAACAATATTTTGGAAGCCATAGACAGAGGCGTAGATATGTTTGACTGTGTGATGCCTACTAGAAATGCACGTCATGGATATTTATTTACTCATCAAGGAATATTGCATGCTAAAAACAAGAAGTGGGAGTTTGATTTTTCGCCCATTGATGAATTGTCAAACAATCCATTGTTACAGAGTACTACGAAATCTTACTTGCGCCACCTCTTCAAATGTGATGAACTACTCGCTATGCAGATAGCTTCTATCAATAATCTCACGTTCTATCTCGAACTCGTAAGAGAAGCGAGAGAACATATTATTTTGGGAGATTTTGCTACATGGAAATTGAGAAAATTGGAAGCTATTTCTTATAAGCTCTAATTTTCTATAGGATTTCTTGTATTGTATATTCTTGATTGTGAAATGAATAGGAGTTTCCAACTTTTTTGCCACTCATCATTTTATATATTGGTGCCTCTGTGGATATTCCCTCCATAGTTTTTCCATCAAATGTAAATGGTTTTTTTGCTGATGAAATAATAAAATAAACTTGATTTACCTTGACGATAGCACCGGGCTTAACTTCTGTGCATTCAGCAAATGAAATATCTTTTATAAGTTGCAAATTCTCGCTATGAACTTGAACTCTGCGAATCAAATCATGCTCAAATGAAGCGCTTGCCTCAGAATGTGCCAAATCATCAAGATCTTTTACATTGTCATTGTCAAGTGAATTCTCAGATTTGTATTCATCTAAGTCTTTTTTTGCCTCATTTAATAAATTGAGTTCGGCATCTATTAAGTGTTGTTTTAGTTTTAACTTATCCATTTTTTTGTTTATTTAATTTAATACTTTTTTGTCTTAAATATCCGCAAAGCTAATCAGTTCAGTCTAATATTCCAAATTTTTATTACCTTTATCTAATAATCAATCTTAAGACAAAATGGCAATAGGATTTCCTCCCAAATTCACAAGTGAAATTTCTCTATCTGAGTATTCAAATAATGAAATTTTAGTCATTTTAATCGATGCTGCTAATTCCATAAATTGTGATGTAAACTATTGTAGCCAGCAAGGAATAATAGCTCATACAAAAAATCCATATTATCAATGGAACGCTGAAATCAAAGTGATAGTTCATGAACATTTAGTGAGCGTTTCGAGTGAATCTGTTGGGTCTGATTTGATAGATTTTGGGAAAAATAGAAAAAAAGTAAATGAGTTCATCCAAGCGATTGAAAGAACTTTCAAGTCAATAAGTAGAGCAGAGCTACATGCGAAATATGCCTCTCTCCATCTAAATATTACTCATGATAAGCAGGATATTCTCAGTATGCCTCCTTTAAGTGCTAGAGATAAATTCTTGGATTTAGTTTCGATTTTCATTCCCAAGGAGGGCTATTTTGTAACTCCAATTTTAATCAATCTCAATATTCTAATATTCCTCATTATGATATTTTTAGGAGTAAATTTCTTTTCTCCTGATTCGGCTTCATTGATAAAATGGGGCGCAAATTACAAACCAATGACACTGGATGGTCAATGGTGGAGATTATTTTCATGTAATTTTCTACATATAGGGATTCTTCATCTATTGATGAATATGTTCTCATTACTTTATATAGGTACAATGCTTGAGCCTATCATTGGCCGAATGAGATTTCTCGTAGCCTATATCCTTACAGGATTGTCAGCAAGTATAGCGAGTCTATGGTGGAATGATATTACAGTCAGTGCAGGTGCTTCGGGAGCAATTTTTGGGATATATGGTGTGTTCTTAGCGTTATTGACATCTAATCTATTTGAGAAAAAAGTTAAAGAGTCTCTTCTGGGAAGTATTGGTCTTTTTGTAGCATATAACCTCATTTATGGCATGAAAGGCGAAGTCGATAATGCGGCTCATATCGGTGGATTAGGTGGAGGATTGGTCTATGGATTTTCGTTTATTCCCAGTTTGAAAAATAGTTCAAATCTTAATTATAAATATCTAGGTATTGGCTTAGCATCGCTTTTGATAATTTCGATTTCATGGGTGTATTATACACAGACGCCCAATAATATATTGGTTTATGAAAAAACAATCGAGCGAGTTCAGATAAATGAACGAAATGCTCTGGAGATTTTTAATAATCCTGTAACTTCAGAAGAGAAATTACTGGACAATATCGAAAAAATTGGAATAGCAAATTGGAAAGAAAATGATTTACTTTTGAAAAATCTAAAACAAATGGATTTGCCTCAGGAATTAGATGAAAGAATTATGAAATTTCAATATTACAATCAACTGAGACTAAATAATTTCGAGCTAATCTACAAGCGAATCAATGAACAGACGAGCTCATACGATAGCATTATAGAATCAGGAGAAAAAGATATAGAGAAATGTATTAAAAGCCTAAACGCTGAACCCCAAGAATAATCTATAAACTAGAATCCGACTACTTTGAAAAAAGCATTGACAAATAATGCGCCATTGTTTTTATGTGGTGGGATATACATTTTAAAATCTTTATTAGATCTCAATTTGAGTTCTTGCTGAGCCCAGAATGTAGGCCAGTCAATATTCTGATTGAGTCGGAGTAGCTCATGGATAGAGCGAAGCATAGGGTCATTGATTCCCATAGTCCCCACTTGCTTAGTGGATAAAATTTGCGCATTAGGTGAGCGAACGAGAAGCTCCGATATTTTATAGTATCCACCACAGCTACCCATAAATATAAATTTGGGACTACCGATGAGTTGGTCAATTGTTTTTTGACTGTGATAACTATGCCCTCTGTGGACGATGATAGATGGTTCTAATTTATTGTATATGAGATAATCCCGCATGGCTTGCTGACCCAATTGCTCATACTGTGGCTTATTGGCAAATATGTCATAATCATTTCCTTCTAAGGAAGAAATATAATAATATGAGCCCAAATCTTGCAGATACCATTTCGACATAGATTTAAAGGTATTGATATAACTATTAAATGAAGCTACTCCATCGGCATCATTGTAGAAATAGCATACTTCTATAATTCTATTTTGTTTATTTTTAATGTCATTGACATCTATATAGCTCAAGGTATATTTCGAATATTTACTTTTCATAGAAATATACCAATCCTGATGGACAAGCGCACGCTGTCCAATATTGCTTCCGAGTAAGCTATAAACAGCCATCGCCAATTGGTCTTTGCGTGATTCTGCATCTATGTACTCGGCATAAATTTTATTTTGAATAATCGTTTGAATTTCAGAATGGTCACAGTTGTTGATAAATTCACATAGAACGGCTGCCTGTTCTATACATTTGACATCGGAAAAGTCAATATGGGTCATATTTTCAAGAAAAGCAACCCTAGCTTCTTGCGTAGTATTTCTATATAATAGTTCTGGGAATTTCCCAAAGTTAGCTAATAAAGTGCTAAATTCTCGATACTTATAATAATTTACTTGAGGTAGAAAATCTATAAAATTGGACTCTCCAATCTGCTGATTCAGAACACGATAACAATTGTCAAATGCAAATTGAAAAATCTCCTCTTTGCCCAATACCATTAAGGAATAGATTTCTTTGGCATTAAAATTTCGAATCTCTTGTAGGTTAGGATGAGAATTAGAAGGATTGTCATTGATTTCTCTGATAAATTTCAAAGAAATTTGATTTTGCTCTTCTTCTACACTGTGTATTCCTATGGGATTTTTCTGTATAGTGATATTCATCAATGCCTTGAGATAGGGAACTTCTGTATTTCCTAATCGATTGGCTTCCTCTACTGAAATTTCTTTGTGAATAATTTTATGAATCAAGGCATAAGCCTTAGAATTGAACTTATATAGGTTGAAAATAGTAAGAATCAACTTAGGAATAGGCTCATGTGAAAGATGTATTTGCTTGGTAATGTCATTGTCGGGACTACCCAAGTATTTCTTGATAGAATTAGGAGAAAAGTAAGCGATTTTATTGACAATATTAGGGAATTCTGCTAACTGTTTTAGCTTTTCTCGATTGTTTAGCAGTATGTGGGGATGATAGGCTGCTAGATAATCTACAAATCGATTTCCTATAGAGCTTTTGATAATAGAGTTGATATTGCTATCTACTTTGTTGATATTTCTAGCCCAGCTTAGGAGGGACATCTGCGATTTATTGAGGTGGAATGTAGCTGCTATGGCTTTGTTTTTATTGACTTGTCTTTCTTGTTTTTCTTTATCGTAGTTATAACTATTTGTAAACCAATCTTGATGTTGAAGCGCTAATTTTTCATTTAACTCTATCATTTTTGAATGAACATAAGTCACGGCTTCGACTTCTAAGATATTTTTCATACCTTCTAGTAAATCTGCCTTTTCCACTTTTTTGAGAAATGAATTTAATCTATTTTGAGGTAAAGAGATGAGCGTGGAATTGCTGATTAATACATCATCATATTTTTTTAGATATTTCAATACAGCCAATAAGTCTTCATATTCTAAATGCTGATGACAGAGTACCAATAGAGTAAAAATTTCATTGGTGCTAAATTGACTAAAAACTGCCTCTCCATCGTCTAAGAACTCTTCAAAAACCCATTTGCCAACATTGGCGAGATAATTAGTGGCAGAAATTCTAGCATAAGCATTAGGATCATTGGTAGCAGCTAGTAATTTTTTTGTAAGGATATATTTGTTGGAGGTAAATTCCCATTCATGTGTATCGTTAAATGAATTTTTAATAATATCATCTAAGTAATAATACAATGTAGAATTTGTACTCATTCTAGACCGAATTTCCATTACTTTTTTTATATAAGGACTATTGGACTGCTTGGCTAGTTCCATCAGGTATGGATTTTTCTCCACTTGAATAACCCATGTGTATGGATCAAAAGTCGCTAATGTCTGTAATATACTCGGAAACTCTGTAAATGAATTAAATTCATCTATCTGAGAATAAAAAGAAGTCGGAGACTCTAACCCAAGTTGTACAATATAGTTTTTTACATCGGGCTCAGATTGAATATAAATCAAAGTTTTATTGGCTTCTAAGGGATATTGGTGCAAGAATTGAGCCAATAATCCCTGTTTTATGTAGTAAAATACACTTGGCATAAATCGTATAGCCCTGCGATAATCTCTGTCTTCTATTTTTTTATTGGCATATAGATTATTATTCATATCCTTGACTAAGGCATATATAAACTCATAGTATTTAATCTTGCTCGGATAGTCATATTGAGTCGTGACTCGAAGGGAGGCGATGACTTCCTCTATATCGTTAAATATGGCACTGTCTCGGCTTTCATAGCTTAGCTTAGCCTTGATTAATTCATTATCTATCTTATTCAAAATTTCTTTTTCTTTTAATTCAAATTCCTGAGCAGGGAGGTACTGCAAGCAAAAAAAAGAAAGAATAAGTATAAATTTTCTCAAAATAAAATAGTCAATCGACAAATTAAATCAAAAATACATGGCTTTGACCAAAGGACTATTCACTATCACCATAAAATTGTCTAAAAATTATGATATTGAACTATTTTAGCGAAAATTATTCGATTATAAATCAATATCTCAAGCGTTTTTGGAAAAATAAAATTGCAGTTATCGGCGCTGTCAATATTTTGATATTGATACTGGTATCTATTTTGGGATATATAATAGCTCCTGATAATATAAAAGATGCGAATTCTCAACAAATTTCTCTTAAACTAAAGAAGCCAGGATTTAAAATTCAATTATTAGAACTCAAACCCAATCAAATTGAAAATAATGCATTTTGTTCTCTATTTATAGGAGAAAAATCAAATGCAGAATGGATGCCAATTGAGTCCAATTATAGTTTTATAGGAGATAGTTTTCAATATAAAAGATACAAACAACCCTATTTCTCCTATCTCAAAATATCAATACCTAAAAGTAATTTTTTGAAGTCTAAAATTCAAAATAAAACTTATTTTCTCGGTACAGATGGACTTGGAAGAGATGTATTGAGTCGATTGATAATTGGAGCGAGAATCTCTATCATCGTAGGCTTAGTAGCTGTATTTATCTCGCTCATAATCGGCACAATGCTAGGCATGCTGTCGGGATATTATGGTGGCTGGATAGATAAAATTATTTTGTGGCTCATCAATGTATTCTGGGCTATACCGACGGTATTACTAGCGATGGTACTCCTCATGAGCTATCGTGGAGAGAGTCAATATAAGATTTTTGTCGTATTTGTAGCTGTAGGACTAACAATGTGGGTTGATACATCTCGCATGATTCGAGGACTCATTTTGGAGTTAAAAGAAAGACAATTTGTAGAAGCAGGGCGAGCTTTGGCTTTTTCAGATTTTAGACTTGTATTTAAACATATTTTTCCCAATACATTCTCTGCCTTAATCGTAATAACTGCATCCAATTTTGCCTCGGCAATATTAATGGAATCGGGACTGAGTTATTTGGGCTTGGGAGTTCAACCGCCCAAGCCATCATGGGGTTCAATGCTAAGAGAATATTATACTTATCTGGGCACAGAAGTTTCATACTTAGCCATTTTCCCTGGACTATGTATTATGTTCGCTGTTTTTTCTTTTTATATTTTTGGAAATGGGTTGCGAGATGCCTTCGATGTAAAAGGCTAGTTTTTTCTACAAAATTTTAGGAAATTCTACATGGCTGATTTGCCAGATACCTTGTCTTTTTCGCACTTCTACTTTGATTTCTCCAGAATATTGGTGTGTTTTATGTGAATTGTCAAGAAATGCTTCTACAGAAAGTTGAACATTAACTTCACCTTTAATTTTTTTTAATAAAATGGATTGAATATTTATTTCTTTCAATTCAAAATTCGCATAGAGCTTTCTGAAGTTTTCTAAATAGGGGATAATCTCCTTTCTACAAAGAAGTTGAATTGGCATACTATCATTTTCGTCGCGAAAATAAGAGTGAAAAAACACCTCTATCAATTTACCTACATTGAGTTCTTCATTGGGATAGTATTCCTCATATACAAAATGCCGAATAAAACCCTTGATAGGCATATTGAGCATCGTTTTAGAGAAAAATTCTTCGGTAATAAATCGATACATTTCTTTATCCTCTTGAGGGGATAATGACACAAGGACTACTCCTTTTTTACTCATCAGATTGAGTAGCCGTTCTTTTTCTAGTATGATTTCCTCGGTCGTGAGCGTTTCTATTTTTTTGAATTTCGGTTTTCCGATAAATTCATATATCTCTACTTCTTTTGCATCATTCTTCATTTTTTCAAATTGAAGAATCTGGTCGAGCATTTGTGCTTCGATTTCTGGAGGTAATTCTATGCCGTCTGGATTGTGCTCAATGAACTTAGCACCCTTGAGTTCAAGTTCAA
>ENA-UOYA01005236-UOYA01005236.1-activated-sludge-metagenome-genome-assembly--contig:-NODE-5236-length-10366-cov-4.511977_pt1 | contig 10366 bp, 11 predicted proteins | sample MGYA00238163_ERZ764804 | MGnify/ENA primary metagenome ERZ764804 (study PRJEB28919, sample SAMN05720223) | activated sludge metagenome | isolation source: Anaerobic digester | place: Hong Kong...
CGCGAGGGGCGCGGCGGCAGGATCAGCCGAGCCTCAGCCAGTCCGGCCCCGGCAGCTCGTTGAACACCTTCTTCAGGCCCTGGCTCCAGCCCTGCCGGATCGACGCGAAGTACGCGTCCTGCGCGTCGACGCGGTGCCGGAAGGTGACCCGCAGCGCATCCCGTCCGACGATCGCGACGTCCAGCGGCAGCCCGACCGAGAGGTTCGAGCGCATCGTCGAGTCGAACGACACCAGCGCGCACTTCAGCGCCTCGTCGATCGAGGTGTCGGGCCTGACCACGCGGTCGATGATCGGCTTGCCGTACTTGCTCTCGCCGATCTGGAAGAACGGCGTGTCCTCGGTCGCCTCGATGAAGTTGCCCTCGGGGTAGACCAGGAACAGCCGCGGGCGCTCGCCGGCGATCTGCCCGCCGACCAGGAAGTTGCAGCTGAAGTCGACGCTCGCCTGCTGCGGCTGGCGCGAGCCGTGGTACGAGATCACCTCGCTGACGACGCCGCCGAGCAGCGCCGCGCAGTCGAACAGGCTCGGCGCGCTCATCAGGTTCGGCGCGTCGGTACCGACCGACTTGCGCAGCGTGCTGACCACGGCCTGCGTGGTCGCGAGGTTGCCCGAGTTCAGCAGGACCAGCACCCGCTCGCCCGGCGTCTCGAAGACGGTCATCTTCGAGAAGGTCGACACGTGGTCGACGCCGGCGTTCGTCCGGGAGTCGGAGGCGAAGAGCAGCCCTCGGTCGAGGGCCATCGCGACGCAGTAGGTCATGGCGGGTGGGCGGAGTCCGGGCCGATGATACCGCCGGGTCGACGCGCGGCGACGCCGCTCCCGGCGGCGGCGCACACGGCCGGTCGAGCGCGCGCGACCGGCGGGTGGTGCCGGACGGGCCCGGGCCCCGGACCGCGACGCGGCGCGGCCGGTCAGGACTGCGACTGGGACTGGGTCTGCGACGCCGCGCCCCCGGCCGCGCCGGGCGCCTGCGCCTCGACGCGCGCCGCGGTGTGCAGCGCCTCCTCGCCGCCGCCGAGCCGCACGCCCCGCACCGGGCACGCATCGAGGTAGTCGAGGCCGACGGCCAGCTTCAGGTGCGCCTCCCCGGTCTTGCCGGCGTTGCTGACGTCGAAGCTCACCCAGCGGTTGGTCAGCCAGGCCTCGGCCCACGCGTGGCTCGCGACCTGCTCGCGGTCGGGCGTGTAGACGTAGCCGCTCACGTAGCGCGCGGGCACGCCGAGCTCGCGGCAGCATGCGACGAACACGTGCGCGTGGTCCTGGCACACGCCGCGGCCCGCCGCGAAGCTCTGCGCCGCGGTCGACTCGACCGAGGTGTGCCCCTTCTCGTAGGGCATGCGCTCGATCAGCGCGTGCATCAGGTCGGTCACGCCCATCATCGGGCGCGAGCGCACGAGACCGCGCTGCGGCGCGACGAACGCGCGGATCGCCTCGTCGGGCTCGGTCAGGGGCGTCGCGCGCAGGAACACCCGCGGGTTGATCCGGCCGGCCGGCTCGCCGTCGTCGCTCTCGTCGACCTCGACGCGGCCGCGCGCGAGCAGCCGGATCTCCTGGTGCGGCGCGTCGAGCGTCAGCACGTGGGTGAGGTTGTCGAACGCGTCGGTCATGGTCACGGCCGGGACCGGCAGCTCGACGCGCCAGTCGACGATGCGCTGGCGCACGCTCTGCGCGGGGCTCAGGCGGATGTACTGCGTGCTGCGCGCGACCTCGGTCTCGTAGCGGTAGACCGTCGAATGCCAGACGGACAGCAGCATCTCACTTCATCTCCATGTAGGCGGCGTGGACCGCCTCGCCGAGCCGCACGTTGTTGCGCAGGAAGCGCTCGAGGAACGCGTCGAGGCCGACGCCCTCGACGTCCTCGAGCTCGCCGTGCTCGAGCAGCGCGTGCATGTGGGCGGCCAGGCGACGCGCGGTGCGCGCGGGCGCCTGGGGCAGCTCGGCGAGATTGCGCACGACCTCGTCGAAGCAGAAGCGCAGCGAACGCGGCAGCGACGGATCGAAGATCAGCAGCTCGGCGACGCGGCGGGCGTCGATCGCGTCGCGGTAGGTGTCGCGGTACGCCTCGAGCGAGCTCACCGAGCGCAGCACGGCGCTCAGCCGGTAGTAGTCGGTCAGGCCGTCCCCGTCGGCCGAGGTGCTGCGCCGCGCCTGCTTGACCGACAGGATCCGCGCGGTGTTGTCGGCGCGTTCGAGGAACGTGCCCAGGCGGATGAACTGGTACGGCTGGTCGCGACGGATCGTCGCGAAGGTGATGCCGCGGAACAGGTGCGAGCGCTCCTTGACCCAGTCGAAGAACGCGGCGTCGGTCGGCTCGGCGCCGTCCCGGCGCTTGGCCACCAGCTGCAGCCAGGTGTCGTTGATGTTCTCCCACATCTCGGAGGTGATCGATCCGCGCACCGCGCGCGCGTTCTCGCGGCTCGCCTCGAGGCAGTTGACGATCGACGACGCGTGCGAGGGGCTCCACGCGAGGAAGCGCGCGACGTTCTCGGGGGTGCGGGGCAGGCCGGTCGCGTCGAACGCGTCGAGCGTGTCGGTGATGACCAGCGGCTCGATCGCGGCGAGCGCGTCGCCCTCGCCCGACAGCAGCGCGAGCGAGGCGCCGACGTCGAGGATGCGCGCCATGTTCTCGGCGCGCTCGAGGTAGCGGGACAGCCAGTACAGGTGCGAAGCGACTCGCGAGAGCATCGTCGGGGCCTCCGCTCAGGCGCCGGCCGGCGCGTCGGACGGGGCGGGCCCGTCGTCGGCGTCGGTGCCGGTGTCCACGACCCAGGTGTCCTTCGTGCCGCCGCCCTGCGACGAGTTCACCACCAGCGAGCCGCGCCGCAGCGCGACGCGCGTGAGCCCGCCGGGCACGATGCGGATCTCCCGGCCCACCAGCACGAACGGCCGCAGGTCGATGTGGCGCGGTGCGACGCCCTCCTCCACGAAGGTCGGGCACGAGGACAGCGCGAGCGTCGGCTGCGCGATGTAGTTGCCGGGATTCGCCATCAGCACCTTGCGGAACGCCTCGATCTCGGCCTTGCTGCTGGTCGGGCCGACCAGCATCCCGTAGCCCCCCGCGCCGTGCACCTCCTTGACCACCAGCTCCTCGAGGTGCGCAGCGACGTGCGCGAGGTCGTCGGGCTTGCGGCACTGCCAGGTGGGCACGTTCTTCAGGATCGGCTCCTCGCCGAGGTAGAAGCGGACCATCTCGGGCACGTACGGGTAGATCGACTTGTCGTCGGCCACCCCGGTGCCGACCGCGTTGCAGATCACCACGTTGCCGAGCCGGTACGCGGCGAGCAGCCCGGGCACGCCGAGCATCGAGTCCGGCCGGAACGCGAGCGGGTCGAGGAAGTCGGCGTCGAGGCGGCGGTAGATGACGTCGACGCGCTTCGGCCCCTCGGTGGTCCGCATGTAGACGCAGGCGTCCTTGACGAACAGGTCCTGGCCCTCGACCAGCTCGACGCCCATCTGCTGCGCGAGGAACGCGTGCTCGAAGTACGCGCTGTTGAAGCGGCCCGGGGTCAGCAGCACGACGGACGGCGAGTCGATCTCGGCGGACGCGCGCAGCGTCTGCAGCAGCAGCGCCGGATAGTGCTCGACCGGCCGGACGCGGTAGCGGCGGAACAGGTCGGGGAACAGCCGCATCATCATCTTGCGGTTGCTCAGCATGTACGACACGCCCGAAGGGACCCGCAGGTTGTCCTCGAGCACGTAGTAGCTGCCGTCGCCGTGGCGGACGATGTCGACGCCGACGATGTGCGCGTAGACGTCGCGCGGCACGCGCGTGCCGATCATCGCGACCGCGAACTGGTCGTTCGCGAGGATCTGGTCCTCGGGGATCAGGCCCGCCTTCAGGATCTCCTGGCCGTGGTAGATGTCGGCGAGGAACCGGTTGATCGCGGTCACCCGCTGGACGAGTCCCTTCTCCAGGCGTTCCCACTCGTCGGCGTCGATGATCCGCGGCACGACGTCGGACGGGATCAGGCGCTCGGTGCCCCCTTCCTCGCCGTAGACCGAGAAGGTGATGCCGATCCGGCGGAAGATCAGGTCGGCCTCGGCACGCTTGCCCGCCATCTGCTCGGGCGTCATCGACGCCAGCCAGTCGGCGTACGCGGCGTAGTGGGCGCGCGGCGCGCGGGCCGCGTCGAGCATCTCGTCGTAGACGCCGGGCGGGGCCGGCAGCGGGGTCAGGGCGGGCGCGCTCATCGCCGGAACTTAGCAATAACCGTGCCGTCGCGCGAGGCCCCGCGGGTCGCCGCTGGGTCGGACGGGCGGGGGCGGACCGGGGCATCCGCGCCGGCCGGGACGGGGCGTCCGCGCCGCGGGGCGGCCCGCCGCGCGGCTATCCGCGATGCGGACAGTCGGGCTTCGTGCAGTTCGCGTACAGCGCCAGCGCGTGGTCCTGCAGCCGGAAGCCCCGCTCCTCGGCGATCTGGTGCTGGCGGCGCTCGATCTCCGGATCGAAGAACTCCTCGACGCGTCCGCACTGCAGGCACACCAGGTGGTCGTGGTGCTGGCCCTCGTCGAGCTCGTAGACCGACTTGCCCGACTCGAAGTTGCTGCGCTTGAGGATGCCGGCCTGCTCGAACTGGGTGAGCACGCGGTAGACGGTCGCCAGCCCGATGTCCTGGTGCTCGGCGAGCAGCTCGCGGTAGACGTCCTCCGCGCTCATGTGTCGCTGCCGCCTGACCTGGAAGACCTCGAGGATCTTGAGCCGCGGCAACGTGGCCTTCAGGCCCATGCTCTTGAGTTCGTTCGGGGTCGGCACCGCGATGCTCCGGGGGAGGGTCGCGCCGGGGCCGGGCCCGGGCGAGCGCGTATCATAGCGGCTTTGCCCGGCGCCCCGCCCGACCCGTCCATGCCCCGACCGAGGCCATTCGCGCGACCTTCCGCGCCCCGTGCGCGACGTGCGCGGCGCCTGTCCGCAGCGGCGACGCTGCTCGCGGCGGCCGTGCTCGGCACGGGGTGCGCGCAGACCGATCCGAGGCAGAGCAGCGGGGTGTTCTCGCCGTACCGGATCGAGGTGCCGCAGGGCAACTACGTCGACATGACGATGCTGCGCCAGGTGCGCGAGGGCATGACCCGCGACCAGGTCCGCTTCGCGCTCGGCACGCCGCTGCTCGTCGATCCGTTCCGTCCCGATCGCTGGGACTACGTGTTCCGCTTCCAGCATCCGGACGGCAGCGCCGACCTGCGCCGCGCGACGGTGTTCTTCGCCGAGGGCCGGGTGCAGAAGGTCGTGTCCGACGCGCTGCCCGAGACCGACGAGGGCTCCGACCCGGCGCTGCCCGGGTACCGCCGCAAGCAGGGCCGGTTCCGATGATCCGCGTCGCGATCGCCGGCGCCGCGGGCCGGATGGGACGCATGCTCGTCGAGACGGTGCTCGACGCGCCGGACGCGACGCTCGCCGGCGCGCTCGACGTCGCCGGCGCGCCCGGCATCGGCCGCGACGCGGGCGAGTTCCTCGGCCGGCCGACCGGCGTGACGGTCACCTCGGACGTCGACGCGGCGATCGCCGGCGCCGACGTGCTGATCGACTTCACCCGCCCCGAGGGCACGCTCGCGCACCTGCGCGCCTGCGCCGCGCGGCGCGTCGCGATGGTGATCGGCACCACCGGGTTCGACGAGGCCGGCCGCCGCGCGATCGAGGCCGCCGCCGCCCGCATCGGGATCGTGTTCGCGCCGAACATGAGCGTGGGGGTCAACGTCACCCTCAAGCTGCTCGAGGTCGCCGCCTCGCTGCTGGGCGACGGCTACGACGTCGAGATCACCGAGGCGCACCATCGGCACAAGGTCGACGCGCCCTCCGGCACCGCGCTCGGCATGGGGCGGGCGATCGCCGGCGCGCTCGGCCGGGACCTGGACGCGGTCGCGACCTGGGCGCGCCACGGCCACACCGGCGAGCGCGAGCCCGGCACGATCGGCTTCTCGGTCGTGCGCGGCGGCGACATCGTCGGCGACCACACGGTGCTGTTCGCGGGCACCGGCGAGCGCATCGAGATCTCGCACCGCTCCTCGAGCCGCGCCAACTACGCGCAGGGCAGCCTGCGGGCCTGCCGGTTCATCGCGGGCCGCGAGGCCGGACTGTTCGACATGCAGGACGTGCTCGGGCTGCGACAGCCGTCGCCGCGCTGACGCGGCGCGATCCGCGGAGAAGCGCCGGCCCGGCGCCGCTGTTCCCGGCGGCGACCGCTCAACGCGCGGCAGGCGCCGCCCGTCCCGGGCCGCCACACGCCGATCGGCCCCCTGTCGCGGCCTCGGCGTTGCCTCGATACAACGAGCTCCATCGTCACTCGGCCCCGATCGGGGCGACCGGACGCGATGGACATCGACGGCTCACGGCGCCCGCGGGCGGGCCCGGGCAGCGCCCGGCGGCGGCTCGCCGCAGCGGCGGCCCTGTGGCTCGCGCTCGCCCCGGCACGCGTCGGCGCGGTCGACGAGGCGCTCGGCGCGAAGGCCGACGCGGTGCTGAACGCCGTCCGCAGCCGCATCGCCGACTGCGGCGGCGGCCCGGTCTCGCTCGCGACGACGGACGCGTCGGCCGTGGCGTCCGCGCAGCGGCCGCGGCTGCGCTGGAACCCGCTGCTCGCCCAGGCCGCGGCTCGCCACGCCGGGTCGATGGCCCGCACCCGCCTGTTCGACCACGTCGGTCCCGACGGCACCACCGTGCGCGAGCGCGTCAACGCGACCGGCTACCGCTGGCAGCTGATCGGGGAGAACCTGGCCGCCGGGCACGCGGCGATCGAGGACGCGGTCGAGGACTGGCTGCAGAGCCGCAGCCACTGCGCGGCGCTGCTCGACGCGCGCTACACCGAGTTCGGACTGGCCCGGATCGAGTCGGACAGCCCGAACGACCCGTACGGCGTCTACTGGACCCTGGTCCTCGGCCGCCCGCGCTGACGCCGGGCCACGCCGCACCGCACCGGAACGGGGCGTCGCGCGCCGCACCGAGGCATCGCGCACCGCCGGACGGCATGACGCCGCCGACGACCTCGAGCGCAACCGTGTTGCAGGAAAACGCCCTCCGGACGGGGCCCCGGAGGCGGCGCCGACTATACTCGCGCGGATGGAAACGCGCCGCCTCGTCGCTGCGGCCGGGGCGTTGGCGATCAACGCGCTGGCGGCCGGCGCACTGGTCTCGGGCGCATCGGGCACGCTGCGCGAGCCCGCGCCGGTCGCCGTCCTCGCGCGGCTGATCGAGGCGCCGCCGCCCCCGGCGCCGCCGGATCCGCCCGCCGCCGAACCGGCGCCGCGCGAGTCGCCGCCGCCCCCCGCTGCGCGCGCCCCCGCTCCCGCCCGCACGCCCGAGCCGCTGGCGACGGCCGCGCGACCGACCCGCGCGCCCGCGCCGGCGCGGGCCGGGCCGCCGCCGGCGGCGCCCGCGCCGGCCACGGCGTCGACGCCGCCCCCCCCGCCTGCCGCGCTCGAGGCCGCATCGACGCCGGCGTCGCCCGTGCCGGCCCCGGCCCCGGTGCCGGCACCCGCGGCCTCCCCGGAGCCGGCCGCCCGCGTCGCGTCGTCCCCCGTCGCCGACGCACCCGCCGCGCCGACGGGGGGCCCGCCCGCCGCCGCCGAGGCCGCCGCGGCCGCCACCGGCGCGGCGCCGGGCCCGGTCGCGGCGGCCGCCCCGGGCGCCGACGCCGCTCGCCGCGCCGGCCCGCGCATCGACGCGAGCTGGAGCGGCAACGCCGCGCCGCCCTACCCGTCCGTCGCCCGTCGGATGGGCGAGCAGGGCGAGGTCCGCCTCGACGTCCGCGTGGGCACCGACGGCGCGGTGCTCGACGTGAGGCTGCGCACCTCGAGCGGCTCGCCCACGCTCGACCGGGCGGCGATCGACACCGTCCGCCGCTGGCGATTCCGTCCCGCGACCGTGGACGGCCAGCCGGTGGCAGAGTGGTACCGCGACTGGAAATGGACGTTCAGGATCGAGGGTTAGGCATGGACAACGCCCCGTTGGGATTGGCGCACTTCTGGCAGGCCGGCGACGCGGTCACGCACTCGGTCGCGTGGCTGCTGCTCGCGATGTCGGTCGCGAGCTGGTACTTCATCCTGTCCAAGGCGTGGTCCGCGTGGCGGCTGCGGCGCGGCGCGCGCGCCGCGCTCGATCGCTTCTGGTCGGCCCGGACGCTCGACGAGGCGGTCGACGCGCTGGTCCGCGACGATCCCGAGCGCGTGTTCTCGCCGATGGCCGACAAGGCGCGACGCGCGGCGCGCACGCAGGGCGACGCGTCGCTCGGCGCGTCGGTCGACCGTGGCGAGCTGGTCACGCGGGTGCTGCGCCAGGAGATGACGCAGGCCGCGTCGCGGCTCGAATCGGGCCTGACCTTCCTCGCGTCGGTGGGCAGCACCGCGCCCTTCGTCGGACTGTTCGGCACGGTCTGGGGGATCTACCACGCGCTGCTCGGCATCGCGTCGAACGGGCAGGTGATGATCGACAAGGTGGCCGGGCCGGTCGGCGAGGCGCTGGTGATGACCGCCGCCGGCCTGGTCGTCGCGATCCCGGCGGTCCTCGCCTACAACGCCTTCACCCGCCTGAACCGCGTCGTGCTCGCGGACCTCGACGGCTTCGCGCACGACCTGCTCGCGCTGATCACGACGGGCAGCCGGCTCGAGCGCGACGCGGGCGGCGACGCGCTGCGCGCGCGCTCGGGCACCGCCGCGCCGATGCAGTCGGTCGGCCACTGAGCGCGGCGGCGGCGATGGCGTTCGGCGGATTCGACACGCGCGACGGACCGATGCGGCCGATGGCCGAGATCAACACCACGCCGCTCGTCGACGTGATGCTGGTGCTGCTGGTGATCTTCATCATCACCGCGCCGCTGCTGACCCATGCGATCCGGCTCGACCTGCCGAGCGCGCAGGCGCCGGTCTCGGCCGAGAAGCCCGAGACGATCACGCTGTCGATCGACGCCCGGGAGCGGCTCTTCTGGAACGACGCGCCGCTCGCGGACGCGCAGGCGCTGCGGGAGCGGCTGCAGCAGGCGGCCGGGCGCACGCCGCAGCCCGAGCTGCACCTGCGTGCGGACCGCGAGGTGCGCTACCAGCGGATCGCCGAGGTGATGGCCGCCGCGCAGCAGGCGGGCGTCACGCGGATCGGGTTCGTCACCGACCCGAAGGCCGTCGCGACGCCCTGAGCGGCACCGCGGGGCGCGGCGTCGAAGCGCGGGGCGCGGGGCGCGGGGCGCGGGGTCAGAGCGCGAAGCGCAGTGCCGCGACGAGCGCCGACGGCGCCTCGACGCCGCCGGTCGCGCGGCCGTCGTAGGTGTCGGTCGACGGCATCGGCGCCGGCGTGTCCCCGAGCGCCTCGAGCGCGTCGCCGAGCACGCGGTACACCGAGTCGTCGAAGCGCATCGCCTCGATCGGCGCGACCGGCTCGCCGTCCTCGACCCACAGGCTCGCGAAGCGCGTCATCCCGGTGACCCGACCGGCGGCCCGATCGGAATAGTTCAGGTACCAGAGGTTCGAGACCGACACGCCCGTGCCCAGGCGCGCGAGCGCATCGGCCTCGCGCAGCGTCCCGGGCGCGACCCGCATCGACTCCGGCGCCTCGTGGTCGGCCGCCGCGTTCGACGCGAGGCCGAACTCGCGCGCGGTGCGCGGCGAGACCAGCAGGCCCGCGGACGCGCCCCGCTCGACCAGCGCGACGCGCCTCGGTCGCCGATAGCCGTCGGACTGGAACGCGGGCGCGAACCCGGCGTCGAGGTCCTCCGACACCGTCAGCGCGGGCGACAGCCGCGCCTCGCCGCGCGCGAGCCGACCGAGCGGCGACTGGCCCGTGCGGTGCGCGCGCGCCGAGAAGCCGCCCCAGCAGAGCAGCTCGAGCAGGTCGGCGAGCGCGCGCGGCGCGAGCAGCACGCGGTACTCGCCCGGCACGAGGCGGCGCACCGGCCGGGCGAGCACCGATGCGTCCGCGCGCGATCGGGCGATCGCGCCGCGCAGCGCCGCGGCGTCCAGGGCCGGGCCCGACCAGCCGGCCTTGACGGCCTTGCGTGCGCCGCCGTCGGCGTCGACCGGCAGGTGGATCGACCAGTCGAACGCGACGCTGGTGCGCCGATGCCAGAGCCGCGCGCCGCGCGAGCTGCAGAACCCGCGCGCGACCGGACCCGCCGCGCAGAAGCCGACGAGGTCGGCGTCGCCCGCGGCCTCGGCGACCGCGTCGACGAACGCGTCGCGATCGAACGGCGCGTCGGGCCCCTCGTCCGACGCGATCTCGGACGCGCGGTTGACGTCGAGCAGCGGATCGGGCTCGGCGCCGGCGACCGCGGGTCGGAGCGCATTCAGCGCGTCGTCGACGCAGGCGGCGACCGCGTCGACCCCCGCGTCGAGGCCGGGCAGCACGACGGCGTGGAACGCCTGCCGCCCGCCGTCGACCAGCCGGAG
>ENA-UOYA01005243-UOYA01005243.1-activated-sludge-metagenome-genome-assembly--contig:-NODE-5243-length-10358-cov-3.522372_pt1 | contig 10358 bp, 14 predicted proteins | sample MGYA00238163_ERZ764804 | MGnify/ENA primary metagenome ERZ764804 (study PRJEB28919, sample SAMN05720223) | activated sludge metagenome | isolation source: Anaerobic digester | place: Hong Kong...
TAAAGAAGATCAGTTTAAAAAGCTTGCCTGGTTTATATTAATTGGCACTGTACCTGCAGGATTGGCTGGAGTGTTCTTTAAAGATTTTTTTGAAAGTTTATTCAGTGATATAACTGCTGTAGCATTCTTTTTACTTGTCACGGGATTCCTGCTTTGGGGATCTGAAAGGGTATCAAGAAGGATAAATATTAAGGGCGATTTAAAGGAAATGACTGTTAAAAATTCTTTAATAATGGGTACTGCCCAAGCATTTGCTATTATTCCGGGTATATCTCGTTCGGGAGCAACAATTTCTTCTGGCCTATTTTTAGGCATGGAAAGAGAACTGGCTGCACGTTTCAGTTTTTTATTATCAATACCTGCAATTTTAGGAGCAGCTATTGTTCAGGTAAAAGATATATCTTATGGAATTGATGTGAACGGAGGAGCCTTTGTAGCAGGATTCATTGCAGCAGCAATATCCGGTTATCTAGCCATTAAACTAATGCTTAAATTAATAAAAGAGAGAAATTTACTGATCTTTGCATATTACTGCTGGATCGTCGGTGGATTAGTATTAACACTTCGATTTGTACTTTAATCCCCTATCTATATTTTATCTCAGAATTTAAAAATAATTATTTAAATAACTTTTTTTGTTTAATTGTCATTTTTAACCAAATATGTGCTTTAAATTTGATTATCTTCATTTTCATAAGCTCATATCCCGAATTTCTGGCAATTTAACTAAATTTTATTAAAGTTCAAGTAAATTTAAACAAATATTTATATAGCATTATGATAATACACATTCATCTGTGAATACATGAACAAATATTCATATAATTGATTTGATGAACCTTTTCGGGAGATGAAAAAAAATGTCGTTTTTAGGTCTTGTGGTTAAAAATCCATTTAGAAGTAAAACAAGAACAGCTTTAGCAGTTATTGGAATTGCAATTGGGATAGCAACAATCGTTGCGCTTGGAATAATTACGGACGGTCTTAAATCATCGACAGAAGAAACCCTTAAGGCAGGCGGATCTGATTTCATGGTGGTGGAATCCAATGTATCGGATATGATGTTCAGCTCCATTGAGGAAAAACGGTTGAATGATCTTAAAAACACCGCCGGGGTTCAGGATGCAGTAGGCGTATTGCTTGCAATTTATCCAGTAGATAATAATCCTTATTTCCCAGTAATGGGTATAAATGCTGATAAACTGTCGGTTGGAGAGATAACTGTTATTGAGGGGCAGGGCTTTTCAGAAGGTAAAGATGAGATAATCATTGGAAAAGCAGCATCACAAAAAACTGGCAAAAAAGTGGGAGATACACTGGAAATATCAGGTAAAAAATTTAAGATTACAGGAATATACGAAACAGGAGACCTTCAACAGGATGCAGGGGCATTTATGTCTTTAGACACGCTTCAGGACCTCGAAAAAAAGGATGATAAGCTGACAATGATATTTGCAAAGCTTGATAAATCCGCAGATCTTGAAGAAGTAACAGATAGAATAGACGATACATACATAAACGAACTAATGACAGTAAAATCACTTGAAGACCTTGGAAAGGTAGAATCAGGGCTTAAAACAATAGATACTGCTTCATGGGCTATTTCACTCCTTGCAATAGTTATTGGGGGGATTGGAGTCATAAATACCATGATAATGTCTGTATTCGAGAGGACAAGAGAAATAGGTGTTTTAAAAGCAGTAGGCTGGACAAATAAAAGAATACTGGGTATGATACTTGGAGAATCCATTGTAATTACATTAGTAGCGGGCTTTGTTGGAATTGTAATGGGTATTGTAGCTATTCAATTACTGATACCTATGGGAATGGAAGGATTCATTGAACCAGTATATAAAATGGATACTTTCTTAAAAGCACTTGGAATAGCTCTTTTTGTTGGATTAATCGGAGGATTTTATCCTGCCTATCGGGCAAGCAGGTTACCACCAACAGAAGCACTGCGTTATGAATAATTTGGACGGTGAATAAAATGGAAAGCGTAATTGATCAATACGATAGGATAGAAAACATCATACAAATTAGAGGGATTAAAAAGAGTTTTGACAATGGAAAAATAACAGCATTAAACGGTATAGATCTAAATATTAAAAAAGGAGAATTTGTTTCCATAATGGGACCGTCAGGATCTGGAAAATCCACCATTCTAAACATGCTTGGAGCATTGGACGTTCCAGATGAAGGGAAGATTAAAGTAGCAGGATATGATCTAAGGAGAACTAAGAACTTAAACCAGTTCAGATCCCGGGAAATTGGATTCATATTCCAGCTGCACAACCTCATTCCGAATCTCACAGTTCTGGAGAATGTGGAAATTCCAATGTATGAAAGCATTTATTCCAGTAAAGAAATGCGAAAAAGAGCGATTGAATTACTTGAATATGTTGAACTTTCAGATAAAGCTGAAAGAAAGCCCACAGAACTTTCTGGAGGGGAAAGACAGCGTGTTGCTATTGCACGTGCCCTGGCCAATAATCCTTCTATAATCCTTGCTGATGAACCAACCGGTTCTTTAGACTCCAAAACAGGGCAAATGATCCTTCAAAGACTTAAAAATCTGCATGAAAGAGAAAATGTGACATTGATTATGGTCACTCACGATATGAATGTTGCATCCCTGGCTGAAAGGACAATAAAAGTACTGGATGGAAAGATAGTTGAAAATTAAAACTATCTCCAATATTTTTGGGATAATAGGCAATATTTAACGTAATAATTTAACACACATTAAATTATATGGCATATATCCATGCTTCTGCCAGAAATTTTTAGATATTTCATTGAAATCTGAAACCATGCATTCCATGCGTTTAATACCTTTATTAATAAATATTTTTTCAACTTCGGCCAGTAATTTTTCCCCAATTCCCTTATTTCGATGTTTTTCTGTTACACATAACTCTGATATAATTCCTATAGTATCTTTATAAACAGGAGGATCATCTGATTCAGTAGCTATTAAATATCCTAAGACTTTATTTTCTAATTCATAGACCAATACAATATAATCTGGGCTTCTAAGTATATCTTTAATGTAATTAGAGTAAATATTCCGTGCGTCAGGTTTCATTTCATATAAATCGCTTCTTTGAATGTGAAAATCCATCATTTCCTGCCATAGATCTATGATTGCACTTATGTCCTCTTTAGTTGCTTTTCTTATCATTTTATCCCAATTTATTTATAATTAAATATTTTATTTAACTCCTATAAATCTCTTAAATATTCTGCAGACTGTTAATGTAAGCCATAATCTGGTTTTAAATATTTTTTTATTATCTTCCGATTTGTGAATTCCAGAATAAGACAGTTTTCATAACCCATCATTTTCCTGATGATCTATAAGCTATTTTAGGGCGCTATTTATATCAGGATCTTCTTTAGGAAGCCCAATTAAAGAAATCGAATCCAGAACAGAAATTATATTGGTCCACCAGAGTGGAAATTGAAATCTAATCCAGTTATCAGGGTGTCTGTATGATGCCCAGTTACCTTCCTTAAAGAATTTGGGTTTTAAAGTTCAGCAGCTTTTAATGCATAACCTGAATTTTTATATTTGTCATGAACTGAAAATGCCCTTAAAACCATTACTGTGCTTGCTGCAGAAAATGGTTTTGATTTATCGAAAGCTCTCATCGTTTTTCTATTAGCATCTGAAGTCAGATCATTTTTTTCATCTCTTGAAAGTTTAACTCCAATCATACCATGACTTCCAATAACCCTACTGCCATCGTCTTGTCTCATAATTAAAAGCCATTTAAATCCTTTTTCTATGCGTGGATCATTCTCATAGCCTGCTTTTATTAAAAGATACATTATTGCTCCGGTGTAATAAGGGGTATACTGGTTTGCTAAAATTCCCATTATGTTTCCTTCCTCAGTTTGACAGGAAAATAAATATTCGGAGGCTTTCCTGATTGCTGGGTGATTTTTATTCATTTCATATTGCTGAATTAAATGCCTGAAATGTCGCCATGTTTCAATTAAACTGTATTTTACTCCAGAATCTTTCTTTTTTGGTTTCTATGAGCCATCAGGCTGTTGTTTTTTAAGTATATTCTGTGCATTTTTTAAATTCCAGACATAGTCGATGGCATCTACTTTCTTTTCTAATAAATCCCTTTCAGTAAAATAAATAACTGATTCATCCTCTGATTCAAGAAGTGGTTTAATTGGATCATATTTGAATTTTGAAAGCCAATCAGTCATTCTATCGCCGGAATCATTACTGCTAAAATCTCATGAAAGTTTTCAAGCTCTTCATAACCCTATATCTTCATTCCATAGTTCTGGATGCATTTGGATGAAATCCGACATCATCTTAATACATGAAGGGTCTTGAAGAACATCTAAAACAATTCCTCTGGATCTGAGCAGTTCTTCTTCACCCATAAAATTCTTATTTTCCCCTATTACTACTTTTGGTATCCCATAAAGCAAAATAGCTCCTGAACACATTGAACAGGGCGATAAAGTTGTATAAAGAACACATTCACGATAAACAGCTCCTGATATTCGTCCTGCATTTTCCAGAGCATCCATTTCACCGTGGAGAATAGTACTCTCGTTTTGAACTCGCCTGTTATGCCCACGGCCTATAATCTTGCCGTTATGAACAAGTACAGACCCAATTGGAATACCTCCTTCTATAAATCCCTTTTTTGCTTCTTCAATGGCTGCTTTCATAAATTTATCAGTCATGCATTCTCCCCTAACGATTATTTTAAGGTTTAACTTTTTGAATCCAGATTAAACCATGTTTATGGGCCTAATTTGATTTTTTTAGTCATTAGTACAGCCATTTTCCATATTCTGGCACATTTTTCATATCTTCATAAAGCCAGACCATTCTATCTAGGAACCACAGCTTTCCACAGTAAACAAGGGCAAATCCTACCAGTAAGGGCCAGATTTCAAGTGAATAAACACTCCAGATAACAAACAGCGCCCCTATTCCTGCAACGAGGTTTAAAATATTAGGGGCTTTAGTGTGATGATGAGGGATCTTGATTTTATCACGGTTAGACCAGACCCTTTCACCTAAAACAGATTTTGAAGCCCAATTATCTGTTGATTTTGGTTTATCGAATATTCTTGGATTTATATATGTCCAAAATATTGCTAAAATTATTGGAATTAACGCCCACCAGTCAAGCCATACTCTACTCCAAAAAGCTATTACCAAAGCAGGTAAAGCGGTATTTCTGGTCCACACGCTCCAGGGATTGGCATGTTTCATCCAGTTTTCTTCGTCAAGTTTGAATATTGAGCTGATCTTTCTTTCAACGGTCATATTTAGCTCTCCCCTTGTTTATTTAATATTCTATTGCTTTAGGGACCATTTTTGAAACTTTAATACATAATTCAACATCACTTTCGATAAATTTACCTTTAGCATAACCTTTTTCCTTGTTAATTTGAACAAGCTTTTTGTAAAGGAATTCTGCATCTGAATCTGATACTTTTAAAGGGGTATCAGTGCCGGATTCAAAGAAAACTCGTGCAAAAATGGGGCCGATCCACTTAATTCGTGATAAATCGGTCAATTTAGTTAATTCCATAATTTTTTCATAATTTATGCCAGTTTCAGAAGATAGTTCTTTCCGATCTTTTTCGGTTTTAATTCTTTTAAATAAATGGGCAGTATTCTTTATTTCTATATTGTTTAATTTCTTTATATTATCCTTTTCGATTCCCGGGAAATTTTCAAGATTAACAGGTTTAGGAATATAACTGTTAACTTCTCTCCTTAAAATTAAAAGATAATCTTCAGGTATATTTGATTTTTTAGCGAATTCCCTGCATTTTGCAGGTGTTTTTAATGAAATTAACAGGTATTGAAGATTCTTAACGCCCTTATCTTCTAAAATTTTAAATCTTTCATTAATTTGCTCTTTTAATATTCTTCTACTTGGAAGAAGCTCAGATTCTTTTAATTCATGTTTAAATTTTTCCAATGGGTACTTTTCAAGGTTAATATAATATTCATCAACCATTTTAATCCCTGATTGTTATATTTTGTTAAATATAAGATATAATTGTTAGTGGAAATTTTTTAAAAAGATAATAATTTTAAACATTAATGAACTAAAATAATAATTAAGGAACGCTTATGAAATATATAAACTCAAAGAAGAAATTAATTTCACTGATAATTTTAGTTATAGTTATAATAGCAATAGCTGGGTTTGTATATTATGTTTCTGACTATTATCGTGCTGATAATCAGGCTTTAGCAGCACTTAAATCAACTGATTCTTATAATGTGACCAACACAGATGATTACATTACATTCACTCCTACAGAGAATGGAAGCGCCACAGGAGTAATAATATATCCGGGAGGTAAAGTTGAAGCCGAAGCCTATTCTTTAATGGCTTCTAAACTTGCAGAAAATGGTTATACTACAATAATCGTTAAAATGCCCTTTAATTTAGCATTCTTTGATAGTAATAAGGCGGACAACGTCATAGATGATCATCCTGAGATTAAAAACTGGGTAATTGGAGGCCATTCGTTGGGAGGCGTTTTTGCATCGGATTATGCAGTAAATAATCAGGACAAAATAAAAGGAGTCATATATTTAGCCGCCTATCCTTCAGCAGATGCTTCAAATGCAACTTTTAAAGCCTTATCCATTAGAGGTTCTCTTGACGCACTTACAACAAGTCAGGACATTGAAGAAAATAAAAATAAATTCCCTGCTGATACTACCTTTATCACCATAAATGGAGGTAATCACTACAACTTTGGTAATTATGGAGTTCAAACAGGGGATAATAACAGTACCATAACAAGAGAGCAACAGCAGGATGAAACAGTTAATGCTATACTTGAATTTCTTAAAAATCTCTGAATTTATTAATTTATTTTCAAATAGAATGTAAATAGTTTTTAAATCCATTAAGACTAAAATATTTAAAGAGAGGGTCTATAATAATATTTAAGTATATTATGTCTGATATTAGAAAGATAATAATTGTTTCAACATTATATCGGCGTTTTATAATCAACAGGGATTATTATGAAGAAAGTGTTTTTATGGTGGTTGATAATCGGCAGTAAAGGTGGAGAAAATCGTGCCAGAATAATACTCGAACTTAATAAAAGACCCTATAATGCTAATAAACTTGCCCAAGAGCTTTCTCTTGATTATAAAACTATTAGACACCATATCGATGTTTTAAAAGAAAATAACATAGTTAAATCAACTGGAGAAAAGTATGGTGCATTATATTTCCTTTCTGATGAAATGGAAAAAAATTACGATACATTTCTGGAGATATGGGGTGAATTTAGGGAAAAATAGATATACATATAAAATTTATTCAAAAATGAAGGTTAAAACATGTCTGTACTTATAACTCAATTATCAATAATATCAAATATATTTAATGCTCTTTTTCTTTTGATTAAATGGTCAGCCTTAATTACCAGTATTGCTAATATTTGCCTCTTAGTAGGAATGTTGTATGTATATTTAGAAAGATATCTAAAGGTGAAATCTAAATTTACCACAACACTGGTATTATTTGCATTGCTTTTCCTGATTCAAAACATACTGTTTTCGGTTTATTTCATATTTAATCTTCCCAGGACCATTATTGGTTCTATAATTCCTTTAGTATTCTTAGGGCTTGAATTTGTGGCTTTAGCACTGCTTTTGAAAGTAACCAGAGAATAATTGAAATAATTGTCTTCAATATTTCTATTAAATTTTCTTTTTAAACCTGTTCTGGCCATATTTTTTGATTTTCAATAGTTTAAATTGATATACTAAATATGGATTTTTATAAGTTGGAGGCAATTTGGGTGGAAGTATGGGTATAATCAGAGTAAAATCTGGAAAAGTTATTTTTAAGAGTTTAAACAAGAATTAAATGATCGATAACTAGTCAAGTAATTCAAAAATATTGAAATTGCAATATTTACTGAAAAACCATTGTTAAATACATTAATAACTAAAAAATAGAAAATTTTGGAGGTAAAAAATATGGTGGATATAAAGGAAATTAAATCTATAAAACTGACACCTTTTACAAGGATGTCTGCTTCAATATATGGAATTTTAGGGCTAATTGCAGCCATAGTGTCTTTAATAACACTCACAATTGTACAGACCGCAGGGCTCATTCCACAATTGGGACAATTTAATATTGTAACTGGACTTGGACTGCCTTTAATTGTACTTCTTCCAATTGGGGCATTTTTCATTACAATAGCAGCAAGTTTCTTCTCTGTAATGCTTTACAACTTATTAGTACCAAAGTTAGGCGGAGTAAAATTAGAATTAGAGGGTAATGAAGTAGTAAAAATCCCGGTAGTTTCATTTGCTCTAATATTAGCAACTATTGGATCAATATGGGCATTCATTGCAGGATTAGTAATGGCGGCAGTGATTTCACCTGTATTTTCATTACTCAGTTCAATACCTGCAGCGACTAATATAACAGCTAATATAACCAACGCCTCTGGAGGAGCCATGCCAACAGGTGCGGAACTTGGGACAGCAGGATTGTTAGTATCCCTGGTGTTAATAATTGGACTACCTATACTGGTATTTGTATTTGGTTTTATTTGGAATGCTTTATTTGCATTATTCTACAATTACATAGCCATTAGAGTATCTAAAATCAAATTAGAATTCTCTCAAATCACAGGGAACTTGCATGAACTCAAGCACATACCAGTACTGCCAACAGCTTTAGCAGTAGCAATTGTTTACGCATTATTAGGAATTATATCAGGTGTTTTATCAGGGAACTATGGAGAATTTATATCAAATTTTGTGCTGTATTTCATAGAAACCGCATTAATCGCGCTTTTATACAACTACCTGGCACCGAAGATTGGTTCAATTAAATTAAATCTAGAATAAAAAATGAATGAAAGCATTTTTATAGACCTGAAAGGTCTTTAAAGTCAAAGAAGTCAAAAAACCGCTTTCAAGGCCATTTAATGCTAATAACTTTCGCACCGCCTCTGTAATGTATAGCAACATGGTTTTGTTAGTGTTGAATATCTCCTGGCCCGATTAAAGGGTCAGGGACTTCTGAGACCAAAATTTTTAGTACCAAAATTAATTATGGGCCAGCCTAGGTATGTAAGAACTTAATGTAGACACATTACCTGTGTGTAGGATTTTTCATGGGTCAGAATCTCTTATACTAGTTTTAAATAGATTTATATTTAATTTTTTGAGTTTTTCTAACTTAAGAGGTTTCTCAGATTTTTTTTATAGAAGTTATTCTTGGAATTCAAAAGGTTTATATATAACGTGACACGATATATCGTTATGTGGTATAACATTGCACGATGTATCAAAGATTGGGAGATCTGATATGGATGCCAAAAAATTACAAAAAAAGTATTTACCATTAACTGAAGCGGCATATTATGTTCTAATTTCTCTAAATAAGCCAAGACATGGTTACGGTATTATGCAACACGTTAATGACATAACAAATGGACGTATTAAGATTGGAGCAGGTACCATGTATGGAAATCTGTCCAGAATGGAAAAGGAAGGATTAATAACTTCCGTTGCAGAAGAAGATCGTAAAAAAATTTATGAAATTAGTGAAAAAGGTAAAATTATACTAGAATTAGAGCTCGCACGTCTAGAAGAGCTTCTTAAACATGGCAGATTAGAAAAAGGGGAATTAAAATGAAAGAAGTTAAAACTGTATGGCGCATGTGGGGAGGGTGGGAAATAGAAAAAATGGAAAATTGGCTGGAAGGGATGGAACGGAATGGATGGAGTTTATTCAAATTCGATTTTACTATGATGAGGTTCCAATTTAAAAAAGGCGAAGGCAGGAAAATGAGGTACTGTTTCGATTATCAGAGTAAGGTGGGAAATGACTATTTTGAGATTTTCAATGAAGATGGCTGGGAATTAGTGCATGATACAATCAGTCCATGGCATATATGGCGCAAATCCTATGAAAATAAGAAACCCCGCATTTATACAGATACAAGGTCATTAATTGAAAGAAATAATCGACAAATTAGGAATATTAGTTTTGGAGCACTTATAAGTTTAATCTTATTATATTTGGTGTTAGTCACTGGTTTTGATGGTACAAAATTACTTTCACTGCTTCTAATCCTTTCCCTCGTATTTTATGGATATTTAATAGCTCAAATTTATCAATATAATAAAAAACTGAAATTAAATGCGATTAAATGTTAATATTGCCGTGTTCAACATGCGAAAATTAATATATGCTCTACTCATTGGTAAATGAAGCAGTAAATGAAAATAATTAATAATCAGGAAATTGTTGAATCAAATAATTTGGGGAAAAATTATGAAAGGGATTGTATATACAAAATAC
>ENA-UOYA01005247-UOYA01005247.1-activated-sludge-metagenome-genome-assembly--contig:-NODE-5247-length-10355-cov-15.862330_pt1 | contig 10355 bp, 7 predicted proteins | sample MGYA00238163_ERZ764804 | MGnify/ENA primary metagenome ERZ764804 (study PRJEB28919, sample SAMN05720223) | activated sludge metagenome | isolation source: Anaerobic digester | place: Hong Kong...
TGGCTGTAGTAAGCCCAATAAGCAGTGCTCCTACAAGGCCGGGCCCGCAGGTTGCTGCAACTACATCTATATCCTTCAATGCCACTCCTGCCGATAACAATGCTTCATCAATAACCGGGCTGATGTTCTCCAGATGCTTCCTGGATGCAACCTCCGGAACCACTCCTCCGAACCTCTTGTGTATGTCTATCTGGCTGGATATGATGTTTGACAGGACCTCCCGCCCATTTCTTACAACGGCAGCGGAAGTCTCATCACATGAGGTCTCAATAGCCAGTATCTTTATATCCTTGTTCATTATGCGGCACTCCTTGCTCCTATTCTATAGTCAAAGAAGTAATATTCAAATCAGCATTTATTTCCAAGCTCCTCACAGCATTTCCGTAGTTTTTTGAAATGTATTCCTTCTCGGAGCTTCTAAGTATTCTGTCATTATTTATATTTATCGAAGATATTTCGTAATTATCTATTACAATGCGAATGTCAGCATCTTCAGGCAGCCTGAGCTTTACCGATGAAGCATTTGCATCTATCCTGACTTCTCCGTCTTTTTCATTGAATCCCGTCAAATCAATAACCAGCTTGGATGCATCAGCATCAATATCCATAACATCAAAACCCAGGTTTCCCGCTCCGTAAATGTCCGCACTGCTTGCGTCCGCATTCAGCTTGAATTTGTCCGCGGGCACCTTGTTTTGTTCATTAAAATACATTCTTGCCGATGAGGCATTCAATTCAGCATCAATACTGTTTACCTGCATACGGCTCATATCCAGCCTGATATCTGAAGCATCAGCCTTTACCTCAACCTCCAGGGGCAGCTTATCCGTGACCTTTACATCCCAATTATTCACAACCTTTCCAAAGCTGTACCCTTCCAGCCTGTTCCTGATGCTGATCTCATCTTCATCTACCTTTAACTCAGGTTTTAATGCTTTTGAACTGTATGAGAATTTCACGTCGACAAGGCTTTCATCAGTACTATCCATTACCGCCTTTGCCATATCCATATCCAGGTTCAACTCCAACGGCTGCCCTGTCTTGTACTTGTCGCTCATTTCCACGGTCTCACTGTATTCCTTCAGTGCACCGGCAACCATGCTTCCTGCATTATCGAATTCAAATACGCAGGCTGTAAGCAATACCATTACTGCTGCAGCCAGCACAACCAAAAGTATCCTTCTAGACATTTGGGACCTGCTTTCCGGCTGTGGGAGCTCCGAGTCTGGTATCAAAAGCAACACCTACGGCATAAGCAACCAATGCAAAGTACGCCAGCCATCCCAATACAGGTATTATTTTCAAAACATATACAAGCAATACTCCTACCATAAGGTTGATGAACAGTGCGTTATTTCCTTCCCTTTGGCCGGTAAGCCTGTGGCCTATGGCAACTTCAACTGCTACCATGCCTATAAAGGCAACCAGTAAAAATGCTATGAATATGAATGGTATGAAAATTATTCCTATCAGGGTTATCGCCAACAGTATCGAAAGTATAATGGACGCAGGTATAAACAACATCATAATCACAAAGCCTATGGCAAATCTCCTGCCCGGCCTTGACCTGCTTTCCTCCGACATCAGCCTTACCCTGTCCGGAGCAATAAGTATTGCAAGGCAGGAAAACGCATATATTGCAACCAGGCCGATCATATCTCCATAGGATACCCTGGGAATCAAACCATCATGCTTCCTTAAATTAAAAGGCACATTGATATCCGCTATCTCACCTCTTATAACCCCGGTGGGGGACTTATCCACTCCTCCCAGTATTCCGACCGCATCTCCGCTTATTATACCGCCGCCCTTTACGGATATCTCCCCGAAGACTGCAACAACATCCCCTTCTATAGCCCCTGAGACTGACATATCTCCGAATATTGTCACCGCATCTCCCGTCAGATCCCCATTAACAACCACATCCCCGAATAATGCAACTACATCTCCGTTAACAGTAACTCCCTCAGGAATCTCTATATCATTAAATATCGCTACTTTATCCTTATTATCCACATTGATTTCAAAGGCGCAAAGCATTACCGCCATCAGCATCAAACCTGCCAACAATGCTGCCCTCTTTTTCACTTTCATATAAATACCTCCTAATTCTCTTGCAGTTTACGCCTGTATGCCAAAAACACATTAATAGCCATAAATGCCAGAACTATCAATGTAACACTCGTTATATAGTCCCTTAGCAGGACATTTCTCATAACCAGAATTTTCCCCAGCAGCATCGAAGCCGTAACAACTACCTCTCTTAGAATGCCGGAAACCACGTTGAAACCATATATAAGAACATTATTGGCCGCAATAATGATTCCGCTTTCCCTTATCAAGGGCATTATTACATATGCCGCCATATTCCATCCGAAAACCATGAGCCCAAGTACTGAAAGCAACCAGAAAGCAACTATTTTGGGATTCGTTGAGTATGCTCTCCTGCTTATAATCCCCTCCATTACTCTGGACTCAAACCCGGCAGGCACTTCTATTTCAGGAAGCTCCTCCAAAGTATCTATGGCATTCCTGAGTATCCCAAATTCTTCAGCACAGCGGTTGCATTTCTCGTTATGCTTTATTATCATTTCCCGTTCCAGTTCACTGATATTGCCGTCGAAATACTTCATGACCAAATTATTTATTTCCTGGCACTGCATACTTTTCACGCTCCTTTTCCCTGCTGATCAATTCTTCCTTAAGCATTTGCCGGGCTCTGTAAAGCCTGTTTTTTACTATGGTAAGGGATTCACCCGTAATATCCATTATTTCCTGATAGGATAGGTTCCTGTGATGGAATAGTATCAGAAATTCCCTATATTTATCCGGCAGTTTCATTATGGCATCCTGCACCAGCTTTTGATTCTCTTTCCTTATGTATTCCTCTTCCGGAGTGTCTTTTCCGTCCTTGATTTCAAATACTTCATCTATAGGAACCGTTTCTGCTTTTCTTTTCCTAAGGCTGTCTAAACAAAGATTCGTTGTAACCTTCAAGGCCCAGGTTATGAATTTGTATTCGGGATTGTATTTGGACAAGGAATTATACATCCTGATAAATGCCTCCTGCGACACATCCTCAGCTTCTTCCCTGTTTCCCATCATCCTGAAAGCTGTGTTGTATATGGCTTTCTTGTATCTCTCTATAAGCACCTCGAAAGCATTTACATCTCCAGCCAGGCATTGGTTCACTATTTCAATGTCAGAGGCAATCAAACTCATCCCACCCCGCGTCTCGTGACTCTCATCTCTAATATATATACGCACTCGAAAAAAAATTGTCTGAAATAACCTGATTGTGTTTATGACAATTCATTCCACATGATTATCGCATCTTCACCGGTATCTGCATAATAACCTTTTCTTATTCCGCTGTCCTTAAAGCCCAGCTTTTCATAAAGCTTCCGTGCAGCATCATTTGAAGCTCTTACCTCCAATGTAATATGCTCCGCCTTGTTTTCCTTTGCCGTCCGGAGCATCTCCTTTACCAGCTTTTCCCCTATCTTGCGCTCCCTGAATTCGGGATGTACAGCGATATTTGTTATATGTGCCTCATCCAGTATGATCCACATTCCTCCATAGGCTGCAACCTTACCATTCACCCTGGCCACAATATATCTGGCAAGATTGTTCTTCAGCTCTGACTCAAAGGATTCCCGGGACCATGGCGAAGTAAAGCTCAGGTTCTCTATTTCAACAACCTGGTCAATATCATCCAAGCTCATGCTTTGAAACTCTATCTTGTTCTTTTTCTCATATTCCGCTTCTGCCTGGGACTTCCTGATATAGGTAAGCCTGAAAGAATCGTAGGTATCAAAGGAACCCTTATTATACATTTCCAAAGCCATCCTTGCGCAGGAGGAAGCTCTTGGCAGCAAGCTGCCTGCGGGTGCCGTATTATATCCTTCCAGGCCTTTTTTCAAGCTTTCTTCAAAAATTATGGCACCATCCCCAAGAAAGGTTGTAGGTACAGCCTTATCCTTCACCAGCTCTATCAAATCCTCTATCGGTATTACCCCAAGATCCTCCAGCTTTGTCAGCCTGCCGGAATTATACGAGTACAAGCTGCTGTATACCATCCCCCTTTGGGCGTCCAGCATCGGGCAAACCAGGCCTGTACAATTGTAAAGGTTGCAGGCCAGTGCATCAAGAGTCGGAACTCCGACAACAGGCTTATCGAAAGTTTGAGCCATAGCCTTTATAATTGATGCTCCTATACGCAGCCCGGTAAAAGAACCCGGCCCGGCAGAGCAGGCATATAAATCTATTTCAGCAGGCTTGACTCCGGATTTGTCGAACAGCTCCTCGATTATGCCCATTATCTTCTGGGAGTGTGCTCTGCTGATGTTCAATATGTATTCGGATATCAGTCTGTCATCTTCCATAATTGCCGCTGTTGCAGCAGAAGTGGACGTATCAACAGCCAGTATTTTCATTGGATTCCATTCCTTTCATTATAGCCTCATAAGCTTCTCCGGCCGGCTCCATTATTATTTCACGGGAATTGTCTCCCTTTGTATTCAGTATTGTAATCCAAAGCCTCTCTCCCGGGATTATATCCCTTACCATATCCGCCCATTCCAATACTACCACTCCGTCACCGAAGAAATATTCCTCATAGCCTAATTCGTACATTTCTTCAACATCATTAAGCCTGTATACGTCAAAGTGGTATAAAGGCACTCTGCCTTCATATTCATTAATTATGGTATAGGTAGGGCTAGTCACATAATCCTTGACTCCCAAACCCCTTGCCATACCCTGAGTAAAAGCAGTCTTCCCTGCTCCAAGGTCTCCCGAGAGGCATACAATATTCCCCGGGCTCAGCAGCTTTCCTAGCTGCTCGCCGATTCCGGCAGTTTCTTCAGCACTCTCAGTATGAAATTTCAGCATTGATATACCTCCGGAAAACAAAATATCTATGGCAATCTCGCGATTGCTATAGATATTATACTCTGTTTGAATAGAAATGTATACATGCTGATAAAGAGGGAGCCGCTGCTTAATAAGCAGTCAACAATATCCCATTTCTCATTTTTCTATAAATTCGTTACTGTAAACTCAAATACTTTTGATATCATAGCCTATTGCTTTTCCATCCAAGCTAGCAGAATCATCCGATACTTCCATCAAGTATCTTATTCTCGTATTATCTTCAATATTAGCTACATTCTTAACGGTAATGGAAAATCCACTAACATCGTCTGTACCTTCAACTAAACCCTCAGGATAAGAAAAGCTAAAATCTGCTCCCGGTTCTAATATCAGATTATTGGTCATAATTGTGATCATCTCCGGCAGATATTCATCTGACCAGTCAATCACCAATGTATGGGTATCATCATTTTCTGTTGCTTTGAAGTAGTACCACAGTTCTCCTCTGGCCTGCTCTTGTTCTGACAGAATCGGTTTTTCCTCACTACTAAAAATAGGTTCTCTATTATCTATTTTAATAGATTTAATATCTCCTGCGAATCCTTTCGGTGTTTTTACAGCCACTCCCACCCAGTTGCCGCTTAATGGCGGGAAGCCACCTGCTGCTTCTACATACGGCACCTCCCCATTGCTAATAGTCAGTGTCTTGGTTTCCGGATTAAAGCTGTAGTCTAAGTCCCCGCCGGTATTTCCGGGATCTTGAGTTACACTGTTTTCATCCCGATTTACTTCATCTTCCGGTGCCTTATAAGTAACAACATAAGCAAAGGTGTTTTCATCCGTCACATTGTACATGCTGCCCCAGGAATTGCCTGCTTCGTCTTTGATTACAAGGTAGAATGTGATTCCGCCATTTTCGACTATCTGATCAGTTACTGATTCACCAAAATCTATTTCCCATTTCTGATCAGTTTCACTATAACTTACCGTTACTCCATACTCTCCAAAGGCCTGCTCTGATTCGTCATCCCCATAAGGTTTATCTTCGCTGGCATAGACACTGAATTCCGGCAAAGTGTCTTCCATGCTGTGGTCTATTTCCAGTTCATACAGTTCACCTTCATCAAAGGCATCCACTATCAGTTCGAATGTATCATTATAAGCTAATGATACTAGACCTTCTTTGGGTGTTACACCCTCCAACTCAGGAGCTATAGTATCAAATGTTGCCTTTACTCCTTTTACACTGTCGGGGTCATATGTGAAGTTGAAGATATATATGCTGTCATCCTGGCGAACTACTTCATAGGCATATTCGCCGTCATCTTTGTCATTAAGCAGTCCGTCAGCTCCTGCAACTCCGAACCACAATACTGTATCTGTATCAGGTATAAGATCCTTTGGCGTAGATAATTCTACACCGGCTTCTTTTATGGTTTTGATACTCTTTACATTATTAATATCCAGATATTCACCCGGAACTCTGACTTTGATGTACCAGGTACTTCTTGCTTGGTTCCATATTGCATTATAATCTACATTGGCTTCTACGGTCTCGACAGGTGTCAGGTCTACTACATCAATTACTGCTTTATGTATGGAATTGTTGTTCAATACATAGTACATTACTGCTGTGCCCGTTTTCCATTTTGTAGTTACATACTGGGCGTTCAGGCTGCCTGCAATTTCCGGTTCAATTACACTTCCATCTGCATATTTGCGGAATGCTTTTTTCACATTATTGGCATCCATGTCTACGCCTTCAATCAAAAGCTCTACTGCGTAGTATCCGGGATCTTCGTCAGTTGACCAGTTATAGAGCTTATCAGTTGTTACCTTGCTAAAGTCTATTGCAGCCGGATTCTCACCGTCAGTTGCTGTGAATACACCTGCCGCACTTGCAGGCGCTTGGAAACTGACATCTGCTTCCACCGGTGCTGTCCAATCAAGAGTTGCTTCATAGACTTTACCGTCATTGGTCTCTACAGTAAAGACATAATTTCCTGTTTCATGGTCTACGTTAAACCACAGAGTGCTATCAGTGTTCGGTGTCAAGGGACTGCCATCCAACGAGATGCTTTTTACTTTATCCTTATGCAGGCTTATTATTTCATCCCCTGTTTTCATTCGAAACTCTTTGTAGATTACACCATAATGGTCATCAACATTGCCTGTTGCTTCCCACTCTGCTGCAATTATTGGCACTGGTGCTTCTTCCACCACAACTGTTCTTGTTACTTCAACAGCTGCATTTCCCGCTTTATCGCTTACGTTGTATTTGATCACATATGTCCCTGGAGTATTGGTATCAACCGTATCTCCGCTCACAACTACCTTGCCAGTAATATTACCGTCCAAATTATCTGCGGCTGTTACACCGGGATCCGTGAATGTATCCCCTACCGTCAGATTCATTGTTGCATCACCAATCAAGGTAATTACCGGTGCCATTATGTCCTTAAAATTAGCAGCTATGCTGACGTTGTTTGCAGGCATAGCAAAGGTATAAGGATTACTTGTAATTGCTTCCTGCACAATATTCCCTGTCCAGTTTCCAAACTCATATCCCGAATTTGGCACTGCTGTCACGGTTATTTGTTCCCCTTCTTCAAAACAAATCGCATCTGTTACAGTCAATTCGCCTGTATCTTCATTATAAACCGACTTTGTTACTGTCCCACCATCTGCAGGAATAGCAGATAAATAAAGTATGTAAGTATCCGGTTCCGGGATTACTGCTGCTTCAAAGGCTGCAATTGCTGCATTCAAAGATGTTACTGCCGCATTTACCTTCGCCTGAGTTGCGTAAACATCGTTAACTACAGCCCAAGCTGCATCTATTACAAACCACAATGCTTCTACAGCTTCTTCCGGATATTTGCCCGGTTCTGTTCCTATTTCAGCATTACTTGCTTTTGCTTCGGCCTCTTCAATTAGATCTATCAATTCCTTTTTATCTGCTTCTATTACCTGCTCTTTCACTGTCACCTCAAATGTCCTGTTTGCACTCCTATAACCTGATTTGCTTGCTGTTACAGTTATTCTTGCCGTTCCCGGTGAAATACCCTCAATGCTTAAACTCTTGCCGCTTACAGTCACATCAGCAATATTCTTATTATCCGATCCTGCTGATATTACAGCACTTGCAGGTGTTACAGAAACATTCACAGTTATTGACTGTCCTACAGTTATCGGCTCAACATCAACTGAACCAATACTCACCTTTGGCTGCGGCAAAGCTCCTCCGCCGCCGCTGCCGCCACCGCCGCCTCCTCCGCCGCCTCCGCCTCCCCTGCTGACTTTCGGAGGAACTACGGTCATGGACTTCGTTACAGTCTGATTATTTATAATAGCAAATGTCCCCGGCGCTATTACTACATTATAAGGCTGCTGCTGAATAGTTGAACCGGAAACATTTACATTTGCAGTCTGTATACTGCCTTGCCCCGTGATATTTACAGCCGCATTAATATTCAAAGTACCAACACTTGCCTCCTGTGCCAGGTTGACTGTAGTGCCTGCAGCCTGCTGCGTCAGAGTCAAATTGGCTATTGTGCCGCTTGCCAGGTTTATATTGGCATTGTCCGAGTCAATTGTTACGTTGCTAAAAACACCTTCAAACACAACATTGGCACCTGCAAATATATCATCCGGTATTACAATATCTCCAAAACCATCCCCGGTCAGATACTCCTCTACCAGTATTGCTCCCGATTTCAATTCTGTTTCCTCTATTGACGTACTGCCTGCCGCCACTATTCTTACTGTATTTCCTTCCCGTATTACTTTGACTTTCCCAAGGCTTGAGTTTCTGATTACAAGGCTGTTTACTCCTCCGCCCCTTACAATGGTTGTTCCCTTTACTGCAACATTGTCCAGGTAAACATTGCCTTCTCCTATACTCTCCCGTAATATGAGATCCCCGTTAATTGTTGTGTTTCTTAATGTAACATCAGGTGAAATTATTACCGCGCTGCCGTCTAATGTCGCAATTCCTACTGCAGGGCCATATGTGCCCCCTTTGTCGTATACAGCTTTGTACATGCTCTTGAACGCCCTGTTCAAGGCTACTACCGCCTCAAGCCTTGTTATCTTCTCTGCCGGTTTAAAAGCATCACCTATCAGTCCATTGAAATATCCCTTGCTTATGGCAGTACTTATAGCTGCCTTGCTCCATTCCGGGATTGATTTACTGTCAGTCAGATTATTGATAACGTTATCATCAGCTGCGGCTTCCCCGCCTGTCAATCTGGAAAGGACTGTGGCAAAGGCCTGTCTTGATATGGGTTCCAACGGAAAGAGTTTTCCCTCATAACCTTGCATAAACCCTGCTTTTACTGCTTTAGCCGCATCTTCATAAAACCAGTTCTCCTTCTGTACATCTGAAAAATCTATTTCAACAATTTCGGTGAATCCAAAGGACCTGTTGACCAGCGCCATAAATTCCGCCCTGGTTACCGTATTATCAGGCTTAAAGCTGCCGTCAGGATTCCCTTTGATAAATCCGTTATCAATCCATTCTCTTATCTGTGCTTCATACTTGTTGCCCACTATATCGGGGAATTTTACCCCATCGGTATTTTCTTCTGCAAAAATAATTACACTCATCGATATAAGCATAACCAGCAAAACAAAGATAAACCTCTTGAAACTCCTGTTTCTCAAAATATTTCCCTCCCAAAATTCTGTAAGCCGGTGGATTTACCACCGCTGTCCTTAATGCTTACACAAAAAATAAAACCCAACACTGTAAAACCATGTTTACAATGCCAGGCCGGTTGCACCGCAAGCTCGTTGCGATCCAGGCGCCCAGGTACAGACCGCAAGTCACAGCATCCTGTACCCTCATATATTCTTTAATTCCTTATTTTACCCTTTATACAAAATAGTGGGTATTAACCGGTTTATCCGACTATTTTTACATAATGGCTCAGCTTTCCTCATTTTTTATTGGAGCTTGTGTCGCCGCTTAATCTATTTTGTCGAGGGATTTTTGCAAAAAAATTTAAGTCAAACATTACGTTTGACTTAAACCCTTCATACTGAGGCTTATCCTGTTTCTGTCAAGGTCCACATCCAAAACCCTTACCCTCACTATATCACCTACCTGCACTACATCAAGAGGCCTCCTGACGAACCTGTCAGCCAGCTCTGATATATGCACAAGGCCGTCCTGGTGTACTCCGATATCCACAAAAGCACCGAAGTCAATAACATTCCTTACAGTCCCCGTGAGAATCATATCAGGTTTCAAGTCCTTAATATCCAGTACATCCGACATCAATACAGGCTTCGGCATTTCGTCCCTTGGGTCTCTTCCGGGCTTTTTAAGCTCATTAATTATATCCCTCAAGGTCGGAACTCCCACCCCCAGTTCAGCCGCCAGTTGATTTACATCCATGGCTGAAAGCTTATCCACCGCAACGGATATGTCCTTGCCTGCCTTCTCAAGAAGCTTCCCTGCAACGTCGTAGGATTCG
>ENA-UOYA01005248-UOYA01005248.1-activated-sludge-metagenome-genome-assembly--contig:-NODE-5248-length-10354-cov-6.477716_pt1 | contig 10354 bp, 10 predicted proteins | sample MGYA00238163_ERZ764804 | MGnify/ENA primary metagenome ERZ764804 (study PRJEB28919, sample SAMN05720223) | activated sludge metagenome | isolation source: Anaerobic digester | place: Hong Kong...
ATCGCGGCTGTCAGGTGATCGAGCGTCACATACCAATCCTGCTCACGCTGGCGCGTCACGAGCACCGAGGCCGAGACGGCCAGCGCCAGCGCAAATACCAAGGGAAGGCTGCGGGCGAGCGGTGATGCGCTCTTGAAGAGCCCCTGCGCCCCGATGGCCGCCAATGCCAGCGCCGGTATCGTGACCGCACTCAAAGCGCGCGGTATGAAGACGGGCGAAAGCGTGACCGAGGCGAAGATCGCGGCGATGGACGGCAGAAATGTCGCGACCAGAAGAGCGGTGGCCAACCGCAGGTCGTGGCGAAGGCTGCGCACGCCGATCCCCATCAGCATCACGCCGAACAACGCGGCAAACCATCCCGGCACGCCATAGGTCGTTGCCAGCGCGCGCGGCAGTTGCGCAAAGTTGAAGCCCAGCCAGGTCGAGGACACCCAGGCGCTTGCCTGATAGACAAGGATCGCCACCGCAGGCGCCCATGCCAGTCCGGCGGCGATGTGCAGCGCCACAAAGGCGCCCCAGTCGCGCGTGCGCCAATCGGGCTGCCATGTTAGGATAAGCAGCGCGAGCGCAAGCGATCCGGCAAAGAGCGCGCCCAGAGTGTGCAGCCACAAAAGGAGAATGAGGCAGGTGAGATAGGCCGCTGTCCGCCAGCCGCGCTGTCCTTGCGCCATCCGCAGCACGAGCAGCAGCCCGAGCGCATAGACGAGGATGATGAGCGGATAGGGGCGGACTTCGCGCGCCATTTGCGCAAGCATCGGCGAGACGGCCCCAAAGGCCATCAGCGTCGCGGGCAGGCGCTTGGAGGTGTCGCCAAGGCGCTCTGCGAGTGCCGCGCCGATCCGCCAGAGTACAGGAAGCGTGAGCACGCCTGCCAGCATGCCAAGCGCGCGATAAGCACCAAGCGACATGCCAAAGGCCTGCACCCAAAGGCTCGCGAGGGAATAATAAAGCGGGGGGTGGACTTCGTAAGATGGGGTGACGGTCCAGATGAAGTGAAGACCGCGCTCGGCTGCAAAGGCGGTATAGGCCTCATCCAGCCAGAGCGGATTGCCCAGAAGATTGCCGAAGCGCAAGATGAACCCGGCGGCAAGCGCAAGTCCCGCAGCCCCGAGGGTGATCCTGTTCAAACTGGCATTGGTCTCCCCCGACATGGCTCTGTCCTACCCTGCACGGGAGGCGTTGCAAGCCTCGATTGCGCGGGCGGAGCGAGGCGCTATGAGCAGGGCATGACCGAAACCCGGACTTGGTGGGAGCATCGCGCGCTGATCGCGCTTGTCATCCTTGTCGCCGGGCTTCCGCTCTGGCTGCCTGCCATTCCGCCGCTTACCGATCTGCCGGGGCATTTGGGGCGCTATTTCGTTCAGCTCGATGCCGGGCGCTCGGCAGATTTGGCGCGCTGGTATGCGTTTGACTGGCACTGGATTGGCAATCTTGGCGTTGACCTGATCGTGCAGGCGATAGGGCCGTGGCTGGGGGTTGAAGGCGCTACAAAGCTTGCGGCGATCCTCATTCCGATGTTGACGGCGGCGGGCTTTCTGGCCGTTGCACGCGAAGTTCATGGGCGCATTCCGCCGACTGCCTTTTTCGCGTTGCCGCTCGCCTGGTCCTATCCCTTTCTCTGGGGCTTCGTGAATTTCGCGCTGTCGATGGCGTTGGCTTTCCTCGCCTTTGCCCTGTGGCTGAACCTAGCCCGGCGCGGGTTGCTGCGGCTGCGCTTTGTGCTGTTTCTGGGACTGTCGCTGCTACTCTGGACGGCACATATCTATGGCTGGGCTGCGCTTTGCGTCCTTGCCGCCAGTGCAGAGCTGGTGCGCCAGCTTGACCGGCAAAACGGGCTGCGTGCGCTTCGGGCAACCGCACTCAACTGCGCCTGTCTGTTGCCGCCGCTCGTGCCGATGCTGCTCAAATTTTCCGGCGGCGGGGCAGGTGGTCAGCCCTTTGCGCACACATGGTTCCGCTGGGATCTGAAGTCGCGCTGGGTTGCGAGCATCCTGCGGGATCGCTGGGAGATTTTCGACATTGCGAGCGTCTTGCTGCTGCTTGCCATCGTTCTGGCCGGGCTCGTTGTCTGGGCGCTTCAGCGGACGCGGCCCGCGGGTCTTGTCCTCGTCATCGGGGCAGGGCTTTTCGGGCTGCTCTTCATCCTGATGCCGCACGCCCTCATTGGCTCGGCCTATGCTGATATGCGGCTTGCGCCCTTTGCGCTGGCGACGGCGCTCCTCGCGATCGGCGCGCCCGCACAGGGCTGGATCGCAGCTTTGGGGCTTGGTTTCTTTGGGCTGCGCATCGTGGGCACGGCGCTCAGCATTGCCGAATATGACGCAAGCTACCGGGCGGAGCTCTCCGCCTTGGCACATGTGCCGCAAGGCGCGCGTCTGGTGAGCTTTGTCGGGCGGCCTTGTGCGCAAGGCTGGGGCGTTCATCGGCTAGACCATCTGCCGAGCATCGCGCTTGTGCGCCGTCGCGCCTTTGCCAATGACCAATGGCAGGCGGCAGGCGCACAGCTCATCACGGTGCATTATGCCGCTGGCGGGGCATTCGTGGCGGACCCCTCACAATTCGTGGTGGAGCCGCGCTGCGAGCGGGCCGAGCGCAAGGCTTTGCCGCGCGCCATCGCCAGTTTCCCGCGCGACGCCTTTGACTATGTCTGGGTGATCGACCAGCCCGACGGGCCGGTTGATCTCACGGGTCTGGAGCGCGTGTGGCACAAGGGCCGCAGCGCGCTCTACCGTGTCGTCAGGACAGGATCGCGACGATAGAAACGCCTGCCGGCAGCGACACGCGCCCGACAAGATGGCGCTCAATGCGGAAGACCCGCTCAAGGATCGCGTTGACGCCGGCCGAGGGCATCTTGTCATCGCTCTCGGTCTTGCCGGTGGCCTTGCCAATCAGCCGCATCACGGCGGCCACGGGGAAGAGCAGGCTGTTGAAGTGGCTCATCAGCTCAACCTTGAAGCCTGCCTTGCGCACGACGGCCTGAAGGCTCGCAATCGTGTAGCGGCGCTGGTGATGGTGCGCGAGGTCATGCGCGCTCCACATCCACGGATTGGCGGGGACGGTGAGCAGCAGCCGTCCGCCCGGCTTCAGCTTCTTGCGGATGCTGGCGAGCGAGGCTTCGTCTTCACCGATATGCTCGAGCACATCGAGCAGCGCGATCATGTCGTAGCTCGCATCAGCAATGCCATCGAGGCTGGGGAGCGGCGCTGTCAGGATCGGGCGGCCAAGACGGCCTTGGGCGACGTCGCGGGCGCCTTCGTCAATTTCGATGGCGTCAACATGGCCAAAGCTGCCGAGCATGGCGAAATTATGCCCGGTGCCGCAGCCGATTTCGAGGATGCTGGCACCTTTGGGCGGCTTGATCTTGCGCGTGATGAGGTCTGACAGGATCTTGCGGCGCGCGACATACCACCAGTGGCTGGCGTCATGCTGCGCCATGCGCTCGTAAACTTCACGATCCATGTCTTGTCACTTTCCGGTCGGGCGCGCGGCTTCCGGCTCGGTCATGCCGATGGTGTCGCGAACGATATAAAGGGGGCGCTGCTTGGCTTCGACCATGATGCGGCCGACATATTCACCGAGAATGCCGAGCGACAGAAGCTGGAGCCCGCCAAAGAAGAGAATGGCGACCATCAGCGAGGCATAGCCCGGCACTGCAATGCCGAAAATCAGCACCTTGGCGATGATGACAAAGACATAGAGGAAGGAGAGCGCTGCAATCCCGCCGCCCACATAGGTCCAGATGCGCAGCGGCACCGTGGACGACGAGGTGATGCCATCAAGCGCGAGCGTCCACAATTTCCAGGGCTTGAACTTGGTTTCGCCCAGCGTGCGTTCCGCGCGGACATATTCAACCGAGGCCGATTTGAAGCCGCCCCAGGCGAAGAGGCCCTTCATGAAGCGGTTGCGCTCGGGCAGCGCGCGAATGACGTCCACGACGCGCCGGTCGAGCAGGCGGAAGTCGCCCGCATGATCGGGGATCTTGTCCGAGCTGAGCAGGTTGTGCGCCTTGTAGTACAGGTCTGCCGACAAGCGCTTGGGCAGGCTGTCAGTCGCGCGGTCCTTGCGCACGCCGTAAACGGTATCAAAGCCCGCGCGCCATTTGGCGACCATCTCTCCCAGCACTTCGGGCGGGTCCTGAAGGTCGACGTCCATAGGCACGACAGCGGCGCCGCGCACATGGTCCAGCCCTGCCGAAAGCGCTGCTTCCTTGCCGAAATTTCGCGAGAGCGAGATTGCGCGCACGCGCGGATTGTCGCGGTGCGCGGCTTCAATGGCGGCCATGGTGCCATCGGTGCTGCCATCATCGACAAAGAGGATTTCATAGGATTGAGCGGCGGCGTCCTGCAGCCCTTCGATCACGGCAGACACGCGCGACACAAAGGCCTGAATGGCGACTTCCTCGTCCTTCACGGGAACGATGACCGACAGGATCGGGGAGGGCGTGTTGCTCATGTCCATGACTGTTGAAATCCTCGGGGCGCCCGTCGTTAGCAAAATGCCGGGCGTAAGCAAAATGTAACGCTCCGAATATTCAGCCGAAAACCCAGCGTCGGTTGAGCGTGAAGGTCAAAAGCGGCGTCACGAAGATGATGGGGATGACCGGCCACCAGGTCGGCCCGCCCATTTGCTTGACGAGAAGCCAGACGAAGAACTGGTTGGACAAAAAGCCCGCCGTGTTGGTGATGAAGAACCGCACAGTGCGCACATGCACATGATCGCGCGTGCCATGGTCCTTGAAGCTCACGCGGCTGTGGAGGATGTAGCCGAGCCCGGTGAAGAACACATAGACCATCGTCATCGACACCATCGGGTCAATGTGCAGAAACTCGGCCACGGCCCAATAGGCCCCGGCGACGAGCACGGTCAGCAACAGGCCGACCATCCCGAAGCGGATGATCTGGCCGAGAAGCTTCAATTTCTCGTGTCGTTCGTGTTCGGTCACTCGCGCCCCGCTTGCCCTTTTGCGCGGAGCCTTTAAGGCCGTTCTTCGCACATGCAAACGGGCAATCCACTCCAAGCGGCGCACTGGAAGCGCTGGTTGTTCGCCATCTGGCTGCTGATGTGCTGTGCGCTCGTCGCTTTTCGCTGGCAAAACATCCACTTCCTGATCCTCGCCGACACCGATGACAATCTGCGTCTCGCGCAGGTCAAGGCGTGGCTTGGCGGGCAGGGCTGGTATGATCTGCGCCAATATCGGCTGAATCCGCCGCAGGGTGCCGATATTCACTGGTCTCGCCTTGTCGATCTGCCGCTCGCGGGCATCATGCTTGCGCTTAAGCCCTTTATCGGCTGGCTCGATGCGGAGCGCGTGGCCATTGGCCTTGCGCCATTGCTGCCCTTTGGCGTCGCAACGCTTGGGATCACGCTCGCCGCCCGGCGCCTCGTGGCCGAGCGGGCCTGGGCCTTTGCCGCCGTTCTGCTGATCTGCGCGCCCGCGACGATGAACATGTTCATGCCGACGCGCATTGACCATCATGGCTGGCAGCTTGCCTTCCTTGCGCTGACGCTGGCCGGGCTGGTGGATGACAAGCGCGTGCGCGGCGGGCTTCTCGTCGGATTCGCAACGGCGGCCTCGCTCGCCATCGGGCTGGAAATGCTGCCATATCTGGCGATCTGCGGGGCAGCGGCCGCACTTCGCTGGATCATCGACCGGCGCGATGTGCTGCTGGTGCGGGCTTATGGTATCTCGCTCGCGGCGGGTACGGGTGCGGCCTATCTTGTCTTTGCGTCGGAAGCCAATCGCGTGCCGCGCTGCGATGCTTTGTCTCCGGTCTGGCTCTCGGTGATGGTGCTGGCGGGTGCGTTGCTGACGGCACTGTCTTTCCTGCGGGACCGCCGTGCGCTGGTGCGGCTTGGAGCTGCTGGCATTGCAGGCGGTATCGTCGTCGCGTTCTTCGCGCTGTCCTGGCCGCAATGCCTTGGCCGACCGGAGGGCATTTCAGACGAGCTGTACCGCATCTGGTTCGTCAATATCCGCGAAGTCCGTCCGCTCTATGTCCAGTCGCTCAATACCGCGCTGTCGACGGCGGCGCTGCCCGTCATGGGGCTGATCGGCAGCTTCTGGATGCTTCGGCGGGATCGCGCGCACTTCGCGCTCTGGGGACCGTTTGCGCTGCTCAACCTGCTGTCGACCGGCTTGCTGCTGTGGCAGACGCGGGCAGGGGCGGGTGCGCAGTTGCTGGCGGTGCCGGGGGCGACGGCGCTTGCCTGGTACATCATTCCCGGCCTGTCGCGGTCGCGGCACTTTTTCGTGCGCGTGTTCGGCGTGATTTTCGCCTTCCTCGTGATTTCCGGGCTGATCGTGAACCTCACGGTGTCCTACATGCCTGCCGCCAAGACAAAGTCGACGACCGAGCGCAAGCTTGCGACTGTCCGGTCCGCGGATGCGCGTTGCCCGACGCTTGCGGCACTGCGGCCCATCGCGAAGCTTCCGCCCGCCACGATCTTCACCTTTGTTGATCTGGGGCCGCGCCTGATCGCGATGACGTCGCATTCGGCCATTGCCGGGCCATATCATCGCAACGGGCAGGCGATCCTTGATGTCTATCACGTTTTCCGGGGCACGCCTGAGGCTGCGCGGCCGATCGTGGAGGCGCATGGCGCACGCTATGTGCTGATCTGCCTCAACTCGCCCGAGGCGACCAACCACCGCCGCTTTGCGCCCAAGGGGCTCTATGCGCAGCTTGAAAAAGGCATCGTGCCTGCATGGCTTTCGCCCGTCGCGCTGCCTGCTGATTCGCCCTACCGCATGTGGCGTGTTGCGCCCGCCGGGAAATAGCATCCGATTGTAAGGGGAGTGGGGGTTTCTGTTGCCCGGCACCCCCGGGCCGCTGGTTTCTGCTTCTGTTACCCGGCGCAGTCCAAGCCGTGTTCTATTTGGATAACGTCAGGCCACGAAGGCCCTCAGTTATGCAGCAAGAGCAAGTGCTTCGTTATCGTTGGCACTTATAGGTTTTGAACGGTTTTACGGCTCATTCAGGCCGGGCGAAAATACCGTCTTTCAACACACGTCGATCCTAGTTCGGCCCCGTCAGAGTCCTCGCAAGAGCGGGGATTATGGTGGAGCCGCCGGGTACCGCCCCCGGGTCCGCTGCATCTATTACACGGCACAATTTATCGCCATAGCCGGGCGAACCCGGCACGACCTTATATAGGGCGGCGTTCTGGAAAGTTAAGTCCCCTCTGCGGGGTTGCTCTAATGTCTACTAGACATTAGGTTATTTGAATGCTGACTCAACGATCCCGTTATGGCCTGCGCGCCATGCTTCTTCTGGCGCGGGAGTCGGCAGGCGCTCCGCCAGTACCGATGAGCCGCATTGCGAAGGAGGCTGTGGTTCCGCGCAAGTTCCTCGAGATCATCCTGACTGAGTTGAAGAACGCCAATCTGGTTGTCAGCACGCGCGGCAAGCAGGGGGGCTTCCACCTTGCGCGCCCGGCGGACATGATTTCCTTTGGCGACATCATCCGCGTGATCGAAGGGCCGCTTGCGCTCGTCCCCTGTGTCAGTCGCACGGCCTATAAGAAGTGCAAGGACTGCAAGGACGAGGAAACTTGCGAAATCCGCCGCGCAATGATGATCGTGCGCGATGATACGGCGCGCATTCTGGATGGCACCAGCCTAGCTGCCGCCGTTGTCGGCGAGTTCACCGTTTAGGCGTTCAATTCCCGCGATTTCCGAGCCGTTCGGTGTTTCCACCTCACTCGAAATCGCTCTAGATAATCAGTTCTTCAACGCGATGCGGGGCGATGATCATCATCGCATCCTTGTCGCGCGAAATGTAGCCGCGCCGCTCGAGATCGTTGATGGTGCGGGACACCGTTTCGCGCGTTGACTGCACGATGAGGGCCAGTTCAGTCATCGTCGGCACGGGAGAGATCGTGCGCCCGTCGTGCGCGCGGGCCTGACGCAGGAGTTCCGCATAGATGCGGCCGGTGGCCGACAGCGTGGTGCGTTCCACCATGCGCCGTGCGGTGCGGCTGAGGCGGGCAGTGACTTGCCGCAGCACAGCGAGCGCGAGGGCGGGGTGATTCTCCAGCAGGACGACGAAATCCTGCTGCCGGATGCGCCCAGCCTCAACATGCGTGACGGCGATGACTTCGTCCCCTGAAGATACGCCATCCACATCGTGCAGTTCGCCGAAAAGATCGCCCGGCGCATAGGTATCGAGCAGGACAAGCTGGCCTTGCGCGGAATAGACAACGGCCTGCGCGCGGCCTTCAATGAGCAGGAAGACAAAAGGCGTCGCCTGACCTGCCCACAAGATCGTCCCTTCCGGCTCGCTCTGCACGAGTTGGGCAAGGCCATCGATAATGCGTGCGATATCGTCCGGGCATCCGAACGCGGCGCGAATTGTTGCCAATCGCTTGTCTTCCGCTACGCCGCTCACGATTTTACCCCACTTTGCGACCGTCATTTCGTCCTTGAGCGAAATGACTGCGCCGTCAAGCGTGGTGTGGCAGGGGCAAAGGGCCGGGGCGGAGGCTTGGCTCCGCCCGCAGCTTAAGCGGCAAGCAGGGTGCGCTCACCCATATTATCGTCCGGGCAGCCGCTGTCTTCTGCAAGATCAAGCACATAGCGCGGGCTGGCAATCGCCCGACCACGCGATGCGCAATGCCGTTCAACGACCTTGCCGGTTCGTTCAAAGCCCAGCTTGCGCAGAACATGGCCCGAGGCGGGGTTGTCGATGAAGTGGCTGGCAATGAGACGCGGAAGGCGCAGGGATTCGCGCGCAATGTCCACGACCGCGCGACCGCCCTCGGTTGCAAAGCCAAGGCCCCAATATTGCGGCGCGAGCCAATAGCCGAGTTCCGCGCCGCAATCGGCCAGTTCAAGGCCAATGCCGCCGACAAGGCGGGGCTTGCCTGCCGTGCGGGCAAACATGAGAAACTGGGGCGCGTGCCGGTCAAACGGACGCGACAGATAGGCCTGCGCATCCTCCAGGCTGTAAGGCCAGGGAAGGCGCGCGAGCTTGGTCGCCACCGCCTCATGGGCGATGGCTTCGTGCAGGGCCGGGGCGTCATCGACCCAACCGGGTCTCAGCAACAGGCGCTCGGTTCTCGCGAACATCACGTTCTTCTCCTTCTTTCGTCGCCCCGCTAGCGCCAAGATATGACGGCTGCGGGACAAAGACTAAGCCCGTTGCGCGGACTGGTGCCGCGCGCGGGACGGGTGGTTCGAAGGGAGAAAAAGAAAAGGGAGGCGGACCATCCCTATGGGGGTGGTCCCGTCTCCCTTCTTGCCTGATCACTGTCAGGCTGTCGGGCCACCCCAAGGGCGACCCGTATCAGGATCGCCGGTTATTCGGCGGCAATAGCCATAGCGTCGACAGACACGTATTTGCGGCCTTGCTTGCCATCGTGGAAACGCACGCGGCCACCCGAGGTGGCGAACAGCGTGTGATCCTTGCCGAGGCCCACGTTCACGCCCGGGTACACGCGAGTGCCGCGCTGGCGCACGATGATGTTGCCGGCGAGAACGGTTTCACCGCCGAACTTCTTGACGCCGAGGCGACGGCCCGCTGAGTCGCGACCGTTGCGTGACGAACCACCTGCTTTTTTATGTGCCATGGTTCAGATCTCCTTTATTCTGCCGCTGCAGCTTTTTTGGCTGCGGGCTTCTTGGCGGGCTTGGCTTCGGCAGCTGCCTCGACGGGCGCAGCTTCGGCCTTCTTCGGCGCGGCCTTTGCAGCCGAGCCGACAGCGAGAATCTTCAAGACCGTCAGGCTCTGGCGGTGGCCGTTGCGACGACGATAATTATGACGACGACGCTTCTTGAAGACGATGACCTTGTCACCGCGGCCCTGCGTCAGGATTTCGGCGGAAACCGAAAGGCCCGAAGTCGGCTTCACTTCGCCAGCGTCACTCGCGAAGAGGACGTCATCCAGAGTCACCTTGTCGCCCGCTTCACCAGCGAGTTTCTCGACGACGATCTTGTCTCCGGCGGCGACGCGGTACTGCTTGCCGCCCGTGCGCACGATTGCGAACATGGCTATCAATCACTTCTTCTAAAAGCTTCGAGACCGCGCAGAACACACCGCCAAAGGCATTGCCTCGGCGCGGAAGCAGGCTCGCTAGAGCGGCAGGCCGATTCTGTCAACCGCCGACATGCCCTTTTCCTGCCACCCGCCAATGCCTGCGTAACGCTTCGTTTACCCTAATAAAGCCATAATGGCGTCAAATTCGGATCATTCCGGATTTGAGTGCGAGCGCGGCCGCGTTGTGTCTGGTCGCTGCGGGGAGATTTGGGGTGTTCGACCGGCTGGGTCAAGTTCTGCGTGTCTGGCTTATTCTGGCGCTTTTACTCGCGCCGGTCACGCCCGCCCGTGCGGACCTGCGGACCGGGCCTGGCTGGTGG
>ENA-UOYA01005249-UOYA01005249.1-activated-sludge-metagenome-genome-assembly--contig:-NODE-5249-length-10351-cov-6.154720_pt1 | contig 10351 bp, 9 predicted proteins | sample MGYA00238163_ERZ764804 | MGnify/ENA primary metagenome ERZ764804 (study PRJEB28919, sample SAMN05720223) | activated sludge metagenome | isolation source: Anaerobic digester | place: Hong Kong...
TTTCCTTACCTGGCCGCCAACCTCGTCACCACCGACACCCTGCTGGCGGCCTGCGAAACCCTGGCCATGCTCGGCTTCGTCGAGGCCTGGTGGGCCGATGACGCCGCGCGCCGCCAGCGCTGGATACTGCTGATGGCGCTCGGCGCCGGTCTGGCCTTCCTCGCCAAGGGGCCGCCGGGCCTGCTGCCGCTGGGCGCGGCGGCGCTGTGGGCCTGGCGCAGCGAGGGTCGGGCCGGTCTCGCCCGGTTGGCGTCCTGGCGCGCGCTGGCGCTGTTCCTCGGCGTGGCGCTGTTCTGGTACCTCGCCGTGGCCCTCGATACGCCCGATCTGCTGCGCTATTTCCTGGTCGAGGAAGTGTGGGGCCGCGTGGCCGGCAGCGAGATGCACCGGCACGAGCAGTGGTACGGCGGCTTCGTCGTGTACCTGCCGACCCTGCTGGTCGGCACCCTACCCTGGACGCCCTGGCTGCTGCGCGGCCTGTGGCGCGCCCTGCGCGACCGCGCCGGCCTGCGCGTGCGCTGGCAGACCGACGCCGAACTGCGCCTGCTGCTGTGCTGGCTGGGGCTGCCGCTCGCGGTTTTCTTCGTCGCGCGCTCGCGCCTGCCGCTGTACCTGCTGCCGCTGTTCGTGCCGCTGGCCCTGCTGGCCGCGCGCGAGCTGGGGCCGCTCGACCTCGCGCGTACGCGCACACGCCTGGCGCTGGCGCTGTGGGCCGCCGTGCTGCTGGCCGCGCGCGCGGCGCCGCTGTTCGTCGACTCCGAGCTCGACGAGGCGCGCCTGGCCCGGGCGGTGTACGCCGCCGCGCCGGCGCCGCCGAGCGAGCTGGCCTTCGTGGAAGTGGCGCCGCGCTACGGCCTGCGCCTGTACGGTCCGGCCGAGGTGCGCCGCCTGAACATCCCCAACGGTCCGCCCGAGACGCAGAGCGAGGCCCTGGTCGACGCCCTGCAGCGCGACGAGCGCTGCCGCCTGTACCTGGTCGACCCGCACGATCGGGCGGAGATCGAGGCCTACTTCGCGCGCCTCGACCGCGGCTTCCGCCTGCTGGGCGATGTGCGCGGCTACCGCCTCTATCGCCTCGACGACGGCGGCTGCGGCGAGCCGACGCACGCTCGCGCCGGCAGTGGACACTAGTCCCACGTTCGTCGACAGCGTGTGCATCCGCCGCGCCCCGCGCCGCCGTAGAGTGGCCACACGCCCGACCGGAGGTCTGCCATGTTCCGCGTTTCCGTGCTCTATCCGGCCTCGCCCGGCTCACGCTTCGACCTGGACGACTACCTGCAGCGGCACACGCCGCTGGTGGAGCGTCTGCTCGGCCCGGCGCTGCGCGGCGTGCAGATCGACCGCGGCCTGTGCGGCCTGCCGCCCGACCGGCCGGCGCCCTACCGCATCGCCTGCCACCTGCTGTTCGATTCGCAGGCGAGCTTCGAGGCGGCATTCGCGCCCCATGCCGCCGCCATCACGGCCGATATCGCACGCTACACCGACGTGACGCCCGTGATCTGGATGAGCGAGGTGTTGCGCTGAGCCCCAGACCGCCTGCCTTTGCCGGAGACTGCCGATGCTGACACGAACCCTTGGTCGCCATGGACCGCGCGTCTCCGCGCTGGGCCTGGGCTGCATGGGCATGAGCGACTTCTACGGACCGCGTGACGATGCGGCCTCCCTGGCCACGCTGCTGCACGCGATGGACCTGGGCGTGACCTTCTTCGACACCGCCGACGTGTACGGGCCGCACACCAACGAGGTCCTGCTCGGCCGCGCGCTGGCCGGGCGCCGCGCGGGCCGTGTCATCGCCACCAAGTTCGGTATCGTGCGCGATCCGGCGCGTCCGGACTACCGCGGCGTCTGCGGCCGCCCCGACTATGTGCGCGCCTGCGCCGAGGCCAGCCTGCGCCGGCTCGGCATCGACTGCATCGACCTGTACTACCAGCACCGCGTCGATCCCGACGTGCCCATCGAGGACACCGTGGGCGCGATGGCCGACCTGGTGCGCGCCGGAAAGGTGCGCTGGCTTGGTCTGTCCGAAGCCGCCGCGGCGACGATCGAGCGCGCCCACGCCACGCATCCGATCACCGCGCTGCAGAGCGAGTATTCGCTGTGGACGCGCGACGTGGAGCACAACGGCGTGCTCGCCACCTGCCGCCGCCTGGGCATCGGCCTGGTGCCCTACTCGCCGCTGGGACGCGGCTTCCTCACCGGGGCGATCCGCACGCCCGCCGACTTCGCCACCGACGACACGCGGCGCCATCACCCGCGTTTTCAGGGCGAGAATTTCGCGCGCAACCTCGCCCTGGTGGACCGCGTGAAGGCGCTCGCCACCGAGAAGGGCTGCACACCGGCGCAACTGGGCCTGGCCTGGGTGCTGGCGCAGGGCGAGGACCTGGTGCCGATCCCCGGCACGCGCCGCCGCACCACCCTGGACGAGAACCTCGGCGCGCTCGACGTGCACCTGGCCCCGGCCGACCTCGCGGCCCTCGACGCGATCCTGCCGCCGGGTGCCGCCGCGGGCGAGCGCTATCCGGCGGCGGGCATGGCCGCGGTGAGTCGCTGAGCGCGCGCAGGCGCAGGGGCCCGCACAGCTAGAATGCGCGCATGAGCCACGCACGCCATTCCCCGCTGGGTCGCGCCAGCAGCTACGCCGAACACTACGATGCGGGCCTGCTGTTTCCCATCCCGCGCGCCGACAAGCGCGCGGAATTGGGCCTGGCCGCCGCCCTGCCCTTCCACGGCGTGGACGTGTGGAACGCCTACGAGCTGTCGTGGCTGGACCCGCGCGGCAAGCCGCACGTCGCGCTGGCGGAATTCCGCATTCCCGCCGCCTCGCCGCACATCGTCGAGTCCAAGTCCTTCAAGCTGTACCTCAATTCCTACACGCAGACCGTGCTGCGCGATGCCGCCGAGCTGCAGCAGCGCCTGCAGCGCGACCTCGCCGCGGCCACCGGCGCCGCGGTGGACGTGCGCCTGACCGGGCCGCAGGGCTTCGCCGCACAGCACCTGGCCGAGCCGGCGGGCGAATGGATCGACGATCTGGATATCGCGATCGACCACTACGGTCCGCCGCAGCCGGCGTTCCTGACGGCCGACGCCGACGTCACCGCCGAGGAATCCCTGCACTCGCACCTGCTCAAGTCGAACTGCCCGGTCACCGGCCAGCCGGACTGGGCCAGCGTGCAGATCCGCTACCGCGGCCCGCGCCTGGACCGCGCCGGACTGCTGCGCTACCTCGTGTCCTTCCGCCGCCACGACGATTTCCACGAACAGTGCGTGGAGCGCATCTTCGTCGACCTGTGGCGGCGCTGCCGGCCCGAGCGGCTCAGCGTGTACGCGCGCTACACCCGCCGCGGCGGCCTCGACATCAACCCCTTCCGCAGCAGCGATCCGCGCGACGTGCCGGACAATCCACGCGGCGCGCGCCAGTAGCGCGGTCTCAGCGCCGCGCCAAGGCGCTGCCGAGGGCGAAGCACAACCCGGCCAGGCCGAGGATGGCCACCGGTTGCGGCAGCGGATGCAACGCCGCCACCAGGGCCGCGCCGAGGAAGCACAGCAGGGCACTGGCGCTGGCCAGCGGGCGCAGGCGTGGCGCCGGCAGCTCCTTGCCCATCCACCAGTAGGCCGTGCCGGCCAGGGCCAGTAGCAGGGCGAAGCACAGGCTGAACATGCACAGCACCGTCCAGGCGCTGGCGTGCCAGGCGGGCAGCACTTCGTAGGCCTCCAGGGTCCGGCGCAGCGCCGCGCGCGCCGGCGTCTCCGCGGCGCGGTCGAGGTAGGAGCGGTAGTGCGCGGCGGCATGCATGCCGGCGGCGATGAGGAACACCGAGGCGGCGGCTTGCACGCCCCGGCGCAAGGCGGCTTCGGACACGATCACCCTCCCGCGGGAGCGCGCATCATCGGCGCCGCCCGCGCGCGCGACAAGCCCGCTTGCGGGCGCACGGCCCCGCAGCGACACTGCGCGCGCCGGTCGCCACACCCGTCCCGTCGCTGCCCGCCCATGTCGCATCCGTGCCTGTACTGCGGCGCCTGCTGCGCCGCCTTCCGCGTCGCCTTCCACTGGTCCGAGACCGCGCCAGACAGCGCCTGGCGCGTGCCCTCCGCGCTGACCGAGCCCGTCGATCCGCACCGCCTGGCCATGCGCGGCACGCATGCACGCACGCCGCACTGCGTCGCCCTGCGCGGCCGCGTGGGCGAGGCGGTGCACTGCGCCATCTACACCCAGCGGCCGTCGCCCTGCCGCGAGCTGCAGCCGGCCTGGGCCGACGGCCGCCCCAGCCCGCAGTGCGACCGCGCGCGCCAGCGCCACGGTCTGGCGCCGCTGCTGCCGGCGGACGAACAGACCTGGGCAGCCTGAAACCGCAGCCGGCGGCGGTACGGCGGCTGCGGCGCGGGCCCCGACCAATGGCACCCCGAGTCGCCGCGCCCTGCGGCTAAGATCGGGGCGCACGCGCGGGCAGGGCGCGTTCCTCCACCGTCACGGGAAATGCCATGGCCATTGCACGCAGGTCGGTCCTGTTCTTGCTGTTCGCCGCCACCGCGGCTTGTGCCACCGCCGCCACGTTCGCGCCGGCGCAGCTGGATGCCCTGCACTGGCGCAGCATCGGCCCCTTCCGCGGCGGCCGCGTGCTGGCCGTGGCCGGCGTGCCGGGCGAGCGCGAACACTTCTACTTCGGCAGCGTCAACGGCGGAGTGTGGGAGACGCGCGATGCCGGCCGCACCTGGCAGCCGCTGTTCGACGCCCAGCCGGTGCAGTCCATCGGCGCCCTCGCCCTGGCGCCGTCCGATCCGCGTGTCATCTACGTCGGCACTGGCGAGGCCGACATGCGCAGCGACATTTCCCAGGGCGAGGGCGTGTTCAGGTCCAGCGACGGCGGCCGCACCTGGCAAGCCGCCGGCCTCGCCGACAGCCAGCAGATCGCACGCCTCCGCGTCGATCCGCGCGACGCCCGGCGCGTGCTGGCGGCGGCGCTCGGCCACCCCTACGGGGCCAACGCCGAGCGCGGCGTCTTCCTCAGCACCGACGGCGGCGCGCACTGGCGCAAGGTGCTGGGGCCGAACGCCGACACCGGTGCGGTGGACCTGGCCTTCGAGCCGGGCAATCCCGCCGTGGTCTACGCCGCCCTCTGGCAGACGCGGCGCACGCCCTGGAGCGTGTACCCGCCTTCCAGCGGCTCCGGCAGCGGCGTGTACCAGTCGCGCGACGGCGGCGAGCACTGGCGCAAGCTCGGCGACGGCCTGCCGGCGCAGCACGGTCGCGTCGGCTTCGCGCTGTCGCCGGCCGCGCCGCAGCGCGTCTACGCCATCGTCGACGCCGAGCCGGGCGGCGGCCTGTACCGTAGCGACGATGCCGGCGCGCACTGGCGCCTGATGAGCGGCGACCCGCGCCTGTGGCAGCGCGGCTGGTACTTCGGCGAGATCGCGGCCGATCCCCACAATGCCGATCGAGTCTATGTGCTCAACACCATCGTGCTGCGCAGCGACGACGGCGGCGCGCATTTCGCGGCGCTCAAGGGCGACACCACCGGCGACGACTTCCACGCGCTGTGGATCGACCCCAACGATACGCAGCGGCAGATCCTCGGCGTGGACCAGGGCGCCATCGTTACCCTGAACGGCGGCGCAAGCTGGAGCTCCTGGTACAACCAGCCCACCGGCCAGTTCTATCACGTCAGCACCGACAACCGTTTCCCGTACTTCGTCTACGGTGCGCAGCAGGATTCCGGCGCTGCCGGCGTACCCAGCCGCACCACGCACGGCGACGGCATCAACCTCACCCACTTCCGCGAAGTTACCGCCGGCGGCGAGAGCGACAACATCGCGCCCGATCCCGCCGATCCGGACATCCTCTACGGCGGCCGCGTCGATCGCCTCGACCTGCGCACGCGCCAGACGCGCCACGTCGATCCCACCCTGGCCTATCCCGACCACCATCGCCGCACCTGGACCCTGCCGCTCACCTTCTCCGTGCGCGACCCCAAGGTGCTGTATTTCGCCGACCAGAAGCTCTACCGCAGCGCCGACGGCGGTGAGCACTGGGACGTCATCAGCCCCGACCTCACGCGCGAAGACCCCGGCACGCCGAAGACGCTGGACGCACCCACCGCCGCGCTGCACCTGCAGATGGGGCCGCGCCGCGGCGTGATCTACGCCATTGCGCCCTCGCGCCGCGCCGACCACGACCTGTGGGTCGGCACCGATGACGGCAAGGTCTGGCGCACGCGCGACGAGGGCGCGCACTGGCAGGACGTGACGCCGGCCGCGCTGGGCCCCTGGAGCAAGGTGGGCATCATCGAGGCCTCGCCGCACGACGCCGAGACGGCCTACCTCGCCGTGGACCGCCACCGCCTCGACGACCGCCGTCCCTACGTCTACCGCACGCACGACGGCGGCAGGCACTGGGAGCTGATCGTGGACGGCATCGCCGCCACGCATTTCGTCAACGCCGTGCGCGAAGACCCCGTGCAGCGCGGCCTGCTCTATGCGGCCACCGAGCGCGGCGTCTACGCCAGCGCCGACGACGGCACGCACTGGCAGGCGCTGCAGTCGGGCCTGCCGCGCACCTCGGTGCGCGATCTCGTGGTGAAGGACAACGATCTCGTCATCGCCACCCACGGCCGCGGCTTCTGGATCCTCGACGACATCAGTGCCCTGCGCCAGCTCGCCGCAAGCCCGGGTGCGGCCACGCGCCTGTTCGTCCCCGCCGCAGCGGTGCGCCTGCGCCCGGAAACCTTCTCCGGCACGCCCATGCCCAAGGACGAGCCCATGGCGGCAAACCCGCCCTTTGGCGCGGTCATCGACTACCAGCTCGAGCGCGCGCCGCAGGGACCGGTGATCCTCACCGTGAGCGATGCGCACGGCGCCGTGGTGCGCCGCTACAGCAGCGCCGACGTGCCATCCCCGGCCGACGCGGCCACCGCGGGCGCCGCGCCCGAGTGGCTGCCGCCGCCCGTCGCCCTGGCGGCCACACCCGGCCTGCACCGCTTCGTGTGGCCGCTGCACTACGCCGCGCCCGCTGCCCTGGCGCAGGGCAATGCCTATGCCGACGGCGTGTGGGCGCCGCCGGGCGAGTACGCCGTGGAGCTGGAAGTGGATGGTCAGCGCTACCGCCAGCCGCTGCGCATCGTGCCCGATCCGCGCATCGCCCTGCCCGAGGCGGCCTACGCCGAACAGTTCGCCCAGGCGCGGCGCATCGAGGCGCTGCGCGCCACGCTGGCGCATAAAGCCGCCGACGTGACAACGCTGCAAAAGGCCCTCAGCGCGCGCCGCACCGGCGCCGATGCCGCCACGGCGAAGCTGCTCGACGCTTTCCAGGCGCGGCTCACCGCGGTCAGCGGCAGTGTGCCGGCGAGCAATCCCAGCAACGGCTGGTGGCTGCCGCCGCGCACCCTCGACAGCGTGCGCTTCCTCGATGGCGCGCTGGAGGCGCTGCAGACCGCGGTGGACGGCGCCGATGCCGCGCCTTCGCGTGACGCGCTGGCGGGCCTGGCGGCGGCGGAACAGCGTCTGCCGCGCGTGCTCGCCGCCTGCGACACCCTGCGTCAGCGCGACCTTGCCGAGCTCAACCGCCGCCTGGCCGCGCGCGGGCAGGCGCCGCTGCAGGCGCCGTGAGGCGCCGCCGTGGGTGCCGCTCACGCCTCGCGCGGCAGCTCCATGCGCAGATCACCGTCGATTCGCCCGCAGGCCTGCCAGCCGAGCCGGCGGTAGAAGCCCGCGGCGCGGGAACCGGGCGCCGTGGTCAGCCACAGCCGGCGCAGGCCGAGCGACCACAGCCACTCCACCATCGCCGCGTGCAGGGCGCGGCCGTGGCCGCGGCCCTCGTGCGCCGGGTCGACGAACAGGGCCCAGAGGCTGCCGCTGGCGTAGGCGATCGCGAAGGCGACGATCTCGCCCTGCGCCTCGATCACCCAGCCGCGGCCCAATGTTTCGAGGGCGGCGCGGTAGTCCGCCGCCGTGATGCGGCCGGGGTCGCTCAGGCGGTTTTCGCGCACGGCCAGGCGGACCCGGTGCATGCCGTCGACGTCCGCGACGGTGGCGAGGCGCGGTGCACCCCCGCGTGGCCCGGCCGCGTCCGCGGCGTCGCGGGTGCGCGGGGAGGGCCTGGGGCAGTCCGGCATCGGCGGAACCTCAGGAGTCCACGCCGACCCAGGACTTCAGCCGGCCCGCCATGACGATTGCGCACATCAGCGTCTTGAACTGTTCGATCTGCTCCGAGGGCGGATGCGGCTCGGACAGCACGCTGGCGAGGCCGAGCATGCGCGCGTAGAGGTCGGCCTGGTCCGGCCCGATGGGGCCGCCGAAGCCGAGCAGTTCCAGCAGCTGGCTGGAGGTGATGTGCCGCTCGCCCTGCGCGGTGGTCCAGCGTCGCGCCAGCGGCTGCTTGTGTTCGAACAGGCGCTCGCGCAGCGCGTCCACGCCGCGACCGTCCACCTTGAATTCGGGCAGGAAGCGCAGCAGCAGCTGCAGGTTCGGATGCCCCGCATCGGCCGGCAGGCGCGCCAGCAGCCACTCCTCGGTCTCGCGGCGGATCGGATAGTTGATCTTGGCGATGCAGCCGAAGGGCCGGTCGGCGATGTTGGCGCGGCACTCGGCGCAGTGCGCGCGATAGGGTGCCAGAGTCCTGGCCTGCGCCACGAGCTGGCCGATCGTCATCGGCGCCTGCGTCACCGTGCCGTCGGGCCGCGTCTGCTGCACCTGTACCTGATAGTTGCCGAGGATCGATTCCATGGACTCGTCCGGATTCCTCTGGCGGAGCTGCGCCACGGCGAATTCGGCGAGGCTCATGTAGCCGACCAGGGTAGTCAGCTGATCCTCGGGCACCTGCCTGCGCACTTCGCAGGGGAACTTGAGCACGTAATCCAGCGCCATGGGGGTCCTTGTGGCTGAAGGGGGCCGCGTGGCGCGAAGTCGCTACCGCGGTGGGTTCGGCAGGGGGAAGTCCGTCGGAAACTTCTGCTCGCGTGACGCTCTGCACGCGGGCGACGCACACCCGAGTGACGCCGGCGCATGCTACGACAAAGGCCACGACGGCAACCAGCGCGACGCACGCGCCAGCCGGGCGCCGGTCGGGACGTCACGGTCAGGCCGCAGCGCGCCGGTAGGTGCTGAGCAGCACGCCGGACGGCATGGCCTGCGTACCGGCCAGGGCCAGCGCGCAGGCCGGCGTGCCCTCGGCGAAGAAGCGCTTGCCCGTTCCGAGCAGCAGCGGGTAGACGATCAGCACGATCTCGTCGGCCAGCCCCTGCTGCAGGAGCAGCGAGGTCAGGCTGGAACTGCCCGCGAGCACCAGCGGCGGACCGTCCTGCGCCTTGAGGCGGCGTATCCCCTGCACCACGTCGGCAGCGAGGGCCTGCGCCGGCCCCCAGGGCAACTGCTGCGTGCGGTGCGTGGCGACGAACTTGGTGGCCGCCCGCATCCGATCCGCCATCGGGCTCGCCGGCGCCGTCGGCCAGAAGCCGGCCCACAGATCGTAGGTGCGCCGCCCCAGCAGCAGATCGAAGCGTTCACCGTGCGCTGCCATCACGGCCTCGCGTCCCACCGGCGTGCGGTAGGGCGCGGACCAGTCGCTGTAGGGAAAACCGTCGCCGTCGTCGGAGTGCTGGATCACGCCGTCGAGCGACAGATGTTCGACGATCTTGAGCTGGCGCATGCGGCCCTCCGCGCGGTTGCTGGCTTAGTATGGGTGCATTCCGAACGAGTGGAGGTGACCCATGCGATCTGGCCTGCGTCTGTGCCCGCTGCTGTTCCTGCTCGTTCCGCTCCTTGCCACCGCGGCGCCCTCGCGCTTCCAGGTCGGCCAGGTCATCGTCTACCGCAACCCCAACGACGGCACGCCGGCCCTGACCGGGCGCGTCACCAAGGTCGACGCCGAGGGCAATGTCTGGGTGGACTTCAAGGAGTTCCAGCCTGGGCTCAACGCCGCGGCGGGCTCCAAGATCCTGTTCAAGGGCACCAATCAGCTGGAGGACTGGACCACGCCGGCCGGCGCGCCTGCCCAGGCGTCCGCGCCGGCTGCTGCACCTGCCGTCGCGCCACTCGCGCCCGCTGGCCCTGCGGCGACGGCCACGGCTGTCACCGCGCCGGGCTACTTCCTCGGGCACTGGTCGACCCTGTACGTCGGCCACCCGGTCGGCTACGCGCCCGGCGACGGCTTCGTCTACATCAAGACCGAACGTGCGGCGCAGGGTGGACTCCTGACGATCCGCCCCGACGGCAGTTACACCTGGGAGACGACGAGCCAGGGCCCCATCCGCGGCCAATGGCGCGCAGCCACAGCGGACGAACTGCGCGGCCAGTTCGACGGCCCGGGGCTGCGCCTCCTGCGCGGCGAGAACGGCTGGGACTACACCGTCACGCGCCGCCC
>ENA-UOYA01005251-UOYA01005251.1-activated-sludge-metagenome-genome-assembly--contig:-NODE-5251-length-10350-cov-5.186013_pt1 | contig 10350 bp, 8 predicted proteins | sample MGYA00238163_ERZ764804 | MGnify/ENA primary metagenome ERZ764804 (study PRJEB28919, sample SAMN05720223) | activated sludge metagenome | isolation source: Anaerobic digester | place: Hong Kong...
AACCACTGGCAACTGCGCCACCAGTATCGCCCGAAGTGGCAACCAAAACTGTATTTTTTATTTCTGAATTTTGATTGAAATATGCCAAACACCGCGACATAAATCGTGCGCCAACATCTTTAAAAGCCATAGTTGGACCGTGAAAAAGTTCAAGAGAAAATACATTTTCTTCAACTTCAATACACGGAAAATCAAAATTGATGGTTTCTGCAATGATTTGCTTTAAAACCGTTTCGGGAATTTCGTTTCCTAAAAATTGATTTATGGCTTGATATGCAATTTCTTCGTTTGACAAACTTTCAATTTCATCAAAAAAAGAATTGGGCAAAGGTGTAATACTTTCTGGAAAATACAAACCTTTATCGGGTGCAAGTCCATTAATAACAGCTTGTTGAAAAGATACTTTGTGGGATTTATTGTTTAGGCTGTAATAGTGCATGGTTATCAGTTGTGGGTTATGAGTTTTGAGTTATTTGCTTACAATAATAAAGTATTTAGTAAACTCATAACTCAAAACTCATAACAATTAGTCTATTATTTCAACTCCTTTTGTATTAATTTCCGAAATATATATATCAAAAGAAATTCCTGTTTCGGTAAAACTTTTTTGCATAGCATTAGAACAATTTTCGGCTATTGATTTTCCTTTGCACAAAGCAAAAATACTTGGTCCAGCACCAGAAATTCCGCTGCCTAAAGCACCACTTTGTAAAGCAACATTTTTTACATTATCGAAATTAGGAATTAAATTTTTACGATACGGTTCAACCATTACGTCTTGCAAAGAACGACTAATTAACTCATAATCATTAGCATAAAGTCCGGCAATAAAACCACCCAAATTTCCAGTTTGTGTTATAGCATCTTTCATTAGAATTTCTTTGGGCAAAACGGCTCGTGCATCGGCGGTTTTTACTTCGATATGCGGATGCAATACTACGGCAAACAATTCTTTCGGACTTTCTATGGCTACAACGTTTAACGGATTGTAACCGCAAACCAACGTGAAATTCCCGAGTAGGCAAGGAGCAACATTATCGGCGTGTTCGCTACCGCTTGCCAAGGCTTCGCCTTTCATAGCAAATGCAACCAGTTCGTTTTTTGAAAAAGGTTTTCCCAAGAGTTCATTTACACCAAAAACGGCACCGGCAGCACTTGCCGAGCTACTTCCAATGCCGCTTCCGGCTTTAATTTTTTTATGAATTTCTATTTCGATGCCAAAATCACAATTTTGAGTTTCATAAACAGCCAAAGCAGCTACACCAGCAACGTTTTTGTTGGTTTCTAAAGGCAAATCAGCACCAGTAATTTTGGTAATAAAAATTCCTTTTTTATCAGTTTTTCTGAAAATCATTTCATCACCAATTCCATCAAGGCAACAACCCAATACATCAAAACCGCAGTTGAGATTGGCAATAGTTGCTGGTGCAAAAATTTTTATTTCGTTCATAGTCATTGCGAGCTTGCGAAGCAATCTCTTTTGGTTTAAAAGTTTAGAAGTTTAGAGTTTAAAAGTTGTTTAAAAATCAAACTTTTAAACATTTCCAATTCGTATTACATCGGCAAAAATACCAGAAGCTGTAACAGCTGCACCTGCACCTGCGCCTTTTATTATCAAAGGTTGGTCAATATATCTTTCGGTAAAAAACTGCACAATATTGTCTTTTCCTTCCAAATTGTAAAACGGACTTTCTTTTGGAATAAATTGTAACCCAACCGCCGCTTTTCCGTTGTCGAATTGTGCTACAAATTTTATTCGACTTTCTTTTTCTTTGGCTTCTTTCAGTAAATTATTAAAATGGTTTTCGTGTTTTGTCAATGATTTAAAAAAGTCTTCATTAGTAGTGGTTTGCATACATTCATCGGGTAAAAAACAGTTGTTTTCTATATTTTCCATTTCCATTTGATAACCGCTTTCGCGAATGAGAATTAAAATTTTTCGGGCAACATCTACACCGCTCAAATCAATTTTAGGATCGGGTTCGGTATAACCTTCTACGCCAGCTTGTTTCACTACATCATGAAAGTTATACGTATCACTAAAATTATTAAAAATAAAATTTAAACTTCCTGATAAAACGGCATCAATCTTGGTTACTTTATCGCCAGAAGCAATTAAATTTTTGAGTGTATCAATAATCGGTAAACCCGCACCAACATTGGTTTCAAATAAAAATGGAGCATTGTATTTTCGGGATAATTCTTTTAGGTTTTTATAATTTTCATATTCTGATGAACAAGCAATTTTGTTACAAGTGACAACGCCAACACTCATTTTTAAAAACTGCGCATATACATTTGCCACATCATAATTGGCAGTAATATCTACAAAAATACTGTTACGCAAATTGAGTTCTTTTACCTTATTAATAAACTCTTGAATGCTTGATTTTTCACCATTTTCAACTTCCTGTTTCCAGTTCTTTAAGTCAATTCCGTCTTCATTAAAAATCATTTTTTTTGAATTTGCCAACGCAATAACACGCACGTTTATCTTTAAATTTTCTTTCAAAAATTTCTTTTGTTGTGCAATTTGTTCTATAAATTTTTCGCCTACATTTCCTATTCCCATCACAAACAAATTTAGTTGCTTGGTATTGTCTTCAAAAAAACGTTCATGTAAAGTATTGAGTGCTTTTTTAACGTCTTTTTCATTGATAACCACCGAAATATTTCTCTCACTTGCACCTTGCGCAATCGCACGAATATTGACATTGTTTTTCCCCAAAGTGCTGAACATTTTTCCAGAAATTCCTTGATGGTTTTTCATGTTTTCGCCTACGAGTGCTACAATGCATAAATCTTTTTCAACAATGCAAGGATCAATTTTGTTTTGTGCAATTTCGAGTTCAAAAGTTTTGTCAATACTTGTTTTTGCTTTATCGGCATCGGCGTTTAAAATTCCTATACAAATGGAATGTTCAGACGAAGCTTGTGTAATAAAAATTACGTTGATATTTTTTTGCGAAAGTGTTTCAAATAATCGTTTTGATGAGCCAGCAACACCAATCATTCCAGAACCTTCGAGTGTTAAAAGCGCAATTTTATCAATGTGTGTAATTCCTTTTATTGGATTGTTTGTAGCTTGATTTTCATTTGAAATAAAAGTTCCAAAACTTTCGGGTTCAAAAGTATTTTTTATCCAAATAGGGATATTTGAATTTAAAACCGGCTGAATAGTAGGCGGATACAAAACTTTGGCTCCAAAATGTGAAAGTTCCATAGCTTCTTGATAGGAAATATTTTCGATAGCAATGGCTTGTTTTACCAGTTTTGGATTGGCAGTAAACATACCATTTACATCTGTCCAAATTTCTAAAGCAGAAGAATGGGTAGCATTGGCAATTATCGAAGCCGTATAATCTGAACCGCCACGACCAAGCGTGGTTGTGTTGCCATATTCATCGCTTGCTATAAAACCCGGAAGCAACACTACTTGATTGTTATTGGTTTTAAAATAGTTGTTGATTAAACTATTGGTTTCAGGAAAATTTACATTGGCTTTTCCAAAATCGGAATTGGTTTTTATGAGTTCACGACTGTCTTTAAATGCTGTATCTACCTTTTGTTTTAAAGCTAAAGCAATGATTTTTGAAGACAACAACTCACCAAAACTTGCCACTGCATCTGCAGTTCGTGGAGATAATTCTCCTAAAAGAAAACAACCATCAAGCAACGTTTTTAATTCTAAAATTGAATTGTTAATTACAGAAAGCAACTCATTTTGTTCACTTAAAGGTATAAGTTCTTCAATGGCATCTTTATGTTTTTTTTCGATTTGAGAGATGATTTCCCGATAGCTTTTGTCTTTTTGAGCCGCTTTTTTTGATGCTTCAAGTAGCATATCGGTAACACCACTAAATGCTGATACGACAACAGCAAGTTTATCTTCTTTTGATTTTTTTTGAACAATATCGAGAACGAGTTTTATATTTTGAGCATTGGAAACTGATGTTCCGCCGAATTTTAGTGTAATCATTTTATAAGATGTAAGTTATAAGTTGTAAGTTGAGAGTTTTCAAAAAATCTCGTGCTTTCTAAAAAGAAAGCCAAAAATTGGTCTATATGTGAAAATTATACCCCAAATGGGGTTGTAGATGTAGATATTGTGCCAAATGAAGTAGCAACCAAAGTTTTGGTTGATGAGATGAATACTATGTTTTGGCTACTTTTCATTGTTTTCAAAAATAGTATTTTTAATTTATTTCAAAAACATTAACTATATTTTTGTGAATATGTCAATAATCAATCGATTTAGTGGTTAATAATATTTGGTTTTTGAAATTTATTTGCTAAAAAAATATCAATATCTTAATAAAATTACTTCCCCAAAAATTGTTTATTAGCATTAGTTTCCTCAAATTTGAACACAAATAACAACAAAATGGATAACTTTCATTACATCAGTTCTGAAGTCTTAACTTTGGAACAACTTCAAGAAATAATTTCTCAAAATTATAAACTAGAATTATCTGAAGAAGCCAAAATAAATATTGCAAAATGTCGCGAATATTTAGACAAGAAAATGGCAACACAAGTGGAACCTATTTATGGCATTAATACTGGTTTTGGTTCGTTATGTAATGTGAAAATTTCCAATGAAAATTTATCTCAACTACAAGAAAATTTGGTGAAATCACATGCTTGTGGAACAGGAGAGGAAGTGCCACATGAGATTGTAAAAATCATGTTGTTATTAAAAATTCAGAGTTTGAGTTATGGAAACTCTGGTGTGCAATTGCAAACGGTAGAACGTTTAGTAGATTTTTATAATCATGATGTTTTACCAGTAATTTATAGTCAAGGTTCGCTTGGTGCAAGCGGTGATTTAGCACCATTGGCGCATTTGAGTTTACCTTTAATTGGTGAAGGAGAAGTGTATCATGATGGTTATCGTCAACCAACAATGAAGGTTTTGCAAAAATTTAATTGGAAACCAATCGTTCTTCAATCCAAAGAAGGTTTGGCTTTACTCAATGGAACTCAATTTATGAGTTCGTATGGTTGTTATGTTTTGCTAAAAGCTATGAAAAACAGTTATTTAGCTGATGTAATTGCAGCAATTTCGTTAGAAGGTTTTGATGGAAGAATTGAACCTTTTAATGAATTAATTCATTATGTTCGACCTCACAACGGGCAAATTACTACTGCTCAACGCATGACAGAATTCCTTGAAGGCAGTGAGATTATTGCACAAGAAAAACAACACGTTCAAGATCCATATTCTTTTCGTTGTATTCCGCAAGTGCATGGCGCAAGCAAAGATGCTATTGATTATGTAAAGAAAGTTTTTAAAACAGAAATCAATTCGGTTACAGATAACCCAAATATTTTTAAAGACGAAGATTTGATTATTTCTGGTGGAAATTTCCACGGACAACCTTTGGCATTAGCATTGGATTTTCTTGGAATTGCTTTAGCAGAATTAGGAAACATTTCTGAAAGAAGAACCTATCAATTGATTTCTGGTTTGCGAGGTTTGCCGGCATTTTTAGTGGATAATCCTGGTTTGAATTCTGGTTTTATGATACCACAATATACTGCTGCAAGTATTGTTAGCCAAAACAAACAACTGGCAACGCCAGCAAGTATTGATAGCATTGTTTCGAGCAACGGACAAGAAGATCACGTTTCGATGGGTGCAAATGCAGCTACTAAATGTTTGAAAATTGTAGAAAATTTAGAACGTATTTTGGCTATTGAATTGATGAACGCTTCACAGGCTTTGGAATATAGACGACCATTGCAATCTAGTGAATTTTTGGAAAGTTTTCTAAAATCCTATCGTGAAGAAGTTCCGTTAGTGAAAGAAGATAGAATTTTGCATTATGATATTGAAAAATCGGTAGCGTTTTTACAAAGTTTTATGATTGATTTGGAGGAGTAGAATTTCCACGAAAGTGGAAAGCTATAAAAAGAATGCACGGATTACTAATCCGCGTTGTCTGGTTTTATTTATAAGCTTGAAAGAAATGAATTCCATTTTTCAACATAAATGTAATATGATGATTGATAACTTCTATCAAAGAACAAAACTTTATCTTCAGAATTTTCAATATCAACATTATATGTTTTTATTTCAGAATTGTTTTTATAAAATGTGATTGTATAATTGGTTCTTGGGCAACAACAATATCCGCCATTTTTTATATTTTTAAAGAAGCTATCAAATTCTATTAACTTTTTATTATCAATTATACTTTTTCTCCAAACTACATTTTTTAAATCTTCAACTGTATCAGGGTTTTTAATTTGATAAAATTTAATCACAATTTTATCAGAATTTTTACGAACCTCTGAAAATTTGTCAGCTTTCAATTTTTTTTTGGTTGCTGAGATGGGTTTATTAATATTTTTATTTTGAATATTATAACTATAGTTAATTAAAAACAAACTCAAAATGCCTAAAATCGCAGGAACAGCTTGCACAAAAAATATTCTTTTAGAAGCCGTCATTGCACCATAAATTCCGGCAACTAAAACACAACCTAAAAAGAATAACGCTACGTTTTTACTCCAAGTTGCATCGCTAATGAGTAGTGACCAAATCAATCCTGCAGCAAGAAAACCGTTGTACAAACCTTGATTGGCTGCCATAACTTTGGTTTTTTCAAACTGATCTTCGGGTATGGTTTTAAATACCTTTTTGGCGCGTGTTGTCCAAGCAAACATTTCGAGCCAAAGAATGTAAATGTGCAAAACTGCAATACATCCAACGATAATTTGTGAAAGTAAGTTCATAATTATTTGTATAAATTTTCAATACGTTTATCGGGAACTAACCACATCAAAGCAACTAAGCTATAAATCACTGCCGAAAAAGCTTCGTGATAATAGGTTGATACTATTGCAGTAGTGTAAAGAACAAGAGAAGCTTTTCCTTTGTAATCTTTTCCAATCGCTTGGGATAATGCAGAGTTGCTTCCGTGTTTTTTTATGATTTGTTTTTGAAGAATGGAATAAGCTATTGCACACATTAATAATACAAAACCATAGACAAGCATAGGAAACGGAGCAAAATGATTTTCGCCAATCCACGCTGTTGAAAAAGGTATCAGCGACAACCAAAAGAGTAAGTGCAAATTTGCCCAAAGTATTTTCCCATTTACTTTGTGAACCGTATGCATCATGTGGTGATGATTGTTCCAATAGATACCAACATAAATAAAACTCAACACATAACTGAAAAATATTGGTAATAAAGGTTTTAAAGCAATCAATGTCGGCTCTTTTGGCATCTTAAATTCTAGCACCATAATTGTAATAATTATGGCAAGAACACCATCGCTAAAGGCTTCAAGTCGGTTTTTGTTCATAAATTAATTGTTGTTATTTCCTAGTGTTTTATGTATTCTTCTCTTGTGATGCGATTGTTTTAAATTGTCAAAAGAGATAATACTAATATTTCCATCAATTTCTAGCATAGCAAGTTTTACGTCTTTATAATATTCTACACCATGTTCGCGCATGGCTTCTTTGAGTTCATCATCTGTAATGCCTACTTTTGCTAAAGTTTTAAATTCTATTTTACCATTATGAATAAGTATTTCGGGTTTATCCTGTACCAATTCTTTAATTGTTTTTGACGAAAGCATAACTTTCTTAAAGATAAAATTGATGCAGAACAATGCCACAGCTGCTATTATTCCGCCAAGCAAAGAGGAATTGCTACCAACCATTGCATTTTGAACAGAATTACTGATGAGTAATATCAGAATAACATCTGCTGTATTGAGTTGTGATAATTCTTTTTTTCCAAAAATGCGAAGCGCAACAATCATAAAAAGATATACGCTTACACTACGAACTACTATGTCGAGATATTCATTCATGGAGTTTAAAGTTTTTTTCTATAGCTTTAATCATTTCCCCAGCAATATCTTTATTAGTAGCACCTTCAATACCTTCTAATCCTGGCGATGAATTTACTTCAAGCAACAATGGTCCTTTTGAAGATCGAATAATATCTACACCAGCAACTTTTAAATCCATAGCTTTGGCGGCTTTTATAGCAATTTTCTTTTCTTCGGCTGTTGGTTTTATAATTGATGCAGTTCCGCCCATGTGAATGTTTGCTCTAAATTCGCCAGCAGCAGCTTCTCGCTGAATGGCAGCAACAACTTTTCCATCTACTACAAAAAGACGTAAATCTTTACCATTGGCTTCTTTTATAAATTCTTGAACAAGGATATTTGCATTCAAACTTTTGAAAGCATTGATTACCGATTCGGCTGCTTTTTTTGTTTCAGCGAGGACAACACCTTTTCCTTGTGTACCTTCGAGAAGTTTGACTATTAATGGTGTTCCGCCAACCATTTTTATCAAATCATCTGTGTCTAATGGTGAATTGGCAAAACCCGTTGTGGGAATATCAACACCATGATGGAGTAGTAGTTGTAACGAATATAATTTATCTCTGGATTGCGTTATAGCTTTGGCTGAGTTGAGGCAAAACACTTTCATGGCTTCAAATTGTCTCGTTAATGCGCAACCATAAAAAGTAATACTCGGTCGAATTCTTGGAATGACAGCATCAAAATTATCCAACACTTTTCCACCACGATAATGAATTTCGGGTTTGTCAGCATCGAGTTTCATGTAGCATTCCTTGATGTTCAAAAAATGCATTTCGTGACCTCTAGCTTCACCTGCTTCCATAATTCTTCTATTACTATAAAGACTAGGATTACTTGCCAAAAGACCAATTTTGAGACCAGTTCTTCTAGCTGAAGCATTTTTATATAATTCCTTTAAACTTTCAACAGATGGTTGTCCTAAAACATATTTCTCCTCTGGATCAACCATAGTTCTACCGCTCATTGCTTCTCGACCTAGTAGCATTCTGAAACCCATTGAGTCACGATTGGTCAAAGTCATTTCTATTGGCCAAATTTCATTACCAATTTCCAACATTGTTTGTATAACGTATCGTTGTTCTCTATATCCACTAGAACTTTTTACTATTCTTTTATCAATTAATTTAGACTCGCAATGAATTATTGTTTTTTCATTTTTTTGAATAGGATTGATGTCAAATCTAACCCAGTCTTCTCCTTCTTTTATAAATGGTGCAATGTTTACTGCATGAAGAGCAGATGTCTTTGCTCCTGAATCTACACGAGCTTTAATTGCTGGAATTCCCAATTCTGGTAAAGAACACCATTCTTCTGAACCTAAAATTATTTTGCCTTGTTTCATTGGATAAAATAAAAAACCACGAAAACACTAAATTAATAATTTTTTGATGTGTTTTCGTGGTCGTTTTAAATTGTTAACGAATTATTTCGTCGGTTTTTCTTCTTTTTTCACTTTAATAGTCAATTCCTGCGTGGTATCATCCAAATCCATTAAAATCTCATCACCAGAAGTAATTTTAGAAGTGATAATTTCTTCAGCCAAAGCGTCTTCCACATATTTTTGAATGGCACGTTTTAATGGTCTAGCACCAAATTGTTTATCGAAACCTTTGTCTGCAATGAACGCTTTTGCTTTTTCTGTGAGTGTTAAAGTATAACCCAACTCCGCAATTCTGGCATAAAGTTTTTTCAATTCTATTTCGATAATTAAATCGATATGTTCTTTTTCTAGAGGATTAAATACAATAACGTCATCAATTCTATTTAAAAACTCAGGAGCAAATGTTTTTTTCAAAGCATTTTCAACCACGCTTTTTGAGTGTTCGTCAGCTTGAGCAACTTTTGCAGCTGTACCAAATCCAACTCCTTGTCCAAAATCTTTCAACTGGCGAGCACCAACGTTTGAAGTCATGATGATGATGGTGTTTTTGAAATCTATTTTACGACCTAAACTATCCGTCAAATAGCCATCATCTAATACCTGTAACATCATATTGAAAACATCTGGATGTGCTTTTTCGATTTCGTCTAAGAGTACAACGCAATATGGTTTTCTTCTAACTTTTTCGGTTAATTGTCCGCCTTCTTCATAACCAACATAACCTGGAGGTGCACCAATAAGTCTTGAAACTGCGAATTTTTCCATATATTCACTCATATCAATGCGAACCAATGCATCTTCTGAATCAAAAAGTTCACGAGCAATTACTTTAGCTAATTGGGTTTTACCAACACCAGTTTGCCCTAGGAAAATAAATGAACCAATAGGTTTGTTTGGATCTTTCAATCCAGCTCTGTTACGCTGAATAGAACGAGCAATTTTCATAACCGCTTCATCTTGACCTATTACTTTTCCTTTGATTAAATCTGGTAAAGAGGCCAATTTATTGCTTTCAGTTTGTGCTATTCTGTTTACAGGGATTCCTGTCATCATAGACACAACATCAGCAACATTGTCTTCAGTAACTCTAATTCTATTGTTTTTAGAATCTTC
>ENA-UOYA01005256-UOYA01005256.1-activated-sludge-metagenome-genome-assembly--contig:-NODE-5256-length-10345-cov-4.027988_pt1 | contig 10345 bp, 11 predicted proteins | sample MGYA00238163_ERZ764804 | MGnify/ENA primary metagenome ERZ764804 (study PRJEB28919, sample SAMN05720223) | activated sludge metagenome | isolation source: Anaerobic digester | place: Hong Kong...
GCTTGGCACCTATTACATGACATACGATAAGTGTGCTGGTGACAAAGCTGTTTCCTACAGCGATGTGAACGAAGCACTCATGGCCTATGACGAAGGTGCAATTAAGCTACAAAGCCCAATTGTTACCGAATTCCGTGGTGAATCACTCGAAACCACACTTGGCCGTTTGCTCTTTAACGAGCTATTCCCAAGCGATTTCCCTTACCAAAACGAAGCCATGACCAAGAAGAAGATTCAAAAAGTGATGGCGCAGGTGTACGAAAAGTATGGTCAAGAAAAGACGGCTGAAATTGCCGACAATCTTAAAGACCTCGCCTTTGAGTATGCTACGGTGTCTGGCATATCAATGGGCATGGAAGACTTCCCTGATATCAAGGGTATGTCAGCTATTGTGCAAGACGGTGAAGCTCGGGCTGCTGAAATTAGCAACCAATACGAAGCTGGTTTCATGACTGATGATGAGCGCTACCGTTTGACAATTGAAAACTGGATGAAAGTTGATGGTCGTGTACAAAGTACGCTTGCCGAACAGCTTGAAGGCCAAGATAACTCAATGTCTATTGCCGTGACATCTGGTGCTCGCGGTAATATCGGCCAGATGAAGAGCAGCGTTGGTATGCTTGGTGTCGTATCCGACACAAGCGGCCGCGCTATCGAGCTACCTATTAAGTCAGGCTACAAGCATGGTCTTACCCCACTTGAATACTTTACCGGTACTCGTGGTACCCGTAAGGCGCTTATCGATATTGCGCTTAAGACTGCTGATTCTGGTTATTTGACTCGTCGTTTAGTTGATGTTTCGCAAGATGTCTTTACTGTTGACGAAGACAGCGAAGATCCTGGCTTCACGATTTATCGTGCCGATGCCGAAAAGATTGGTGTGACACTAGCACACAAGCTCGAAGGCCGCTTTACTGCCGAAGATGTGGTTGTGGACGGTAATGTACTCGTTGCAAAGGGCGATTTAATCACCCGTTCTGCCGCCGCAGAGATTGATGCCAGCGAGCTTGCTGCCGTCAAGATTATGAGCGCACTTACGAGCGGCACCGTTCGTGGTATTAGCCGTAAGAGTTACGGTGTAGACCCTGCAACTGGCCAGCTAGTTGCTAATCGTCATCCGGTTGGTGTTATCGCCGCTCAAAGTATTGGTGAGCCAGGTACGCAGCTTTCACTTGACTCTAAGCACCGTGCCGGTGCGGTAGTTGCCGACGAAACAGCCCAAGGTCTTAATCGTGTCGAAGAGCTCTTTGAAGTTCGCACACCAAAAGGCCAGGCATATCTATCTGACGTGGCTGGTAGTGTGAGTGTTTGGGAAGAAGGTGATCACTACGTACTCCAGGTAACTGGTGTCGAAGAGCAGTCGCTCACTATTCCATTGCTCGGGCGCACAGCTGGTGTAGCTGATGGCCAAGAAGTATCCATTGGTGATGTGCTTGCTGCCCGTGAAAAGGGTGCCGAGCCAATTGTTGCAAGCATGGCTGGTAAAGTTACGCTGACTGACACTGATATTACTATCGTGCCAAAGAGCCAAGCTGTCGTTCGCTACGAAATACCAGGCTTTAAGCAACTACTTGTTAAAGATGGCGATATTGTCGAGGCAGGTGATTGCCTTACGGGCGGTTCGGTCAACCTACATGACCTTATGCGTCTAAAGAGCGTCGAGGCGACACAACGCTATATCATGAACGAAATCAGTAAGATTTTTGCTACCCAAGGTCAAAACATTGCCGACAAGCATCTTGAAATCATCGTACGCCAGATGTTTAGTCGTGTAACGATTGACGATCCAGGTGATAGCGAATTTGTAACTGGTGACATTGCCAGCCGAGCGGCTGTAGTAGAGGCTAACTTGCATCTTGTAAGAGATGGCAAGAAGCCAGCCGAATACAGCCAATTGCTCCTTGGTATTACTAAGGTTTCAACCTGGGCTGATAGCTTCTTGTCAGCTGCAAGCTTCCAAGACACAACCCGTGTACTTATTAGCGCAGCAACAAGCGGTAAGGTCGATCAGCTGTACGGTCTTAAAGAAAACGTTATCTTGGGTCGCAAGATTCCAGTCGGTACTGGTTATTCCGAAGACACCGATGACGAAGAAGAACTTCTTGACGAAGTAGCTTAAATCTGTTTAAATAAAGGACTATATGCCAACAATCAATCAATTAGTACGCAAATCACGCAAGGGCACAGCTGTAAAAAGCAAGTCGCCTGCGCTGCATCGCGTCACCAATAGCCTTAAAAACAAGGCTTACGAAAAACCAGCACCATTTAAGCGTGGTGTCTGTGTTAAGGTAACAACCAAGACGCCAAAAAAGCCAAACTCAGCACTCCGTAAGGTTGCACGTGTCCGTTTGAATAACGGCTACGAAGTATGGGCATACATTGGCGGCGAAGGCCACAACTTGCAAGAGCACGCTGTGGTTATGATTCGCGGTGGTCGTGTGCCAGATTTACCTGGTGTGCGCTACCATGTGGTACGTGGTTCGCTCGACTTGCAAGGTGTAAACAACCGCAAGCAAGGTCGTAGCAAGTACGGTGCCAAAAAAGATAGTAAGTAATCTACATAATGTGGCTTCAGTGACCGCTCGGTAAACGAGAGTACACAGAAGTATTAAGCAAAAGGAGTACAGAAATGCCACGAAAGAAAACCAAGAGTTTGGTTCGCGAAGTTGAACCAGATCGCAAATATCACAATGTACGTGTTGCGCGTTTAATTAACCGCGTGATGCTAAATGGTAAAAAGCAGCTTGCTGAGCGTCTGGTATATGATGCAATGGACACCGCTGCCAAAAAGCTAAAGCAAGAAGACGCGCTCGAAGTGCTTAATAAGGCACTTGATAATGTTAAGCCAAGCGTAGAAACCCGTTCCCGCCGTGTTGGTGGTGCGAACTATCAGATTCCATTTGAAGTTCGTGGCCAGCGCCAAAGCCATTTAACCCTTATGTGGTTTGTGGCCGCCGCCCGTGCCCGGAAAGGCATACCAATGGCTGATCGTCTGGCTGCTGAGATTGTCGATGCCTATAACGGCACCGGTGCAGCAGTTAAAAAGCGCGAAGATACGCATAAAATGGCAGATGCTAACCGCGCATTTGCACACTTTGCTCGTACCGCCTCATAGGTAGTACGAAACAAACAATAACGGTCCCTTTACGGGGGCCGTTTTTAGTTGTATAATATATTAATTATGAGTGAAATGTTCCCAGAAAAGCCAATCATACCTCAAGACGAGCAACTGCGCGCCTATATTGAGTCCGGTGATTGGACAGGGGCCGAAAGACGCGAAGAAGAGCTTGTTCGCCTTCGCGAAACAACAGAAGAATAGACCCTTTGTAGCATGAGGCAACTTGGCAAACAACACAGTAATCGCGTCGCGTATGATTTGGGCGAGACGCACAACCGATATGCCGCACAAACTTGCGATAATTATCGGGCGCTTGTTGATAAATTAGATGGACTCCGAAAAATTCAAGATGACGAACTACTATCAGAAGCCGATATTAGCCTTGTTAGCCTTGGCTGCGTGCGTTGTACTACGAAACGCGAAACCGGTGATTGCCGACTAGAAAGTATGCGCCGTACGGCTGATCAATTAATGGCTAGCCAAACAGAGTAAAACAAGGTATAATTGACCACCGAGCATTGCTGTTTGTGGCCAAAAATCCACAAGTAAGGGCAATAAATAATATTTCGTAACAACGCAAGAGGAACTATGGCAGCTAAACCAACCACAATGGATAAAATTCGTAACGTCGGTATTATCGCGCATATTGATGCCGGTAAAACCACCACCACCGAAGGTATTTTGTACCGCACGGGCTTAAGCCACAAGATTGGTGCCGTGCACGATGGCGAAACGACCACTGACTGGATGGCTCAAGAGCGCGAACGTGGTATCACGATCGTAGCTGCCTCTGTTACCTGTTTCTGGAAAGACTGCCAGATTAACATTATTGATACACCGGGACACATCGACTTTACTGTTGAAGTCGAGCGTAGCTTGCGTGTGCTCGACGGTGCCTGTGTGGTATTCGACGGCAAAATGGGTGTAGAAAGCCAGTCCGAAACGGTATGGCGTCAAGCAGATAAGTACAGCGTGCCTCGTATTTGCTTTATCAATAAGATTAACCAAACCGGTGGTGACTTTTACAAATCACTCGAATCAATCCACAATCGCCTTAACAAGCGTGCGTTCCCCGTACATTTGCCAATTGGTTTCGAGCAATCAATTAACGGTGTTGTTGACCTTGTCGAAATGAAGGCATACACCTACAAAGAATTTGCCGATCACGCTCTTGTCGAAAGTGAAATTCCTGCCGATATGCTTGATCAGGCACAAAAGTACCGCAGCCTATTAATCGAAAACGCTGTTGCCGAAGACGAAGCTATGCTCGAAAAGTTCTTTGAAGTTGGCGAAGAAGGCCTCAGTAAAGAAGAAATCAAGCAAGCAATTCGTACCGCAACACTAAGCGGTAAGTTCTTCCCAGTGTCTGGTGGTGACGGCCGTGGTGTAATCGTCGAAAAAGTACTTGATATGATGAACGACTACCTACCAAGCCCACTTGATCGTGGTGCAACTTGGGGTACACATCCAAAATCAGGCGACGAAATCGAGCGCAAGCCAAGTAACGAAGAACCATTTGCAGCCCTTGCATTTAAAATTACTACCGACCCATTCGTTGGTAAGTTAGCTTACTTCCGTGTTTATTCGGGTAAAGTGGTGGCTGGTTCTTATGTGCTTAATAGCTCTAAGGGCGAAAAAGAGCGCATTGGCCGTATTGTTCGCTTGCAGGCAGACAAGCGCGAAGATGTAACCGAAGTTGGTGCAGGTGATATCGCTGCAATCGTCGGCCTAAAAGGTACGACAACCGGTAATACACTTTGTGACCCCAACAACCCGATCGTACTTGAAAGCATTAGTTTCCCAGAGCCACCAGTAAGTATCGCCATTGAGCCGGCTACAAAGGCTGACCAAGAAAAGATGAGTATCGCCTTACAGCGACTTGCCGAAGAAGATCCAACCTTTAGGGTTAAGGTTGACCACGAAACAGGTCAAACCATTATCAGTGGTATGGGTGAGCTACATCTTGAAATTATCGTTGACCGCATGAAGCGCGAATTTAACGTCGAAGCGAACGTCGGTGCACCACAAGTGGCCTATCGCGAAACCATCCGCAAAGATGGTGTTGAAATTCAGGGTAAGTTTGTTCGCCAGAGTGGTGGTCGTGGCCAGTACGGTGACGTCTGGTTACGCCTAAGCCAAAACGAAGCGGGCAAGGGCTTTGAATTCATCAACAGCATCAAGGGTGGTGTCGTGCCAAACGAATACATCCCAGCCGTGAAGTCGGGTGTCGAAGAAGCTATGGCAAATGGTGTTTTGGCTGGTTATCCAGTTGTTGATATTAAGGCCGAGCTTTATTTTGGTAGCTATCACGATGTCGACTCAAGCGAAATGGCCTTTAAAATTGCGGGCTCTATGGCGCTTCAAGACGGTGTTAAGGCAGCCAGCCCCGTATTGCTAGAACCGGTTATGAAGGTCGTGGTTGTTACCCCCGAAGAAAACATGGGCGATGTTATCGGCGATCTAAACGCAAAGCGTGGTCGCATCGAATCTATGGAAGATTTACAAGCTGGCGTCAAAGAGATTACCGCCTTTGTGCCACTTGGTGAAATGTTTGGATACACTACGAACCTACGCTCTATGACAAAGGGGCGTGCAAGCTCAAGCATGGAGCTTGATCACTACGCTGATGTTCCTGGCCATGTTGCAGAAGCCATCATTGCCAAAAACGCTAAGGGCTAATATGGGAACGACTAACGAATCACAGCCTTATCAATCTGAACCGGAATATGGCTGGCCATATGAGTCGGAATTGCCGCAAGGGATAAAAGTTTCCGATATTCCTCAGGTTGCCGTGAGCGCTGTTGAAGGCATTGGCCTTATCGGCATCGCCGCCGCTACACTTGCTGCTAGGGGCATCCAGAAGTTTGTTGGTAGTGTTCGGCAAGCTAAAAAATAAACGCGCACCGTTTTTGTTTTTACCGAATATTACTAGGTAAACAGGCGATATAAAGCGTCATTTGTGGTAGATTAACCAAAAACATACAAAACCCTTTACAAACAGGGGAGAAATTCGGTACAATTAGTCCGTTATGCGCGTGAGGCGTTGCCCTTTGCGCTAAATTTATAAATTACTAAGGAGAAGAAATGGCAGATTTCGATCGAAGCAAGCCCCACGTAAACGTCGGTACTATGGGTCACGTTGACCACGGTAAAACCACGCTTACTGCTGCTATCACTGCAGTGCTTGCTAAAAAGCTTCCAAGCGATGTAAACAAACCAGTTGCGTACGACCAAATTGATAACGCACCAGAAGAGCGAGCACGTGGTATTACCATTGCAACCTCTCACCAAGAATACGAAAGCGAAAAGCGTCACTACGCTCACGTTGATATGCCAGGACACGCTGACTATGTGAAGAACATGATCACCGGTGCTGCACAAATCGATGGTGCTATCCTCGTAGTTGCCGCAAACGATGGTCCGTTGCCACAAACCCGTGAGCACGTACTACTTGCAAAGCAGGTTGGTGTGCCAAAGATTTTGGTATTCATGAACAAGATGGACCTTGCAGATCCAGAGCTCGTAGAACTTGTAGAAATGGACATCCGCGAACTACTCGCAAAGAATGGTTTCGACGAAGACGCTCCAATCATCAAGGGTTCTGCTACCAAGGCGCTTGAAGGTGATGCTGCAAACGAAGATGCAATTATGGAACTTGTAAAGGCTATGGATGATTACATTCCAGAACCAACTCGTGACATGGACAAGCCATTCATGATGGCCGTCGAAGACGTCTTTAGTATTAAGGGTCGTGGTACTGTTGCTACTGGCCGTATTGAGCAAGGTGTGGTTAAGGTGAACGACGAAGTTGAAATCGTTGGTATCCGCCCAACCCAAAAATCAGTTGTAACTGGTATCGAAATGTTCAAGAAAAGCCTTAACCAAGGTCAAGCTGGTGACAATGCCGGTATTCTTCTCCGCGGTATTGAGCGTGATCAGATCGAGCGCGGTCAGGTTTTGTGTAAGCCAGGTACTATTACTCCACACACAGAATTCGATGCAGAGGTCTACATTCTTACCAAAGAAGAAGGTGGCCGTCACACGCCATTCTTCAAGGGTTACAAGCCTCAGTTCTACTTCCGTACAACTGATGTAACTGGCGAAGTTGAACTTCCTGCCGACAAAGAAATGGTTATGCCAGGCGACACGGTAACCTTTAAGGTTAAGTTGCTTGCGCCTATCGCTATGGAACAAGGTGTAAACTTTGCTATCCGCGAAGGTGGCCGTACTGTTGGTGCTGGTGTCGTAACCAAGATCACCAAATAATTTCTTATCCAGAAATTAATAAAAGAGCCCCTTTTGGGGCTCTTTTGCTATAATGACACATTATGCGATTTAGGAAAAAGGAAACTCCACCACAAGATTGTTTGCAGGCTATTGCAACGAGTCAAGCTCAAAAAAATCAACCTATGAGTACATCAGAAGGTACTCTGATAGAGCCTCATGCCCTATTCTGTGATCGTACGGGCTGCACGGTTGTATATGACACATCTGTTAACAGGCGGTTTGGAACATGTTCGCATGGGCTAGGAAACGATAATGAGCCAGTGGCACAAGGGCCAGAGCCAACAACAGTACCTCCTATAGCTCTCGGTTCGGTAGCTGTTGGCCTCGAAAACTATAGTGTAGAATAAACAGTAGCATGTACGTCTATGTCCTAATTCTATGTTTTCTGCCCGCTCTACTCGTATTTGGATTTGTAAAACTATTTAAAAAACAGCTGGCAAAGAACCCAAGCAAGCGTCTATTTATCAGATACGTGCTTATGTACTTATTTTTAGTGGCGTGCGTTGGCAGTATATTGTACGGGCTAAGCTCATTAGCTTGAAAAAGTATATATAAACAGATATAATTAGCTTTGTAAATTAATGGTGATGACTAAAAGTCGCGTGCAAGCTCTTTAGCCCCTTGTACGGGATGTTACATCACAAAAGGAGCAAAAACCTATGGCTACCGAACAGCCAAAGACCCAGCGTATTCGTATCCGCCTAAAGGCATACGATCACAAAGTAATTGACCAGTCTGCAAAGCAGATTGTCGACACCGCACTGCGCACGGGTGCGACCATCGCAGGGCCAATTCCTCTGCCTACCCGTAAAACCGTATACACCGTGGTCAAAAGCCCGCATGTGTACAAAAAAGGACGTGAGCAGTTTGAAATGCGCGTTCATAAGCGCCTTATTGATATCAGCAACCCAACGCCAAAGACAATTGATAGCCTGATGAACTTATCGTTGCCAGCCGGTTGCGATGCCGAAATCAAGATGTAAATTACTGCTCATGCAGAAATTAAATAAGCCCTTCATTGGGCTTATTTTTATACATCAACAGATAGAGAATATTGACACAGGTAATATAATATTATATAATGCTGAACTGTCCATCCCTCTATGAAAGGAAAAAAATGGACGCTGATATCAGTGGCGAGGTGTACATGTGGTATGCCATAGCCACTTTGCTGGCGCTGGTACCGTTAGTAGCAATGCTGGTGCACTTCCTCCGTAGCGGGGGAGTGCTCCAAGGTGGGTGGGTTGCCCGTGTCATTCTGACCATCGTGTGGTCGCTCCTCACTTTTGGGGCAATCATTGTCGGTCTGCCCGACAGCGTCATCATCTTCGCCTTCATACTGGGCATGGTGATGATCGTGCGGGCGTACACCCCGCTCGTCGAGGCAGTCCACCTCGCTCGCAGAGCGGACCGAGATGCCGCCTGGTGGAGGCATGTCCGTCAGTAGCGGGCAAGCTGCATGCAGCAGCACCCGAGTGGGTCGTTCAACCAGGATAGCCATCTGGGTGACGCACTCAACATCATGTTCTTCAGGCCCTTGGTCAGGAATGGCTCGGGCAAGGAGAACTAGTAATTGCCCTCCGGTGTGGGCGCTACAAACACTGGCGCTGGCCCCCGTGCGATAACGGGGGCTTTTCTTTTGTAAATGCTTATGGTTTGGATTTTATATCAGTGGTGATATAGTGCAATTATCAGGTAAAAATAAGGAGAAGTTATGAAGGACGAATTTCGTGCAATGTCATGGGCGCTAGGCCTATGGGGCGCATTGTCTGTAGTCTTTGGTGTACTTATCTTGGCATGGCCAGGTATCACACTTAAGGCATTTCTAGTAATTCTAGGAATCTATTTATTAGCAGTAGGTGCAGTAATGTTGGTTGGTTCACTTGTGAACAGGACAGGCCATTGGATCGTTGGTTCACTGGTTGGTCTTATCAGCGTATTTGCTGGTTTGTATGTGTTCTCACACCCACAAACAAGCGCTTTGGTTGCACTATCACTCATTGCAATTTGGGCACTTGTGGTAGGTGTATTACAAATTGTGGCTGGGCTTGATGGCAAAAAGAACTGGCTACAAGTCTTTGCCGGTGTAGTTTATGCCTTATTTGGTATGTACATCTTTGCTAATCCTAAAGGTGGTGCAATCGCACTTGTCTGGTTGATTGGCCTTAGCATTGTTGCTGGTGGTATTGCACTTGTTATTGGTGCATTCGAAGCCAACAGCGCAAGCAAACAACTTGCTGCTAAGAAATAAGTTTTCTGTAGTACAAGAAAAACCGCCGATAACCCGGCGGTTTTTTGTATGTAAAAGAATGAACACCAGTATACTTAACACATGAGTTTCGAACGCGCAGCAACATACCCGCCGCCGATGCCACCCGAGCCACCTGCGCTGCAAGAGGCATACATCTTGCAGCGAAAAGAACAGCAGCGTCAAAGACGATACAAAATCGGTAGACTGCTTGGTGGCTTCACTATTGCTGGCTTATTAGCTGCTCAACCCATAAGCGATATAGACAACACGATTACTAAAATGAAATATCCCGCAAGTGCATTAGAGGTATCGTTAGTTGATGGTGCAAGAGAAATGCCCGATGGTGGGCTAATGTATATTGCGTTCCCTGGGGCAGGCCAACAAAGCAGCAAAAATGCTGCTACTGAACTATTTAACGCGGCTGGCGGCCAATTTAAGGTTGCCTATGTAACGTTACCAAACCAAGGGTTCACCATTGAACAACTTGCCCAAAAGACAGAGGGCTTACTTGCCGAAACACAACCAGATAAACTTGGCGTCGAAGGGGTGAGTATGGGCACAAAATTAGGCCTTGCAACTTTAAGTGCGGTACAAGATAACGCCAGCAGCAAATCATATTACCGGGCTATCGATGATGCACAGTCAGATGTATCGCAGGCACATAGAAGACTCCCAGATGTCAGTTACTT
>ENA-UOYA01005258-UOYA01005258.1-activated-sludge-metagenome-genome-assembly--contig:-NODE-5258-length-10343-cov-12.437306_pt1 | contig 10343 bp, 13 predicted proteins | sample MGYA00238163_ERZ764804 | MGnify/ENA primary metagenome ERZ764804 (study PRJEB28919, sample SAMN05720223) | activated sludge metagenome | isolation source: Anaerobic digester | place: Hong Kong...
GCCAGGACCTCCGGTTCCACTTGTATCCTCTTTTAAAGAAGCAACATATTCTTCTTCTTTTTTATCGATCATCTCATTAATTTCTTTAGTTGATTTTTTTTCTAAAATTAATGTAGTTCTAAGTTTTACTAGTTCTTCAATATTTAATTTTGATAACTCCATATGATATATATTAAATTATTTTTTAGCAAAAAGTAATAGTTTTTATATATATGTTCATGGTTGATTTAAAAAAATTAGAAATAAATAAATTAATTAGAGAATTTAAATATGTTAAATCTGACTACGAATATAAATCAGAAATAATTAAAGATGATTCGCAATTTTTAAATAATGTAGATAGAATATTAGATAAAAATACCGAATTAAAAGTAATGTATAATGTAAAAATCCATAAAAATGATACAATATCCACAGAAGATATTTATTTTGAAGAAGTTAATAATATTAGATCCAAAGAATGTGACAGCGAGGATTCAACTAAGGAAGGCATTGATGAAGAAAATATTAAGTCAGCTAAGATAAAAAAGCTTTTTCGTAAAATAGCTAAAATAACACACCCCGATAAAATTAGTCATATGGGATTGAATAGTGTCTATATGGAAGCTTCTAAATTTTATGAAGAGAACGATATAATGGAAATATATCGAATTTGTGAAGATTTGCATATAGATTATGAGATTGATCTATCAGATATTGATTATATCAAAAATAGTATTCTAACTTTGAAAGAAAAAATAAAGTTTATAGAAAGGAATTATATTTGGATATGGCACAATGAAGAAGAATCAAAAAGGGATAAAATGGTATTAGATTATATAAGAAAGCAGCTAATTTCCTAAATATTTAAATAATAAATATTGTAAATATATTCTTTCATCATCATATATTATTATAGGCTCACTTTCTGTTTTTTGTGGCCAAAATTCAATTTGTCCTGGTCTAATATTTTTTATTAGGGAAAATCCATTTGGTAAATTATTAACTTGCTTTGCCGAACCTATTAAATTAGAAACTGATACACCGAATTGTTGAATATATTTAGACCCCTTGATATATTTTGATAAATGATGTTCTTCCCATTTTAAATTATTTAATAGATATTTTTGATTTCTGGAATAAAACATTCTATCTATTATAAGAATACAAAAATCCTCATATAAATATTCAGATAAAACTATAACATCTTTAAATCTTAAATTTTCATTTAGATATCTTCTTAATTTATTAGCTTCTCCAATTTTAATATCATATTTTAAAAATATCATATAGTCTAATTTATCATAGTATATTATGTTTGATTCCTCGACTTCTGACATTATGTAATCCATATAAATATCAGCATCAAATTTTATATAATCATCTTCATATTCCATATTCTCTTTAATATATTTTACATTTAAGAAATTTTGTATTTCGACAAATTCATCGGCTATATAATTCTCTTGTTGCTTTCTGAAATTATTATCTATCTTATTAATTATTATAACAAACCAGTTATCCTCTAGTTTATTAATAAATATTTTTCCATGCCCTGTTATTCCTGATATATTGCTGTAGATTATTATTCCTGATTCATAAATCTTATAATTTTTATAATTTTTATTTTTGAGTGTATCGATAAGACGCTCTTTTTCATTATCGTTCCATGGAGATAATTTAAAAGTATTCATTTTTTTAATAGCCTCTTCTTCACTACATTTTTCAGGCATTCTACCCTTAGTGTCTTCATTTAATGTTTTATAAACATCCGGTTTTATTATTAAATAATCATCATATTGATCATGCTCTATTCCTATTTTTACTCCGATTCGATTTTCTATTGTTTGTTTTAATTTATTAATATCTGATTTAATTCTATAAAATTCTAATTGACCCATATATTTTATTGTTATTGAAATATCATCGATATCAATATAGTAAAATTTATAATTAGAAGAATTTGGTGTGTATTTCACGATTTCATATTTATCAAAAATTTCTTGAAGGCAATCTTCCAAGTTATCTAGATATTCTGTCCTAAGAATTAAATCTTTATTGACATTGTCTTCAAATTTTTTCAAATATTTCATTTTATAAGAATACTAACTTTTATATGATAAATGTCTTTTACATAAAAAAATGCTTTTAATCCCCTTTCTTCTAATCTTGATTCTATATTTTTAATCGATTTGCCGACAAATATGGATTCCTTGATCATTTTATCTATATTTGAATTTATTATTTCTTGTGATGGAGAATGTGATACATTGGTGTCCATAGCTGGTCGACTCATAATAAAAAATTTATCATTTAAAATCTCCTTATCATTTTGTATCCAAAAATAATATAGGTATCTATATCCATTCTTTATTAATTCGTCCGATTTGCTATCTTTAAATATTTCTTTTATTTTATCCGATTTTGTCGTCGATGGCGATACTATATCAAATATATTTGTCTCTATACTATGTCGATATGGTACTCCCTTATTATCTAGTTGACTGTAATTTATTTTCCATCCAGCATCTTCTAATTCTAGAAAATAATCATTTATTTCATTGATATCCAATCCAATATCAACTTCTCCTCCATTTTTTGGTCCATATTTATGACCTTTAAATTTAGTATTTGATTCAAATAGTTTAATATATTTCACTATATAATTTTAATTTTAACTTCTTTTTCCTTTATTAAGGATTCAAAATCTTCTTTTCTTAGATATTTTTTGAATGTGTCATTTTCTCTTTCAGTATTTTGTAAAATCCATTCATTTCCATTGGATGTTGAATAAATATAATTTTTTCCTTCATCTTCCACTTCTATAATTTTTGAACTCAGTTTATCATAGAATTTTTTAACATCATCATTAACTTTATATAGCTTACTATCTTCCCATTTTTTTAATGAATCATTATAGCTTTGAATTATTAAATAATTTGGATTTTCTAATTCATTAGATTCAATGTTATAAATAAACATAAATCTAGTTGGCTTATTTATAAATGTTTCATAATCATCTGATAATTGAATTGTAGATTTTTTTAATCCGATGCTAGATAATGAATTTATAAATTCTATATTATCAGATAGATATTGCAGATCTAATTTATCAATATAATCATCCTTAGGCAGCTTAAATGTATCGAAAATATCAAGTTCTTCAGCTCCTATAGAATCTAACAAAGCATCATACCATATACTCATAGATTCATTTACATCTATGTTTACTATAGATAGATCAAATTTTATAGATTCGATGTATGCATTATATCCTTTAATATATCTCATATCGTATATATTAAAAGTATATCTAATCTTTTAATATATCCACTATTTTTATATCTCTTTTATGGGATTTGTATTTTTCTATATAAAATGGTTCCAATTTATCTAGTGTATTATTTATAGAAGAAAGTGAGTTTTTAATTACGTCATCCCAAGACCATTCGGGAATATTTTTTATATAATTATCAAAATTTTCATATACGGCTTTTTCTCTGAGAAAATCTATTGCTAAACATTTTTTTGAATATTTCCAATCCTCCATTGATAATAATCTTTCAATAAATTTATTAAAAAATTCAATTTGTTCTTTTTCCAATATGATATATAGTGACACACCCAAGATATTATAATTATATACGGATAGTTTCCCATTAGTGTTAAAATCGGATAATATGGTATTCACATAACTTATACAATGAAAAATAGATATGTTTAAACATTAAACAATATATGATATATAATAGTGATGATTAAAAATGAAAAAGTAATTTTGGTTGGTCCATCGGGCAGTGGGAAAGATTATTTACTTCGAGGATTGGTGAAAAAGAATTTAAAATATCAACCAAAAATAACAACAAGACCTAGAAGAAACCTAGAAACAGAAGGAATTGAATATAATTTTTTAGATAATAAAAAATTTCAAAGTTTATTGGAATCTAATCAAATTAAAGTTTATCAACATTTTTTAATAAATGAAAATGATTGGTATTATGCTATAAGTAATCAAAATTTTGAGGAAAATCAGGTATTTATTATGACTCCACATGAAGTTTTATCTCTAAGTGAATTAGATAGAAAAAAGTGCTTCATCGTATATTTAGATATCAGTGAGTCGGTTAGAAGAAGTCGAGTTATGAATAGAAACGATAATAACGATTCTATCGATAGGAGAATGAAATCAGATGCGGCAGATTTTAAAAATTTCCAAGAATATGATTTGAAAATATCAGATCCTGAATTTGATGTTGATATGGTTTATGATTTAATGAATTAAATATGAAGGAATTACCAATTGAGATCAATTCTAGAATTAATATTTTTTCTAAAATACTATTTGGAAAATATGGATTAGATGCGTCAAATGAAGATGATTTAAAAATCGGAATGGAAATATCAATGCTAAATAAAATAGTTTTTTATAATGATTATCCATTATCATCTGTTGCATTTAAAGTAGATACTATAGAGAAATTTAAACAAATGTTAGATGATAAATGGGGTAATAAGCAAGTTTTCTCTATCTATAGTGCTTTTTTATCTCCTTCAATTCATAATATGGATAATTTTAAATCAGATAAATTGCTAATGGTCAGGGGCAATTTTGTTGATGTTGATGACAATTTTCAATTAAAAGATATTATTGATAGAAATAAGCAAATCGATAATATAATTAGTTAATTATTTAGATTTGATAGAGCATACAAGACTATATCTATTATATGTCTTTATTGTCTTTTTAAGAAATCCCGATTTTACTTCTTTTTTATATGGTTTATTTTTCTCGATGGTAAATTCATATTTTATGTGCTTATTAAATTTTAATAAGAATTTTTCTATTCTATCGACTATCTCTTGATATTGATCTGTATTATCGAATACATCATTGTTTTTCCATATTTCATCTTTATAATCATCCGATTTATAAATGCCATCTGTAAAAATTTCAAAATTAAATGAGTTGTTATTACCGTATTGATCTACTATTTCTATTAGATGATTTTTTCTTTTCATTGAGGATAATAATCCATCTAACTTATTGATAAATCTATTAAAATCAAATCCTATCTCATCATCAGGTAAATTTATTGGACTTAAAATTAATCTAATGTTATATCTCATATTTGAAATATAATAAAAAGCGTCTTCCACTGGTAGAATTTTTTTCATTTTATTTAATACCGAGTGAAATGAAGAGATAACATTTATATCTTCATAAAAATATGATCCGTTCCATCTCGTTGAATCGCTTGATCCCCTACTCATTTCAAATTCAATGTCATATATTGGATATGAAATCTTAGTTAACGGCTCTTTGGTTTTTGAACCATCTTCATTAATGAAATATTTTTTAATATCTGATTCGAATTGAATGTCAGTCATTTCCAAGCAAATATCCATGATATCTTCATCGGATATTGTATGATATTTGTTATAATTTATTGATTCATCTAATGTTAATATTTTTTTTAATTTTGATTTATTGGGTGTGATCATAAAAATATATTCATATCCAATAATATTCTTTATATTATGAACTTTAATTAAAACAACCTTATACCCAAATTTTTTAATTCTGTTATCAATACTATTAATATTAGCTTCCAATTCATTTTCTCTTTTCTCATCCAACATGTTATATCTAATTGATATTTGTATATGAGATGAGTTATATCTTTGGATGGATATATGGTCTCCCCATCCTCTTTCGTTTATTAATATCGGAATACTCCATTTTTCAGAAAATTCTAGTAGTAGATCTGAAATAATTTCGACATCACTATTTGATAGTGTGCCCATAGAAGAAATTTCTTTTGATTCATTATATTTTTTAATGTGATTCATTATGGCTCTGTATAATATTTACCACCTTCTTGAATTTTTAATCCCTTTAATTGACCATTAATAGAGTTGCAAACTGCTTCACTATTATGAATAGTATTTTCTAAAATTGACAGCATAATATTAAGAATAGAATAAATCTTTAGAAAATTACTTTCTGATTTATAAAATTGACTAGTACATATTCCCTCGATTAGATCAATTGTTAATGATATTGTATCGTTATTCTTGGCTTTCATTTTGTCAATTATTATTTGTGGAACGCCAGATATCTGCATTTCTTTTTCATAGTCATATACAATATTATTTGTTAATGATAAAAAGCTTTTCCATAATTCCGAATCATCCATTGTAACATAAGCTTTAGAATTAGCATATGCTAATAAATCTTCTTTGTATTTTTTTAAATATATTAATAAATATCTTTTGAATACTATTGTTCTATACTCGGTTGAAAATTGAAATGTCGGCACTCTTGAATACATCCAAAAATCTATATAATTGAATATATCATGATTCGTTATATCTGATGATGTTATCTCAACAGAGCTTTTATTTCTTTTATTTCTTTTCATAAAATACTCAACATACCTTTCTGATGCTTTGTTAAATAATTTAATAAGTATTTTTGATTTATAGAGCAAATAAATAATTATTATTAAAAATAAAGCGACTCCGCTTCCAATTCCATATTTACTTAATAAAGCACGAAAATATTCAAAATCAGTGCTTACTTGCAATAAATTAAAATTCATTTATCTCACTTTTTTTATTATATATTAATGTGTGGATATACATTTTTAATACAGATTGTTAAATTTTAATATATATGTTATAAAAAATATTTTTCAATGAATTTCATAGAAATTTCTTTTAATAAAATTAAAAATGAGATAGAAAGCTTTCTTAGAGAAGAGCACTCAAAAGCTGAATTACTTTATTCACCATCTAGTCCATATGGGCAAATTTTATCAGTAATCGAAAATTTATTTCAATTATCATTTTTATATTTGAAAAATTCCATAAAGCAATTTGATATAACAGATCCTGCCTCTTTAAATGAGAAGATTATCAAAAATGCCGCTATTTATGTTGGTCATATTCCAACTAGAAACATAAGCTCAACAGGGACACTAAAAATTTCTATTAAAACTAGTGCTGATATTGAGAAGGATATTCCTGGTGGAAGAATTACTTTTACAAATAGACAGCAATTGAAAAATAAAACTAACGGATTAGACTATTCAACCAATTTAGGATCAGAAAAACAAACGTATAAAATAACATCCTCAACTCAAATATTTTTACCAATAATACAAGGAAAGTGGGATAAAAAAATTTTTACAGGAACGGGGCTTGAAAATCAAACATATCAAGTCAATATAAGATCGAAACAGCAAGATATAGAAAATTTTAATTACGAAGTTTTGGTCGATGGGATATCAGTTACATCAAAAAAGCATATATATGAAATGGCACCGAATGAATCTTCATGTGTTGTTAGAAGTGGATTTAATGGTGGGATTGATATCATATTTGGAAATGGTGGATTTGGATTTATACCAAGGATAGGATCTATTATTGAGGTTAACTATTTAATCAGCGATGGTGGATCAGGATCTATATTTAGAAGGACATCTAATGATTTTACATTTGTTGATCCTGTGATTGATGGATTTGGGGATACCATTGAATTGGCTAAGCTATTTGATGTTCAAATTTATACTGATATTAATTTTGGTGCTGATAAAGAAACTATACAATTTACTAAAAATGTTCTTCCGATATCATCAAATAATTTTGTATTAGGATTACCACAACAATATGCATATCACATAAAGAGATTGGGAGTTTTCTCTCATGTTAATGCATATCAAGATAAAGGGATTGTTTATATAGTAGCTACCCCAAATATACAACTATTTAAAAATCAAAATGCAAATTATTTCAATATAGATATAAGGGCATTTAGTTTGGATAATTATGAGATAAGTAAAATAAATACTTATTTACAAACAGGTGGTAATTTAATGTTGACCCAAAAATATATAATATCATCGCCTACTTTATCCTATTATATAATAAATGTTTTTATTATTACATGGTCAGATGCTATTGATGATAATGTCAATGCCCAGATTATCGATACTATATCTAATTATTTTTTGGATTTAAATAAAATAGATAGAATTCCAAAAAGTGAAATAATAAGCATTTTATCTAATATATCAGATATACATTCAGTTGATATATCCTTTATATCCAAAGGGAATGAAGACTATCACAGACAAGCTAAATTGGATATTGAAAATAAAAATAACCAATTTGCTGCTCAAGATGCAATAAATTTATCTCCATCAGAACTAAAATATGATCCAACAAAAATTATAGGAATAGATCCGGTATTAGGTGATATAGTTTTCAATCCAAGTGATATACCGATTATCAGAGGTGGATTTTATGATAGAAATAATATTTACTACTCAGATGATATTGAAAGTAGCGGGTTAAAAAGTGTTAATATTATCAAAAAAGGAACTGTAGATATAAAAAATAAATCACATATTTAACTATGTTGTACGAAAATAATCAAATACCGGAACTTCATTACATGAAACATCGACATGATAATGATAATGATTTTGTTAATTATCAGGATAATATTTTAGATAAATCTTTATCTCCATATTTATATAATAATGATATTATGAATTCTTTTTTAAAAAGATTACAACCATTAGTGTCTATTTTATTTGATCAACATAATATAGTTAAAAATTTTAAAAATTTTTTAGTTGATAAATATTACTTTAAAAATAAAAATTAACAAATAAAAGTATAAAAACCAATATATTATTTTAATATATAATTAAAATAAAACAAGCATCCATCTATGATTAAGAAGAATGAGAGAATAAATTCATTTAAAAAATTTTCAGATATAAATTCAAATAAAAGTTTAAAAACTAATACTAATAGTGAGGAATCTGATATATTACCAGACGATCAAACTAAATTGCCAGCTAATCCTAATGTTCCTAACGGATCTACTAAGGTTCCAAAAGCAATGAATACTAAAAATATTATGCCAATTGTACCAGAAAATGATAATGATGAAACAAATGAAAATAAAAAAGTTAAATTATATGGTAAAATAGCTAAGCTTCCTAAAGGAACCAAAGCAGCAAAAGGACTTAATTTTTTAGAAAATGTCAAAATATCCAAAAGTTCTATATGGTATATAATGGTTGAGAAATCATCTGATGAATTACAAATGATAAAGTATAATTATAAAAAGGGCGTTGATCTATCTAAATTTATAAATGAATTAAAAACTTATTATTCTAAAAAATATCATAATAATACTAAAGTTCTTAAATTAATTGAAGCAATTGAAATTGATGGAAATGATAAATATAGTAAAATATGTAATATACCACTTATTGAGGTTGATGGTCAAAAAATCATTACTAAAATTACAGAAGATCTAATTAAACTCTTGAGTAAATAAATAATCAACTTTATTTCCTTTAATATCCCTGTTTATCTTACTACATAACGGTTGTAGATTAGTATAGTGATTTAATTTAATTAAATCATCTTCTGATTTAGCTGTGGATAATGGTATAATATGATCAATGTCCCATCCATAATTTAGCTCACCATTATATAATCCTCTATTTTCCCAATTCATCCAATATTCAAATTTTGATTCTAAATATTGTTTTAGATCCTCAAATGAACATCCTAATATAGTCTCGCCAAGATTTGACTTTTTAAATTTCATCACTTTAAATGAAGTTGTTATAACACATCTTATATTTGCTTTCAATTTTTCTAAAGGATTTGCTTTAATTTTGATATTTCTTTTTATGTTTAAAATTTCTCTATTATTTTCATAATATTTTTTATTATATTCTTTTAGTCTTTCTTTAATTGAATTTCTATATTCCTTTATTTTTTCCTTATTGTTATGTTGATATTCTTTTTTCTTATTTTTTATTTTTTCTCTATTTTTTTCTCTATATTTTTTAGATTTTAAATTGATCGATTCTTTATTGTTTTCATAATATTTTTTATTGTTTTCTAATATTGAATTTTTATTTTTATCATAATAATCCTGATAATATTCTTTTGCTTTTTCGGAATATTTTTTTCGATAATTTTTTCCGTAAATAGATATTTTATCTTTATTATTTTCTACGTATACTTTATTACAGTCCTTGCAATATTTATTTAATCCATCTTTTTTATTTCTATCTTTACAAAAGAAATTTGAATCTTTCTCTATTTTACATTTTAAACATATTTTCATTCATTATATATTAATTTTCAATATTCCATATTAAAAAATATTACAAATATTAAAATCAATTATACTTTTTTAATATATAATTTAAATGAAATTCTCTGATTATATTTTGTTAAACGAGGGTACATCCGGTTATTGGCCCGGATATGCTTCTGATACTACTGCAGATATATTAACCGAGATTAGAAAAAAAACATCTGTTACA
>ENA-UOYA01005260-UOYA01005260.1-activated-sludge-metagenome-genome-assembly--contig:-NODE-5260-length-10341-cov-4.692981_pt1 | contig 10341 bp, 14 predicted proteins | sample MGYA00238163_ERZ764804 | MGnify/ENA primary metagenome ERZ764804 (study PRJEB28919, sample SAMN05720223) | activated sludge metagenome | isolation source: Anaerobic digester | place: Hong Kong...
TTCAACCGCCTCCACCACCCCATCCCGAGAGCGGGCTGAAACCACCAGCCCTGGTGCGACCTGGCGGATGGCCTGGTGATGAAAGCTGTTAACCCGAAGGGTAGGGGACTGCATGATGAGATACAGCCGGCTTGTTTTCTCCACCAATATATCATGAAAAGGATGATGGCGGGGGGCCTTCTGCCGGTGGCTCATGCCCGAATTGAGGTCCTGCAGCAGGTTCCCGCCCAAGACCACGTTCAGAACCTGAATGCCCCGACAGATGAAGAGGGCGGCTTTATCGCGGGTGATGATGCCGCCCACCAGTCTGCTCTCAAACTGATCCCGCTGCGGGTCGATCTCGCCCAGACCCGGCTGGGGATCCTCGCCCCAATATGCCGGATCGATGTCATCACCCCCGCTCAGGATGAAACCGTCACACACCTCCAGGTAGTGGTCCACCACCTGCTGATCGTTGGCCGGGGGCAGGACGAGCGGAGTGCCCCCTGCTCTTTCCACCGCCTCCCAATACCCCGGTCTGAGATAATACATCCTCTCGTTTTCGCTATAACCGCACGTTATTCCCACTGTCGGCCGCAATATGTATCCCCTCCGCCCATTAAAAAACAGGCTCTTTTAAGCCTGTCTTGTTTTCCAGTTCAGTTCAGATCCTGGAGCCCGATACTTATCTCCAGGGCCTGGTTAACCTTGGCCATCAACTCCTCATCCAGGAAGGCTATTCGTTGTTTAAGCCGGGCTTTGTCGATGGTCCGAATCTGCTCTCCCAGAATGACCGAGTCCTTGTCCAAGCCGAATTTGGCGGCTTTCAGTTCGACATGGGTGGGCAACTTCGCCTTGTTGATCTGCGAAGTGATAGCCAGGACAATCGTCGTCGGGCTGTATTGGTTGCCGATATCGTTTTGAACCACCAGCACGGGCCTGATTCCACCCTGCTCCGAACCGATGACGGGGTTCAATTGAGCAAAGTATATTTCACCTCGTTTAATCAGCAATAAAATCACTCCGCCAGTTTTTGTAACCCACTCTTCAATGCTTCATGATCCATATTAAAGCTCTCATCAGCTATTACCTTATTAATATCCCCCATTTCGATGTAACCCTTGCGTAATTGCTCACGCAAAACCTTTTTTCTGCTCTCGCCCAGGTAAAGTCTTATCGCATCGCGCACTATCTCGCTCCGGTTTTTACTCTCAGCAACACTCATCAGGTCCATTTCTGCCAGCAGTGCCTCGGGCACACTGATTATGATTTTTTTCGAGGCCGGCAAGCGGAGCACCCCCCAATCGCGTATGTACAAGACGACAACCTAATTATATATTGTCAAGCTTTGGTACCGCAAATCCAATAATTTCATGGATTGTCGTTCACGTACACCCGGGGAATGCGCAGATTTAAAAGGCAAACCACCTCGTAATTAATGGTTCCGGCAATCTCCGCCAGCTCGTCAGCCGTGACCTGATCCTCCTGGCGCCCGAACAGGATCACCTCGTCACCCACCTGAATCTCAGGTGCTTCACTGACATCAAACATGCAGTAATCCATGCAAACCCGGCCTATGAGGGGAATCCTCACTCCCTTGACCACGGCATGGGCCCGGTTGGAATAGGCTCTGATATATCCGTCTCCGTAACCGATGGGTATGGTCGCGATTTTGGTGGTACGGTTAGTAACGTAAGTGCATCCGTAGCTCACCGCGGTTGATGCCGGAACTTCCTTGATCATAACCACCCGGCTTATAAGTCTCATGGCCGGTATCAGATGCAAGTCATCGCGGTCACGCTCGGTTGAAGACCGGAGTCCGTAAAGATTTATTCCTGCTCGAACCAGATTATAATGGGCCTCAGGATGGAATGCAATCCCGGCGCTGTTGGCGGCATGCCGGATCGGTATTTCAATGCCCTCCTTCTTCAAGGCCGCCAGAAACTGCTCAAACCGCTCCAACTGTAGTTTAGCGAAGGTTTCGTCCCGGCTGTCAGCCGTTGCCAGATGGGTAAAGATGCCTTCCACGATCAGCCCGGGGAGCCGGCAGATGCGAACCACGGTTTCGAGATTGCCGGGAATAGAAATAAACCCGGTGCGCGACATTCCGGTATCGATCTTGATGTGCACATATACCTTCTTGCCTGCTTTTACAGCTGCCGCCGACAGGTACTCGGCGGTATTCAAGTCAAATACCGTCTGCCGGAAGCCGTACTCCACCACCGCCTCCAGTCCCGATGGAGGGGTAAAACCCAGAATCAGAATCGGAATATTGATTCCGCTCTCCTGTAGGTGCAGGGCCTCATCAAGCAAGGCCACGCCCAGGAATTCCACCCCCTGGTCAACACATGTCTCGGCCACTTCCAGTATGCCATGACCGTAGGCATTGGCCTTCAGGATGGCCATGAATTGAGTTGAAGGAGCAGTCAGGCTCCGGATCTGTTTTATGTTGTGCGCGATCGCGCCTAAGTCTATCTCTGCCCAAGTGGGGCGCATGCTATTCATCCTCAGCTCACCAGCGATTTCAGGATGTCATTCCGGGAAATGATCCCGATCAGCTTACCGTCCCTTACCACCGGTACCCGGTTGATGTTCTTGCGGGTCATGAGATTGGCTATCTCCGTCAAATCGGCATCCTCTTTGACGGAGATAACCTTGGTGGTCATGACATCTTTGACTCTCACCCCGGTGAACTTACGGATTTCATCCTTGAATCGGGCCGGATTTTCCAGGAAGATGATACTGTCAAACAAGGTTATATAGAATGGGATCTGGAGATCACGCGACTTTATCATCAGGTCCTTCTCCGAGACTATCCCCACTATGCGGCCGTTATCATCCACCACTGGCACCCCGCTTATCTTGTGCTCAACCAGCAGGCGGGCCACATTTTCCACACGTTCATCAGGCCCGACGGTGATAACCTCCGCCGTCATAATATCCCTGGCTTTCATGTTGAATCCCTCCTTCTACTAGGCCTTGGTAAAACCGATTTCGTACCCCCTCATCACTTCGGGCAGGGTTCTGACCATATCCCCTGCCACCATTCCCCTTTCGCCTCGGCTTTCCTTGGCCAGGTCTCCAGCCCGGCCATGCAGATAAGTTCCGATCGCAGCCGCGGTATTGGGCCTAATCCCCTGGGCGATCAGACCGGTAATGATCCCGGTGAGAACATCCCCGCTTCCGGCGGTGGCCATACCAGGGTTACCGGTGATGTTCAGATATGTTTCCCCGCTCGGCTCGGCCACAACCGTGCGAGAGCCTTTGAGGACCACGGTCACCCCCCATTTCGATGCGGCCTCGCGGGCGGTTTCCAGCCTTCGGGACGGAAGCTGTTCCACGGCGGTTCCGAGAAGCCGGGCCATCTCTCCGGGATGCGGGGTCAGGACGATCGGAATTTGCCGGTTTTGCAGCACCCCCATATCCTCACTCAGGGCGTTCAGCCCGTCGGCATCGATCACCACCGGCACGCCCGATCTCTCCAACACAAACCTTATGATCGCCTTGGCCTCCGGGTAGCGCGACATGCCGGGACCGATGGCGCAAACGGATGACCGTCCCAGGAGATTTTCAATCACCGGCAAGGCCTCCAGGGCAATCGACTTCTGCCGGGTCTCGGGCAGAGGAACGGTCATTACCTCGGCCAGCCCTCCCTCCACTACCGGCTGCAGGCTCTCGGGCACCGCGGCGGTCACCAGCCCCGCACCGGTGGAAAGGGCTGCGGCTGAAGACAGCATCACCGCACCGGTCATGCCCAAAGATCCCCCGATGATCAAGGCGTGACCGTAAGTGCCCTTATGGCTCTCCCGCGGGCGCGGGGGGAAGAAACCCTTGATCATATCCTCAGTGAGGAGGTTGGTCTTAAGCCCGCGTCCGGTCAGGAGCTGCGAGGGGATGGATATATCGGCCACCGTGACCTTTCCGGCGTAACTGCATCCGGGCTCCACCAAAAGGCCCAGTTTGGGCAAGGCCAGGGTCACGGTCCACGCAGCCCTCACCGCTTCTCCCAGCACCCTCCCGGTGTCGGCTTCCACCCCCGAGGGGATGTCGACCGCAATGATCGGCTTCTGACACCTGTTGAGTATGGATACCACCTGGCGGTCGAAATCATTCAGCCTGCCTCTAAAGCTTATGCCGTAAATGGCATCTATAATCAAATCGGCTGATAAGGCTGCCATCGCAAGACGGTTCAGGCCCTCTTCGTCGTGCAGATGGAACAGCCGGGCCTCCATTTTTTGTAGGATCTCGTAGTTGATCCGGGTATCCGGGGTCATCTCCTCCGGGTTCCCCAGCAGGAAAACATCCACCTCGGCTCCGGAGTTTAGCAGGTGCCGGGCCACAACCAGCCCGTCCCCCCCGTTATTTCCTTTCCCGGCCGCAACCACCACCCGGCTTCCGTCTTTGTCGGCCAGCAATGTCTCGGCCGCCTCCACCACCCGGATGCCGGCATTTTCCATCAGAATCAGGCTCGCCACCCCGAATTCCTCCGATGCCCGGCGGTCAATAACGCGCATCTCCTCAGCACTCACTATCTTCAAATGACATCCCCCCTGTCTCCCCTGACGGCAATAATAGCCGCCACGGCATACTGACCGGCGTGACTCAAGCTGAGATCCATGTAACTGATGCCCAGGGCCCGAGCCCGGTTCAGGGCCTCACCCCGGAGATTGATATACGGACGCCCCTCAGGTCCCATCGCAACTTCCACCTCGTGAAAGCCGATACCGGACGCAAATAAGGGATGCAGCTTGCGGAACGATTCCTTCGCCGCAAAGCGGGCTGCGTAGGACGGATAGGGGTTCCCCCTGGATTCACAGTATTCGATTTCGGTAGCCGTGAACACCCGCCCGCGAAACCGGGGGGTGCGGCTTATCGCCAGCCTTATCCGGTCGACCTCGACCAAATCCAGGCCAATCATGCGGTAACCTCATTAATAAAATGTTTATTTAATTATTCATCAAACAGATGCAAAATAAAAGCCCTGCTGACTGCATCAACAGGGCGTTATTCCTTGATCTTTAAACCTTCTGCAGCTCTTTCTTCTCACCCTCGGACAATACCTTGGTCATATCCAGCATAATCAGGAGCCTGTCTTCCAACTTTCCTACCCCAGTAAGGTATTCGGCCGTAAGCCCTCCGATCACCGCCGGCGGGGGTTCGATGCTGCTCAGAGAAAGTCTCAGGACTTCGGATACCTGATCTACGATGATGCCCACGGTTTTTCCCTCAATATCAACCACAATAATGCGGGTCTCATCAGTGTATTCCGAGGTCGGCATATTGAAGCGCTTCTTAAGGTCGATTATCGGGATAACATTGCCCCTCAGGTTGATAATCCCCTCAACAAACGCCGGGACCTGCGGAAGCTTAGTAGGGGTAGTTAAGCGATTAATCTCCTGCACCTGAGTGATAGGTACCCCATACTCGCAAGTGGTAGGTCCGGCCTTAAGTGTAAATACCACCAGTTGAATCTCGTCAGCCAAATCAGTCACCCCGCTTTTTATTTCATAATTCCATACCAACTGAGCACCCGCGAACCATCACAACACATCGGCCTTTTATCCGTCGGGAATACCATGGCCCGGCCGGATAAAACCTCGTTAATTTAACATTCGCCCTTCGTTTGTCTAATCCTGCTGATTACGGACGTAATCTGCAATTTACCCCAGAATAATAAAGGTTGGGAAATAGTCAGGCCTGTTACCAGCGTATGGCCGAGGTATTATAATCTGCCTTTCGGCAGTCAGGAAAAGGTTTTAAGTCCTCGGTAGCGAACCTCTAATTTAAATAGCTTTAAACCATGAACGGGTATGGTTGGGGCACAGGGACTCGGAATGTTAATCGGGGGTGAGTAAATGGGTTTCCTGGACCGGATATTCGGCAAGAGCGAAGACAAAGAAACGGTAATAAATCTGATCAAGGAATATGTGGACGCCCACGTCGAATCCTTGATGGCCAACTGGTTGTCCATGCAGGAGGAATTGAACGATTTTACCGAGCTGGAGAGGAAAGAGATCCTGAGGGATGAGCTGGCCAAGATCAACCGTATGGCCGGGGAGGCTTTGAAGAGTCAAAAATTAAAGGTTCCGGCTCATCTCTTCCAGATAGTGCGGGAGGAGATCAACGACAAGATCATAGAAATGGCCCGGCCCCACATAAGCCAATTTGTCTACAGCTATCGCCGACCGTACTTGATGTGGCCTCACCCCGTGGATATCCCTTTAAAAGATCTGGATAAGCTGAAGGCCATCCTCAGGGAAAACGGGATCGCCATGGAGATGTTGAACTACGACCTGACAGAAGACCGTATCCGATCACTGCTCATTCAGTACAACATCAGACGCAAGCCCGAATTCCAGAATACTGAAACCTGGAGTAAAAATTTCAGTTATTCACATGATGACTTCATTCTTCTGGGTGAGGTCCTGAAAAGCAAAGGGATCAGGGTTCAAGGGGTGGAACACTGCCTGGGAGATCTATGGATCATGGTCAAGCAGGAACTCCTGCGCCAGCAGGACAGCCAGTTCAGGGAGTCTTTTCTGAAGGCCAACCCCAGACTGACCGCGAACCCCACGCAAAAGGACTGGGTAACCGCTTACGCCAAAACCCTGAAAACCGATTTTGATTACGTGGGATATGTAGAAAGAATGGCCCGTCTGTCAGGAACAATCTTTCAAAAAGGGGAGCTGGAAAAGTTGGTGAGGGCCGAATTATCAGGCAATGCCATTAATGTCAATCTATACTGACCGAAAGCTGGACATGGTGGGTCAGCATTAACATCATTCTATGCTCTTATTGCTTCGAGCCTGTAGTGCCTGTTCAATCACCGATTGAACCACAGGTTTGCATCACCTGCCTGCCGGGTTTTTTAAAGCACACTGGCAGCCAGTATTGGCTCCCGTATGAGCTTGAATATCTTCGAGACTATTACAGCAACGATAAATGGTGACATGTTCCCGCACCTGTACATCTGTCACATCCTTGCAGTAACATACTGGCACCGGGGATTTTTCCTTAAACCAGATCGGAACGGATAAAGCATCCTTATGAATTACCTCGCCCTTTTGGGAATAATATCCCGAAGCACAGTCTGGGGAAAGGCACAAAAAATAGTTATCATCCTCATTAATCTGGCTGTTTTCACACAAGCTTTTTACGGTCTGAATCATCACCCGCTGCCCTGGGTTGGAACACCAGGGGCATGATGGCTTATTAATACCGATGGTCTTATTTTGTTCTTCAAGCAAGATATGCAAAATAGCCTCCCGTGACAAACGTAATGATGCCGACCATCTTTTATTATACTATTCCTCTGCGCAAAGGTATCCATGCGAGCAGAAGACTCTTCTAATCCCCACAACCATGGCTAGAATGATCCACAGGATAAGATAAATATCCAGATAAAGAAAGGGATCAAAACACGATCTCAGTTGCTACTTGTTCTTCATAACAGAATAAAAATGCTTCAAGTTGTCGGGCATGATATACTCTCCCTCTTCAGACTCATTACCGCGGTTGTTCCCGTATACCTTTCTCAGGATGGCCTCAATAATCATCCCTTGGGCGGTACAGTGTATTCTTTGCCTTGATAGACCCAGACTCTACAGTCGACCTCATCACCGCACAAATCCCCGCAGGATTCGCACAGACTCTCCTTGACTTCCATCTGGATGTCATGCCCGTTAACCCGAATAGTAGGGGAACTTAAGAATCTATGCTTTATCGCCAATTCTTCGGTATTTACATTAATTTTGTTCACGATCACCTCAGTCCCCGTAGCCTCGAGCACCCTGGAAACCTCGGCCAGGGCCTCATCAAGGCTGGTATCCGTACCCTGGCAACGCGTGCAAACGCTTAAGTCTAGGTATAAGAAGTCAATTACCAATCGCTTTTTATCAACTGCGTTATCGGGTATGCTTACGCAACACCCCGGAGCACAGGAACAGCAACCCGAATTATTGTTTTCAACCATCCTTATCACTCCCTATTTTGTGATTAGTCTTTTCACCCATAAAGACGCGCAAAAAGAAAAAAGGACGCATTTTGCGCTCCAATTTTCTTAACAATATTTGCATTCATTGCTTTTATGCTGATAGTCAACTACATTTCCCAAGCGGTCAAACTCAAGATGGCAGCAGCCCAACAGTAATTCCTTCAGCTTTTCCCTGCTCCTCTGCACCCTCGATTTTGCCCCCGATAATGATAAGCTCATTCTCTCACTTAACTCTTTTTGAGTTAAGTTCTCAAATTCAGTTAGTAAAAGGGCTTGTTTATATTTCTCCGGCAAGGACTCTATCATGGCTTTTAAACAGGCGGCTATTTCGAAATTGAAAGTTAAATCCTCGTCGGGTTCAATTGCCAAATCATCAGGAACTTCTGACAACTCAATGGCTTTGTTACTCCTTCTATAATAATCAGCAATTGCATTGCGAGTTATCCGGTAAACCCAGGCATGAATCTTGCTATCATCATCCAGGTTATGAATATTATTATGGATCTTTATAAAAACTTCCTGCAATATATCCTCGGCATCCTCTTCGCTCGATATCCTCATCCTAATGAAGCTTTTAAGCGGAGCATTAAATTCTTCCCAAATATGATTTAAATTGACTGCCATGCGCTTTCACCTCAGTCATGTTCATGCTGTGTTTGCATTTCCATTAATTAACCAAGCCTTATCATTTCAAGGCAAATTCCGATTTCAAGCACTGTACGCAAAATAGCATCCCATGATAACGATAATTATTCCCGCCACCTTTTCCGCCACACTATTCCACTTCGCAAAGCTGTCCATGCGGGTAATGAGTCCCGTAAAGGTTCCTACCATAATAATGGGAATTCCCCGGCCCAGCGCATAAACAAACAAGAGGGTAGCCCCGTAGAGCCATTGCCCGCTGGCCATAGCCAGGGAGAGTATAACCAGGAGGATCGGGGTTCCGCACTGCGAACCTACCAGGCCCATGACCAGACCCAGCAGATAACTTCCGCCAAGACCTCTGGCTTTTTTTACCCGATCAAGGAGATTGCCACCGTAATTGATGTTGAGTTTAAGGACTCCTAAGAGATTTAAACCCAAAGCGATACAGACTGCCGCCACAAAGTAATACAGGATGCTCTTACTGGTTCCGAAGATCCCCCCTACCGCAGCAATGAACAGGCCCAGGAACATGAAAGTCGTGGCCGTTCCCAGGGTAAATGATGCGGACAGAGCCAGACTTCTTTTGCGCCCGGCATCACTGCCTCCTACATAAGCAACGATAATAGGGGCCATGCTAAGATTGCACGGGCCGATACTGGTTACAAGTCCTGCCAGGAATACTATCGCATATCCTAGCAGCGAAAAGCGGGATAAGAACTGTGGTGCAATTTGATTGATCCAGCCCTCCAATCTACTTCGCCACCTTATTCAGTTCTTTTTTCAAATCCTCAACCGGAATTACGCCCACGTTTTGATAGGTCACCTTTCCTGCGCCGTCAACGATAAAGGTTGTGGGTATATATCGGATTTGCCACTTCCGTATGAGGTCCAGGTTATTGCTGTCATTAACATCGATGGCGATGAAACGCACCTTGTCTTTGTACTCGGGCTTGAGTTGATCATAGATTTTTTGCATTTCGATACAGGGGGCACAGGTGGTGGAACGGAAGAGGAGCCACATGCTTTCGCCATTCTTTTTGGCTTGTTCTACTGCCTGGCTCTCAGCGCTGACTGTGGAACCGACGGAATCTTTCTCTGGCGGTGCAGTTGCTTTGTTATCCCAATAAGATAATCCGGATAGGATCAAAATAATCAAAATACCAGCGACTGCGATGATATTCCCTATTTTCTTCATCAAAGAACCCCTTTCATGTAAACAATTATCTTTGCTTAGTAATGCAGTCTATTGAATCATTTAACAACGATTTTGACCGATATATAATGATATAATTATATATTAATTACAACGAGCTTTTTTCGTCAATAATGCCGCAGTTTTATTAGGAGATGACAGTTCTTAACAGAATGAAATCCCAGAAACTGGCGATATTTGTCATGGGTTCTTTTTGTCCTCGTTTACAAAAGCTACCAACGAAGAAATATCATTGACAACTGATTTGTTACATAATAATATAAGCATATACTTATCTAAAATTTATCCGATTGAATTGATTTCAGGAAAGATATCCCGATTAAAAGAGGAGGTAAAGCCGATGCAAGCAGTTAAAATTCAGCAGCTAGTGGAAAAAAACATGACGTATATAATCGCTAGCTCAATTATTCTCGGCACCCTGTTTGGCTTATATTTTCCCTCCTTAACTCCAGCTCTTAAGCCGTGGATACCGGTCACTTTGTTCCTTATGCTGTACCCAATGATGGTGGGT
>ENA-UOYA01005261-UOYA01005261.1-activated-sludge-metagenome-genome-assembly--contig:-NODE-5261-length-10340-cov-10.663199_pt1 | contig 10340 bp, 9 predicted proteins | sample MGYA00238163_ERZ764804 | MGnify/ENA primary metagenome ERZ764804 (study PRJEB28919, sample SAMN05720223) | activated sludge metagenome | isolation source: Anaerobic digester | place: Hong Kong...
TCCTGGCGTAACAATAGGCGAAGGTTCGGTAATTGCAGCAGGAAGTGTAGTTACAAAAGACATTTCCCCAATGGTTATTGCAGGAGGAAATCCGGCAAAGGTTATTAAAAAATATTATAAAGATGAATTAGGTCTTTTAGAGGATAACGACGACGCCCCTGTTTCTGATGAAGATACGCGATGAACCCCACCCGGGCTTCGCAAAAACTATTATAAACATTCCCCCTTCGTTCAGGGGGATATATTTTGCAAAATTATGATAATATTTGTGATTTTGCTTGACTTGAGTGTGAATTAATGTTAGAATTTACATGCTGTGATAGGTTGTATAATGCATAATAGAAAAGAGGTGTTTGGATGAATTTCATGAGGAGAGAACGCATTGCCGAGCTCCTTAAGGAAAGGGGAAGCATTTCCTTGAAAGAGCTTTCGAGCATCTTTGCGGACGTCTCCGAAATGACCCTGCGGCGCGACCTTCTGTGGGCGGAGGAGCAGGGCATCGCCGTCCGTATCCGCGGCGGCGCCAAGTACCAGCCCGGCGTGCAGAACAGGGAGCCCTCCTACGACGTCCGCGCCATAGAAAACCGCATGGCAAAGGAAAAAATCGCGCGGCTGGCCATCCCGTACATCAAATACGGCGGCTCCATCTTTCTCGATTCCGGAACCACCACAATGGCGCTCGCTAAACTCTTGCCGGACATGAACCTCAGCCTTTTGACGAGCGGGCCGAACATAGCCCTCGAGGCGTCCAAAAAGAACATACCCGACATAACGCTGACGGGCGGCTCCTTAAACCGCTCCAACCTGTCCCTGTCCGGGCATGTGGCTTTAAACTCCGTCGACGGCATCAACATCGACACCGCGTTTATAACGCCGTCGGGCTACACCGCCGATGCCGGCCTTACCTGCGGCAACTATAACGAGGGCGAGATGAAGCGACTTATCATCTCAAAGGCCCGCACCGTCATCATGCTTATCGACAATTCCAAAATAGGCAAGATGCTGCCCTTTACCTTCGCCCACCTGGAGGACGCCGATATTGTCATCACCGATATGCGTCCCCCGGAGGAGCTTATGGAAAAGGCCGCCGCCAGCGGCGTGACCGTCGTGTTTGAATAGAAGCCGGCCTTCGATTTATCTGAAAGGAGATTATATATGAAGACAAAAGCCCTGCGCCTTTACGGTAAAAACGACCTGAGACTCGAGGAGTTCGAGCTGCCCCCCATCAAGGATGATGAAATACTCGCGCACATCATTTCGGACAGCCTGTGCATGTCCTCGTATAAAGCCGCAATCCAGGGCGCCGGCCACAAGAGAGTGCCCGACGATGTCGCCGAAAACCCCGTTATCATAGGCCATGAATTCTGCGGCGAGATTGTCGAGGTGGGCGCCAAGTGGAAAGGACAGTTTAGCCCCGGCCAGAAATTCGCCATCCAGCCCGCCATCAATTACAAGGGCAGCCTCGAGGCGCCCGGCTACTCCTTCCCCTTCGTAGGCGGCGACGCGACCTATGTCATAATCCCCAACGAGGTTATGGAAATGGGCTGTCTTCTGCCCTATAACGGCGAGGCCTTCTTCTACGGTTCCCTTTCCGAGCCCATGTCCTGCATCGTGGGCGCGTTCCACGCCTCCTACCATACCCAAAGCGGCAGCTACGAGCACAAGATGGGCATCGTGGAAGGCGGCAATTTAGCCATACTCGCGGGCGCCGGGCCGATGGGCCTCGGAGCTGTGGACTACGCCGTGCACAACCCTGTAAAGCCCGCCCTTCTGGTGGTTACCGATATCGACGACGCGCGCCTTAAGAGGGCGTCGGAGATTTTCACGGTAGAGGAAGCCGCCAGACACGGCGTAAAGCTCGTGTATCTCAACACAGGCAAGGTGTCCGACCCCGTCGCAAGCCTGATGGAGATCTCGGGCGGCAAGGGCTACAACGACGTGTTCGTCTACGCGCCGGTGCGCGCGGTGGTGGAGCAGGGCGACAAAATCCTCGCCCGCGACGGCTGCCTCAATTTCTTCGCCGGCCCCACAGACCCGGCATTTTCCGCCATGTTCAACTTCTACAACGTGCACTACCTGTCCACCCATATAGTGGGCACAAGCGGCGGCAACACCGACGACATGATAGAGTCGCTTTCCATGATGGAAAAGGGTCTAATCGACCCCTCCGCCATGATCACCCATGTGGGCGGCCTTGACAGCGCGCGCGAAGCCACCCTTAACCTGCCCAATATACCGGGCGGTAAAAAGCTCATCTACACCAATATCTCCATGCCGCTTACCTCTATCGACGATTTTGCCGAAAAGGGCAAGACCGACCCCATGTTCGCCGAGCTCGACCGTTTGGTCAAGGAAAACAACGGTCTCTGGAGCGCCAAGGCGGAGAAGTACCTGCTGGCAAACGCCAAGCCGATATAAACCCGGCCGCGTCAAATAATACGGCAATACGGCAAAATCCCGGATTTTTCGGGGATACTACGCCTGTTAGCATATTCGGCCCGGGATTTTACGTTTAGTTTAAATCTATACAGCGGCGACCGCGCCGACGGCCGCAATGGAGGAAGATAATTATGGCAACACCCGTATTGATGCCCAAGCAGGGCATAACCGTAGAAGAGTGCACCATCACGCAGTGGCACAAAAAGAAGGGCGAGAGCGTAAAGGCCGGGGAAATCCTCTTCTCCTACGAGACCGACAAGGCCTCCTTCGACGCCGAAGCCCCCGAAGACGGCACGGTGCTGGAGGTGTTCTACAACGAGGGCGACATAGTGCCCGTGCTCGTAAACGTATGCGTTTTAGGCAAGCCCGGCGAGGATGTTTCCGCCTTTTCTCCCTCGGCGTCCGCCGGACCGGAGAGCGTGGAAAGCGCCGCCCCGACCGCCGAAAAGGACGCAGGCGTGCAGCAGGCAGCCACGGCCGTGCCCGCCGCCGACGCGCCCGCCGCCGCGCCCGCCGCCGACGGACATATGAAAATCTCGCCGCGCGCCAGAAACCTCGCCGAAACGCTGGGCGTCGACGTGCGCGCCGCCTCTCCCACCGGGCCCGGCGGTCGCGTCATCGAGCAGGATATACGGGCGCTGCAGGCGTCGGGCGCGGGCTTTACCAAGGCCGCAAGGGACGAGGGGCTGTCTATGGCAGCCGGCTCGCTTTCCGGCACGGGCGTCGGCGGCCGCGTGGCTGTCGAGGACCTGTCGGCCGCCCCGGCTTCCCCCGCCGCGCCGTCCGCGCCCGTGGCTGTCGGCTTCGGCGATGTGGAGAAGGTCAAGCTTCCCAGCATCAGAAGGAGCATAGCCAAGGCTATGATGGCGTCGCTGTCCGGCATGGCGCAGCTTACGCTGAACCTCTCGTACGATATGACCGACGTCCTGGCCTTCCGCGCCAGGTGCAAGGCCTCGGGCGCCGCTATGGGGCTTGACAAGGTGACCATCAACGATATCGTGCTGTACGCCGTATCCCGCACCCTGCCCCACCACCGGGACCTCAACGCCCACCTCGTGGACGACCATATGCTCTACCACAAGCATGTACATTTAGGCATAGCGGTGGACACCGACCGCGGCCTTCTTGTGCCCACGCTGTTTAACGCCGACGTAAAATCCCTTAAGGAGATATCCGCAGAGGCAAAGGCGCTCGCGGCGGCCGCCCAGAGCGGCTCCATCGCGCCCGACCTGCTGCGCGGCGGCACCTTCACCGTCACCAATATCGGCGCGCTGGGCATCGAGAGCTTTACTCCGGTCATCAACCCGCCCCAGACCGGCATTCTGGGCGTCAACACCATCGAGGACCGCATAAAGGTCGTAAACGGCGAGGTAAGGCCGTACAAGGCCATGAACCTCTCCCTCACCTTCGACCACCGCGCGCTTGACGGAGCGCCCGCGGCCCGCTTCTTGAAGCAGCTAAAGGAAAACCTCGAAAACTTTTCCCTTCTGCTCGCAAAAGGCTGAGGAGGCATAGCAATGGCGGAAAACACAGCATTTGACCTGATTGTGCTGGGCGGGGGCCCGGCAGGATACCTCGCCGGCGAACGGGCCGGCCAAGCCGGAATGAAGACGCTCGTCATCGAGAAGCGCTCGCTCGGCGGCGTCTGCCTTAACGAGGGCTGCATTCCATCCAAGGCGCTGCTTCATTCGGCGAAGGTTTTCGACTACGCGCGGCACGGCGCCGCATACGGCGTGCAGTGCGAAAACGCCCGTCTCGACCACGCCAAGGTCGTGGAGCGCAAAAACAAGGTCGTCGACATGCTTGTCGGCGGCGTGGGTATGCAGCTAAAGCGCAGCCGCGTCACGGTGGAAAAGGGCGAGGCTCAAATCCTCGGCCGCGGCGCAGGAGGCTTTGAGGTGTCAGTAAACGGCAAGACCTTTATAGGCGCTCGGCTGCTTGTCGCCACAGGCTCGGAGCCGGTAATCCCGCCCATCCCCGGCGTTAAGGAGGGGCTTGCCTCCGGCTTTGTGCTCACAAACCGCGAGATACTCGACCTGCCCGCCCTGCCCGGCTCCCTTGTCGTCATCGGCGGCGGCGTCATCGGCCTTGAGATGGCCTCCTACTTCAACAGCGCCGGCTGCAAGGTCACCGTAATAGAGATGCTCGACCATATAGCCGGCCCCACCGACCGTGAGATATCGTCCATACTGCAGAAGAATTACGAGAAAAAGGGCGTCGTGTTCAGATTAGGCTGCAAGGTCACGCAGGTGTCGGACGGCGCCGTCACCTTTGAGGAAAACGGCAAAACCGAAACGATTAAGGCCGACAAGGCGCTGCTTTCCATCGGGCGCCGGCCCGTTACGACCGGTTTCGGCTTGGAGAAGCTCGGCGTCTACACCGAGCGCGGCGCCATACGCACCGATGAGCGCATGCAGACAAACATCGCCGGCGTTTACGCGGCGGGCGACGTCAACGGCGTGTCCATGCTCGCCCACACCGCGTACCGCGAGGCCGAGGTTGCCGTCAACAATATGCTCGGCAAGCGCGACCGCATGCGGTATAATGCCATCCCCTCCGTCATCTACACCAACCCCGAAGTAGGCTGCGTCGGAGAGACCGAGCAAAGCGCCGCCGCCAAGGGCATGGACGTGGAGGTAGCCAATATCACCATGAAGTTCTCCGGGCGGTATGTCGCCGAAAACGAGGGCGGCGACGGCATCTGCAAGGTGCTGATGGACAAAAAATACCGCAGGCTCGTGGGCGTCCACCTCATCGGCAACTATTCATCGGAGATCATATACGGCGCGGCCATGATGATAGAGACGCAGATGCGCGTGGAGGACATAAAGGAGCTGGTGTTCCCCCACCCGACCGTCTGCGAGGTTATCCGCGAGGCCGTGTTCGAGCTTAAATAACCCCACACGTTTGCATCCGTAAGCGTTTTATCCGCAAACCAGAAAACAGAAAGGAAATCGCTATGCCTAAATCCCTATTTGTCGATCCGGTTGAACTAAGAAAGCCCGGAAAAATCACCTTTAAGGACATCCCCGTCAACGCCTACAATAAAACGGTGGCCGAGGAGCGCAAAAACTTCTCCGACGACGACCTTGTGCGCATCTTCCGCGACATCGCCATCTTGCGCGAATTCGAGTCCATGCTCTTTGGCATCAAGACTCAGGGCAGCTACAACGGTATAGAGCACAGCTATCCCGGGCCCGCCCACCTTTCACTGGGACAGGAGGCCGCCGCCGTAGGCCAGTCATACCTGCTCACCACCGACGATTACATTTTCGGCTCCCACAGAAGCCACAGCGAGATTCTCGCCAAAGGCCTTTCCAGCATACACAAGCTCTCCGACGACGAGCTGATGAAGATCATGGAGGGCTTTCTCGACGGCCGCACCCTTAAGGCCATCAAGGGCAGACAGAAGACAGACAGCGTCAAGGAGCTGGCCATGGACTTTTTGCTCTACGGCGCTTTGGCTGAGATATTCGCCCGCGCAAACGGCTTTAACATGGGCCTCGGCGGCTCCATGCACGCGTTCTTCCTGCCGTTCGGCATTTACCCCAACAACGCCATAGTCGGCGGCTCGGCGCCCATAGCGCTGGGCTCGGCCTTGTATAAAAAGATCAACCGCAAAAAGGGCATTGTCATCTCCAACACCGGCGATGGCTCGATGGGCTGCGGCCCGGTCTACGAAGCCCTCAACTTCGCGGCTATGGACCAGTTTATCAAGCTCTGGGAGGGCGACCAGAAGGGCGGCGTGCCCATCCTGTTCAACTTCTTCAACAACAGCTACGGCATGGGCGGGCAGACGCGCGGCGAGACCATGGGCTACGATTTCCTCGCCCGCATAGGCGCCGGCATCTCCCCGACACAGATGCACGCCGAGCGCGTGGACGGCTTTAATCCCCTTGCTGTCATCGACGCCATGCGCCGCAAGAAGGCGCTGCTCGAAAACGGCGAGGGCCCTGTCCTCCTTGACGTCGTGACCTACCGCTTCACCGGCCATTCGCCGTCGGATTCCTCGTCCTACCGCACCAAGGAGGAAATCGACGCCTGGACGGAATACGACCCCATCGTCGCCTACCGCCGCGAGCTGGTGGAGGCCGGCGTCGCCCCCGACAGCGCCTTCGACGAAATCCTCGCGGACGTCAAGGAGCGCATCACAAAGATAACGCGTCTGGCGGCGGACACGGAGATTTCCCCCTATATGGACCTCGAAAACGACCGCGGGATAGTCGAGCGCCTCATGTTCTCCAACCTCAGGGTCGACAAGATGGAGGACCGCGAGCCCGAGGTGCTCATACCGAAGGGGGACAACCCGCGCGTCAAGCAGATTGCCGGCAAATCCCGCTACGCCTTCGACGAAAACGGCAAGCCCTATCCCAAGCTTAAGCAGTACTCTTACCGCGACGGCCTGTTCGAGGCCATCCTCGACAAATTTTACACCGACCCGACCCTCGTCTCCTACGGCGAGGACGTGCGCGACTGGGGCGGCGCCTTCGCCGTATACCGCGGGCTTACCGAAGCCCTGCCCTATCACCGCCTGTTCAACGCCCCCATCTCCGAGGCGGCCATCGTCGGCTCGGCGGTCGGCTACGGCCTTTCCGGCGGGCGCGTCATCGCCGAGCTAATGTACGCCGACTTTATCGGCCGCGCCGGCGACGAGATATTCAACCAGCTTGCAAAATGGCAGGCCATGAGCGCCGGCATACTCAAGATGCCCGTAGTGCTGCGCGTGTCTGTCGGCTCCAAGTACGGCGCACAGCATTCCCAGGACTGGACGGCCATCACCGCCCATATCCCGGGCCTTAAGGTGGTGTTCCCCGCGACGCCCTACGACGCCAAGGGCCTCATGAACGCGGCCCTCATGGGCACCGACCCGGTCGTGTTCTTCGAGAGCCAGCGGCTTTACGACATAGGCGAGCAATTCCGCAAGGAGGGCGTGCCGGAAGGCTTCTATGAAGTACCCATCGGCGAGCCCGACATCAAGCGCCCCGGCAGCGATATCACCATCCTGACCATAGGCGCCACCCTCTACAAGGCCATCGAGGCCGCCAAAATCCTCGAGGAGAAACACGGTCTTTCGGCCGAGGTCATCGACGCCCGCAGCATAGTGCCCTTCAATTACGACAAGGTGCTGGAATCGGTCAAAAAGACGGGCCGCATCGTGCTCGCCTCCGACGCCTGCTCGCGCAACTCCATCCTCAAGGATATGGCGCAGAACATCAGCGAGCTCGCCTTCGATTACCTGGACGCGCCCCCGGTGGTGGTCGGGGCCGAAAACTGGATAACCCCGCCCTTCGAATTCGACAGCTTCTTCTTCCCGCAGGCCGACTGGATTATCGACGCCATCCACGAGAAGATACTGCCCCTCAAGGGCCATGTCCCGTCCCACAACTTCACGGCGGTCGAGCAGATTCGCAAGAACAAGCTCGGCGTTTGACGGATAAAAACCACACTGCAGCCTCCGTTCCGGCCGGAACGGGGGCTTAGTCTATTATACCGCAGTGGACATTACACCTTCGGGTTAATAAAATCCTATTAATGTTTATACTTGGGCCGTCGCGGACGCCGGTCCCTACAGGGGCGGCTCGCCTGAGCCGCCCCCTTCGACTTCCGACCCCTGATCTCCGGTCTCTTCTTCATCCGGCATAAGGCGCTCCAGCGAACGCTGCGGGGCGGGATTTTCCAAAAGCGCCTTGAGGTCGGGAAAACGCGCCATAGGCTTTGTCCCGCGCCCGGCATTCCCGCCGCGTATGCGCTCCACCCTGTCAAGCAGTTGCCCGACGGCGCTGAGCGCCGACGCGGCCGTAAGCTCGCCGAGGGTCTCATCGTCGTCCAAGCGCCGCAAAAGCCGCATGAGCACCCGCACGCTTATATCGCGTATGCGGGCGTCGCTTTCGCCGAGCGTCTCCGGCGCGCCTGCGCGCCCGGGTTTTCGCGGCATGCCGTCCTCCCCCTTTCACAATAGTCCGAGGTCGTCGCCCAGTTTTGTCAAAAATTTTTTGATTATCCTGTACGCCGTGGCGGGGTGCATGCTGCATTCCATGGCCACGCCGGTTTTGTTGCGTACGATAGGACTGCGGTAAGCGCAGTCTATGACCTTTTTCACGTCGGGCGGCAGACAGGCGTAATTGCGGTCAAAGGCTTGCAGAAATTCCTTAAGATGCCGCGCGCGACGCTCGGAAAGCTCCCTGGCCGCCCTTGCGGCAAACGGATCCTCCGGCTCCGTTTTCGCGCCTTCCTCCCCGCGGCTTCTCATAATCTCGCGATGTATACGCCGGTATTCGTTATAACGGCGCACCTCGTGCTCCAGATACCGCTTGACGGGGGTGCTCATCTGGTTTTTCCTCGCCATACTGTGGCCCTCCTTTCACTTGACGCCGCAGATTCCTATTCGGCATCCCAAAGCAGCGTTTCGTCGGCGATGCGCTCATACATCCGGCTCTTGGCGAAATCGGTAAGGCATTCGTCGTGCACCAGCGCCCCGTCGTCCGGCTCATGCCAAATCAGCTCGCCCTCTAAGACTTCGCGGCCGCAGTAGTCGCACATACAGACTACCGAACGCCGGCTCTCCCTTTCCGGCAAAGGATCAAGACAGTTTTTCATAATATCCTGCATTTTACAACACCTCCGCTTTCTCTGCTCCGGCGGACGCCTTTGGCGGCCCAATCTGTGCGAAGAGCTCGTCCAGGCTTATCTCCGTAAAAAACGCATTGCGTATGGCGACCGCCTCCGTAAGGTCAAAGGCTATACGCCCGCCGAGCTTGGCAGATACGGTGGACTGGCTCTTGTTAAGCTTTTTCGCCAGCATATCCACTGTTATGCCGCAGGCCGCCATAGCCCCCCTCAGTACCGGATACTTCACATTCTGCTTCATCATAATCCTCCGTTCTATGTTTTCTTAGGCGAAAGCCGGCGCGGGCCCCCTTTTTAAATGTACATCACAGGTGTCTTAGAAGTATGCGGTTAATCGACATATGTCATGCTGTTTTCCCTTTTTCCGGCTTTTTTTGCGGCTTTGACGGGGCGATTTATTACGCATTGCGTATTTTTATTGTCATATTACCACGCATTGCGTAATTTGTCAATAGTTTCCCGCAAAATAATTACGCATTTCGTAAAAATTTCTATTTACATATTACGCATTTCGTGATAGAATACCGTGTTGTGGGCGGCAAGCGCAAAGCAAAGCGCGTATCCCGTCCGAAACTTCTGGTATTCAAAAGGCTCCCCGCAAAACACCTTTAGCAAATAATATTAAAATTTTATTAAGATACACTCTATACTTTTATAAAAAGAGTGACATTTGTGAAAAGCAGTGATAAAATGATGGTAAGAGAAGAAATCCGACAGCCAAGGCGCAAAAGACAAGAGGTGAACAACATGACGTTCGGTCAAATGCTGAAGAAGCTGATGGAGGAACGCAATCTGAAAACCTCCGACCTCTCGCACGCCACAGGCATACCCTACACGACGCTGGACAGCATCATCAAACGGGATACCAAGCATGTCAAGCTGGAAATCGCGTTCAAGCTGGCGTCATATTTCAACTCCACCCTCGAGGAAATGGTCGGCAGCGGAATGGTGCGCCAGAACACCGCCAACACCGAGCACAAGGGGGTGCGCATCCCCGTATTTTACGAGGTGTTAGGGCTTAAGAGCGACTATGCGAAGGAGAATATCCGCGGTTACGAAATGCTGCCCGCCGAGCTCACGGTGGCGGGGGAATATTTCGGGCTTGTCATCCGCGACAACTCCATGGCCCCCAGGATTAGGCAAGGCGATATAGCCCTCGTCCACAGGCAGACCGACGTCGAAAACACACAGATTGCGGTTGTTTGCATCGGGGACGAGCCTGCTTGTGTGCGAAAGTTCATCAAGCACCCGGGCGGCGTTACCCTCATAGCCTT
>ENA-UOYA01005262-UOYA01005262.1-activated-sludge-metagenome-genome-assembly--contig:-NODE-5262-length-10339-cov-5.380591_pt1 | contig 10339 bp, 8 predicted proteins | sample MGYA00238163_ERZ764804 | MGnify/ENA primary metagenome ERZ764804 (study PRJEB28919, sample SAMN05720223) | activated sludge metagenome | isolation source: Anaerobic digester | place: Hong Kong...
GCCACCGAGTGCTGGCAGGAGGCGGTGCAGATCCCGCCGGTGCGCATCGTCCGCGGGGGCGAGGTCGACGAGGACGTGCTCGCGATCCTGAAGGCGAACACCCGACTGCCCGACAGCCTGCGCGGCGACCTCGCCGGCCAGCTGTCCGCGCTCGAGCTGGGTGCGCGCCGGGCGGGCGAGCTGCTCGACGAGCACGGGGTCGACACGGTGCTCGAGGCACTGCGGCTGCTGCGCGAGCGCGCGTGCACGCTGATGCGCGAGCACGTCGGCGCGCTGCCCGACGGCGCGTGGCGCTTCGACGACGTGCTCGACAACGACGGCGTCGTCGACGCGCCGCTGCCGATCGCGCTCGACCTGCGCATCGCCGGCGACCGGATGACGCTCGACTTCTCCCGCTCGGCGCCGGCCTGCGCGGGGCCGGTCAACATCTCGCGCGCGACCGCGGTCGCCGCCTGCTACGTCGCGCTCAAGCACCTGTTCCCCGACGTGCCCGCGAACGCGGGCGTGCTCGACGCGGTGGAGATCGTGATCCCGGACGGCCGCGTGATCTCGGCGACCCGCCCGCGTCCGGTGGGCGGCTACACCGAGACGATCCTGCGGATGATCGACGTGGTGTTCGGCGCGGCCGCCCGCGTCGACCCGGCGCTCGCGCCCGGGCACGCGTACGGCACGATCAACGCGCTGTCGATCGCCGGCCACCGGACCGACGCGGCGCGGCGCGGCCAGCGCTGGGTGATGTTCAGCTTCTTCGGCGGCGGGCACGGCGCGCACGCCGACGGCGACGGCCTGAACCACGGCAACGCGCCGATCTCGATGGCGACGATCCCGCCGCTCGAGATCCTCGAGGCCGCCTACCCGGTGCGCTTCACGCAGTGGGCGCTGCGCGACGGCTCGGGCGGCGACGGCACGCACCGCGGCGGGCTCGGCGCGATCTACGAGATCGAGCTGCTCGAGGAGGCGGCCGAGGCGTTCCTGTTCGGCGAGCGTTCGCGCGCGGCGCCGAAGGGCGCGGCCGGCGGCGGCGACGCGGCGCCGAACCGGTTCTCCTGGACGCACGACGGTGCCCGCCACGTGCCGCCGATGGGCTCGAAGATGCTCGGCATCCGGCTCGCGCGCGGCGACCGCGTGCGCCTCGAGACGCCGGGGGGCGGCGGCTGGGGGCCGCCCGCGGGTCGGGCGGCCGAGGCGCGCGCGGCCGACGCGGCGCTCGGCTACGTCGCGGCGGCCGACGTCGGCGCGTCGGAGGCGTCGCGATGAGCGCCGTGCGTCGCGCCACCGTCGTCGGCGTCGACGTCGGCGGCACCTTCACCGATCTGTTCGTGCTCGACGAGGCGCGCGGGGTCGCGCGCATCGTCAAGGTGCCGTCGACCCGCGGCGAGGAGGCGCGCGGGTTCATGGACGGCGTGGCACGCAGCGAGGCGGCGCCCGGCGGGATCGCGACGATCGTGCACGGCACGACGGTCGCGACCAACGCGCTGCTCGAGCGCAAGGTCGCGCGCACCGGGCTGATCACCACGCGGGGCTTCCGCGACGTGCTCGAGATGCGGCGCCGCGACCGGCCGAGCACCTGGGGACTGCGCGGCGGCTACCGTCCGGTGGTGCCGCGCGACCTGCGGCTCGAGGTCGACGAGCGCACGCTCGCCGACGGATCGGTGCTCGCGCCCGTCGACCTCGACCAGGTGCGCGAGGCCGCGCGTCGCCTGCTCGACGCCGGCTGCGAGGCGGTGTGCGTGTTCTTCGTGAACGCCTACGCGAACCCGTCCAACGAGCGCGCCGCGGTCGCCGCGGTGCGCGCGCTGTGGCCGAACCCGTTCGTGACCGCGGCCGCCGAGGTGCTGCCCGAGATCCGGGAGTTCGAACGCTGCTCGACCGCGGTGCTGAACACCGCGCTGCAGCCGGTGGTCGGTCGCTACCTCGGGCGGCTCGACGCCGACCTGCGCGCCCACGGGTTCGCCGGCGAACTGCTCGTCGTGCAGAGCAACGGCGGCACGATGTCGCGCGCGACGGCCTGCGAGCGGCCGGTCGCGACCGCGCTGTCGGGCCCGGCGGCCGGCGTGATCGCCTGCGCGGAGATCGCCCGCGCCGCGGGCTTCGCCGACGTGATCACCGGCGACATGGGCGGCACCTCGTTCGACGTGTCGCTGGTCGCGGGCGGGCGCGCGGCGCTCGCCGAGCAGACCTCGATCGAGTTCGGGCTGGTGATCCGCGCCCCGATGGTCCGCATCGAGACGATCGGCGCCGGCGGCGGCTCGATCGCCGGGGTCGACGCGGGCGGGCTGCTGCAGGTCGGGCCGGAGTCGGCCGGGAGCGTGCCGGGTCCGGCCTGCTACGCCCGCGGCAACGACCGGCCGACGGTCACCGACGCCAACGTCGTGCTCGGTCGCATCGCCGCCGAGCGGCCGCTGGGCGGCGGGCTGCTCGCGGCGCTCGACGCGGGGCTCGCGCGCGACGCGATCGAGCGCCACGTGGCGGGGCCGCTCGGGCTCGACGTGCTCGACGCGGCCGAGGCGATCCTGAAGGTCGCGGACGCGCGGATGGCCGGCGCGGTCCGCGTGGTCTCGATCGAGCGCGGGCACGATCCGCGCCGCTTCGCCTACATGCCCTTCGGCGGCGGCGGCGCGCTGCACGTGTGCGCGATGATGCGGGCGATCGGCGTGAGCACGGGACTCGTGCCGCGCTACCCCGGCGTGACCTCCGCGCTCGGCTGCGTGATCGCCGACCTGCGCCACGACGACGTGCGCACCGTCTCGCGCGCGCTGGCCGACGTCGACTTCGGCGCGCTGCACGTCGAGCTCGACGCGATGGCGGCGACCGCGCGGGCGCGGCTCGCGTCGGCAGGCGTGGCGCTCGTCGGCGAGCGCGAGCTCGTCGAGCTCGACATGCTGTACACCGGCCAGACGCACACCGTGAGGGTCGGCGTCGCGCGCGACGCGCTCCATGCCGAGGGGGTCGCGCGCGCGTTCGCCGACGCGTACCGCGACGCGTTCGGTCGCACGCTGGACGGCATCGCGCCGCGCGTGGTCAACCTGCGCTACGCGCGGATCGGCGAGCGGCCGCGCTTCGACCTGTCGGTGCTCGCGCCGAAGGGCGAGGCGATGCCCGCGCCGCTCGGCACGCAGCGGGTGCGGCACGAAGGGCGCTGGTGGGACGCGGTGCGCCACGCGCGGCTCGAGCTCCCGGTGGGCGCCCGGGTCGACGGGCCGGCGATCCTCGAGCAGCCGGACACGACGGTGTGGCTGGAGCCCGGCTTCGGCGCGCGCGTCGACGCGCTCGGCAACCTGGTGATCGCGGCCGCGGGCCGCCCGGAGGACCCCGCATGAGCGACGCGCACCCGTTCGATCCGAAGCGCACGGCGCTGCTGGTCGTCGACCTGCAGAACGACTTCCTCGCGCCCGACGGCGCGTACGCGCGCGGCGGGGCGACGAGCGAGGCGGCGCGCGCGCTGCCCGCCCGGGTCGCGCCGCTCGCCGCGGCGCTGAAGGCGGCCGGCGGCATGGTGGTCGCGAGCCGCTTCACGCTGTGGCCCGACGCGCGCGGCGAGCCGATGGTGTCCGCGCACCTTCGCGCGCTGCGGCCGTTCCTCGCGCGCGGCGACTTCGCGCCGGGCAGCCGAGGCCAGGCGGTCGTCGACGCGCTCGCGCCGTTCGTCGACGTCGCGGTCGACAAGATCGCCTACTCGGCCTTCTTCGGCACGCAGCTCGACTGGGTGATGCGCCACGCGGGCATCGACGCGGTCGCGGTCTGCGGCATCGTGACCAACGGCGGCGTGGCGAGCACGGCGCGCGACGCGCACGTGCGCGAGTACCGCGTGACGGTGCTCGGCGACGGCTGCGCGGCGTTCCGGGAATCGGTCCACGCGACCAGCCTCGCCGACCTGGAGACGGTCGGCGAGGTGATCTCCTGCGCGGCCTTCGCCGGGCGGCTCGGCCGGTGAACGCACCGTCCGGGCGGCCGGAGCGCCCCGCGCGGACACCGCGGGTCGTGCACGCCGACGCGATGCCGTCGGATGCGCCGCGCGTGCCGGTCGCGATCGTCGGCGCCGGCGCCTGCGGACTGGTGGCGGCGATCGCGCTGCGCGACGCGGGCGTCGAGTGCCTGCTGATCGAACGCGACCCGGCGCCCAGCGGCTCGACCGCACTGTCCTCGGGCTTCGTGCCCGCCGCCGGCACGGCGGTGCAGCGCGCGGCCGGCGTGGTCGACGATCCCGCGCGCTTCGCGGCCGACATCGTCGCGAAGTCGAAGGGCCGCGCGGCGCCGGCACTGGTCGCCGCGTACGCCGAGGCGGCCGGCCCGGCGATCGACACGCTCGCCGAGCGCCACGGCCTCGCGTTCGAGCTGCTCGACGGCTTCCTCTACCCGGGCCACTCGGTGCGACGGATGCACGCGCTCGCGCATCGCACCGGTGCGGCGCTGGTCGCGGCGCTCGAGTCGGCCGCGCGCGCCGCGGGCGCCGACCTGCTGACCGACGCGCGCGCGGTCGAGCTCTGGTGCGACGCCGAGCGTCGCGTGCTCGGCGTCGGCGTCGAGCGGCCCGACGGGCGCCTCGAACGGATCGCCTGCGACGCGCTGCTGCTCGCGTGCAACGGGTACGGCGGCGATCGCGACAAGGTCCGCGAGTGGCTGCCCGAGATGCGCGACGCGGTGTTCGCCGGCCACGCGGGCAACGACGGCACCGCGGTCGACTGGGGGCGCGCGCTCGGCGCGCGGCTCGCCGACCTCGGCGGCTACCAGGGCCACGGCTCGTGGGCGGTGCCGCAGGGCGCGCTGATCACCTGGGCGCCGATGACCGAGGGTGCGATCCAGGTCGACGCCACCGGGCGGCGCTTCCACGACGAGACGCAGGGCTACTCCGAGGCGGCGGTGCGCGTGCTCGCGTGCCCGGGCGGCGTCGCGTGGAACGTGCTCGACGACCGTCTGCTCGCGCTCGCGCGCGGCTTCCCGGACTTCGTCGAGGCGGAGCGGGTCGGCGCGGTGCGCGACGCCGCCGACGTCGACGCGCTCGCCGCGATCGTCGGCTGCGATCCCGCGGTGCTGCGCGCGACGCTCGACGCGGTCGCGCCCGGGGCGCCCGACGCGTTCGGCCGCCGCTTCGCGCGCCGCCTCGCGCCGCCGTACCACGCGATCCGCGTGACCGGCGCGCTGTTCCACACGCAGGGCGGGCTCGACGTCGACGCGCGATGTCGCGTGCTCGACACCGACGGCCGGCCGTTCCCCAACCTCGTCGCCGCGGGCGGCGCCGCGCGCGGCGTGTCGGGGGACGCGGTCTGGGGCTACCTGTCCGGCAACGGCCTGCTGAGCGCGGTCGCGGGCGGTTCGATCGCCGCCCGCACGCTCGCCGCGCTGCCGTCCGTCCGCCCGACTCCCGCACCGTCCCTTCCCGCCGCCCGCCCCGATCGGAGCCCGCCATGACCGCCCGTCCGCTGAAGTCCCGCCTCGCCCGCCCCGAGCTGCTGCTCGTGCCCGGCGTCTACGACGCGCTGACCGCGCTGCTCGCCGAGCAGGCGGGCTTCGAGGCGGTGTACCTGTCCGGCGCGTCGATCGCCTACACCCGGCTCGGCCGCTCCGACGTCGGGCTGACGACCTTCACGGAGGTCCAGCAGACGCTCGAGTCGATCGCCGAGCGCGTGCGCACGCCCGTGATCGTCGACGCCGACACGGGGTTCGGCAACGCGATCAACGTGCAGCGCACGGTGCGCGGCCTCGAGCGCGCCGGCGCCGCGATGATCCAGCTCGAGGACCAGGGCTTCCCGAAGCGCTGCGGCCACCTCGACGGCAAGGGCCTGGTGCCGGTCGCCGAGATGTGCGGCAAGCTGCGCGCCGCGCTCGATGCGCGGGCCGACGCCGGCACGCTGGTGATGGCGCGCACCGACGCGATCGCGGTCGAGGGCGTCGAGGCCGCGTTCGAGCGCGCCGAGCGCTACCTCGAGTGCGGCGTCGACGCCCTGTTCGTCGAGGCGCTGCGCACGCCCGAGCAGATGGACGCGGCCTGCGGGCGCTTCGGCGCCCGCGTGCCGTTGCTCGCGAACATGGTCGAGGGCGGCAAGACGCCGGTGCAGACCGCCGCCGAGCTGCAGGCGCGGGGCTTCCGGATCGCGATCTTCCCGGGGGCCACGGTGCGCGTCGTCGCGCACGCGCTGCAGCGCTACTACGCGGACCTGCGCGAGGCCGGCGGCACCGCGGGCTGGCGCGACCGGATGCTGGACTTCGACGGGCTCAACCGAACGATCGGCACGCCCGAGCTGATGGCGCTCGGCAAGCGCTACGAGGGCTGAGGCCGGCGCGCGATCGCGAGCCTGTACGATCGCCGGTTCCGCGATCCCGACGAGCCCCGCCATGACCGCCGCGCCGACCTTCACCCGCGTCGTCCTGTTCACCGACACCGACGGTCGCGCCCGCTTCCGCGAGGAGCCGGTGCCGCTCGACGAGGGCACGCCGCAGTCGCGGCTGTCCGCGCTGATGCCCTCGGGCGGGATGCAGCTGCGCGAGAGCCCGGTCGGCTTCCGATCGGCCTTCCACGTGACCACCGCGCCGCAATGGGTGTTCATCCTGGCCGGTCGGATGGAGATCGGGCTGCAGGACGGCAGCTCGCGGGTGTTCGGTCCCGGCGAGCACTTCTACTCGGCCGACCTGCTGCCCGAGGGGGCGCGCTTCGACCCGGCCGTCCACGGCCACTGGAGCCGCCAGGTCGGCGACACGCCGCTGCGCACGCTGTTCGTCCGCGCCTGAGCAGCGCCCGCGCCTGCGGCCGCGTGATCGGGCCGGACGGGGTGCCGGCCGGCGCCCCTCAGACCGCCTCGATCCGCCGCTTCAGCTCGGGCGGATTCGCGAAGGTTCTGCGGAACGCGTCGACGCCCTCGGGCGAGAAGCGCACGCCCGCCTCGCGGACCGCGGTCTCGGGCACCTTCGACAGCGGCGTGTAGCGCGGGTGGTGGTGCTCGAGATAGGGGTCGTTGCGCGCCGCGTTGTAGCACATGATCACGGTCCAGCGCCGGTCGGGAGAGCGGTTCCGGTCGGACCGGTGCATCACGTTCGAGTGGAAGAACAGGCCGTCGCCCGGCGCCATCTCGACGTGCACGCGCTCCATCGTCTCGAGCATCCGGGCGACGCGCTTCGGGTCGGCGCCGACCTGCTCGCCCGGCAGCACGCCGTGGTCGACGCGGCCGGCGTGGTGCGAGCCGCGCAGCACCTGCAGGCAGCCGTTCTCGCGCGTCGTGCGGTCGAGCGCCAGCATCATGCTCGCCATGTACGGATACATGCAGCCGTTGTGGTACCAGTAGCCGTAGTCCTGGTGCCACTCCCAGGCGCCGCCGTCGTGGGGCTCCTTGGCGGTGAGCTTCGAATGGTAGTGGTAGACCTCGCCGCCGAGCATCGCCTCCATCGTGTCGACCACCCGCGGCGAGCGCGCGGCGAGGCCGTAGACGCTGTCGCCCGGGTGGTTCCAGGTCGCCATCCGGGTCGACCGGCCCTCGGCGTCGGTGCGGTCGTACAGGCTCGCGCGCAGCGCCGGGTCCTGCTCGATCGCCGCGCGCAGGATCGCGGTCTCCTCGGCGTCGAACAGCGACTTCACGAGCACGTAGCCGTCGCGCTCGTAGGCGGCCTGCTGCTCGGGGGTGAAGATCGAGGGCATCTCGGGGCTCCGGAAGGGCGCCGGCGTCGGGTCCGGCACGCATAGGGTCGGGCCTGTCGGCCCGCCGGGCAAGCCGGGCGGACACCGGGCGGAACCGGCGCGCCCGGCCGCGGTGCCCGGCGACGGACGCGGGTCGCGTCGGGACCGCCGGGTGGGGGGCCGCCGTGGGGTCGCCGTGGGGCCGCCATGGGGCCGCCGGGTGCGGCCGCCGGGAGGGCCACCGGGTGGACCCGCCTTCCGCGGTGACACGCCCGTTTGCCGGGCCCCCCGTGCCGGGTCCACAGTCACGGCCTGCGTCCGCGCGGACGCCCCGGGACGACGACGAGGAGACCTTTCCCGATGCTGAGCTACGACGTGATCGAACACGGCAAGCCGCTGCAGGCGCGCCTGCGCGAGACCCCGCGCCCGAAGGGCCGCGAGGTGCTCGTGAGGATCGTGCGCTCCGGCGTGTGCCACTCGGACCTGCACATCTGGGAGGGCTTCTTCGACCTCGGCGGCGGCAAGCGCTTCCACGTGAAGGACCGGGGCTGCGTGCCGCCGTTCACGACCGGTCACGAGCCCTTCGGCGTCGTCGAGGCGCTCGGCCCCGACGCGGACGGCGTCGCACCGGGCGACCGTCGGATCGTCTATCCGTGGATCGGATGCGGCACCTGCGCCGTCTGCGGCGACGGCGACGATCACCTGTGCCTGCAGACCCGCTTCGTCGGCGTCGTGCGGCCGGGTGCGTACGCGAGCCACCTGGTGGTCCCCGACGCGAAGTACCTGGTCGACGCGGCCGGCATCGACGAGGCCTGGGCCGCGACGCTCGCCTGCTCGGGCCTGACCGTGCACAGCGCGATCGCGAAGCTGCCGACGCTCGCGCCGCGCCACGCGGTCGCGGTGCTCGGTTGCGGCGGCCTGGGCATGACCGCGATCGCGATGCTGCGCGCGCGCGGCATCGAGCGGGTGATCGCGTGCGACGTCGACGAGGGCAAGCTCGCGCGCGCGAGGGAGCAGGGCGCGGCGCAGGTGCTCGACACCCGCGGCCCCGATCCGCTCGGCCGGCTGCAGACGCTCGCCGGCGGCCAGCTCGCCGGCGTGCTCGACTTCGTCGGGATGCCCGCGACCGCGACGCTCGGCATCGGCGCGCTGTGCAAGGGCGGGCACTACGTGCTGTGCGGCCTGTTCGGCGGCGAGGTCACGCTGTCGTGGCCGCCGATCGCGCAGCGCGGCATCTCGATCCGGGGCTCCTACGTCGGCAGCCTGCGCGAGCTCCACGAGGTCGTCGCGCTCGCGCGCAGCGGCAGGCTCGCGCCCCCGCCGATCGAGGTACGGCCCGCGGACCAGGTCAACCGCAGCATGACGGAGCTGCGCGACGGCAAGGTGATGGGCCGGGTGGTGCTCGACTTCGAGGGCGTGCAGGGCTGAGGACGCCGGGCCGCGCGCGGCCGCCGACGTTCCCGCGGGAACGCGGCGCTCAGCGCGCCGGCACGCCCGCCAGCCGGTTGAACGCGGCCGGCTCGGGCAGCCTGTGGATCGGTGCGTCCGCGACGCCCGGCCGCGCGAGCCGCCCCGTCGGATCGTACAGCCAGCGCTCGCCGCCGGCCGCGGTCGCGAGGTCGAGCCGGTAGCGGAACGCGGGCGCCGGCCCGCGGCCGAGCGTCTCGCCGGTCGCGACGCGGGCGGCGAGCTGCGCACCGAGCTCGAGCAGCACCGGCGCGGACGCGACCACCGAGACCACGTTCGCGTCGGCGTCGAGCACGGTCAGCCGCTTCGGCGGCGGGTCGGCCGCGCGGATCGGCCCGGCGGCGAGCAGCACGGCCGCGCAGGCGAGTCCGGCCAGGCGGGACGCGGTGCCGCCGAGACGCACGCCGGGATGCGGCCGATCCGCGCCGACCGGTCGGCGGGCGTGTCGCCGGGCGTCGTCGCGCTCGCCCTTCACGCGCCCGGATGCCACCGCGGCTTGCGCTTCTCGAGAAACGACGCGAGGCCCTCGCGTCCCTCGTCGCTCGCGCGCGTGGCGGCGATGCGCCGCGCCGTCTCGTGCATCAGGGCATCGTCGACCGGCCGGTGCGCGACGTCGCGGATCAGTGCCTTGGTCTCGGCCATCGCCCGCGGCCCCGCGACCACCAGGTGCCCGAGCAGCGCGTTGACCGCGCCGTCGAGCTCCTCGGGCGCCGCGATCTCCTGGACGAGGCCGCAGCGGTACGCCTCGGCGCCGTCGAACACCTCGGCGGTCAGGAACCAGCGGCCGGCGGCGCGCGGACCCATCGCGCGGACCACGTACGGGCTGATCATCGCCGGGATCAGGCCGAGCTTGACCTCGGACAGACAGAACGTCGCATCGAACGACGCGACGGCGATGTCGCACGCGGTCACCAGCCCGAGCCCGCCGGCGAAGGCCGGCCCGTGCACGCGCGCGACCGTGGGCTTCGGCGACTCGGCGATCCGGCGCAGCAGCTCGGCGAGCTTCACCGCGTCGGCCTCGTTCTCGGCCGGCCCGTAGGTCGACGCGCGCTTCATCCAGTTCAGGTCGGCGCCCGCGCAGAACGCCTTGCCCCGGCCGGCGATCACGATCGCGCGGACCGCGTCGTCGTCCGACGCGGCGCCGACCGCGTCGGTCAGCTCCGCGATCAGCTCGGGGCTCAGCGCGTTGCGGATCTCGGGGCGGTTCAGCCAGATGACGGCGACCCCGTCCTGGAGCGTGGTCTCGAGCGTGGAGTAGGTCATGGG
>ENA-UOYA01005263-UOYA01005263.1-activated-sludge-metagenome-genome-assembly--contig:-NODE-5263-length-10339-cov-4.102003_pt1 | contig 10339 bp, 10 predicted proteins | sample MGYA00238163_ERZ764804 | MGnify/ENA primary metagenome ERZ764804 (study PRJEB28919, sample SAMN05720223) | activated sludge metagenome | isolation source: Anaerobic digester | place: Hong Kong...
GCATGGAAAGATATGCGGAAACCGGTGATCCCAATGCCAAACCCTCGCCGAGCGTGGTTGAGAAATACGCCAAAGGCGAGTATGGGCAGAAAGTGGGCAAGGGCTGGTACGATTACAGCAAGAAGTAGTATACTCGCCTTAAGCTCCCCATATTTCCAGGACTTGGTTAGCCTGTTGACAGATTCATCTGTCGACAGGCTTTTCTTATGGACAATGCCGAATAATCTGAGATTTACGCCATCATTGCCTGACCCGGGAGACCAATCGCACCAATTAAGGCAAATGCCCGCCAATGTATAACCAATAGTAATTAGACATATAAACCGAGGTTGAGATAATATTCTTGAAATAAGGTACAGACCAGCCGACAATGATTGATAGCGCTTAAACCTGTGGTCTGGGAAGAGACATGAGGACACGCATGCTTTTCCTCTTTTTGGTGAAGCCCATCGGTCGAGCAGTTGAAAACAATTAAGGAGTGATAACAATGAGGCCTGCTACTCTGGATTCATTCAAAGAGATTCGGGAACAAAACATCATGACCCTTAAACAGAAGAAAGAAGAAGGAACAAAGGTAGCCGGTATTTATTGCGGATTCTGCCCGCGGGAACTGGTACTGGCCGCTGGTGCCATACCGGTAGGGTTATGCGGTACCAGAGACGAACCGATTCCAGCTGCCGAAAAGGACCTGCCCCGCAACCTTTGCCCCCTGATAAAAAGTTCGTATGGTTTTGCGGTTACCAATACCTGCCCCTACTTTCACTTTTCTGACCTGATTATCGGGGAGACCACCTGTGATGGCAAGAAAAAGATGTTTGAGATCATGCAGAAAATCAAGCCGGTACACGTCATGCATCTCCCTCAGGTTCCGGACCGGCCTTCATCTTTGACCCTCTGGTATGACGAAATAGCTGGGTTGAAAAGAGCCATTGAGGAGCAGTTCCAGGTTGAAATTACCGATGAGGCCATCCGCGAAGCCATTCACATCACCAACGAAGAGGCCCGGGCCTTGAAGGAACTATTTGAGCTAAATGTCGAAAAACCAGCCTTAATGACCGGGACCGAGTTGCTGATGACCTCTTTCCAGGTCTCATTCAATGCCGATCGCAGGCAGGGGATTGCGATGGTGGATAACCTGGTGGCCGAGGTGCGTGAAATGGCCCGGAAAGGCTACCATGTGGGCGATGAGAACACCCCCCGGGTCCTGGTTACAGGAACCCCAATAGGCATGGGGAGTGAAAAGGTAATTTCCCTGGTAGAGGAGTGCGGGGGTTTGGTGGTGGCGATGCAAAACTGCAGTGGTTACACGCCAACCGAGCTTCACATTGACGAATTGGATTCGCGGGATCCCATTATGCTTTTGGCTGAAAAATATATTGGAATACCTTGCTCGGTCATGTCTCCCAATCCCGGAAGACGGAAAACATTGGAGCGGATGATCTCCAAATTCAAGATCGACGGGGTTATTGACCTGACCTGGCAGGCCTGCCACACGTTTAATGTTGAATCCTATTTCATCGAGGATTTAGTGAAGGGTCAATTGGGGTTGCCTTTCCTGCACCTGGAAACCGACTATTCCGATTCCGATCGCGAGACTCTACGGGTGCGGGTAGAAGCATTTCTGGAAATGATCTAAGAACCCGGGGATTGCAGACTGGAGGATAACATGTTAGTTGCCGGAGTTGATGTGGGATCTGTTGCTACTAAAGTAGTAATAATCAAGAATGACACCTTCTATTATAGAGCCGCGCCTACCGGGTGGAGTCCCCGCGAAGCAGGAGCCAAAGTCTTCAAAGAATTGTTATCCGATCTGGGTTATGTAGAAGAACAGGTGGACTTTGTGGTTGGAACCGGGTACGGCAGGGTCTCTCTGGGTTTTGCCAACAAGGCGGTGACTGAGATCACCTGCCATGCGCGGGGAGCGGCTTATCTGGTCCCTGGTGGTTCCATGGTGATCGACATCGGAGGCCAGGACAGCAAGGCCATTAAAATTGATAACCAGGGGCAGGTTCTGGATTTTGCAATGAATGACAAGTGTGCTGCCGGTACGGGGAGATTTCTGCAGGTAATCGCCGCTACCCTGGGCAACGAGGTAAGTGAGTTATCAGAGTTAGCCGCCGGTAAGTCCCCGCTGGCATTAAACAGCATGTGTGCAGTTTTCGCTGAGTCTGAGGTAATCGGGTTGCTTGCCTCCGGTCACGATAAAGGTGAAATCGTGGCCGGCCTGCACCAATCAATCGCCCGCCGTATAGCCAGCATGGTTGGACGGCTGGGATCTTCCGGGCGGGTTACCTTTACCGGGGGTGTGGCCAGAAACGAGAGTCTCCGCCGCTGCCTGGAGGATGTTTTGGGGATGGAGGTAATAGTACCGGAGATGTGCCAGATGGCAGGTGCTCTGGGTGCGGCCTTAATTGCGCAGGGGTACTGCAGCCAGAGAAATATCCTGTAAAGATTATGGTTTAGGACCAGGCCATAGATCGGAGGGATGGTTCTTGGACATCATATATCTGGATAACGCCGCCACCTCTTACCCTAAGCCCGAAAGGGTATACCGTGCGATGGACGATTTCAATCGCCACATGGGGGGCAACCCTGGCAGGGGTGCCAGCCGGCGGACCATGACATCTAATTCTATATTATTGGAAACCCGGGAGGCTCTGGCATCATTATTCAATATTCATGATAGTGCCCGGATAGCATTCTGTTTGAACATTACGGAAGCTCTCAATACAGGATTAAAAGGGATTCTCAACCCCGGCGATCATGTAATAACCACCAGTATGGAGCACAATGCTGTAGCTCGTCCGTTACTGGCCCTGAACCAGCGAGGGGTTGAATGGAGTGCGGTGAATTGCGGTCCTGATGGCAGCCTTGATCCTGACGACATCAGGCGCTCAATACGGGATAACACCCGCATGATCTGCATACTGCATGCCTCCAACGTTACCGGAACAATTATGCCCATCAGGGAAATCGGGATTATCGCCAAAGAGCATGGCCTGCTTTTTATGGTGGACAGCGCACAGACCGCCGGGTTACTGCCATTGGATGTTGCGGAGTACCACATCGATCTCCTGGCCTTTACCGGGCACAAGGGTCTGCTTGGTCCTCAGGGCACAGGAGGTCTTTACGTCAGGCCTGGCATTGAGATCGAACCGCTCAAAGAAGGCGGCACGGGGTCGCTTTCTGAGGAGTTGACCCAACCTCAGTTTATGCCGGATCACCTGGAGAGCGGTACCCCCAACACTCCGGGAATAGCCGGACTTGGTGCCGGGGTAAACTTCATCCGGTCCACAGGCCTGGAGAACATTCGGTGCCATGAAAAAAGATTAACCGATTTCCTGATACACGGCTTACAGGAAATTGATGGGGTCCGGGTTTATGGTCCACTTGATGCTGATCAACGGACCGCAGTAGTATCGTTCAACATTGAAGGTGTTGACTGTGGAGAGGTCAGCATGAGATTAGATTATGAACACGGTATCGTGACCAGATCGGGATTACATTGTGCTCCATTGGCCCACCGTACCATAGGCACGCTGCACCAGGGGGCCTGTCGTCTAAGCCCCGGATACTTCTCCACGGACATGGAAATTGAAAAGGTTATTCAAGCCGTGGACAAGATAGCTCGCGTAAGGTGAAAAAAGATTTGAGGTGAGAAAAATGAGCAATACTGTTGATGCCCGCGGTTTGAATTGCCCGCTACCCGTAATTCTGACCAAACGGGCCATGGAACAAAATCCCGATGAGGATATTGTTACCGTAGTGGACAACGTTGCGGCCCTGGAAAACGTGAGCCGGCTGGCGAAAGGTCAGAATTATGACGTGAGGGTCGAGGAACAGGCTGACCACTACTACATTCACATGACAAGAGCCGGGGGAACTTGCGAATGCCAGGTTGAAAATCACCAGAAGGTCACAATAATGATAACCAGCAACCTCTTCGGCCAGGGGAGAGAGGAGCTGGGACAGGTCTTAATGAAAAGCTTTATATTCACACTGACCGAGATTCAATCTTCCATAACCACCCTGATAATGATTAACAGCGGGGTTTATCTTACCACTGAAGGCTCCCCGGTTCTCGAGCACCTGATTAACCTGGAGCAGCAGGGGTGCGAAATACTATCCTGCGGAACCTGCCTTGACTACTATGGCATGAAAGAAAAGTTGGCCGTTGGCAAGGTAACCAACATGTATACCGCCGTAGAAAAACTGTTAGGCGCTGACAAGTCGCTGACTCTATAGCCCCTCCCCTGCCCCCTCCTGGCAATTTATCAGATGTTCTCCCTGACTCTCATCAGGAATTTCTCCAGGCGGGGGTTCCCACTTTGGTTCAGGATGTAGTCGGAACCTGCGGAGCGGCGTATTTTGCTATCGTTTCAGTCGAGAAGACCAATAAAAACTTTTTTTGCTGGATGGCAGGAATAAAGATCCTGACGCCGAATGATGTTAGAAACTGAATATTCTCCGAGCCCCTGCAACCTAAGGCTAGTTTGCCATGGTTCCCGGGCCGATAGGGTGCATCTGGAAACGGGTGTGCCTCCCAGTGTGGAAAGGGGAAGTCACAGGTCGAATTCAGGCTGCGGTTGATTGTCGCTGTCAAGGCGGTTCTCAAGCGATGTGCTTGTGAGAGGTCCGGTTGCATCTTGCCCGGGCCTTTTTAGTTTGTATCCCTGTTTGATCTGGGAATGTCCTGTTCCAGGACTTTTCAGATATTCAATCCCATTCTTTTTCTTTCCACTGGCACAGCCGGTGGTTCTTTTTTAAACGCTCTCCGCTTCCTAACCGTTTGCCCCAACGGGAAGGAAGCGGGGTCACAATATCCGGACACAAACCCCATAAGTCCTCCGAACCTGGCAGCCTTAAGCTATGCCATGGATGCCAGGTCGATAGGGTGCAGCGGGAAACGGCTGCGCCTCCCAGCGCGGAAAGGAGGGATGTTTAAGCCAGGTCAAGTTCTGAGCTGACATCTGGCTCGTTACCTTGTTCCCCCGCCCGGCATTCACCTGCCGGGTTTGTTGCTTTTGGAGGAAAGGAGGACGACCAGGTTGTGACCTGGTTAACTTGCGCCGACCACCAAAGTTGTCAACTAATTCGATTAGCCAAACATGCACTGGATCACTTCCATGACCTGATTCATTCCGTTGGAAAAGGAGGAAAATCCATTGAATCTAGCAACTTACTCTAATGGAATTATCCATGTCACCAAGTCTTGCAAGGCCTGTGATCACTGCAGCTCGGTGTGCCCGACCGGGGCGATTCACGGGCGGCTGGGACAAAGGCACAGGATTGATCCGTTGAAATGTATCAACTGTGGCCAATGTCTGATAAACTGTCCCTTCCATGCCATCACCGACACCAGCATGGTTGATCCAGTAAAACGGGCTCTGAAAGATCCGAATTTCAAGGTAGTAGTACAGGAAGCCCCGGCGGTGAGGGTCGCTCTGGGAGAAGAATTCGGCCTCACTCCTGGTACCAACGTCAAGGGCAAGATGCACGCGGCCCTGCGCAAACTGGGCTTTTACCGGGTATATGACACCGAATTTGCGGCTGACTTAACCATCATGGAAGAAGGCACCGAGTTGATCCACCGGATATTCAAGGCAGGCGGAGTGCCCGGATACGAAAACAGTGGTCCCTTGCCCCAGTTCACCTCCTGCTGCCCGGCCTGGATCAAATATGCCGAGGACAACTGCCCTGCAATCCTGCCTAACCTGTCGACCGCCAAATCTCCCCAGCAGATGTTCGGTGCTGTGGCTAAGACTTACGCCGCTCAGCAACTGGGGATTGATCCGGCCAACATGATCGTAGTATCGGTCATGCCCTGCACGGCCAAAAAATACGAGTGCGATCGCCCAGAATTCATCGCCAGCGGCTACAAAGATGTCGATTATGTTATCACCACCCGGGAACTGGCCCAGATGATCAAGGATGCCGGGATTGATTTCCTAAATCTGCCGGACGAACAGGCGGACAGCTTGATCGGCTCTTCCACGGGTGCCGCCACCATCTTCGGCGTGACCGGCGGAGTTATGGAAGCCGCTTTGCGAACTGCCTATGAGGTATTGAGCGGAGAAAAACTAGGTAAGGTTGACTTCCAAGCGGTGCGAGGTCTGAAGCCTGTCCGGGAGGCATCGGTTGACATACCGGTTAAGACTCTCGGGAAAACAATGAAGGTGAATGTCTGCGTGGTCACCGGCACCAAATACGTGGCCCCGGTCATAAAAGATGTTCTGGCTGGAGTCAGCAAGTACCATTTCATCGAAGTCATGAACTGCCCCGGCGGATGTATTAACGGCGGGGGCCAACCCATCAGAAGAGAAATGGCGTAAGGAGGGATATACATGAAAATCTATGTGGAAAAGGCTGCATTCACTCGTCGTCAGTTCTTCAAAGGCGCCGGGGTGCTTCTGATCTCAGCGGTTATAACCGGTGTGCTTTCCAAGATCGGACTGGACGCCCTGGCCATTAGCGACGACTACGTTGAAAAGCGGGCCGCAGGACTCTACCAACTGGATGAAAGCATGACCATCAGAAGATCCCATGAGAATCCGGAAATCCTGCGCCTATACCAGGACTTCCTTTCTCCGGGTCAGGTATCCCCGCTATCGGAAAAATCAGAGCACCTGCTCCACACCAGATACGGTAAGGATATCCCCCATCTGATCGAAGAAATGAAGAAGTCCGAAGCTGCTGCCTAAGCAAGGAGGGGTGTTACAATGAGCGAAATAAAAGGCAAGGTATTAAAACACAGCGGACAAACCAGGACCATGCATTGGCTTCATCTGCTAACCTTTACTGTCCTGACCGTCACCGGAATAGGATTCTATTTCCATCTTGACTTTATCAGCAATATATTTGGCGGAGCTGCCAGTGCTTCAGTGGTACACCGCTGGGCGGGAGTTCTGTTCACTATCGGGCCGACCCTTTATATCTTAGCCAACTTCGAACGCTTCTCCAGGTTCGTGGATACCATTACCACCTTCACCGGGGATGACTTTAACTGGCTGAAAACCATGGGCGGCTATATCCCCTTCCTCAAAGGCGAAGTTCCCCCGCAGGACAAATACAACGCAGGGCAAAAACTCCTGGGGCTCTTGATCATTTTCGGCTGTCTGCTGGTCATAATCACCGGATTCCCCATGTGGCTCCTGCGCCATGATGTGGCTCCGGCCTTCCTGGCCTTCTGTTATACAATACACCTGTGGACGGCGGTTATCCTGGTCCTGGCCATTGGTGGGCACTTCTTCCTGGCCGCCATCCATCCCAAGTCAAGGGTCGAGTTCTGGTCCATGATGGTCGATGGCTATGTTGACGCCGAGGTAACCGCACATCATAATGCCAAATGGTTCTCACAGTTGAAAAGCATGTAAATCTTCAGCCTGGCTCCAGTTTAAACCAGGCATTATCGAAGCAACCATATCCCCTAAATGAACGGGGATCTGTGACATTTATTGAGGAATAATCACCTCAACATAATAATCCCTGCTGCATGGCAGAAAATGCGAATCAGGCCCATCATTACGGCAGGGCGTTAAAGTTGACTGATCACGGGCAGGAAAAACCTCTTCGCCGCAGAATTTAAGTTACAATCGAATAAATTCTCCGATCCTAATCTTCTGTAGCCCCATGGGTATGAAGGTTAGGACGATAGGGTGCTGCAGGAAACTAATGCGCCTCCCGCATTTGGAAAGGAGAGTGAACAGGTTATCCGATCTAAAGGGTCGAGCCTGCTTTTTAATGCGGGCTCGGCCTTTTGTGTTAAATGGACAGGGAGGCCCGGAGCCGCAGGTAACACGTCCCCTGTTGCCTAAAAGATAGGTCACGGTATTGGTTTGTTGAACATTCTGCACGGGGAACACGCTTGGGTTCCGCAGGACCGCGATGGTGGCCTATCATATTTGGGGAAACCTATTTTTTACAGAGGAGGAATGCACATGTTCTCAAGAACCAAACTTTTGCCGCTGACCATATTAATGGTATTTTTGTTCAGCCTGGTCGGCTGCGCGGCCAATCGGCCCTACCCCAAGGCGGAAAAGAAGACGGATGTTATCCTGGCCACGACCACCAGCACCCAGGATAGCGGTTTATTGGACCACCTGCTGCCCGAGTTTGAAAAACAAAGCGGCTATAAAGTCAAAACCATAGCGGTGGGAACCGGAGCAGCATTGACGATGGGCGAAAAAGGTGAGGCCGACGTATTGCTGGTCCATGCTCCTGCCGATGAGAAGAAGTTGGTGGACAGCGGAATCGGGATCAATTATAAATTGGTAATGCATAATGACTTTATATTGGTGGGACCAAAAAATGACCCGGCCCAAATCAAGGGCACCAAAACCGCCGCCGAAGCCCTGCAAAAGATTGCCCAGAAAGGAAGCCTGTTCGTTTCCCGGGGTGACAACTCCGGTACCCACAAGGTTGAGCTCAAACTCTGGGCCGCGGCCGGGATAACACCTGCGGTCGGTGCCAGCTATCAACAGACCGGCCAAGGCATGGGCCAGACTTTAAGCGTGGCCGAACAGAAGGGCGGCTACACCTTAACCGACCGCGCCACCTATTTAGCTCAGAAAAAGAATCTCTCCCTGGTTATAATGGTGGAGGGTGAGAAAGCTCTCTTGAACATCTACCATGTGATGCAGGTGAATCCGGAGAAATTCCCCGAGAATGTTGCCTCGAAAATGAATCCGGATGGAGCCAAGGCCTTTGTCGATTTCATGGTGGCACCTGCGACTCAGGAGATGATCTCCAAGTTTGGAGTGGATACTTACGGCCAGCCGCTGTTTTATGCCGATGCGGGCAAAAATGAGGCTGACCTGGGCAAATAACCGAACTATAGAATGGTACGGGGTGAATCTGTTTGGATCTGATATGGGACGGCCTGGTCAAGGCCGTGGAGATACTGATTAATCTTGATCCGGAGGTCTTGGAGGTCTGCTGGCTGACCCTCAAGGTTTCTGGAATCGCGACCCTTATAAGTGTGATGATCGGCGTTCCCCTAGGCTGCATCCTGGCCCTGAGCCGATTTCCGGGCCGCAATTTCCTGGTCAGCCTGACAAACCTGGGCATGGGACTGCCACCAGTGGTGGTGGGGTTATGGGTCAGTATATTCCTGTGGCGGTCGGGACCTTTCGGCTCGTTGGGGATCATCTATACCCCGGCGGCCATGATCATCGCGCAGGCCGTGATCGCCTCCCCCATCGTCATCAGCTTCACCCTGGCCGCCATTCAACAGATTAATCCCCGGCTGCGCCTGCAACTCCTGGCCCTGGGGGCCAACCGGGCGCAGCTGTTCTGGGGTCTGATCAAGGAGGCCCGGCTTGGCCTCCTGGCCGCGGTAATGGCCGGCTTCGGCGGGGTGGTATCGGAAGTCGGAGCCTCCATGATGGTCGGAGGCAATATCAAAGGCATGACCAGGGTACTGACCACCGCCACCGTGATGGAGGTTTCCAAAGGCAATTTTGATGTGGCCATAGCCCTGAGCGTGATCCTGCTCTTGTTGGCCTATGGCGTAACCGCACTGTTGACCACCCTGCAACAATGGAGAAGCAGTTATGAATAAGGTTATAGAAATAAAAGACTTGAAGCTGATTCTGGGCGGTCAGACCATACTTAATCTCCCCGCCTTTTCCGTTCTGCGGGAGGAGTCAATCAGCATCATGGGCCCCAATGGCGCTGGCAAGAGCAGCCTCTTGCTGATCATGGCAGCCTTGCAGGAACCGACCCAGGGCACGGTGTCATATTTTGGCCGCAAGGCGAATAATCAGACCTTGCTTGATGTCCGGCGGCGTATGGCCCTGGTGTTCCAGAAGCCGATGCTGCTCGACGGAACGGTTCTGGACAACGTAGAAGCGGGACTGAGATTTCGCCATCTGGATCGGAAGACCAGAGAAATGCGGATTCATGCCGCCCTGGACAAACTACGTATCAGCCACCTCTCCCGAAGACGGGCCAGGTCACTTTCCGGGGGCGAAGCCCAACGGGTGGCTCTGGCTCAGGCTCTGGTGCTGGAGCCGGAAATAATCTACCTGGATGAACCGTTCGCCAACCTGGATAAAGACACGCGCCAGGATTTGATGGAGGAGATTAGAGTCGTCCTCCGTAGCCAACGCATCACCACCGTCATGGTTACCCATCACCGCTCTGAGGCCGAAACCATGACGGACAAGATTTATTACCTGGAAGATGGCGAAATAATAGGCACGGAAAGTCTCAATGCAGAATCGTAACCTCCAACTCGCTATGGTATAACTCTGCTTGTCAATCTGCAAGAAAACAGAGGCCAAGTACTCCCGACGAAAAACGACGGGGGGTATTTTTTTCTGACAATTCCGTTTCTCCA
>ENA-UOYA01005266-UOYA01005266.1-activated-sludge-metagenome-genome-assembly--contig:-NODE-5266-length-10335-cov-6.998249_pt1 | contig 10335 bp, 7 predicted proteins | sample MGYA00238163_ERZ764804 | MGnify/ENA primary metagenome ERZ764804 (study PRJEB28919, sample SAMN05720223) | activated sludge metagenome | isolation source: Anaerobic digester | place: Hong Kong...
ACGATCCTGCGCGGCGCGGCGTACAACGCCAGCGCCAGCGCCGCGGTCAGGATCGCCGTCCGTCTTACCATTCCAGCCGCAGCCCTCCTTTCAGCGTGCGCGACAGGCTGCTATAGCCCAACACCTCGTAATAGCGCGCGTTGAGCAGGTTTTCGGCTCGGAGGAATGGCGCGACGTGCTTGCCCGCGCGCCAGCTCGCTCCGGCATAAACATTCTGGTATCCCGGATTACGCGTGACGCCGAAAATGTCATTATCCTGTCGCTCGCCCACAAGCACCGCTCCAGCCTGGAACGACCAGCGTGCGGGCGCAATGGTCATGGAGAGCGCGCCGGAATTGCCCGGCCGTCGTCCCAGTTCCTGCCCGATTCCGGTAAACGCGCTGTCAGGCGCATTGGAAGTTACGATGCGCGTCCAGAGTTTCGTATATGCGGCGTTCACGGTGACGAACTTCATCGGTCGAGCTTGAACGGTGAACTCCAGGCCGCGCGCTTTGCTGGCCTCCACGTTCTCCCACGAGCCCCAAATGGGCGCGGGCATCGAGACGAACGCGATCAGGTCCGTGAACGAGTTGTGGAACACGGCGGCCTCGGTGCGCAGCCGCCTCCCGAACCATTCCTGCACAATGCCCGCCTCGTAACTCACGGTCTTTTCGGGCCTCAGTTTCGGATTGCCCGTGTACCAGGCCTCGCGCGCGAAGTTCTGCAGCAGGCTCGGCTCGGTGATGCCGCGGCCGGCGCTCAGGCGGAAGTACGTGGACGATAGCGGGCCATGTTCGCCGGCCGCGAGCACGCTCACGGTGCCGCGCGGCGCCCACTTGTAACCGAATGCGCTGGAATGCTCGGACCGCAGGCCGCCGGAGACGAACACGCGCCGGCCCAGCCGCTGTTGCTTGAGCACGTACAGGCCGTGGTTGTCGCGTGAAACGTCGTAGCTGGACATTCTCCCCTCCTGGCGTTCGAATTCGTATCCGAACACCAGCGCTCCGCCTTCGTGCGTAACTGTGCCCTGATACTCGCCGGTCTTGCGCGACGTGTCGCTCACGTAAGGATCCATGGGCCACATGTAAACCGTCGCCGTCGCAATGCGCATGCCCGGCGCGAGGCTCGATGCCGCAGGCAGGTTCGCCGGGTCCAGCAGCCCCACCATGTACGTTCGCTTCTGGGGCGATGTCACGTCGCGCACCAGCGCGGCGAGGCTATAAGGCCCACCCAGCCCGTTATCCGTGAACACATCGTGGAGCTTGTGGTAGTTGAAACTGGCCCTCTGCACATAGTGGCTACCGCGCGCGTCGTCCAACCGCAGCGATGCGGCGTAGTCGCGGCTGAACTGACTGGCATCGTAATTGAAAACGCCGTAGCCGACCTCGCCCGGGGTGCCGAGACCGGCGTCGAAGCTCTGAAAGGTCCCGCGCAGCGACGTGGACGGCGCCAGGCGGTAGCCCACGTTGGCAGTGCCCGATGTGTTGCGGTGAAAGTCGTTGTGGAACTCGCCCACGGTGTGCTCCTGCTCCGCGGTCAACGAGTAGTCGAAACGGTCCGCGGCCCCGCCGGACAGGCCCGCCAACCAGCGGTCGGTCTGAAAGCTCCCGCGCTCGTAAGTGAGGAAGCCGTGGGGCCTGCTGTTTTCGGCGTCGCCGCGGCGCGTGAACATCTGCACGACCGCTGCCGAAGCTTCCGCGCCGAACAGGACGCTCTCCGGCGAGCGCACCACCTCGATCCGGTCCACCGCGCTCGAGGTCAGGTTGGCGAAATTGATCTCCCCGCCGGGATCGTTCATCGGCACGCCGTCGAGCAGGACCAGCGTGGCTGTGCGTTGCGCACCGCGCGCATAGACGGAGGTGAGTCCGCCCTCGCGGCCGTTGCGGGATACCGACAAGCCCGGCACCTCGCGGAGCATATCCAGGACCGGCGGAAACTCCCGCTGCGCGAGATCGGACCGTGTGATGACGGACGCCGAAACACCGGCCTCTTCCACCGTGGTTTCCGAACGTGTTGCCGAAACCACGATGCGCTGGCTCAGACCGGCTACCTGCAAGGTGATCCGCGCTTCCGCAGTGGCATCGATGGTAATTTTGGCGCCGTCGAAGCCCGGGGCCGAAATTGAAGCGGTGCAAGTTGCGACGCCGGGAATCGTGAATCGCCCGTCGGCACTGGAGGTGGCTTGTTTGCTGGCACACTCGATGCGTGCGCCGGCGATGCTCTTGCCCGAAGCATCCAACACGATGCCGTGGATGTTCGGGGCTCCGGAACAGACACCTAGAGCGAACAATGAAATCAGGCTAACGGATGTGACTCGATTGAAAATGGACATGAGACGCTCTCCCTCGGAACGTGGCTCACTAGGGGGGCTCGAGACCGGTCTCCTGACTCGCGGCTAGGCTTGTGTTGCCGGGGGGCGCGGCCTTCCCACTTGCGCAGTGGCCGCGCGGCCTTACACCATGCCGCTCACAGTTGCGGGGCAGTGGCGGATTTACACCGCCTTCCCATAAATCTCTCACCCGCTGGTGATCGTTCTATAAATATCCGGTTGCCAAGGCAACCTCTGTCAGTATAACCGATGCAACAAAGAAACTGGTCAGCGTCGCGATGCGGCCAGGCGCAGTGTGTCTTTCATGGCGGTGCATATGGTGTCTTCGACAGCAGGCGTGAAAGGACCGGGCAAACCGTAATAGATCATGCTTTCGCCGGCTTCGTATCCGCCTTCTTCGAGCACACGCTTACTCGGAATGTAGCCCTTCACGACGTTGGAGTAGCCGGCCACAATCACGTTCGGTAGTTCGCGGCGCGCACGCAACGCATAATCCACCACGGGCTCGCCGCCAAGCGCTACCAGCCCCAGTCTGGAACCGAACCGCACCGCCTGCACCGGGTAGGCCAGACTGCGGATCGGGTGGCCTTCGCTATATTTCTTCAGCATCGCTTGAGCGTTGCGGACCACGGCGGGATTGGAATTGTGGAGCCGGTTCTCGAACATGTCGCGGTTATGTGGAGCGAAGGCCAGATCGGCCACACGAAACGCAGTCCGGATCGGACCCCTGAGGTTTTCGAGCTTGCCGGCCATCGCGCGTTCCACCGCGGTGGCCAACTCCTCTCCGTGGCGCTCCGCCAAATCCCGGGTACCTCGCGGGTACGGATCCTGGTCGCCCGCACATAATTGCAGGAAAAGCGCCGTTGCGCCGGGGTGTGCGCGTTCAATCGCCGCTTGCGCATACCCCGCGTAGTCCCCGCTGATGTCGTAGGACTTCCCCGTCAAGGTAGTGTTATGGCACGCATACCCAAACAGTACCGCGCGTAGCGTCCCGTCCTGCGCGACGACCTTCAACACCGGCACTCGATGATCGGCTGGGCCGTTCGGGTTGTAACCGAAGTCGTATCCCTTACTAGTCTGAATCCGCCGATTCGCTCCGAAAGCCGCTTCGCCGGTCCCGTGGAGAATCGAAGCGGGCGCCATGTCCCGAAGCGCGGCACCGGCAAGATCGACAAGATCCGTGGTCAATTGCTCCGTATACCGCCGGCTCTTCGCGGACTCCTCCGGCGACAACGCCGTAAAGGCGCCACCCTCCCAAAGGGACGGCCCCGAATGGTTGTGCGAGCAATTGAGCAGCAGTTGCGAGCGCTCCAGTCCATACCCCTGCTTCACCTGCTCCGCGATGTTCGTGGTGGGTACACGCAACAGGTCCATGGTGACAATCACCACGCGGCTGCCGTGGGAATCCTCCATGGCGAGGGCCTTGGCCCACAGGTCTAGGGCCACCCCCGTCGAAGGGTGGGTCCGCGCGGCATATCCCGCCAGCCAGACCGGCTCGCGCGGTGTTATGCAGACCCGCGCTGCACCTGCGCGAAACGATGTTTTATGGGCAGCCTGTGCTGCGCCGCACGCCAACACGGAAAGCGCCGAGCGCCTCGTCATCACCATCACACTTGAACATACCAGATCACCCGGCATTCCAACTCGCCGGCGGAATCCAGTGAACCCGGCGCTTTCCACGTTCTCGTCGCGCGCCACCTGCGAAGAAAACAGCCATCACGGCAGCGGAGGAATGGAAAGAAGTTATAGAACTTAGTGGACGCAGAACAGAGTCAGGTCCAACTCGTTCCACCGATTCGGGCTTTCGCTTGATGGATGAGTGGCGTCGGGCTGGCTGAGTAAGCGCCAAAGAGTAAAAGAGTAAGGAACCGTCGGAAAATGAAAGACAAGCGCACCATACCGGTTCGAGGGATTTCCGCCGAACTTTCGGCCGCGGAACTGCAAGGAAATTGGCAGTCCAGTCGCAGGCAGCTTCTCGGAACACTAACGGCCGGCGCTACGGCCCGGAATCTCGCATCCGGTGCTCAAGCCGGTGCGTCGAAACCGAATACTGGAGTCGTCCGAACGCAGGCACCCACGTCGACGAGCGCAGTACCGGATGATGTCCTCTGATCGGCGCGGTCGCTGCGGGAGCGTTTTCTCGCGGATCCCTACCGCCCCGGTTACCACTTCGTCCCCCCGGAAGATATGGGCCTTCCCGGAGATCCGAACGGCACCTTCTAGCACAACGGGCGTTACTACCTATGTACTTGTACCATCGCAACGGGTCCGGCTTCTGTTGGGGACATATTTCAAGCCTGGAGCTCGTACACTGGCGTCACCATCCGGATGCGATTGGCCCCGGCAATGGTGATGAGGGTTGCTTCAGTGGAGGCGCCTTGGTGGACGAGGACGGGACGGCTTACCTCTCCTACTGGGGCTTGGGACGTGGACGGGGAATCTGCGTGGCCAGCAGCCGGGACCCTCACTTCGACACTTGGACGAAGCTTGAATCCAATCCTGTCATAAGGTCTGCAGAGTTCGGGATCACAGAAGTCAAGGCTGACGATGGCAAGAGCCATTTCTACGGTTCCGCCGGTCCGTCCAACATCTGGAAGAAAGACGGGCGCTACTATTTGCTCACGGGAAATCTGCTCGTATTGAGGAAGATCGGGATCGCACCCGGCGCTCCTCTCTCAAAACAAGGTGACCGCCTTTATCTGTTTGGGCGCTTCCGACTACTTAGTGGCTTCAGGGGCGAGGTCGAGGCCGCCGCAGTGGAAGTAGATTGCGTGGATGAAGTTCTGCTTGTTTTGAAATCCCCTGGCGGTGTACTTCACCCATTGGATCTTGGCGTTGATCGATTCGCTGCTGGCGTTGGTGATGCGGTGTCGTAGGTAGGTGATGATGTTCTCGAAACGCCGCTTGATCATCCGCGCGACCTCGATCATCGGCTGGAGGCGGCTCCTGACCGCCCAACTGTGCCACCAGCGGAAGTGTTTTTCGGGCCGGCCTTTCATAGACGTAGCTGTAGAGCGCCATCGCGGTCTCCTTTAGCGCCCAGGCCCGCGCGGTTTTCAGTTCGCTGTTTCGTAGTTGAGCGAATTCCTTCCGGTCTTTCGGCTCCATCGCCGCTGGGTTCTTCAGCCAGTCGTGGCGCGTCCCAGCCAAGCGATCATCCCCCGCCGCCTTCAGAGTTTTGTTTTCCTTCCGTCGCACCTTGTCCACGGCATCACCCAGATGCTGGGCGACGTGGAATTTATCGAAGACAATCTTGCCGTCTGCCTCCGGCACATGCTCCCGCACCGATGTCAGGTACGGATCCCACATGTCCATCGCCACCGCCTCGATGCCGTTGATCTGCTCCTCCGTCAGCGTCCCCCAGAAGCCATCCAGACTGCTCTGCTTGCGATCTTCGGCCACGTACAGCACTCGCCCTCGGGCCAGGTCATTCACCAAAGTCAGGTAGCTGTGCCCCTTGCGGAATGCCTTCTCGTCCACGCCAATCTGGCTCACCTGCTCAGCTTGGCGCCGCTTCAAGCCTCGCTGGACGGCGCGCTCCATGATTCCGTGAATCTCATCCCAGCTCAGCTTCAACAGCCCCGCCACTGCCTTCTGGCTGGCTGCTTTCAGCCATTCGATCGCCAGTGCCTCGAACAGCGCCGTGAACCGGCTCGATGGCTCTGCCCACGGCAGTTTCACTACCTTCACCCCGTGGTCGGCGCATTCGCTCCGTGGTGGTTCGGCGTGCAGAATCGTCTGATACTGGTTTGCAGGACGGCCGCATTCCGCGCACGGCCAATCGATCATGTCGTGATGCCGCAGGTGAACGTGGATCTCGCCACTGTCCAATTTCAAGTCCACTGATTCCACGTACCAGGGAGCCTCGATTCCAAGAATGCGCCGATACAGTTCACGATCTTGCATCCCCGCATTGTCCCACGCGGCCTCCGGCCAGCCTCACCTGCCCACTACAAAGCCGGAATTTCCGGTTTTCCAATGGAGGCCGTCCAAACTGACGGTGTAATACAGCCGTCATAGTCGCCTTGAACCATGTGGGCGAACAGGTAGGCCTCGTTGACGGCTTTGCCCGTCCTCACCTGACCCGGCGGATCGGGTTGCTGACACCATAGCCCGGTCGCCACGGCAAGGAAGAAGGCTGCGCATATAGACGGTCGCATTTGTTTCACGTACGCTCCTTGGTGAATGGTGGGCCAATTAAGCCGGGAGCGTCAGGTCCGTGTTGATTGGGCGGATATGACGAGGCAAGCGGGATATACTGTTTCTCTCGTAAGACGACCAGTCGGACCGCTATCATGAAGCGGGCGGAGGGCATATCGCGTGGCAATAGGCGGATCTTCCTCTGAGACTGCCAGCCTGGTGACTCGTGTCCATTATCGGGTCGTATTGATCACTCTGCTGGTCAACAGCATCAGTTATATTGATCGCGTCTTCATTTCAGTTGCGGCACCCCAGATCCGCCATGATCTCAATCTCAGCTCGATACAGTTGGGATTAGTCTTTGGTGCATTCAGTCTGGCTTATTTCCTTTTTCAGACTCCGTGGGGTTCGCTTGCCGACACGTATGGTGCGCGCAAGATTGTGGCTGCCGGAATCGCCGGCTGGTCGTTGTTCACCGCCTTGTGCGGCGCCTCGTGGAACTTGATCTCGATGCTCGCGTTTCGGTTCGGCTTCGGCGCCTCTGAAGCGGCGGTGTCGCCTGCGGTGGCTTCAGCGTATACGCGCTGGGTCCCGGTTTCCGAACGCGCGACGGCTTTCGCCCTGTTCTTGAGCGGCGGCCGCATCGGAGGGGCCATCACCCCTCCCATAGCTGCCTTCCTGCTCATGCGCGTCGGTTGGCGCTGGATGTTTCCTGCCTTCGGTGCGTTGGGGATTCTGGCCGCTGCAGTGTGGTGGGTTTGGTACAAGGATGACCCTGAGAAGCACAGGGGGGTTAGCGCAGGGGAGCTGGAAAAGATCCGTCGTCCCATTCCTTCCGGCGTGGGCGCTTCATACAGTGATTCTCCCATGCCCTGGTACCGGCTGTTGCGTTCCGGCCCTTTGTTGATGCTGCTCGCAATCGCCTTCGCTTCCACCTTGGTGTGGCAATTCTACATCACATGGTTCCCCACCTACCTGATGGAGGAGCGTGGCTTCACGCTGAAAGAGACGGCGGGCTACGCCACGCTCCCCTTATTCCTGGGGGTGGCGGGGAATTGTATCGGTGGATTGGTGGCGGACGCTCTGAGCAGGAAGCTCGGGTTGCGCCGTGGCCAGGCTTTGGTGGGGTTTTGCGGCTTGGCCGTCTCGGCGCTTCTGCTGTACTTAGGCAGTAGCCTCGCGGAACACCGCCTCGCAGTGATTCTACTTTCCCTCGCAGCCGGCGTCAGCGATATGACCCTGGGTGCCACGTGGTCCACGACAGTGGCGATCGGCGCGCAGTCCCCGGGTCTGGCCGCCGGTCTATTGAATTCGGCTTCCAACATGGGAGCGATGTTCTCGCCCGTTCTGATGGGTTGGGCCTACCAGAACTGGCAAAACTGGAAAATGATCCTGCTGGCCTGCGTTATCTGCGATGTCATCTCCGCCGTGCTCTGGCTTGGCATCGGCCTCAAGTCAGCTCGTTCCTGACCTGAGGTTCCCCGGATTCCGTCCCGACGACGTCCTCACCGCAATCGTTGCAGCCGCAGACGGCTCCTGCTGTTCCTACGTCGCCAACGCATATGCGGCCATCACATCGGGATCGTCTACAATGGCATCGAGTACAGTATCATGCAGCTCATCTCAGACGCGTGCGGCATCATGCAGTACGCTCTTGGCATGAGCGCGCCCGGAATGGCAAAGGTATTTGCCGCCTTCGACATGACTGGACTGAATTCTTACCTATGCATCGCCAGGCATTGTGTCTGGCGCTCGTGACGTGCTACACGAAGGAGCGCATCCACCTTGCGGTGAACGGGCGGTATGACAAGGCGAAGATGGAGGACAAATGAACCGGAGGTTCTTTTTGTTTAGTGCGAGCGCCGCGGGGATGAGTGCGGCGCAGGATTCTCAAGCGCGCGGCAGCATGCGGCTGGGCGTGATAACTGGAATCGGGAAAGATCCTGAGGCCGCGATTCGCAGAGTCCACGAGCTCGGGTTTTCGACCTGCCAGGTAGGCGCCCGTTCGTTCGACGACGAAACGGTGAAAGGTCTGCGTGCCGCCCTGGACCGTTACAAAATCGAGGCCACTGCGGTCATTGCCGGTGGACCCGGACCTGAAATATATGACTTCTATCGCGGGCCGGCCACCATCGGCGTCGTTCCACGCGAATACCGCGACGCCAGGATCGCTCAGATCAAGAAGACGTCCGATTTTGCCGAGCGGTGTGGAATACCAGCCGTCCAGACGCACTGCGGCTTCATTCCGGAGAATCCGAATGACCCTCTTTACAAGGAAACCGTAGCGGCCATACGCGAGGTCGCATCGTACTGCCACGCCAAACACCAGAGTTTCCGGTGCGAAACGGGACAGGAGACCCCGATCACCCTCCTGCGCGCAATCCGCGATGTCGGCGTGGAAGGCATCGGCGTGAACTTCGACCCCGCGAACCTGATCATGTACGGCAAAGCCAACCCGGTGGATGCGGTCGAGGTGCTCGGGGCTTACATCATGGGGGTACACGCGAAAGACGGGCTTTACCCGACCGACCCCAAATCGCTTGGACGCGAGGTGCCGATTGGGGAAGGGAAGGTGAACTTCCCGGTTTTCGTCAAGAAGTTGAAAGAAACCGGCTACCGCGGCCCGCTCACGATCGAACGGGAGATCTCGGGTCCGAAGCAGACGCAGGATATCCTTGCATCGAAAGCGTACTTGGAGAAGCTCATCTGACAGACGGCAACGTCAGCCGGAGCGACTTTGGGCGTCGCGTATCACCGTGGTTGCCACAACGGGGAGGGGGGACGGGCCGATGTGACCAGTCCTCCCCCGTTGTGAAAGCAATGCGCCGTGCGGATGTTGCTGGAATCCAAGGTAGCCGGAGGTGCCGGCGCTACATTCTTTATTGTTCGCTCTTCACCCGCACTTCCACCGCTCCGGTGAACGGAGGAACACCCTCCATCCGTTCGGCGATGCCGCCGTCTTTGCTCGTGTAGACCCAGAAGCGCGTCGGAATATCGGCCTTACCGGTCAGCCGCACCAGCAGTTGATTGCTATCGCGGTCATAGGTGGCCTGGTCCATGTGAGAGTCGAACTGCGCCCGTGCGTAGCGATTCAGATCGTCATAGGACACCGGCTCCGGATGATAGCCCGCGATGTTGTCCCACACGGCCCGCACCAGTTTGGCGAAGTGCGCCGGCTCGTAGCGGTTGATGTTCACCTCGTGGGTGAAATAGTAGGCCGGGAACATGCTGTCCATCTCGCGCTTCAGCATGGTGGTGGCGTCGAGTATCATACCGGAGTCCTCGAAGGTGCCGGTGAAGGGAGGCAGGGAGCACTTACGCAGCCAGTCCGAACCCGACTTGATGTCCATCGGCTCCACGTAGCTGTCGAAGAACCAGTGCCGCTCATCCAGGTAATCCATCACCGCCCGCTGCGTGAACATGAGCTGCCCGGTGTGTTCCGACGAGGGCAGGATCTTCCACCAGCCCGGCTCCCGGTACTTCAGATAAGGCGCCGCGTGGAAGCGGTTCAACTGGTGTGCCGCCATGCCGAAATTTGTCCAGCTCACCACGAACTCGATCCCCATCCGGTGCATGTACTCCGCCGTGTTCCGCCCCATTTCCTCCCAGTGGATGTTGAGCGACTTGGCCGGCTGGATGTCGTACTTCCGGAAGAAGGCCATGCCGTCCTCGAAGTTCTTGCGCATGGTGGCGTCGTCATAAGGGCGGTCATGGTAGTGGTCCCACCAGTAGAAGACCGCATCGCGGCGCGCGTGGATCGACACCTGCAGCTTGCCCGCTTTCACAAGTTGCGCCATTTTGCGCCCACACGCCTCGCCGATCTCGTCGAGGAAGAAGGTGCCGTGCGGCACGATGCCCACCGCATTGATGCCGTCGATGTATGCCCA
>ENA-UOYA01005268-UOYA01005268.1-activated-sludge-metagenome-genome-assembly--contig:-NODE-5268-length-10334-cov-5.792879_pt1 | contig 10334 bp, 5 predicted proteins | sample MGYA00238163_ERZ764804 | MGnify/ENA primary metagenome ERZ764804 (study PRJEB28919, sample SAMN05720223) | activated sludge metagenome | isolation source: Anaerobic digester | place: Hong Kong...
CGTAAAGCAAACGTAATCGCCGGTGAGGCCGGAGGTATCACGCAGCATATCGGTGCTTATGAAGTGACGTTGGAAGATGGAAGAAAAATTACTTTCCTCGATACTCCAGGTCACGAAGCGTTTACCGCTATGCGTGCTCGCGGAGCGAAGGTAACCGACGTAGCTATTATTGTAGTGTCTGCTGATGATAGTGTGATGCCGCAAACACGTGAGGCAATTAATCACGCGCAAGCAGCAGGAGTACCTATCGTATTTGCGATTAATAAAATTGATAAACCTGATGCTAATCCTGAGAAAATTAAGGAGCAACTTGCTGCTATGAATTTACTCGTAGAAGATTGGGGAGGTAAATACCAAAGTCAAGATATTTCAGCGAAGAAAGGATTGAACGTAGATAAATTATTAGATCGCGTTTTATTGGAAGCTGAGTTACTCGACTTGAAAGCAAATCCTGATCGCTTAGCGAAAGGAACAGTAATAGAATCATCACTCGATAAAGGTCGTGGTTATGTTACAACTATTCTTGTTCAAAACGGAACATTAAAAATTGGTGATGTAGTACTTGCCGGATGTTATAGCGGTCGTGTTAAAGCGATGTTTAACGAACGCGGTGCTCGTATTACCGAAGCAGGTCCTTCGGCACCAGCTATGATTCTCGGTATGAGTGGTGCGCCACAAGCCGGTGATCAGTTCAATGTAATGGAAGATGAACGTGAAGCACGCGAAATTGCAAACAAACGTTTACAGTTACAACGTGAACAAGGTATTCGTACACATAAACATATTACGTTAGATGAAATCGGTCGTCGTTTGGCAGTCGGAAACTTCAAAGAGTTGAACGTAATTGTGAAAGGTGACGTGGATGGTTCGGTGGAGGCATTGGCAGATTCATTATTGAAATTGTCGAACCAAGAAATTCAGGTGAATGTAATTATGAAAGGAGTAGGTCAAATTTCCGAATCGGATGTGAACCTTGCTTCTGCATCAAATGCAATCATTATCGGTTTCCAAGTGCGTCCTTCCGTAAGTGCGCGTAAGCTCGCTGAAAACGAACAAATCGATATCCGACTTTACTCTATTATCTACGATGCAATCAATGAAGTGAAAGCAGCGATGGAAGGTATGTTGGCTCCTGAATTCGAAGAGAAAATTATCTGTAATATCCAAGTTCGTGAGGTGTTCAAAATACCGAAAGTGGGAACAATTGCAGGTTGTATGGTACTCGAAGGAAAAATTAGCCGTAATACGAAAATCCGCGTAATTCGCGATGGTATCGTGATTCATAGCGGAGAATTGGCTTCGTTGAAACGATTTAAAGATGATGCGAAAGATGTTCAAGCAGGAATGGAATGCGGATTGAACATTAATAACTTCAATGACATTCGCGAAGGTGATATTGTTGAAGGATATGAAAATGTTGCAGTAAAACGTACGCTGGCTTAATAGCTCCTAAGTATATTTAAAAATCCCGGTTCGTAGGAATCGGGATTTTTTTTGTGCCAATTAACAAAAACACGATTTTATGAAAGTTAATCTTGCAATTTTCAGTTGTTCATTATAGATTCGTTTCCTATCTTTATTTCCCAATTCCTTATACCCCATCATGAAGAAAATTATACTCGGCTTAACGCTGCTGATGATTGCATTTAGCTATAGAGCTTCTGCCTCTAACGGTGATACCGTAGTGGTTCAAACCTTTACTTTTGGTTCGCCTCAAGATGCTTGGTTTGTATTCCCTTCGGATACCGTAAGCTTCGAAAAAATTCAGATGTTATATACACTGAAGTGTAATCCTAATCAATTCCCGAATTGTGGAGAGTGGGATTATCTTACTAATACGTATATATATAAGAATACTGGATTAATCGACAGCACCTTGCGTTCGCAAAATTTGTATTCATTTAATGGTGCCGATATTCCAACTTATCAATATGTTACTCATCCCGCTTATAACTATATTCGTTATTGGGATCATTTTTTAGTACATACTGCAACAACTTCACTTTCTACTTATCAAGTTGGTAATGCAACTTCCACTGCTAATCATCCTTTTGGTTCTTCTGCTACTGTGTCAAAATCTCAGTATCTGTGGAGAGCTTCGGAACTAACGGCTGCGGGTATGAGCGCAGGTGATATCTCAGGATTGCGTTTCTATCTTCAAAATACGGGAAGTGATTTGCATAAATTGGCAATAAGAATGAAAATGGTAACTGCTGATACGTTAACAGCTGCCACAACTACTTCATCCGGTTTTACTTCTGTTTATACTAAGAATACAACGTTTTCTTCAACGGGATGGAATTCAATTCAGTTAACTACTCCTTTTAATTGGGATGGAACTTCTAATGTTATAATTGAAATTACTTACGATAATGCTGTTGCCGGAACTGATAATATTGTTCAGTCTACCTCAACCTCATTTAAATCAGGAGTGACAACAGCTGCTAACGATCGTGTAGCTGCATTCCATTATAATTCATATGTAGATGTTCCGGTTAATTCAGATATCGCCGCTATCGATTCATTTGTTAGCGTTTGCTTTTGGTCTTACGGCGATCCGCTCTACCAACCAATGGATGGTACTGCTTTTGAAGCTGTAGATTCTGCCGGAAATAGAATTTTAAATTCTCATTGTCCTTGGTCAGATAGTAAAGTGTACTGGGATGCTGGTGCAACAGGTTCAACTTATGATCGTATATCTAAATTGGCAACTGCAGCGCAAATAAAAGGGCAATGGAATTACTGGACATTCACAAAAAATTGCCAAACAGGTGCAATGAAAATTTATGTGAATGGAACGACTTTCTTTACTACCGCTGGGAAAACAAAATTGATGAGCGGAATCTCTAGTTTTAGAATTGGTAGAGGTCATTGGGATGGTTCACTTTCTTATGATGGTAGAATGGATGAGTTTGCAGTGTTTAATATTGATTTGCCAATTGCTGCAATTCAAAATAATATGAAGAGTAAGTTGGATGCATCGAATCCTTATTACAATAATCTAGTTGCGTATTATAATTTTAATGATGGTAATTATACTACAGCAGCTGATGGTTCTCCTTCTGTTCATGCTCCGGCTACTTTTAATTTAGGAGCTGATAATCCTTTGAAACCGGCTACTGAAGTTAACTTCGGATTTACTGAAACTAATCTTCGTCCGAATGTGATTTTTGAAAAAGGTGTTTATACTTCTTATTTAGATTCTGCTCTCGTTGTTGATTCTGTAATGATTCCTCCTGTTCAAGTTGTAACTTATGATACTTTGAATCAGATAGGAAATGCAATCGATACTACTTTGGTTTGGCCTCTGTATTATTCGAATTATATTTTCAATTCACAAGGTCAAGCTACAGACTCAAGTTTAGTTACCCCTGATGGTACTTATACTCAAGCAACGCATTTCTATTACACTTATGCTCCTCAAGTAATTCGTTATGAAATGGCGCGTTATATTACTCCTTATGGTAATGGCTTGTCGTTGGGTAATGGTTGGACATGGACTTTCGATGTTAGTGATTATAGAACGTTGTTAGCAGATAGCGTGCATTTATCGGCTGGTAACTGGCAAGAATTGCTCGATCTAAAATTTGTGATGATTAAAGGAACTCCTCCTCGTAATATTATCAATATCCAAAATTTATGGAATGGTAATTTTGATTATGGTATTCCTTCAGATCCAATCGATAATCATTTGCAAGCACTAACGGTAAGCATACCCGCAAATGCTGCAATGGCTCGTTGGAAGTCGCGCGTAACAGGTCACGGAATGGATACTCCTTCGAATTGTGCAGAGTTTTGTCCGAAGTCACATTACTATAAAGTGAATGGAGTAAATCGCTATACTAAACAAGTATGGAGAGATAATTGCGACTACAATCCTTTGTATCCTCAAGGTGGTACTTGGGTTTACGATCGTTCAAACTGGTGTCCGGGAGCTGAAGTGTGGACATACGATTGGGAAATTAGTAATTGGGTAACTCCAGGAACTAGCTTCACACTTGATCACGATGTGCAAGCGTATAATCATACTACAGGATGGGATTATTATCAAATAGAAGATCAATTGGTAAGTTATGGTCCTCCTAACTTTACTAATGATGCAGCAATTGAAGATATTATTGCGCCTTCTGATAATCAAATGTGGTCGAGAAAAAATGCAGTGTGTGGTAGTCCGATAATCGTAATAAAAAATACTGGAGCTACTACTATGACATCCGCTACAATTACTTACGGATTAACTGGAGCTACACCAACAACATATACTTGGACAGGCAGCCTTGCATTTATGCAATCAACTACTATTACATTACCAAACTATAACTGGATTGGTGGTGCTACACAGTTCTATGCTTATATCAGTAATCCAAATGGTACAACTGATCAATATGCATACAACGACACGATGAAATCAGTGTATAGCTATCCTTCAGTAATGCCTTCTTCATTCGTAATCGAATTGCAAACAAATAATGCTCCATCAGAAAATAGTTATACTTTGAAAGATGGATCAGGAAATATTATTCTATCTAAAAGCGGATTAAGTGCAAATACAATTTATCGCGATACAGTAACACTTTCTAGTGGATGTTATAAGTTTGAGTTGTTAGATTCAGGAGAAGATGGTTTGTCATGGTGGGCAAATACAGCACAAGGCGCAGGGTTAATTCGATTTAAAGATGTAACAGGAACGCCAATTTATAATTGGAATTCTGATTTCGGCGGACAAGTATATAAACAGTTTATTGTTGGATTAACAACAGTAGGATTACAAGATTATATTCTTACCGATAAAAATGAATTGAATGTATTCCCTAATCCTTCCGAAGGAATGGTGAATGTTGATTATAACCTTAAATCGAGAAGCGATGCACAAATCGAAATTTTCGATATGGTTGGAGAAAAAATTTATGATAAAAATACTTCGATGACAACTGCAGGTTCATTGCAAATCGATTTATCGAAATTTAGTGCAGGAATTTATGTTGTAACATTGACTTCAGGAGCGGAAAAAATTACTAAGAAATTGGTAATTAAGAAGTAGTTAAATAATCAAACCATAATAAGCCCAAAATCTCTGAAAATGAGGTTTTGGGCTTTTTTTTAGACCAATACCATAGTTTCCTCGACCAATCTCATAGGAAAAAAGGCTGTTTTCTATTTACTTTGCAGTCATATTTAAAAATACCATGAAGAAAAGAATACTTGGACTCGTACTCGGGTTCCTTATCATTTTCGGTCAGTTGCGCGCCGATGAAGGTATGTGGCCTTTAATCCTGATTCAAAAATTACAGGATAACATGCAAGCACGCGGATTAAAACTAACCGCTGAAGACATCTACAGTATCAACAAAGAATGTGCGAAAGATGCCGTTGTTCGTTTGATGACTAAACAAAACCGTATGTTCTGTACAGGTGAGATCATCAGTGAACAAGGTTTGTTCTTAACGAACCACCATTGCGGATACGGTTCTATTCAAGAATTAAGTACGAACGAAGATAATATTCTCGCTAACGGTTTTTGGGCTAAAAGTCAAAGTGAAGAACGTAAAGCAAATTTCAATATTGGTTTGTTAACGCGAGTTGAAGATATTACTGATCGTGTTTTAGATAGTATTAATCTTACTGATGAAGAAGCGGCTCGTTCAAAAGCATTGTCTGATCGTTTAACAAAACTTACTTCTAAATTGAAGGAAGAATTAGGTGCTTATAAAGACAATTATGTTGTTGATATTGTACCTTTCTATTCTGGTAATCGTTATTTAGCGATGTACTACATGGTTTATCGTGATATTCGTTTAGTAGGAACTCCTCCTGAGAATATTGGTAAATTCGGTGGTGAAACTGATAACTGGATGTGGCCTCGCCATACTTGCGATTTCAGCATGTTCCGTATTTATGCAAATGCAGATAATAAACCAGCTGAGTTTAATGCAGGTAATAAACCATACAAACCTGGACATTATTTCCCAATCAATCTTCAAGGTAAGAAGCCAGAAGATTTTGCAATGATCATGGGTTATCCTGGAAGAACTCAACGTTATACTTATAGCGAAGGAATTAAATATTACGTTTCTAAAGAACGTCCAATGCGTGTGAAAGTTCGTCGCGATATCCTTGATATCTACGAAGAATTCATGCATGCTGATCCGAAAATTAAATTAATGTATGCCGACAAATTTGCCGGTTTAAGTAACTACTGGAAAAAATATATGGGCGAGTCTACATCATTGACTAAACTTCATATTTATGATCGTCGTAAAGCTGAAGAAGATCGTTTTTCTCAGTGGATTAAAGACAATAATAAATCTGCTAAGTATGGTGAAGTGTTCGACTTGTACAATAAAGCATACAGCGAATTGAATACTTACGGTTTGTATAGTACTTATTTGCAAGATGGAGTGAGTAACTCTCAGCCAATGGTTTTCGCAATGGGTCTTTCTAAAATGGAAGCTTTATTAAAAGATAAAACTAAAGCTGATGATGCAAAGAAAATGGGAGAAGAATTATCGAAAGATCTTGATGAGCAATACAAAGAATATTTCGATCCAATTGAAGTAAAAGTTCTTGCTTCTGTATTAATGCATATTACTGAAGATTTAGATCATGCAAATCTTCCTCAGCAATTAATCGATCTTTCTGTGAAGTATAAGAAAGATTATACAAAGATGGCTACCGTTCTTTATGAAAAATCATTCTTGACTTCTAAAGAGAAAATGGCTAAGTTCTTAGCTAAGCCTTCTTATAAAGCAATGCAAAAAGATATGATTTATGTAATTACAAGTAATTATGTAAATAAGATTTCTGTTGATCTTAAACCGATCTACTCTGATATCAACTTTAAATTAGGTCGCGCAAATCGTTTGTTCCAATCAGGTATGTTGGAAATGGATCCGAATAAATTATATTCTCCTGATGCGAATGGTACTATGCGCTTAACTTACGGACGCATTCTTCCTTATGATGGTAAAGATGCTGAACACTTCCGTGAATTTACTACTGCGAAAGGTATCCTTGAAAAATATACTCCTGGTGATATCGAATTCGATGCTCCTAAAAAGTTAATCGATATGATGAAAGCAAAAGATTTCGGTCGCTATGCTGATAAAGATGGCGATTTACATGCTTGCTTCTTAACTGATAACGATATCACAGGTGGTAACTCTGGGTCACCAGTGTTAAATGGTAAAGGTGAACTTATCGGAACTGCTTTCGATGGTAACTGGGAAGCGATAGCTAGCGACTTTGCTTTCGAACCTGAATTGCAAAGAACAATCTGCGTTGATATCCGCTATACTTTATTTATCGTTGATAAATTCGGTGGTGCAGGAAACTTATTGAAAGAAATGAAAATTATTGAATAGTTAAAAATTCAATGCTGAAAGGGAGTCGTGGTTCATCCGCGACTCCCTTTTTTATTTTAATTGAGAAAGGAATTTTTCGGCGGTAGTTTTTATATTCTGAATTTTTTCTTCACTCATTTTATTTACTTGCATTACCATCATACTCATCCGAGGATTTTTTGCAAATAATTCGCGATGTTTAATGATGAAATTCCAATAAAGCGCATCCCAAATTTCACACCAGCCATCCTGCTTGTAATTACTCATTTTTAGAATGTAATTCGATCCCGATATGTATGGTTTGGTACTCATCAATCCTCCATCTGCATATTGACTCATGCCATATACATTTGGTACCATAACCCAATCATACGAGTCGATGAACAATTCCATAAACCAACGATAAACATCATCAGGGTCGATTTCACATAATAGCATGAAATTGCCAAGAACCATTAGTCGCTCAATGTGATGAACGTAGGCAGTTGACTTCGATTTTTTAATAGCATCATCTACAGGAAGGATTCCGGTAGTGCCCGAATAAAATGAAGCGGGCATTTTTCGATGATGATTTAAAAAGTTGTTTTTTCTTTGATGCGTTCCTTTATCATTGTAAACGGCTCTGATGAATTCACGCCACCCAATAACTTGTCGAATGAATCCTTCAAGTGAATTTAATGGAATTGAATTGTCGTTTGCATATGTTATCGTTCTATCAATAATGTAACCAGGATCTAGTAACCCAGTGTTAAGTAAAGGAGAAATTATACTGTGAAATAAAAAAGTTTCTGTTTGAACTATTGCATCTTGATAAACGCCGTAATTATTAAATCGTTCTTTTAAGAAAACATCTAGTTGCTTTGTTGCCGAAGAATGATCAATCGGATAGTAAAATGGAAAGGATGAACCGGGATTACTGCTGAAATATTGCTCTACATAATCAATGGCTTCTTTCGTATATTCATTAACGTTAGGGATGTTGTATTCAGGAATGGCAGTGCCTTTCGGAATTTTATTCCTATTCTCAGTGTCGTATGTCCATTTACCGCCTTCCGGTTTGTTGTCGTTAACTAATATCTGAAATTCTTTGCGTTGATGAATGTAATAGTCGTTCATGAAATAGCGCTTGCGCTCTGCAAAAAATAATTCGTTAGCTTTGTTGGAGCTTATGAAATTTGGACTTTCTTCTACGCTTAATTGAATTTTATATTTAGTAGCAAATCTTTTGATTCTTCTTGTGAGTAAATAGTCGACAGGATCACATAAATAAATCGTTTGTACTCCCGTCTTTTTAAAATGCTTGAAAAGTTGCTCTGTCGATGATAAATCTTGTTGACAGTCTATGTAAGATACTTCATAACCCTGCTTTTTTAATTCATCGGCATAAAGTTTCATCGAAGCTCTATGGAAAACAAGTTTTTGTTTATGAAATGCAAACTGTTTGAAAAAAAGCGGATCCTCAACTATGTAAATTTTTCTTTTGCGATCAATTGAAGGATGCTCTTTAAACAATTGATGAGGATAAATTAGACTAACGGAATGCATAAGTTTTAAAACAAATAGATATTGAAATTGTTTACCCTAAAAACTAAATCATGGAAAAATTAGCCGATAAAGTTGTTTTAATAGTTGGGGGGACGGGTGGTATTGGAGCTGCCGCAGCTAAGCACTTGCATAAATCGGGGGCAAAGGTTTATATCACTTCGCGATCTGTCCAGAAACTTCAAAGTGTATGTGCAGAAGTTGGTATAAATACTGATCATGGTTTTGTGCTTGATTTTGAAAATGCTGAAAGTGTTTCATCGGTTGTTTCTGAAATTCTATCTAAAGAAAATCGAATTGATATTTTAATTAATGCAGCTGGGGTAGGAATTATAAAAAATTTTGAGCAACTAACGGTCGAGGATATGAGAAAATCAATACAAGTGAATATTCTTGGTCCTTTTATGGTTTTGCAAGCAGTTCTTCCTGCAATGAAAGAGCAGAAGAAAGGATTGATCATTAATATTCCTGGTGTGCTTGGGAAAACACCTATGGCTGGAGCCGCTGCCTATTCCGCCTCAAAGTATGGCCTTAACGGAATGATGAAATCGTTACGGGAAGAATTAAAGCGAACTGAAATACGAATAACTCAAATGTTCTTAGGTGGAGTAGATTCGCCATTTTGGGATACGATTGATTTAAGGGTTCAGCGCGATAAAATGATAGTGGCAGAAGAAGCGGGAAAAGCAATATGGTTTTTATGTCAACAACCGGCAAATGCAGTAGTGTCTGAAATGGTTATTCAGCCGTTTAATCACCAAGCAATATAAAAGAACGTAAAAGTGGAGATAACTAGTGAGCAACTAAATCGAATAATTGAAATGGCTTGGGAGGATCGTACGCCTTTTGATGCTATTAAAATTCAATTCGGCATAAATGAATCAGCTGTCATACAACTAATGCGCAAAAATATCAGTGTGCCTGCGTTTAAACGATGGAGAAGGAGAGTAGGAGGCAGAGCTACAAAGCATGCAATGAAACGCACTGATGATGTGACAAGATTTAAATGCAGCCGACAACGAGCGATATCTTCGAACAAAATTTCGAAGAGAAACTAAATCTTCATTTAAATCTGTTTTCTTTGAGGGAAATAATCCTAGAAGATGGAAAACTACCTTGATATTGTTTTAAGGACTATCAGTGTTTACCTTTTTATAATATTGGCTATTCGTTTATTTGGGAAAACAGAATTGGCGCAGCTTTCTGTTACCGATTTAGTCTTTATTTTATTGATTAGCAATTCGGTGCAAAATGCAATGGTGGGCCCTGATACCTCTTTAGTCGGAGGGTTGACTGCTGCTGGCGGATTGTTTATCCTTAACTTTATAATAAAGCGCGTTACTTATAAGAATAAGTCGATCAATAAGTTTTTGCAAGGAGAACCTATTTTGTTGGTCCACGATGGAGTCATTTTGAAAAGTCACCTCGAAAAAGTCAGACTCACAGAAGAGG
>ENA-UOYA01005270-UOYA01005270.1-activated-sludge-metagenome-genome-assembly--contig:-NODE-5270-length-10330-cov-4.751338_pt1 | contig 10330 bp, 11 predicted proteins | sample MGYA00238163_ERZ764804 | MGnify/ENA primary metagenome ERZ764804 (study PRJEB28919, sample SAMN05720223) | activated sludge metagenome | isolation source: Anaerobic digester | place: Hong Kong...
GAAAAAATTAGGACATGAAATAATCATCTTACCTTGGCATTGTGACAATTCTAATGATGAAGATGCAGATGTTTATGGTCACTCTGATGGTTTTATACATTGGTGTGGTGGTAAAAAGGTTTTGATGAGTAATCATAAGGAAACAGATCCCATCGAAGCAGAAAAGATTAAAAAAGCCCTTGTAGATAAAAATTTCGAAGTAACAGAAATGCTGTTTGATGTTCAAAATCCTGAGCCTCTTTTGAATTGGGCTTATGTCAACTATCTACAGGTGGGTAATAAGATTATTGTACCAGCTTTTGGTATTGCAGAAGACCGACAGGCGTTGAAATATATAACAGAGGCTAATCTAGGTTGTACTATACGACAAATCCGTATGAGAGACATTGCTAATAATGGTGGAGCTTTACATTGCATAACTTGGAACATTCGGCACTAAAACAAAAACAAATTAAATCATAAATTATGAAACCAAAAGAATATGAAGAATATGTAGCAAGTATATTTCAAAATAAAGGTTACAGCACAGAGGTCACTCCATTGAGTGGTGATTGGGGAATCGATGTTATCGCTATTAAAGATTCAGAAAAAATAGCTATACAAGCTAAGATGTACTCAGATAGTTCAAGAAAAGTGAATAGAGCCGCAATTATGCAACTATATGGAGCAATGGCATACCAAGACTGTACAAAAGCTGTACTCGCTACTGATGGTGATCTTCTTGATGATGCTATATTAGTTGCCAATAAATTAGGAATCGAAATTTTAAAGACCAATCCATGCGATATTTCAGATAAAGGTTCATGTATAGGCATAAAAACGGAAAAGAGTCTTCCTGTTGAAATCAACGGATACCCCGCTTTTGATGAAGTGTGGGAAAAATATATAATTCCTCTAAAGGGAACTACACTTTGTAATAGCAGAGGAGAAAATAAAATTATTGACGTTAATTGGAGTGGTGTAAAACGTAAAACTTCAAAAGGGAAAGAAGGAAAAGTAAACATTGAAGGATTTAGGTATTCGTATAATGAACTACTTAGAAAGAAAAAGGTCACTAGAGATGAAATAAATCAACAAATCACTGAGCGATGTTCCTCATTTATTGTATTAATTCTAAAACAGATACCATTCATTGAACTTGTTGAAAACCCTATATCTTTAAAGCTAAAATAATATGCAAATATTCGATTTACAAATAACAACAGATATTGGTGAAGTTATCGTTCTACAAGTATCAGCAAATGATGCTCAAGAGGCAGAGATGACTGCAATATCAATGGTAGAATCGGAACAAGCAGGAACTATGAGTTTCGCTGTTTCCGATTGCTTTGCATTATAATAAATTATTATGACAGGTGCATTAATTGCCGATATTGCAGCAGGCACATACGAGAAGGATAAAAAACTATTCTTCTCAAAATTGATATGTGACAATGTGAAGTTATCACCGCTTGGAAATTGTTTGCAAACTAATGGATCTCTTCTTGTTAAAAACCCTCACATAGCTAAAGAAGTATTTAAGAGGATAGTCAAAGATTCTTACTTTGAAAAGTCTGAAGCTAATGCTCTGATATATGTTATCGCTATTGCCTGGGTATATGATACAATAGACGAAATAGAGGAAATAGGAACGATTGTCTGTCAGCTTAACGATAAAGCAGATTGGTATGCCTGGCATTTTCTTGCTAAACTCATCTTCGCATTAAGAACTGGGTCACCAAAGAAACGTGCAGCACAAGTAGAACATATTGGTACTTTCCGCTCATTTACCAAAGATAATCATTGGAAATGTGACTCTAGACTCCTTGGTACTTTGGTCAGAGCATGGATGGCTTTCTATGATTCATTTGATTATGGCAGTGCTCTGCATAATGCTATGAAATTGCCAGGCGACAGACATCTCAATGCCATTATTGTTGGAGCCTTGGCTGATGCAATGTATGGCTGTGATATGTATCTCGTCAAAAAGAAGTATGGTGAAACTAGTCATCTCAATATTGAAAAAATGATTGATAAGGACATCATTGAATCATGCCGTTCAAAACGCACTTTTTTTCCAAAAAATAACGCATATACAAATGTAGAACGGCATCTTTGGACTGATGTCCAAACGCCTTACGATAATAAAGAAATCTCTGAGGAGTTGCGTCAAAGAATACTTAAAGCATTTACTACAAGTTGGGATGACAGATTTGGTTTTTACCTTGACGATGGATGGATCTATATCTATCGTAGCTATTGCTTGCTGTATCGTTTCCGTTTGGATAAGCATAAAGATTATAGATGGGTAATGCGAAGCTTCCAACGTTCTGGAGAAAAACCAGATATAAGTCTTACACCAATAGTACATATTCCGGGGCATGACCACCCACTTTTCCAGTGCAGTCATGCGTAAATAATCCTTGACAAAACCCTTACAGTGATCTTTCGTTCATCCGATTTCAGTAAAAATTGGATAAAAAATGAGTAAAAAAGACACGAAAAAGACCTTTTTCCGGACCATTGCCCCCCACAAGGTAATTGATCAATCCTTTTTTCCGGAGCATACCCACCCAGTTGTGGGAACAGAGTTCGCGGGCGACTCTTTTCCGGAGCATATCCACCCACATTTGTATCGTAACTACTTGATATCGCCACTTTTCCGGAGCATACCCGCCCATTTTCTATCCATGAGATTGTATCTTTGCTTTAAAAATAATTTTAAATGCAAAGATATGGCTGGAACAATAGTAAGTATGAGCGCAATTAAACAGGTCTTGCAGATGCATCAATGGGGTTACACCAACAGATGCATCGCAAAAGAAATAGGTATCGATAAGGGTACGGTAAACAAGTATGTAAACATCTTCAAGGCAAGCGGTATGTCCATCAGGGAACTCCTTAAGATGGATGACCCCTTACTTGAACGCAAGTTTAACGCCGGTAATCCTGCGTATACAGATGAGAGGATGAAGGTGTTCCTGGAGGAACTGCCTATGTATCTGGAGAAGCTCGGTCACAAGCACGTTACGCGCTTCCTCGTGTGGCAGGAGTATATAAAAATGCATCCTGACGGCTATGGCAAGTCTCAGTTCTTTTTCCATCTTAAGCAGAACTTAGTGGCTTCTAAAGGCCCTACCGCCATGCTTACTGATACTTATGTGCCGGGAGAAAAGCTATATGTTGACTTCTGCGGTGATCATCTAAACTACATTGACATCGACACTGGTGAAGTGATCAAATGCGAAGTCTTTGTAGCCACTCTCCCATGTACGGATTATGCTTACGCTATCTGTGTGCCTTCGCAGAAGGTTGAGGACTTTCTGCATGCTATCAGAATGTGCTTTGAGTATATCGGCGGTGTACCGAAGATACTTGTGACAGACAACCTTAAATCAGCCGTAGTAAAGCCGGACAGATACGAGCCGAAGATAAATAAGGCGCTGCAGGATATGGGCAACTTCTATCACTTTGCCGTGATTCCGTGTAACCCTTATTCCCCTACGCATAAAGCACTTGTAGAAGATCAGGTACGACTGGTGTACCGTCGTATATATGCGAAGCTCAGAGACCGTCAGTTCTACTCAATAGAGGCACTGAACAAGGCTGTATGGGGACTCTTGGAAGAACATAACCGGACGAGAATGCAGAAGCGCCAGTACAGTCGCGAAGAGCACTTCCATGCCATCGAGAAAGCCGCACTGCAGCCTCTGCCTGAGGGTATCTATGAAATGAAATGTTATGCCGATGTACATGTTCAGAGAAACGGTTATGTGGAGATATCAAAGGATAAGCACAACTACTCGGTACCATATACCATGGTGGGTAAAAAAGCCAGGATAATCTTCACACGTTCAATCGTAAAGATATATGTTGACAGTGTGTGCGTGGCAACGCATCGAAGAACTTATGGATGGGGCTATACAACCGTTCCTGAACACATGGCTTCAAACAACAGAATCATACTCGAGCGCTCCCCTCAGTATTATATGGAGAGGGCTTACAATTTATCCCATGACTTTGGATTATATGTGACAGAACTCTTCTCCAGCAAGCGCTCTTCTAATCCTCCAGAAATCTATTATAAGACCTGTAATCTAATGATAGGACTGCATAAGAAGTATGACGACAAGGCTTTTGATGCCACATGCAGAGACTGCCTGAAAAACGGTGTCTTCAGCGGTCGCAGGTTCGAAAATATACTGAAGCATAAGATAATGTATCCATGCGATGTGCCAAACTTAGAGGCACCTGTACCCACCAACCACGGGAATATGAGAGGAACCCATTATTATCAATAATTTTACGACTATGACAGATGAAATTGAAAGAGCGTTACACACGCTCAAGTTGCCAGGGATGGCCAATTGCTGGACCTCTTTAGAAGAGACCCGCCAGCTTGACAAAATTACGCTCAGAGACGGTATGCAGATGATGGTACAGACTGAGCGGGACACCAGACGCGACAATGCCATTAAAAAGCTTATCAAGAGCGCCCACTTTAAACAGCAGGCATCTATCGAGGAACTTGAGATGGACACAGAACGAGGCATAAGCTCCGCTATGGTAGCCGACCTCGGTACTGGTCAGTACATTAAAGATGGTCTGACAATCATCAACGTGGGGCCGGCAGGTACGGGTAAGTCGTATCTGGCCACGGCTCTTGGTGACAGGGCGTGCAGACAAGGTTTCAAGGTGATGTACTTCACGATGAACACGCTTGTCGGTACGCTGAAACTCTCAAGGATGGAGAACAGGACGACAAACTTCATGCGTAAGCTTGCCTATCAGGATCTCCTTATTATCGACGATTGGGGCATGCTTAAGCTCGAAGGTGAAATACAGAATGAAATAGAGCAGATTATCGATGACAGGTACGGGTATAAGGCGCTTATCATCGCCAGCCAACTGCCCGTATCAGACTGGTATAACATCTTCCAGAGCGAGTTGATCGCAGAAGCCTGCCTTGATCGACTTGTGCATAAATCGATAAGATTTACGCTAAAAGGTGATAGTTTAAGAAAAAAATATTAATTTTGCAGCTAGTGAAAATTATTGATAATCGAGTGAACGGGTATCACCGGAATGGGTGAACGGGTATCGACCGGAATATCTACCAATAGAAAACGCAATCTATTCTGTTGAGCATCGATGGTATTTGATTAGTGGAGAGAAGGCACCCAAAAACCTTGAATACTGTAAATACTATCATGGTGAACCCGAAATGCCAGAGCAGATAAAGGGAGACAAGCCCATCAGCAATTTCTGGCATGGTGAAATGATGTTTGTAACTAATCATATCGATATGGATTCATGGAAGCAAGATGCTGCTACTACTTTGAAAAAGTTTGATGGAGATAAGCGCCAGAAGTTTCTTTCATATTCTGAGGAGCAAAGGGCAATAATCGTTTACATAGAAACCCTCTTCGGCAAATGGTGTCCATACGATAATTTGGAGTGGATATTTGAGTATTAGTCAATAACTGTAAGAAAATAGCAGTATTTATTAAGATTTTGGGAGTGTGTGCCGTACTTTGGTACACACTCTCTTTATTTTTGCACAATAAATTCGAATAACTATCACTAAATTCCAAAAGGCTTCTACAGCAACCTTAGAATGAGTATATGAACAACAAAATAATATATATGAAGAAATTTATCTATATTGCTATTTGCGTAATAGCTTTATCGTCTTGCAATAGTAAGACAAAATGGGAGTACAAAGTTGTTAAGGTTGCCGGTCAACAAGCAGAAAGTCTGCCTGACTATGCCCCTATGGTGTTTAATGACCAAACTCCTATGCTTAACAAGATGGGAGAAGATGGATGGGAATTGGTAAATTCATATACTGAAACCAACACTGTTCACCCTAACTTTGGTAGTTCTGAATATGTAACAGGTATTCGTGAGAACACAAGAACCAGTGTTCTTAACTTCGTGTTCAAGCGTCCACAACAGAAAAAAGAAAAGAAATGAGACTAACTGCATTATCCACTATAATTATTGGAGCATGTTGTTTCACTTCATGTTCTAATGGTGGAGATGCCGCAAAGGAACTTGTTACTAACTTCTTTACTGCTGCGACAGACTCCACTGCTGGAATGAAAGTAAAAGACATCTATCCGATGTATGATTCTCTTCATGTTGAAGTTAAGCGTGATGTGCTCGATTTCAACGATGACATACAAAAGAAAGGTGATACTATCATTATGTCTGGCCAGAACAGCTACACTGGAACTGATGGTGTTTTCAAACAGGATAGCGTTAAGTTCTATGTTGCCAAGAATAAAGATGGAAATCTGACGATTGTCGATTCTGAAGGCTTGATTGAAACTCCATCGTATCTCAAAGACTTTGCAAAACAGATTGGTCTGAAGAATTTTGCAAATCAAGATTTGAAAAAATCAAAGGAAATTTCAGAATTAGCAGGTTTCTATCAAGATAAATGTTTTGAAGCTTATATTGAACTACGCAAAGGAGTCAAGATTACCTATTGGGATTGGGAAACCGATTACAGCAATGAACCTCACGGTCAAGCGTGGATTATAAACAATACAGGCCTGACTATCTACAACGTAAAGTACACCGTCAACTATAATGATAGAAACGGTGGCTTTATCAGCTCAGATACGGGAACTGCCTGTTCAAAGCTATCTCCAGGCGAAAAATACCGCTTTACATTCTACACAAGCCATGTAAAAAATCCATCTACTGCAAATATCAGCCTTGATTTTGCTAGTAGTAATGTGGAGAACATTGTAGCTTCAAAGGGCTATACACTCAAGGACTTCAAAAAATACTGCAAAGAACAGAATAAGAAATAACAGATTATTACGGATAGCTAGACAGTAGCTTATCCAGCAATTCAGACTTAGTTTTGCGAACAAAATCTATAAGGATGGTCGGGTTAAATGCCTTGCCATCCTTATTTTTTGCTACTAGATGTAGATGTTCGCCTGTGGTTCTGAAGCCTGTATTTCCTGATATTCCCACTACGTCACCCGCTGCTACCATTTCACCTTTAGAGATTAGTATTTTGGAAAGATGACAATAGCTCACCTGAAAATCACCATGTCGAAGCACGACAAACAATCCAGCACGTCTATCATTTCCCACTCTTTCTACCACTCCAGGCAACATCGCCATTACCTTATCACGTCTTGCATATAAGTCCACACCATTGTGAAAACTCTTTGCTTTCCCTGTGATTGGATCTTTTCTCCAGCCAAAAGAAGAGTTTATCTTGATTTGTTTCAGTGGATATGACACACTGAGATACTGACTCACCCATTTGAGTGAATCATTCTTCATTTCTTCATTAGACACCATGACAGAATCGTCCTCTGCAAATTCATCCAGCAAGGAAGGATTTTCTGTTTCCACGATACGTTCAACTTTCATCCTGTGATGAGTAGAACTGATGGTGTTAAACTGCGCACTTATCGGTAAGCAATGAAGCACCATTGCCACACTAAAACAAACTATAAATCTTTTCATACCTACAAAATTAGGTAATAGGCTTAAAGGCAAAGAATTATTCCTTGGCAAATTCATCCGCTATAACAAAGTATAAGCTGAAAGTATGATTTTGAGTTCATTATCATACTCTAAATATAATACTAATTAAAACCCTTTTCAAAGCCTCCAAAACCTTCTTTTATGTGGGAAAAGCTGTTTACCTTTGAATGACAGAATATCATTTTTAATCAAAATAAAGTATGAAAAGAAATACATTTGAAGAGTTTGAAATACCGTATTCTACGCTCGAAAAGTTCGGTTTGACTCACGAGATGGTAGAAGACCTGCCTATGTTCGTACTCGACGACATCAGCAATGGGAAACCAACTCCTGTATTACCAATTCGCATCAAGGATGACGATGGCAATACCATTGAAAGCAAGGCTCGCTTCGCATTACTAAGAGGTGAAAACGGCAATGTTGACGTTGTCTTCTATCCTGTGCTGAAGTATGCTCCACTAGAACAGTTCGATGCCAATCAGCAGGAATTGCTCAAAGACGGCAAGTCAGTCATGGCTGACGTGACCTCTCCATCAGGTGAAATCATCAAAGCCTTTGTACAGATTGATACTGAGACCAATCAGGTCATGGCAGTTCCAACAGCTGTTATCGGTCGCAACATGCAGGTTCTCTCAGATGAACTGAACCTTAGCAGTGGAGAAATGAAGATTCTCCAGAATGGTGATGCCCTGTCTTTTGTCAGCGGTGAGGAAATGGTAACAGTCGGTGTTGACCTGCGTAACAAGACCGGGCTTCGTTTTGCCGAAGGTGATGCTCAGAAATGGCAGGATCAAGGCAAGCGTGACTGGGACAAGTTCACATTTGGATGCTATGGTTGCTGGGTCATGGACGATGACGGCAATCTAGGCTATGTGTCAGAAGATGACTATACCGATGAACTCTGGAGTGAACAGAAGAAGAGCGCAGAGAGAAATGCAGCCGTACATCAGAGAAAATAATCAATTCAAACAAATACAACTACAATGGCTAAGAACAAATATTACCCGGAAGAAGTGCTCATCGAGAAGATGCAGCGTGGAGAAATCGGTTGGTTGGAATATGTCAATCATTTCAGTGAAGAATGGCAGAATGAGTATGAAGAGTACTGTCAGGAGCATTCTCTCTGTATCAATGATGAGACCGCTGAACAGTTCGTTCACTACAAGTCAACCTTGATGGAAGAAGCCCTCGAAAACGGAGAGGCATAATACTTAACCCCTAAAATTACGTTATGGCGATTAGAAAAAATACAAACCCTAGAGAAATGGACTTGCAACCAGAGATGCGTGATATTCTCATGCGGAATGGTATGCAAGCCCACATCATCATGGAAGGAGATGCTTACAAGCTCGCCGTACAGGGACACGACTCACCACTACTCAGATACAATCTGAATGAACGTCAGATGCTGGCACTTACGGATTGGGGAACAAACACCGCCAACAAGAAAGCATACAATGTCTTTACCAGTATCATCGGTAAGGACTTTGATATGCCCCGTAACCTCGTTCATGCCAGAAATGCCAACGGACGTGTGGCTATGGGACTTCATGGTTATAGAATTGGTGCAGGTGAATACGGAAGATTGGGCTGGCACCCAGATTTTCTTGGTTGGACACCACGCCGACAAGATGGTTTCCACCTTCGTCGAGTTGGTGGACAAGTCTTCTATCCGGGTGCGCCTATGGTTGCAGAACGACCAGACGGAAGACTTAAACCGGGTGAACTACGCTCAGGTGGTTATGGCTTCTACTATAAAGGACAGCCACAGCAAGCTCCTCAGACCGATGTTTTGCAGAACTTGCAGACCGTAGTTATTCCACAGGAAAAACGTCCAAGAAGCCAAGATCCTGCAAAACCCTATAAGGAACTTATCACCTCTCCAGTCTATTTCTCCAATGAAAAGTGGCAGGAATGCCTCTCTTCTCATGGCATCATCATCGATGAAAAAGCCAAGACACTGACCATTCAGTCATCATCGACAGAAGTTGATATGACGTATGACTTGAATGCGGAAGAACTGAAAGCCCTTACCAACAACTCTGTGAAGCAAGTTTCTATAGACAAACGTCTGGAGATTCTCAACAATGTCATTAAGGATGATTTTGCTGATAAGATCACTTTTGATATGCTTAACAGTAAGGAACGCATTGCAATCGGACTCAAACCAGAGATTCTCGAAGAAATGAATGCCAAGCTTCATCCTGCCGAGGTAGCTCCTACCAGTGAGGAACAGTCTCTTCAAAGAGATCCAATAGACAGGAACGTAGGTGTTGTCGATGGACGTGAGCTTCAGGAAAACAAAGGCTGGTTTCGTGAAGGTGCGCATGGCCGCGAAGTCGAAGTTGGTGAAATCCGTGTAGAACCTGCAGAAGAAAAAGGCAAGTTCAAAATGACCGCAGTCATCAATGGCGAAAGTATATCACATGAGATTACCCAAAAGCAGTATGACAAGTTCATGGCTGTGGATGACTATCACAGAATGAAGCTTTTTTCCAAAGTGTTTCATGAGGTTGATATGAAAGGTCGTAGTGACGGAGTTGCCCTAGGTACCAAGATTGGTGCTGCTCTCTTGGCTGGTGTCACTGTTATGGGTGAACTAGCCAGAGGCTTTGACCGCCCAGGTCCTGAAATCTATGTGGAGCATCATCACAGTCATGGTCCAGAAGTAAGACCCTATTTCAAGCCGGGTGTTGATTCACCGATGGACGTGGCCGCTCGAAATTTCGAAGCAGCCGCAAATACTGAAATGATGAGAACTGAACTCCATCATGGAATGTAAAACAGTAAAGAAAAAAAAGAATGAGAACTAAAAAAGCAATATGGTACGAGG
>ENA-UOYA01005271-UOYA01005271.1-activated-sludge-metagenome-genome-assembly--contig:-NODE-5271-length-10329-cov-11.841444_pt1 | contig 10329 bp, 11 predicted proteins | sample MGYA00238163_ERZ764804 | MGnify/ENA primary metagenome ERZ764804 (study PRJEB28919, sample SAMN05720223) | activated sludge metagenome | isolation source: Anaerobic digester | place: Hong Kong...
GTATTTGCCATACTTTTGACTAAAACTAATAGATTTGAAAAGTGTAATCTCTATAATTCTTTTATTAGCATCCATGCAAGTTACAGCCTAATAAAATGCTGCGACCATTAAAAAATTATAAATTATGATGCAACTAATATTAAAATGGCCATATACTAACTTTTAATCATTATATTTGCAGGAAATCTACAAATATCGCACTAAGATGATATTAAAAATTGAATTTGAAAATTTCTATTCTATTAAGAACAGAATAAGAATTGATTTTCGGGCTGCTAACATTAATACAACTCTTGCCAAAGAATTGGGACATAATGTAATAGAATGGAAGGGCATGCCTGTACTCAAATCCATAGGCCTGTTCGGTCCGAATGCATCTGGAAAATCCAATATTCTGAAAGCTATAGCTTTCTGTTGCCGAATGATTCTGGAGTCTCACCTTCACAACGAAGGAGTGACCTTCAACTTTGAACCATTCAAATTTGATGGATGGCAGGACAAACCCAGTAAATTTCTGATAGATTTTGTGTGTGAGGATGTAGAATATGAGTATTCCTTTGAATTGACCAAGGAGCGCATCATCAGTGAAAGCCTATATCATTACCCAGTAGGAAGAAGAGCAAAAATATTTGTCCGTGATGCCGACGGCAAATACAGTTTTGGCACTGGCGTGATGGCTAAACCATCTGATGTGGCGATCAATACGAGTGAGAAGAATTTGTTCTTGAGCCGTGCAAGTTCAATGAACAGAGAAATTGCCCAGAAGCTTTATCGCTATTTCATGAATCAATTCCTATTGGGGCTTGTGAATATAAACGATGTGATGGTATTGGACAGTTTTAAATCTTATAAACAAGTCATTCTCAAAGCATTGGAGATTTGCGATACTGACATCACCGACATCGAAGCAAGAAAGGAACAGATTACAAGTCCTGTGCTGCCGATACCAGGACAATCAGATGTAACATTCAAACTAGTGGATGTCCTCCGTTTCAAGACCTTCCATCGTAATCAGAAAGACGTCATGTTCGACTTGGATATGGAGGAATCTGCAGGAACGAGGAAACTATTCCAAATTCTAATTCGACTGCTTGATGTCGTCAAGAATAAGAAAACCATCATGATGGATGAATTCGACATGGGATTACACACACGGCTGGCAGATTTCATCTTAGATCTGATTCATGCTTCCGACAGTAGCCAATTGCTATTCACCTCGCACAACACTAATCTGATAGATGTAAAACGGCTCAGACGCGACCAGATTGTCTTTGTCAATAAGTCTGATGATGGTTCCACAGATGTCTATTCATTGTATGACTTCAAAGACTTCCGAGAAAATATGGATGCGGAGAAAGGATATATCCAAGGACGTTTTGATGCTGTCCCATACGTAGATTCGTCAGTGGAGAGCATTAAGCAATTATTGGAGGACTGATCGTGGCAAGTAGAAGAGAGAAAGCCCCATCCAGACGGATGCGCAGAATCATTCTTGTTATCTGCGAGGGTGAAACAGAAGAATGCTATATCAACCTATTAAAGAAATGGTATAAATCGCCCATCAGAATCATATCACATATAGAAGGTACGAAGATTACACAGACGCTTGTTGAAAGTCGTACACGTGAGCTTAAAATCTCACACTGGGACAAAGTCACCACCTATCTGATGTATGATATGGATGTACCAGCCGTCAATCAAAAGTTAATGGCATGTAAGGCCGAACTATTGCTAAGCAATCCTTGCTTTGAGATATGGCCTCTGTTACATGCAAAAGACCAAAAGTCAACAATCACCTCAGAAGCCCTGATTAAAGAATGAAGGAAAAGTGCATCTGTATGGAAGAACTATTCGAAATCATCCTTTACTGAGATCCAACAAGCATTTTTAAAGAGTAACACGCATGTTGCAGTAGAAAGAGCGATGAAATTAAATGACTACCAAAATCCTTCCACAGGAATATACAAATTGATAGAAATCCTAAAGAAGTAAATTGGGAGGCTATCAAGCAACATGGTTCCAACGACCGCATACCAAAACTGCTGCCATATTCAAATACAAGTTGCTTTGATAATCCTTTAATCAGATAACTGCCATAGTCGGCCCTGTCCTTTCTCTGTCGGTCTTCCTCGAAGATGCGTCGGTCTCAGTCCGCTGCATGTACGTGTTTGCATTTGCCGCTCCATTCGGTGATGTCGATGCGGATGATTTCTACACGATGGAATGAATTGCGGGCGTATTTCTCGCCCACTACTTTGTCGGCGGGTGAGAATTTGCTCAGGATGCAACGCAGAGCCTGCATCTTTTCTTCATCAGTGAGATGGATGCGGGCCGTGCCGCTGAGCACGACGCTCTCATACTCGGTGGTGAACTTGTTGGGGATGAGGTGCGTGTGGCCGATGACGCAGAGCGACACGTTGGGGTTGCCCGCGATGCAACGCAACTTGCGGCCTTCGGGGGCGCAATGGATGTAAAGGGCATCGTGACCGTCCCACACGTAATTCACGGGGATGCCGTAAGCGCCGCCCGTCTCATCGTCGCACATCGAGAGGATGCCGTATTCGCCATTCTCCAGCAAAGTCTTCGCGTCCGCCTCGTTCATCAGCCGGTCCTGGCGGCGCACTGTTTCGTTGATGTATTTCATCTTTTCTTTATTTCCTGTTGCAATATGATTGCATGGTTTTTGATTCTGTTCTTGAACGCATATAATAAAGTAACGCATTCAGGGCGCTTTTCTTTTATCATGTCGATGAAATTTTTAAACGCTTCCGACTCGTCCAGTTCGCGGATGTAACCTGCCGTGAACGCGTCCCAATTGTTTTCGGGGTCGTCGTGAAACAGTTTGCGCAGTGCGGGCGAAGGTGTTATCTCCTTCGCCCATACGTCGTATTTCAAGTCTGTCTTCTTGATACCCCTCGGCCAGAGTCGGTCTGCCAGCACGCGCATGCCGTCGGACTCTTCTACCGGGTCGTAGACTCTTTTGATTTTTATTTCAATATCCATTTCTCTTCCAACTTTTCAAAACCAGGGAAAATGATGTCGTTCTCGATGTGGACGTGCTCGTGCAGGTCGATAGCGAAATTGTGCAGCCGTTTCATCAGTTGTGCATAGTCGCAATCGGCATCAGACGGCACGGCGTAGTCGTTGGTCAGCTGGCGAATCTGATGATGCCGTTCGGCCTCGGCATCATGTTCCATGCACATCACACGGATGGGATTCTGAATGGTTCCGCAGTGCATCTGTTCGATGGACGCATGGCTTTCGGCTGCCTCAAACAGGTCGTAGAGGAACGGAAACAATACGTTTTCCTCTTTCATCAGATGATTTTCGAGGTCGTCAAGTGATGCTGCGAACAGGTCGCGCACTTCGGCGAGCTGTGGATTGTTAATCGCCAACCGATTGAGAGCGGTGAGAATCTCAGGACCTTTCTGTCTGATTCCGCGATGATGAATCTTCAACGCATAGTCGAGCAGCAGGTCCAAAGGCCACTCGCTGAATTCATATTTCGATGTATCCATATTCTGATTTATTTCAGTCCGAACAATTGCAAATCGTCTTCCACGGTGCCGATGCCGGCGATGCCGAAGTTATCTACCAGCATTTTTGCCACGTCGGCGGAGAGGAATGCGGGGAGCGTGGGGCCGAGGTGGATGTTCTTCACGCCGAGGCTGAGCAGAGCCAGCAACACGATGACCGCTTTCTGTTCGTACCATGCGATGTTGTAGATGATGGGCAGTTTGTTGATGTCGTCGAGTCCGAACACCTCCTGCAACTTCATGGCAATCACGGCGAGCGAATAACTGTCGTTGCACTGTCCTGCATCGAGCACGCGCGGAATGCCGTTGATATCACCGAGGTTCAGTTTGTTGAATTTGTATTTGGCACATCCGGCGGTCAGGATGACAACGTCTTTCGGCAGTGCCTCGGCAAACTCGGTGTAGTAGTTGCGGCTCTTCATGCGGCCGTCGCAGCCACCCATCACCACGAAACGCTTGATGGCTCCGCTCTTCACGGCATCGACAATCTTGTCGGCGAGTGCCAACACTTGGTTGTGGGCGAATCCGCCTAAGATTTCCCCGTGCTCAATCTCTGTCGGTGCGGCGCACTTCTTTGCCTCGGCTATCACTTCAGAGAAGTCTTTGTGACCGTCGGCAGAGGTTTCGATGTGTCGGCAACCAGGATAACCGGTGCTGTTCATGGTGAACATACGGTCCTTGTAGTTGGCACCAGGCAGCGGCGGAACGATGCAGTTGGTGGTGAACACGATGGGACCGTTGAATGTGGAGAACTCTTCCTTCTGTTTCCACCATGCGTTGCCGTAGTTGCCCACGAGGTGTTTGTATTTCTTCAGTTGTGGATAGTAATGTGCCGGAAGCATCTCGCCGTGCGTGTAAACATCGATGCCCGTGCCTTCGGTCTGGTGGAGCAGGTCTTCGATGTCGTGCAGGTCGTGGCCGCTAATCAAGATGCCTGGGTTCTTGCCCACGCCGATATTCACCTTCGTTATCTCCGGGTTGCCGTAGCTCTCGGTGTTCGCCTTGTCGAGCAGCGCCATTGCCTGCACACCCACTTTGCCAGTCTGCAACACCAGATTCAGCAGTTCATCCTGCTGAGCATCGGGATTGGAGATGGTGGCGAGCGCAAGACTCATGAAGTCGGTAATCGCAGTGTCGGTGAAACCCAGTCGGGCGGCGTGCTCGTAATAGGCAGCCATGCCTTTCAGACCGTACATGGTGAGTTCTTTCAGCGAACGGATGTCCTCGTTTTGATTGCGCTTCACACCCATCTTTGCGCCTTGTTCGTCGTATGTCGCCTTGTCGCCGTCCCATGTTATTTCAGCATAATCGGGCAGGGCAATATCATTTGCCTTGGCTTTCGCAATCAGCGCATTTCTCAGTGCCACACCTTTGTCTACACGCGCCAAGATGCTCCCGTCATCAAAGTTGGCATTGGTGATGGTCGCAAACAGAGCATCAACGATGAAGTCGGCGGCCTGTGCGTCGGTATCCACGTGGGCTTGGCTGAGTGCATTGTCGGCAATGGCCACGCCGCGTACCACTGATAACAACAAGTCCATATACTTGGCGGTCTGTGGCAACTTGCCGCATACGCCTCTCAAAGTGCATCCTGTGCCTTTGGCTGTCTCCTGACATTGGAAACAAAACATTTTCTCTTCCATATTATTTCTTTTTATTTTTACTGTAGCAAATTCGTCTTGCTTCATTTCGGTTGCAAAAATAGAACATCTGAAATGGTTCGTTGGTAACAATTGTTACTCGGATGGGATAAAAGAAGTTAAAGTTTAAAATCCATCAATAAATGACGCAGATTTAAAATTTAACGCTATCTTTGCAAACAGAGACCAAAAGGGTTAGATAATGGACAGATATATACTGGAGGCTTTGGCGCATTGCCCGATATTCCATGGGATGGATACCGAAGACATCGACCTGCTGATGGGGCAGGTGAGTTACCGCGTGATTACGTTCGGCAAGAATGATATCTTTGCGTTGGCAGGGATGCCGTGCAAGTATGCCGACATCATCATCCGTGGGGAAATGTCCGCCCGCATGGTGGGACTGTCTGGCAAGTATGTGGAGGTAAGCAGATTGCAGAGCGGCAACATCGTGGCGCCAGCTTTCATCTTCGCCAAAGACAGGGCGATGCCAGTGAGCGTGGAGACGGAAACCGACATGGAGATCTTGCGGATGATGCCTAAGGAACTGACTCGGCTGATGGACATGGACGACAGGGTGAGGACGAATTTCATCGTCACATTATCCAATATCAATGTTTTCCTGACCCATAAGATGCGGATGCTGTCGCTGCTCACGGTGCGCGAGAAGGTGGCTTTCCTCATTCTTGACACGGCAACGAAACAGAAGTCGGAGACGATACATCTGGACAAGTCGCGCCAGGAGATTGCCGATACGTTCGGCATACAGAAGTTTTCGCTCATGCGCTGTCTGTCGGAGTTTGCCGAGTCGGGAGCCATCTCGGTGGAGGGCAAGAACATCACCATATTGGACAGACGGAAATTGAAATAGCTGTCAAACCCTTATTGATCAATCAACAGAATGAACATGATGAATGAAAATATGAAAAGATTATTTTGTACGCTTTTGGTTTTGTGCTGTCTCATGCTGGTACATGCACAACAGTTTGCAGACTATTTCGTAGACAAGACATTGCGAATAGATTACAATTTCGCAGGTGATGCGAAGTCGCAGATGATTTCGGTAGACCAACTGAACGTGATTCCCCACTGGTACGGCAAGCATCAGCGGTTGGCGGAGTTGCCCGTGGAAGGAAACGGACAGATAACGGTGCGCGACCATAAGACGGGGACGGTGATTTACCGTAACAGTTTCTCTACGCTGTTTCAGGAATGGTTGTCTTATCCCGAAGCCGAGACGACCCGCAAGGCTTTCGAGAACGTCTTTCTGGTGCCCATGCCTAAGGACACGGTTGACGTGACTCTGGACCTGCGCAACAACCGAAGGGAAATCATGGCATCACTCACACATCAGGTGGCACCAAAGGATATCCTGATACGTCATATCGGAGAGAAAGATGTAACACCTTATGTCACGCTCCAACGTGCTGCGGACACCACCCGTTGCATCCACATCGCATATATCGCCGAAGGTTATCAGCAAAAAGAAATGTCGACATTCCTCGCCGATGCGAAGGTCGCGATGGATGCACTCTTCGCTCACGAACCGTTCAAATCAATGCGCACACGTTTTAATATCATCGCCGTGGAGGCACCGTCGGTGGACAGCGGAACAAGTGAACCAGGTGTTGGCGTGTGGAAAAACACTGCTCTCCACTCGCATTTCAACACTTTCTATAGCGACCGTTATCTCACAACGCTGCATCTGAAAGACTTGCACGACTGGCTCGCCGGCACTCCTTACGAGCATATCATTGTGCTGGTGAATACAGATAAATACGGTGGCGGCGGCATTCTCAATTCCTATAATCTGTCGATGACCCATCACAAGCAGTTCCGTCCTGTGGTGGTGCATGAGTTCGGTCATAGCTTTGGCGGACTGGGTGACGAGTATGCCTACGAATTTGAACAGATTCCGATGTATCCGCACGACGTGGAACCATGGGAACCCAACCTCACCACATTGAAGGATTTCCATGGCAAATGGGAAAATCTCATCAAGAAAGGTACGCCGATACCGACACCGTCAGGCAAGGATTCCACCGTGGTCGGCGCTTACGAAGGTGCAGGGTATAGTCTGAAAGGCGTTTACCGCGGAATGCAGGACTGCCGTATGCGTACCAATGAAAACCCCGAATTCTGTGCGGTGTGCAGACAGGCACTCACACGCCTGATTGATTTCTATACGAAATGATGTCCTGGCGGCGTGTAACGAGATTTCTTTTGGCGCTGGCACTATGTATTGCCAATGTGCAACAGGTGGCCGGTCAGACTTCCGACAGTGAGATGTTGGGCAGGGCTCTGGATTATTTCCAAGGTGAAAAATATCATGAGGCGCTGCTCATCTTCCACAAGTTGGATCAGACTTATCATCTGAATCCTCGTTTCCGTGCCTATATGGGATTGTGCTATTATTATGAATGGGATTACGAACATGCGAGCAAATGCTTTGATGAACTGATTTTGCAGTTGGATGTCTTCGCGCCGCATGAGCGTTCGGTCTATTATTATTCAGATGCAGAGAGTCATTTCAATCTGCATGAGTACGGGAAATCCATCCCCCTGTATGAGCAGATGTTGCTAGTTTGCTACGACAATGAGAAGCCTGATGCCTTTTATAGGTTGGGATTATGCTACATGTTTGCCAAAGATTGGTACAATGCGCGGGATTATTTCACCAGTTCACTTTCGTATTATCGGCGGTATCGAAATTCAACCGACGAGCAGGCACGCATCGCCCAGATAGATAATATGATCAAAGGTTGTGATGAACAACTGAAAGATTCTGCCTCTACGATTGAGCAAAAGAATGATACAACAGTATTAACGAAGTGACATGAAGATATAACCGATGAGGTGATGGAATACAAAAATCCCGTTCACTCGCAGCTTTTCGCGTGTGAACGGGATTTATTTTGTCGGTATCTTATTCCGAATGCTAGGCTAAGGATTAAGACAATAATTTCTTGACGATTGTGGAAATGACGCGGCCGTCGGCTTTACCTGCAAGCTGTTTGCTAGCCATGCCCATCACTTTGCCCATTTCTTTCATGCTTGTCGCACCTGTTTGGGCGATGATGGTCTTCACTGCTGCTTCTATTTCTTCTTCAGACATCTGCTTGGGCAGATAACCTTCGATTACAGCTACCTGTGCCAACTCTTCATCGGCGAGGTCCTGACGGTTTTGCTGAGTGTAAGTGGCAGCAGACTCTTTACCCTGTTTTGCCAGTTTCTGTAATATCTTCAGTGCGTCTGCATCCTCCAATGTGTCATTGGAACCCGGTGCGGTCTTTGCCTCAAGAAATACTTTTTTAATGTTGCGAACGGTCTCCAAACGAACCTTGTCGCGGGCCTTCATAGCCTCTTTAATGTCATTGCTGACTTGATCAAAAAGTGTCATATCTTTTATTTTATGAAGTTTATTGTTATATTGTTTTGTTGTTATGCGCAACTGATTTGATGTTATGCAAAACTGATAACCCCCTGTACAGGTTCCTTGTGGTCGTCATCCGAGTTGCTGTTGGTCGCGTTTCCACTGGCCTGGTTGCGGATTTCTTCCAACATCTGTCTTGTCCGTTTGTAGGTCGGTGTGTTCTCTACTGCGAGAATCACGTCCTCATTGTCCAAATCTTCGGGACGGAACAAGAAAATGTGCGGACGACGTTTGTACAGCGTATTGTTGTTGTCTTTGCCGTAGTAGCGGTTGCGACGGTCCTGACGTTCAGCTCTTTTCTCTTCTTCTTCGGCAAGGCGATTTGCTTCCTCTTCAGTATGTTTCTTGAGATGGCTGTTCATGCCTTCTACATCTTCGATGCCAAAGCCTGTAGCCAAGATTGTAACCTTCACTTTCGGTCCCAAATCCGGATCAAGCGCTAGTCCCCATTTGATTTCAAAGTCGTCACCGAACTTTGCCATGAAGTCGTTCACGTCGTTCATCTCTTCCATCATCAGTCCAGGGTTCTCCTTCTTCTCACTGGCAAATGCGATGCTCAGCAAAATCTTTTTGGAGTTGAACACGTCATTATCGTTGAGCAACGGTGAATTGAGCGCATCGTCGATGGCTTTTTTCACACGTCCGTCTCCTTCTCCATAACCAGTACTCATAATGGCTACACCGCCATCTTTGAGCACCGTCTTCACATCATTGAAGTCGAGGTTGATGAGTCCGTGTACCGTGATAATCTCTGCAATGCTCTTGGCGGCAACGCTCAAGGTGTCGTCGGCTTTGCCAAAGGCATCGAGGACGGTAAGTTCTGGATATATTTCGCGCAGACGTTCATTGTTGATGACGAGCAATGCGTCAACGTGTTTCGACATCTCTTCTACACCGTCGAGGGCCTGGTCAATCTTTTTGGGACCTTCAAAACGGAATGGGATTGTGACAATTCCTACCGTCAGTATCCCTTCTTCTTTGGAAACACTGGCGATAACGGGTGCAGCTCCAGTACCAGTACCACCGCCCATACCAGCAGTGATGAAAGCCATCTTAGTACCGTCACTGAGCATCTTGTGAATATCATCGATACTCTCTTCGGCGGCCTGTTTCGCCTTCTGTGGCTTGTTTCCGGCTCCCAGTCCCTCTTTTCCGAGTTGGAGATGCACCGGCACGGGCGAATCATTTAATGCCTGGTTGTCGGTGTTGCAGAGAACGAAAGACACATCGTGAATGCCTTCACGATACATGTGGTTCACAGCGTTACCACCGCCGCCACCTACACCGATGACTTTGATGATGCTATTTTCTTTTTCGGGCTCGCCGAAATCTACTATGTTGGTATCCATAATCAATCAATATTAATAATTATCAGTCAGTGTTATTCGTCTTCTTGTATCATTTTCTTGCCGAACTCTTTGGCTCCCTTAAACATCTTGTGCCAGAAGCTGTTTTCCTTTTTCTTCTTCTCTTCTTCCATTTGTTCGGCTCTCAGCTGTTCGGCTTTGCGTGCCTCCTCTTCTTCGGCCTCCTTCTTCTTTCTTGCTTCCTCTTCAGCCATCAGTTTTTCTGCTTCCGTCTGCACTACACCTCTGCCTATCGTTTCGTTGATAGGTCTCGGAGTCTTATGCAATTCAGCAGTGGTGACAGTTGGCTTAGGCTCGGTTGCACTGAACAGGTCGCCCGTGATTTCATTGCCGGCACAGTTCATATCGCCTTT
>ENA-UOYA01005275-UOYA01005275.1-activated-sludge-metagenome-genome-assembly--contig:-NODE-5275-length-10324-cov-4.082579_pt1 | contig 10324 bp, 7 predicted proteins | sample MGYA00238163_ERZ764804 | MGnify/ENA primary metagenome ERZ764804 (study PRJEB28919, sample SAMN05720223) | activated sludge metagenome | isolation source: Anaerobic digester | place: Hong Kong...
GGTTCGTGCGGCCGACCACCATCGACAAGCTGTCGATTCTGAGCGCGGGCCTGCCGCAAGGCAACGCCACCGAGCTGCTCGCCAGCGCGGCGACCGAACGGGTGCTGCGCGCGCTCACCGACCGGTTTCCCGACCGGATCCTGATCTTCGATTCGCCACCGGTGCTCGCGTCGCCCGAATCCCGCGTGCTGGCATCGAACATGGGGCAGATCGTGATGGTCGTCGCCGCGGGCGTCACGCCGCGCGCCGCGGTCGACGACGCGATCTCGATCCTCGAGCCCGCACCGGTGGTCGGCTTCGTCCTCAACAAGTCGCGCGAGCCGTCTGACGCGTTCGGATATGGATACGGCTATGGATACGGCTATGGAAATTCGTCCGGCAAGCAGCGCTGATTCGGTCGAGATCGGCCCTGGGCACGGCATCGGCCGCCGGGTCCTGGCCGGCGCGATCGGCGCCGCGCTGACCGCGTGCGCCGCAGGGGTGCAGGCGCAAGGCACGATCGTGCCGACGCCGACCCGGCCCTCGCCCGCGCTGCCGTCCGCCGACCCGCCGACGCGCCCGGGCGCGACGCCGGGCACTCCGTCGGACCCCTTCGGAGGGACACGGGCACCCGCAGCCGCGGCAGGCGACGGTGGCGACACTCGGTCGCTGGTCATCCAGCCCGGCGTCGGCGCGCGCTACACCTGGAGCGACAACATCGACCTGCGGCCCAAGGGCCTCGAGAAGCCCGGGTCGATCGTCGAGATCTACCCATTCGTCCGTGCCGAGTACGCGGGCGCCGCCGGTTTCGGCTACCTCAACTACCAGCTCCGCGGCCTCAAGTACTACGGCAGCGACTTCTTCGACCACGACGTGCGCAACGACCTGCGGGCCACCGGCGACGCCTCGATCGCCGGCGACCTGCTGCGGGTCAGCGCGCTCGCCCAGGTATTCGACGTCAACCGCACCCCGTTTGGCGTGGGCAGCTTCGACGCGGCGGGCCGGACGCTGGACCGCACCACCTACAAACGATTCGACGTGTCCCCCTACTCGTATGGGCGCCCGACCGAATCGACGGAGTTCGTGCTGCGCTACCGGCTCACCTACTCGGATCCGGGTTCGTCCTACGCCTCGAACGTCGGGAACATCCTGTCGGGCGAGCTCGGATCGATCGCCGGGCGAGGGCGGTGGGGATGGCTCGCGCGCGTGGAGTCGGCCCAGTACAGCTACGACAACGACTTCGACTACCGCAACTCGATCGGCGAGCTGTTCGCCCTCTACGCCCCGCTGACAACGCTTCAGCTCGGCGCAGGCGTCAATTATTCGACCAGCAACGTGCTCGTCGATTCCGACGGCAAGGACGCGGGGTTCGGACCCAGCCTGCGAGCAGCCTGGAATCCCGATCAGGCGACGCTGCTGAGCACCCGCTGGTCGAAGACCTACTACTCGGACCAGGTCCAGATCCAGGGTAGCCGGACTGAAGGGCGGATGCGGTTCGGCGCCACCTTCGACAAGGGGGTCCGCGACGGCAACCAGGCGACGATCCTCTACTACGATCCGCTGCGCCTGTTCTCGATCCGCAATCCGTACGGCGCCGCGCCGGTGGGCGGATCGGCGTCGATCCGGACGTCTCCGGGGTACGTCGACCTAGGCAGCGCTGCCGGAGCGCCCCTGATCGGATCCGGTCTGCAGAGTCCGCTGCTCGAGGTCGAGGCACTGGTCGTCACCGCGGAGTACGTCGGCGTGCGCAACGGGATGCTTGCCACCGTCTTCGTAAACAACCAGCGCTCGCCGATCGCCGTGCCTGGGTTCTCCGCCCGGCCGGGCGTCGACCAGCGCGGACTGCTGGCACGCTACAGCTTCCGCGTCGATCCGCGGAACATCGTCGCGCTCGACGGTCGCTACCAACTCTCCGACGCGATCGATGCGTCGGGCACTTCGACGCTGACAAGCGTCGGGCTCGAGTGGCGCAGCCAGGTGACCCGACAGTTGACCTCTACGGTGGTCGCCCGCGCGACCCGTCAGCGAGGCACCGGCACGACGCCCGAGTACGACGAGCGTGGCCTGGGCGCGGGCTTCGAATATCGCTTCTGACATGTACGAAGCCTACTTTGGCCTGCGCGCGAAGCCGTTCCAGCTGAACCCGGACCCGGATTTCTACTTCGGGAGCAGTGGTCATCGCAAGGCGATGGCTTACCTGCAGTACGGATTGCACCAGGGCGAAGGGTTCATCGTCGTGACCGGCGAGGTCGGTGCGGGCAAGACCACCCTGCTCGCAGGGCTGCTGCGATCGGTCAGTCGCGACGCGATCGTGCCGGCGCACATCGTGAGCACGCAAGTGGACGCCGACGACCTGCTGCGCCTCGTCGCGCGTGCGTTCGGGCTGGACGACACCGGGCGGGACAAGGCGACCCTGCTGTCGTCGCTGTCCGAACACTTCCAGGCGCTGCACAGAGAGGGCAAGCGCGGCCTCCTGATCGTGGACGAAGCGCAGAACCTGACGCGCGCCGCGGTCGAGGAGCTGCGGATGCTGTCGAACTTCCAGGTCGGCAACCGCGCACTCGTGCAGAGCTTCCTGGTCGGTCAGCCCGAGTTCCGAGCGATCATGCGCAGCCCTGAGATGCGCCAGCTGAAACAGCGCGTGATCGCGTCCTATCACCTCGGGCCGCTGTCCGAGACTGAGACCGTCGCCTACGTCGAGCATCGCTTGCGGGTCGCCGGCTGGCGCAACGACCCGAGCTTCGATCCGGGCGCGCTCACCGCCATCCACCGTGCGACCGGGGGCGTGCCTCGCCGGATCAACGCGGTGTGCGACCGCATGCTGCTGTCGACCTTCCTCGCGGACAGGCATCGCGTCGCTGTCGCCGACGTGGATGGCGTCGCCGACGAGCTGAACGCCGAGCTCGACGGCGAGGCGGGCACCGACTCTGAGCCGTCGCAGCGTGCCGCGTCGGCCGCTCCGCGGCCGACGGTGCCCGCGGCGGAGCTGGCCTCACTGCGCGCGGCGGTCGAGGGGCTGACCCAGCGCGTGGCCACGCTCGAGATTGGGAACGCGACGCTGCGCAGCCTGTTGGTGGACGTTCTGTCGCGCAGCGTGCCCGCTGCGCGCACGGGCGAGTCGACGTCCGACCGATGAGCGCCGCCGCCCGCGCGCGAACCGTGGCGTGGCATGTGCAGCGTCGCAGCGCACCCAAGTCGCCGTGATCGGACAGCTCGCCCGCCACGCCTCGCGGTTGTCGATTGCGAACCTGCTGGTCACGATCGCCGGCCTGGTCTCGTTCCCGATCCTGACGCGACTGCTGTCGGTCGACGACTACGGGCTGATGAACCTGGTCGCGACAATGCTCGCGATCCTCGTTGCGGTCTCCAAGTTCGGGGTCCAGACGGCAAGCGTCCGATTCTACGGTGATGCCCTGTCCGAGGCCGATCCGTCGGCCGTCGAACGGTGGGCATCGACCGTGGTGGTCGGCATGTCCACCGTCGGCGCGGTCGCCTGCGTGGGCTGGTGGGTCGTCGCCCTGGTCCTGCCCGACGGGACTTGGGGTGACCCGAGGATCCCGGCGCTGCTGCTGCTGGCCGTCGCGATGGTGTTCGTGCAGGTGAGCGAGAGCGCGCTGTGCAGCCTCCTCAGGGCCCAACTGCTCACCGGCGCGACCGCGCTCTACTTCGTCGTCAAGCGATATGCGATCCTCGCGGCGACCCTCGGTGCGCTGATCTGGATCGCCCCCACGGTGTGGGTGTTCTATGGCGCGATCCTGATCGTCGAGTCGCTCGCGGTCGTGGCGCTCTTCGGCTGGATCCGCTCCAGGATCGCGCTGTCGCTCACGGCGGCGGATCGGGCCCTGTACGGCGCGATGTTCGTGTTCGGCATCCCGATGATCGGAACCGAGCTGTCGTCGCAGGTGCTGACGATGGGCGACCGGTACGTGATCCAGCGCCTGCTCGGCAGCGGGCAGCTCGGACTCTACACGGCCTCGTACAACCTGTGCGAATACGTGAGGGTGGTCTGCCTCGCCGGATTCGTCCAGGCCCTGATGCCGATGTACGTGCGCAGCTGGAGCGAGTCGGGCCGCGCCGAGACCGAACGGATGCTCTCGCGCGTCACCGGCCTGTACGCGCTGATCGCCTTCCCGACCGTGGCGGGCCTCGCCGCCGTCGGCGACGTGCTGGTGCCGATCCTCGCCTCGAGCAAGTACTCAGAAGGCTCGGCGATCATCCCCTGGGTGATCGCCGGCATGGCGCTCGAGGCCTACTCGACGATCGCGATGGCGGGCCTGCTGATCGAGAAGCGCACGCGGGCGGCGCTCGCGATCCTGGTGGGTGCGGCGGTCCTGAACATCGCGCTGAACCTCTGGTGGATCCCCCGATGGGGACTGATCGGCTCGGCCGCGGCGACGCTCGCGAGCTATGCCGCCGTCGTCGCGGCCGGCACGCTCGCCGGACGCGCCGTGCTACGACCGACGCCGCCCTACGCCCAGATCGCGCGTTACGCGGTCGGCGCGACGGTGATGTACGCGAGCATTGCCGCCCTGACCGCCGGCGGGCCGGTCGCGACGCTGACCGCCCGGATCGTCGTCGGCGCGCTGTGCTACGTCGCGGTCGTCCTTGCGATCGACCCCGAGTCCCGTCGGCTCGCGACCGCGACCCTGCACCGTCTGCGCAGGCAACCCACATGAATCCGCCCTCCACCGTCCCGGTGCTCATGTACCACGCGACGCCCGGAATTCGTCCGGACGGGCCCGGCGGGTACGACCCGCACTACGCGGTGCCCCTCGAGTCCTTCGCCCGGCAGATGACGCTCGCGCGCGCGGCCGGGGTGCCGCCGCGCCACGTGCTGGCCGTCGCCGAGTCCGGCGGCTGCGGGGTGACCTTCGACGACGGCCATGCGACCAACGCGGACGCCGCCCGAGTGCTCGCCGAGCACGGCGGCACCGCGGACTTCTTCCTCAACACCTCGACCCTTGGCACGGCCGGTTGTCTCGACTGGTCCGACGTGCGCGAGATGGCGGCGCTCGGCATGTCGATCCAGTCCCACGGGCACACCCACCGGTACTTCGACGAGCTGAGCCCGACCGAGATCCGGACCGAGCTGGCCCGCTCCAAGGCCGAGATCGAGCAGGCTATCGGCCGGGCGGTCGTCCTGTTCGCCCCGCCGGGCGGACGGCTCGGACCCGATGTCCCGGCGATCGCGGCGGAGCTCGGCTATGTCGGGATCTGCTCGTCGCGTGCGGGGCTGTGGCGCCCTTCGGTCGGACCCGGCGACGTGCCGAGGCTCGCGGTGCTGGCCTCCACCAGCGACGGGCGGCTCGAGCGGTGGCTGCGCGCCGATCCGGACGAGATCGCCCGGATGCAGGCTCGCAAGCAAGTGCTCGACTTCGGCAAGCGCCTGCTCGGCAACCGGCTATACGACCGGCTCAGGGAGGCGCTGGTCGGGGGCGGGGGATCCGCCCGATGAGCGCATGGATCTTCCTTGCGGCTGCGATGCTCGTCGTCTACGTCTACGCCGGGTATCCGGTGCTGATCGCCTTGCTCGCCCGGGCCCGCGCCCGCGCCCGGAGTGGATCCGCGCCCCGGCCAAGCGCGCGACCCATGGTCGCGGTCGTGATCGTCGCGTTCGACGAGTCGGCGCGCATCGGCGCGAAGGTCGCCAGCTGCCTCGCGCAGTCGTATCCGCGGGACCGGATGAGGATCGTCGTGGTCTCGGACGGATGCACCGACGACACGCTGGCGCAGGCCCGCGCAGCCGGCGGCGCGCGGGTCGCGACCCTCGGCTTCCCGACCCGCCGCGGCAAGGCGGCCTGCCTGAACGACGTCGTGCCCGAGCTGCCGGACGAAATCGTGGTCCTCACCGACGTGCGCCAGCCCCTGTCCCCGGACGCGGTCGAGCGGCTCGTGTCCGCACTCGATGATCCCGCCGTCGGTGCGGCGAGCGGCGAGCTCATCTTCGTCGACGGGAACGCGAGCGACTTCGGCGCCGGAGTCGACGCGTACTGGCGGTACGAGAAATTCATCCGACGCGCCGAGAGCGCCGCGCATGCCTGCATCGGCGTCACTGGCGCGCTCTACGCGATCCGCCGTCCGCTCTTCGAGCGCATCCCGCCGGATACCGTGCTCGACGACGTGCTGATCCCGATGCAGGTCGTACGGGCCGGGCATCGCGTGCTGTTCGTCGACGACGCGATCGCATACGACCGTCCGTCGGCCTCGCCCGCGCAGGAGCGCGCCCGCAAGACGCGCACGCTCGCTGGGAATTTCCAGCTGCTGGTGCGCCAGCCCTGGCTGATGTCCCCGGTCTCGAATCCGGCCTTCGTGCAGTTCGTCTCCCACAAGGCGCTGCGACTCGCCGTGCCGCCCGCACTGGTCGCGCTGCTAGCCAGCAACGCCGTGCTCGCGGCGGACGGCGCGACGGCCTGGCGCGTCGTGTTCGCGCTACAGCTCACCGGGTACGCACTGCCGCTGCTGGGCCGCCTGTCCCCGGCGGTCGCCCGCCTGCGGATCGTCCGGATGGCGACCGCCTTCCTGGTCCTAAACTGGTTCGTCGTGCTCGGTCTCGCGTCGTTTCTGCGATCGAGGGACACCCACCTGTGGCAGGTCACGCGTTCGACCGTTTCATCGTCCGCGTCATCGAGCGGCGATCGTGCTCCCTGAACCTCCTGAGATGCGCATCGTCTATCTCGTCTCGCTGTTCCCCTGCTGGTCGGAGACCTTCATCGTGAGGGAGCTGCGCCAGCTGATCGACTCGGGCGTCGACGTGCGCATCGTCTCGCTGAAGTTCCCGAGCGAGCGGATGGTCCAGGCCGACGCCCAGGCGCTGCTGACGAAGGTGGTGTATCCCGCGCGCGGCCTACGCGCGGTGCGGCGCGTCGCCGCCGAGCTGGCGCGCAGCCGCGGCCGGCTGGTCGTCGACGTCGCGCGCATCGCCTGGGCGCTGCGGCACGCGCCGGTCGACGCGCTGAAGACGCTCGTCGTGCTGTGGCGGGCGCTGTCGATCGCCGAGGACATCCGGTACTTCGCGCCGCAGCACCTGCACGCGCACTGGGCGACGTTCCCGTCGACCGCGGCGATGCTGCTCTCAAAGCTGCTCGGCCGGTCGTTCAGCTTCACCTCGCATGCGCACGACATCTTCGTCAACGACCACATGATGCGGGCCAAGCTCGCAGCGGCGGAATTCGGCGTCACGATCTCGGAGTACAACCGGCGCCACCTGCACTCGCTTGGTCCCGAGGTCGCCGGTGCACGGTTGCACGTGATCCGCTGCGGAGTGATGCTCGACGAGTTCGGATTCGTCGAATCGGCGCGCGACCGAACCCACATCGTCGCGGTCGGGCGCCTCGACGAGATCAAGGGCTTCCGACACCTGGTCGATGCGTGCGCGCTGCTCGTGCAGCAGGGCCACGCTTTCCGATGCACGATCGTCGGCGAGGGGCCGCTGCGCGGCGAGCTCGAGCAGCAGGTGCGCGCGCTGGGGCTCGCCGACCGGATCGAGCTGCCCGGGGCGAAGCCGCAGGCGCAGGTCGCCGCGCTGATCCGGCAGGCGGGCGTGTTCGCGCTGCCCTGCGTCGTCGCGCGCACGGGTGACCGCGACGGCATTCCCGTCGCGCTGATGGAGGCAATGGCGAGCGGACTGCCGGTGGTGTCGACCCGCGTGTCCGGCATTCCCGAACTGATCGAGCACGATGCGACCGGTCTGCTCGCCGAACCGGGCGACGCCGGCTCGCTTGCGTCCGCGCTCGCGCGACTGCTCGAGGATGCCGCGCTCGGACGCGCGCTCGCCCGGGCCGCGCGGCACAAGGTCGAGCGCGACTTCGACGCACGCAAGGAAGCGGTCAAGCTCCTTGGCGAGTTCCGTCGCGGGCTCGCCTGCGAAAGCCCCCGATGAAGGTCCTGCTCGTCACCGACGAGATGGAGATTGGCGGTTCGCAGCGCCAGATCACGGAACTCGCGCTCGGCCTGCGCAAGGCCGGCGACGAGGTCTGCGTCGCATGGTTCCGCAGCCCGTCGTTCCTGCTCGACCGCCTGGTCGACGACGGCGTGCGCGTCGTGCACGTCCCGAAGCGCGCGCGCGTCGACATCGGCTTCGTGCGGGCGCTGCACGGTCTGATCGCGCGCGAGGCGTTCGACGTCGTGCACGCCTACGCGTTCACCGCCGAACTGTGGACCTGCGTGGCGCTGTCGTTCGTGTCCCCGAGGGCGCGTCCGGCGTTCGTGACCTCGATCCGCGGCACTTACGAATGGTACGGTCGCCTGCAGTGGCGCCTGAAGACCTGGGCCACCGATCGCTCCGACGCGGTGATCGCGAACGCGGGCCCCGCGGCCGACTTCGCCTTCGACCGGATGGCGCGCCCGCGAGACCGGCTCGCGATCGTGCGCAACGGCATCGCGGTCCCGGCGCCGTCCGAGGCGCGTCGGGCGCACGCGCGCGCAGCCCTCGGGCTCGGACCGGACGACGTCGCGGCGATGTTCGTCGGTCGACTGGTGGAGCACAAGAACCTGCCGATGCTGCTGCGCGCCGTCGAACGCGTGGCGCGCGAAGGCGCCCGCGTGCGCCTGGTCGTCGTCGGCGACGGCCCGCAGCGCCCCGAGCTCGAGGCGATGGCCGCGCAACGGGGCATTTCGGCTCGCATCCGCTTCCTCGGCTCGCGCGACGACGCCGTCGATCTGCTCGTCGGTGCGGACATGCTCGTGCTCTCGTCGTGGCGGGAAGGCCTGCCGAACGCGGTGATCGAGGCGATGCAGTCGGGCTGCGCCGTCGTCGCCACGCGCGTCGGCGGCGTGCCGGAGATCCTCGACGATTCCGTCGACGGCCTGATCGTCGAACCGGACGACGACGCCGCGCTCGCGTCAGCGATACTGCGGCTCGAACGCGATGCGTCGTTGCGCGATCGCCTCCGGTCGCGCGCCCTCGCGCGTTCGCGCCGAGAGCACTCGGTCGACGCGATGGTGGCGTCCACGCGTGAGGTCTACGCGCGCATCGTTCCCGGGCCCGTCGCCACGCCGCGCCCCTCCTCGCCCTGATCCGATGAGCGCGCTCGAACTCCTTGCCGCCGATGTCCTCGTCGTGCTCCACCGGGGACGCTGGTCGCCGCCGACCGCCCTGCTCGATCCGGCCCGCTGGCCGCATCGGCCGTCCCGCGGCGACGGCACCGCCTGCCCGATCGAACGGCTCGACGGCGGGGACGGCGTCACCGTGCTGTGGCGAGGCACGCCCGCCGTCCACGCTGGGGCGGGCCGCGGCGCGCTACTCGGCGCGTCTGACGTGGACGCTGGGCGGGCCACGCCGGCGGCGATCGCCGCCGCTGGGGCGGACTGGCGACCCGACGGTTTTCGCGGTGGATTCCGCGCTCTCGCCTGGTCCGCCTCGCCGCTGCGGCTGAGCGCCTGGGTCGATCCGTTCCGCTCCCAGTCGCTGTGCTGGACCACCGGCCCCGACGTCCTGGCGGTCGCCTCCGACCTGCGGTTGCTCACCGCGTCCGGCCTGCTCGAACGCGCCATCTCTCCGGTCGCGCTGTACCACTACCTGAACTTCTCCTACGTGCCTGCCCCGTGCAGCGCGTTCCGCGACGCCGGCAAGCTGGAGGCCGCACACCGCCTCGACGGCGAGCCGGGGCGCGCAAAGAGCTCGCGCTGGTGGACACTCGACTACCGCGAGGACCTGCGCGGCCCGGAGTCCGAGCTCGCCGGAGCCCTTCGCGAGCGCATCGTGCGGACCGTTCACGAGTTCCGTCCGAACGGCGAGGCGTCGTGGGGCACGTTCCTCAGCGGCGGCACCGACAGTTCGAGCATCAGCGGCATCCTCGCGCGCCAGCGCACCGACGCCACCGTGCGCTCCTATTCGATCGGCTTCGAGGAGGCCGGCTACGACGAGCTCGAGTACTCACGGATTGCGCGCGGGCACTACGGCCTCGGCGGCGCCGAGCGCCGCGTCGGCGAGGCCGACGCGCTCGAAGCGATTCCCCGCCTGATCGAGGCGTTCGACGAGCCATTCGGCAACTCGTCGGCAATCCCGACCTATTTCTGCGCGGCGATGGCCCGCGGCGAATCGGTCGAGCTGCTGGTCGCCGGCGATGGCGGCGACGAGATCTTCGGCGGGAACGAGCGCTACCGGAAGGACGTGCTGATGGGCGCGTGGCACCGCCTGCCCGCGCCGCTGAAGGCGACGGGCGGCGCGCTGACCCGCCTGCTCGCCCCGATCGACCTGCGGCTCCTCAACCGGGTCCGCAACTACGTCGAGCGCTCGAATCTCGCGAACCCCGACCGCTTCTACACCGATGATTCGTTCGCGTCGGACGTGTTCGAGGACCTGCTGGACCCGCGGTTCCGCGCGCAGGTAGATCGGAAGAGCGTC
>ENA-UOYA01005277-UOYA01005277.1-activated-sludge-metagenome-genome-assembly--contig:-NODE-5277-length-10321-cov-6.623027_pt1 | contig 10321 bp, 10 predicted proteins | sample MGYA00238163_ERZ764804 | MGnify/ENA primary metagenome ERZ764804 (study PRJEB28919, sample SAMN05720223) | activated sludge metagenome | isolation source: Anaerobic digester | place: Hong Kong...
TTTCTTTCCTGCGTAAGTTGCACGAGAGCCGAGTTCTTCATGAATTCTCATAAGCTGGTTATATTTTTCTACCCGTTCTCCCCTGCAGGGTGCCCCGGTTTTAATCTGGCCGGTGCCGAGACTTACCGTAAGATCCGCAATAAAGGAATCCACAGTCTCACCACTCCGATGTGATATCATTGAACTCCACCCGGCATTTCGCGCCATAGTAACGGCAGATATTGTCTCAGTGACTGTCCCTATCTGGTTCAGTTTGATGAGGACGGCATTTGCTGCCTTTTCTGAAATACCTCGTGAAATGCGTTTCGTATTCGTCACAAAAATATCATCTCCGACCAGCTGGACCTTCTTTCCGATGGCTTTTGTCATCGCAATCCACCCATTCCAGTCATCTTCAGAGAGCCCGTCTTCAATGGAGATGATCGGATATACTGCGACCATATCCTCATAATATCCTGTCATTTCTTCGGATGAGAGTTTCTTCCCTTCACTCTTCAATTCATATACACCATCTGAATAAAACTCACTCGATGCAGGATCAAGTGCAAGTGCGATATCTTTCCCGGGTTTATATCCGGCCATCTCAATTGCTTCGGTTATAAAATCCAGAGGAGCCCGGTTTGATGAGACTTTGGGAGCAAAGCCCCCCTCATCCCCGACACCAGTTGAGAGACCTCGTTTTTTCAGGATTGCTTTTAAAGTGTGATAGACCTCACATCCCCATCTGACAGCTTCAGGAAAATCAGGAGCTCCGACCGGAGCTATCATATACTCCTGGAAATCCGCTCCCTGCCAGTTTGCATGGGCACCTCCATTTAAAATATTCATATACGGAACCGGGAGAAGATATGTCCGGTCTGCAAGGTGTTCATATAATGGAACCTGTAATGCCTGGGAAGCTGCACGAGCTACTGCCATGGAAACCGGGAGGATCGCATTTGCTCCAAGACGACCTTTGTTATCCGTTCCATCCAATGAAATCAACTGGTTGTCTACAGCAGGCTGATCAGTGCTGTCCATTCCCAACAGGGATTTGCGAATATCGGTATTGATAGCCTCTACCGCTTTTTTAACACCTTTACCAAAAAACCGAAAATCACCATCACGCTTTTCTATTGCTTCATGTGTTCCGGTCGATGCTCCGGAGGGGCATGCTGCCCGTCCAAAATACCCGCCGACCAGAGTTACATCTGCTTCAACAGCGGGATTACCACGGGAATCAATGATCTCTCTTCCAAAAACCTTCTCTATCTGAACCATAGGATTTCCTTTTATGCTCCAATGCTTGCAAGGCTGCAGGATTCTGTCACATATACCCAGTATGAACGGGTGGGCTCCAACATCCTTGAATCAGCCTGCTCATTTGATCCACCATTGACGATGGTTATCTCAAACTGCTGGATAGCAGGGTCCCACCCGATAACCTCAGTCCAGGTATTCCTGATAGAAAGCAATGAATCACGGGCTGATGCCGGAGTATTTCCAGTAAATCCAAACATGTTCCATCCGGCAGTCATATCCTTTACCGGGGGGACCTGGAGGGGATCATCTGAAAAACGAAGGGGAACGCGAAATGGAGTGGTGGAGTAAACCCAGTATCCCTCAAGCGGGAGAATTTTATCATCAGCCGTCAGATCATTCCATCCTCCATCCATCTGATTATAGGTCCAGATACTGTGACCGGCAGAGTCAAGACCGGTAAAAATAGAGGCTGTATTTGCATCATTTGCCAGACGTCGGGGGACAGATACAAAATTCCAACCCGCAACCAGGTTTATAGACCCATTTAGATAGTCGGATACTTCCTGATCACCTGGCCCTGATAGAACAGGTGTCTGTTCACCCATAACAGATTCTTCCCCTGATACTAAAAAGCTGCATACAAATAAAAAAATGCAGAGTACACCGAATAGTGATAATCTGGTCATAACGTCCTTACCTGCTTTTCCAATTAAAAGCATTTCTGTGTAACTATATTTCACTTTGTCGTCATGAGATATTCTCTTTACATCAGGCAGACATATGCTCTTTTGTGAAATCCTTTTCACTCACAGAGTCACAACTTCCTTTCGATATCGATCTCTCACTCTCATGCGGGCAGATATTTGGATGGAAGAAAACAAGGGATACATGGAAAGGGGTACATAATGGGAGTATTGTAACAATCAGACAGAAGGGTATTCTCATCAAATATGATGGATTATCACAGCCGGATGTCATCCGGTTTTTAGGGTTATCTGATCCCATCTCTGATATTATCGAATCCATAAGAGAACATATCATCGCATACAAAGGTTCACCAGATCGATTTTTTGAAACCAGGTACAGCCAGTCACGGGGACTCCGGATACTCAGGCAACATCCCTGGGAATGCCTGGTGAGTTTCATCTGTTCGGCAAACTCGAATGTCAGCACTATCGGGAAACGAATCAACCTCATTCTTGGGCGATATGGCACCTCATGCACAATATTCGAGAACACGTTCCCGGATCCAGCAGTACTCTCTCAATGCCAGGAACCAGAACTTCGGGAATGCCTGACAGGATACCGGGCTCCCTACCTGATAAAAACCGCTCAGTATATTCATGAGCATCCTGACTTCTTTCAGCAGGTCAGAAAAATGGAATACCATCAGGCAAAAGACACGTTGATGAATTTACCCGGAGTCGGACCAAAAGTTGCAGACTGCGTTTTACTCTTTGCATTTGAACATCTCAATGCAGTCCCGGTGGACATCCGGATACGGAAGATAATTGAAGATAAATACGCCAGTCTTATCCACACCGATAAGAGTGGAAAACTCCCCTATGATACTATTGGCGGATTCTGCAGGGAGTACTTTGGTCCTTATGCCGGATATGCCCAACAATATCTCTTTGCTACCCGCGATTTGGAAAAAGGAGAGGTTACCAGATCTGCTGAATTACCATGAATACACAATAAGCACACGTTGCGGTCAGCGGAATCGTAATGATCCATGCCGTGACAATCTGCCTCACAATAGACCACTGAACTGCTGAACTTCCCTGCGTTGCACCAACCCCCATGATACATCCACTGATTGCATGAGTGCTGGATACCGGAACACCAAAAAGTGTTACAAATAAAAGAACAAAACCGCCGCCTGCTTCAGCACAAAAGCCCTGATACGGACGCAGGTGAGTAATCCGCTTCGCCATTGTCCTGACGATCTTCCATCCTCCGGTCAGGGTTCCCAGTGATATTGCCGCACTAGACATGAGGATTACCCAGAGAGGGACATGGAAGTCATTCAATACCCCTGCTGTAACTAGCATAGCAGTAATTATACCCATTGCATGCTGTGCATCATTACTCCCATGACCGATACTGTAAAACGAAGCCGATACGATCTGCAGTTTATTAAATATTTTATTCATTACCTGCTGGTCTGCATTCCGGCATAACCTGATAACCAGACATCCGAAGATGAACGCTCCTGCAAATCCCAGTGATGGTGAGATGACAATGAAGAGAATGATTCCTAATAGGCCGCTGATAGGAAGAATATGGAACATAATACAAAGGGGAATTGAGAACACAAATCCAAAAAATCCTCCTATCTTCAGATAATGATTAAGATCGGGCTCATGTTTTCGCTTGGCAATCCCTGCCAGAAAGACTGCACCGATAAGTGCCCCGATAAGCCCAAAAAGAATCACCCCTCCGATAAACGGCAATGAAGGAAGGATGACAACACTCATCCCCCCATAGGCAACCGCAGTTCCAATCAGACCCCCAACCATCGCATGGGTGGATGATATCGGAATCCCGATATATGCAGTCGTATAAATCCAGAAAGATGCGACGAGAATACCAACGATAATAACCTCAAGCGTAAGCCATTCAGGTGCCACAATCCCTTTCCCAATCGTCTTTGCAATAGCCGTGGTAAAGAACAACGGGCCAATAAGGTTAAAAAATGCTGCCAGACAAACTGCCTGCAGGGGTGTCAGGACACGGGTTGCAACAATGGTAGAAATGGAATTTGCCGCATCATGAAGACCATTTAAAAAATTAAAAAGGAGAGCGATAGCAATGCCAATGATGAGGATGCTTTCCATACTGATCACGAATGCCTGATACTGATATCCGAAAGGACGTTCGCAACATCTTCACATTTGTCAGTAGCAGTTTCCAGACACTCATAAATGTCCTTTAATTTTATCGTGGTCATGGGATCTTCCATGGCAAACAGCCGCTGTATTGCATGAGATAACAGATCATCTGCCATGTTCTCAAGCCGGTTAATTTCAATACCACAACTTTCCAGTGGATTACTGTTCCTGAAAGAACGAATTCCCTTCACCCCGCATTGCAGTTGGACTGCTGACAGTCTGATAAGCTGGGCAAAGTTCTGCATCGTCCTGTCATAATCCTTGACCCCATAAATGAGAAGTTTCTCAGCCGAATCATCAATATAGTCCAGAACATCATCAAGTGCCGATGCAAGTCTTGATATCTCCAATGGATCAAGCGGAGTGATAAATGTGCGATTTAAATGTTCGTATATTTCATGGGTAATTAAATCGCCCTTATGTTCCAGTTCTTTAATCTCTTTATAGGTTGATTCAGGATCAGTCTTTGTTGTGACCATCTGCTCCAGTTTTTCGGCCGCCTGGACTACAATTCCGGCCATTTGCTCAAAAAGGTCAAAAAATACTTTATCCTGTGGAATCAACCATTCCTTAATCCCCACAGTAATCGGAACAAATAACCCTTACATACGTAAAAAGACACCGGTCTGTCACCATACCATATCAAGGATGATAAGACCTGCCTGCAGAAAAAATGAATACCCAATATAACATGCCGCAGATGTCGTAACCGCAAGCGGGAACGTAACTATCCATGTCGTTACAATATCTCTCACAACATTCCAGTCAACAGCATTTTTTCCCCTGGTAGCACCGACCCCGACGATAGAGCCACTGATGATATGAGTGGAGGAGGTAGGAATACCGGATATTGTCAGGGCAGATATGACAAGCCCTCCTGCAGTAGATGCACAAAATCCCTGGTATGGCCGAATCCGGGTTATCCCTTTTGCCATCCTGGTAATGACATTCCACCCTCCGAAGACCGTCCCGGCGCCGATGGAAAGGGCTGATGCTGCCATCACCCAGAATGGAGCAGAGAAATCTTCAGCCAGACCTCCGGCAATAAAAAGGGCGGCGATAATACCCACTGCATGCAGGCCATCGTTGGCCCCATGTCCGATCGCTTGAATTCCACCGGCTACGACCTGAAGGGGGAAGAAAATTTTATTTCTTGTACTTTGCCGGGAAAATCTGAAGATGTAAGAGACCAGGATATCGAGAAAAAACCCACCAAGAAAACCGATAGTCGGGGATATCACGATAAAAATAAAAATCGCCAGAAGACCGCTTACTTCGAGAGCACCAACGCCCATAAGAGAAACAATCATAAGGGAAAACCCCCCGACAGCTCCTGCTACAGCTCCCAGCTTTACTGGCCCTTTGAGTATCCAGAAGATGATAGAAAGACAGACTCCTCCGCAGAGTGCTCCCACAAAACCAGACATGGCAACAGACTGGAGCATCAGAAGAGACGGCCATATTACCGTGGAAAGGCCAAATGCTGCGATTGATGATCCAACCATACATCCGATAAGGGCATGACTTGCTGAGATCGGAAATCCTTTCGCCGTTAAAATACTAAGGAGCAGGACCCCGCAAAAAAGTGCAATTACCAAAGTTACAGGAGTCAGGGCACCCGCTTGTACAACACCGGTTCCGATGGTCTTTGCAATAGCAGTCGTCAATAAAAATGGTCCTGCAATATTGCAGACTGCCGCCAGAATGAGGGCATATAGTGGTCTCAATGCCCGTGTGGCTACTATCGTGGCAATCGAATTCCCGGCATCATTCAGACCGTTGACAAAATTAAATAAGAGTGCTAGGGAAATCCCAAAGATGATGATAAATTCCATGGCTTACGTATGACGAATGATAATCTCATTGAGGACATGTCCCACATCATTACATTCCTGCAAAACCTCTTCGAGATTTTCATAGATATCCTTGAGTTTTATAAGGAGTATCGGGTCCTGCATAGAGAATAGTTCAGTTACGGCAGAAGAGAGGAGATCACTGGACCGGTTATATACATGATTGATATTCTGACAGGAGTTTTTTATCTCATGAATCTCATTCCAGGACCCGAGCAGTCCAACACCTTCCCGAATTTCTGCGACTGATATTGATATAAATTCGGCAAAGGTATTCAGATGGGGGTAGGTCCCGATCAACTGATAATTGCATATCTGATGTGCAACCCAGTCGATGATATCAATGACATCATCAAGAGCTTTTGCAAGACGTTGAATTTCATCTGGTTCAAGAGGAGTGATGAGTGACTCCTCCAATCTTGCAAAAATTTTCCTTAGCAGTTCGTCAGATTCGTGCTCAAGCTGATGTATCTTCTGGCAGGTAATGCCCCTGTGTTGATTTATATCAGATATCAGTTCGGTCAGATGCGATGAGGCTTGAACTATCTTTTCAGATATTTCACAAAAAATTTCCAGAAAATATTGATCTTCCGGGAGAATAATATCCCGTATCCGCATATCTTCTGGTGATACCTGATATATTATATGAGTATGTGTTCCGGCTCCAAATTACACAAAAGGGCCTGAAATTTCAGGTCATATTGCTCATTATTGCAAAAAATTCGTCTGCCGGAACGGTTGCAAGTGCTGGAAAGGTTCTGTTCTGCACCGAATACCGCTGCATTACCTGATATTCAAGCCATGCACCATACAATGAAAGGCGGGCAGTTATCCCGGAAATCTGTGCAGGGTACTGGGGATCTGATCTGTTCAATCCAGGAATCCGGTTCAGACTGGTCAGTTCTGACTGGACTGTCCGGTTATATGCCTGCCTCAAATAAGACAAATCCTGTGACACATTATACGAGTACGTTTCATTCAAATTCTTCTTCAGGCGAATATTTGCATATTCTACAGAGAGATTCAGCACATCAGGGATGTCATAGGTGACAGAGCCATCAACCCGTCCTTTGATCTCATATAAATCAGGAATCCAGTACTGGTTCATCATAAACAGAAATTCGGTGTCATTACTGGTATGATTCCCCGATATACCAACATCCTCCCCGATACATGGATAAATACACATGAGAAAAATTGACAGATATATGATGGACATATATGTCAGACAAAAACGCATAATTATCTCCTATAAACCTCTATTGATCATTGAGTTTATCTCTGGAGACATTTGAAGGTATCAGCCCTGAAAATCTTTTAATAAGATCCAGTTATTGTAACCGGATACATGAAACCATTAAGAAAGGGTATGCACAAAAAATAGGGGCAGGTTAGTAAGTGAATTCTGAAGTCCGAGTACTCCATGTTGATGACGAGCCCGTCATATGTGATTTAACCAAGTTGAGTCTTGAAAAAGGTGGACGACTCAAAGTCGATGTGGCCTCTTCAGCTGAAGAAGCATTGGATCTTATCAGGTCGGGTTCATATTCTTGCATCATTTCTGACTATGAAATGCCAATAATGAACGGGCTCGATTTTTTAAAAGAGGTTCGAAATATTGACCAGGACATTCCGTTCATCCTTTTTTCAGGAAGAGGGCGTGAGACAGTCATCATTGATGCCATAAATACCGGAGCAGATTTTTACATCCAAAAAGGCGGCGAACCAAAAGCACTCTTTGCCGAACTCAACCATAAAGTGGAGTATGCCATTCAACAGCGTAATACGCGCATAGCACTGAAAAGAAGAGATGGCATTTTGGAAGCCGTCAGCCTGGTCGCGAATCTGTTTCTTGGTGGTGAAGCATTTGATCGGGCCCTGCAGGAGGCAATTACCCTTTTTGGTCTGGCAACCGAAGTGGATACCGTCAGACTGTTCAGACTGAATTCAGATTCAGAAGACTCTGATACACATCACTCCATGAAAAATATTGCTTCATGGACAAGGATTACGATTCAGACAGATGAACAAGAGCAATACATAAAAAACAATAATATCCCGGTGGAAAAGGAACTTTTATCCCGTCTTGTAAGGGGCGAGACCCTCATCCTCAATGCATCAGAGATCCAGATGTATGATCCACTTAAGGGTGGAATAAGTGCAAAATCCATCGTCGTATTTCCGGTTTTTGTTGATCAGAAAGTCTGGGGTATCTTTTGGTTTGCTGATTACATGAGTGAGCGGACATGGACTGGTGTGGAGATTGATGCTCTGCTCGCCGCATCAGCCATGATAGGTTCTGCTATCCAGCAGGATCAGATGCGACGATCGCTTATCGCAGCCAAGGAAGAATATGCATCCATGTATGCCCTGATGAGACGGCTTTGTGATACGGTCCCGGACATTTTATGGGCAAAAGATATTGATGGATCATTCCTCTTTGTAAACCAGGCAGGTTCTCATCTGCTTTGTGCAGAAAATACCAGTGATCCGGTAGGCAAAAGAGAAGAGGATTATCCCTGTGGACTTATTCATCATGGAATGTTAGAGTGCAAAAATGTGAGCCATCATAATATAAATGGGAGAATATCTCTCAAAATCGGATCAGAGGTTACTGAACTGGATATTATTACGGTCCCATTTGTCAATACCGAAGGAAACCAGATAGGAACTGTTACGTTAGGCAGGGATATTACCAATTATTGTAAAATTGAGCAGGGTCTTCGAATATCGGAGAAGAGATATGAAAATATCATCCGTGCCATCCACATCGGAATACTTGTGGTTTCAGGAGATGGCGTTATCAAAGATATTAATCCCCGTGCCTTGGAATTACTGGATGCACGAAAAAGTGAGATAATTGGAACATCCCTCAGTAAAAACCGGATTCTCCGTGAGATGGAGGTATCAGATGCAGTTCGTGAAGTGATATCGACTGGAAATGGCATTTCTTTCCTGACATCACGCTCGGTTACCAGAACTTCTGAAGATCTGTACTGTATGGTAAGACTGCTGGTCCCGGAAAACGGAGGGGAAGCTGAGGTTCTTATCACTCTCGATCCCCATTACTCAGAATAATCAGAGAAGTGAAACAAGGTCGCGAAGAACTGCTGCAGGATCTTCTGCCTTAACCACACTTGATGCCAGCAGGACTCCATCCGTTCCCAGGTCAACTGCTGTCTTTACACATTTTCCTGAGTGGATTCCGGCACCGGTAAGAACTTTTACTGCAGGACTGATTTTTCTGACAACATCTACAGAGTCAGTAATAATATCCGGATTTGCTTCAGATACAGATATTTTTCCACCAATAAGTTCTGGTGGTTCAATTGCCACATAATTCGGATTCAGGGCAGCAAGAGCAGCAGTGGTTGCCACATTATTCGAGCAGACACATGAGAGAAGCCCGGCACCTTTCAGGGCACTGACATTCTTTTCAATGTCTGCAACATTCAGCCGGTATTCTGAGTGATTTACCAGTGATCCGATTGCTCCTGCAGATTTGATCGCAGCCAGAGGCATTCGGCCGGTATGGGCACCAGGATCAACCGGGTCTACATGCTGGGCAAAAACCGGAATATCATAATGATGATTTATGGGATGAATATCTGTATATAATGGTGCCAGTGCAATGGTAACCCCAGATTCATCCATTATTTCACGGGCGGCCCTGGCAATCCGATGAGCTCCGTTTCCGATTGATTCGGTATAACACTTCAGATTAACGAGGACGAGTGGTGTTTTCAATGACTGTTGTTTCATATGGCATTCATTCGTCGTTGGAATACTTATCAGTTAACAATTGTTCACGTATGATACACGATAAAGGAGTCTTATTGGTTATGGTTTAACACTACAAAGACCCCTTCTGTACCCTGATCGGGTTATTCCTCCCCAGCTCATACTGATAATGGTATCTATCAACTGATGCACCTCTTCTTCTGAAAGATCAGGCATCATCCGTCTCCTCCATAACCGTGTCATTTCACCTGAATAGGTAACACCCCGGCCGCGGGCGTCAATAATAAACCACCTGATTCCCATCTGATACAGTACCGGATATTCACTAATCAGGCTGTGCTCAGATGAATTCATGATATGACTTCTTCCTGATTGTTCGCACCATACCGGGAATGAATACTTCTTTTCATCCTGAAGAACGAGCCCGGTTCCTTTTTGTTTGTGAGCATACGCACATACATGATCTTCTGTAACCGCAGCTTCAATGAGACCCTGACAACATAGAGCAATGAAAGGCCCGGTTCCGTTCCTGTATACCTGACAGATATCAGAGATCTCCTGTTCTGACAATTCAGGAGACAGGGTGCAGAA
>ENA-UOYA01005282-UOYA01005282.1-activated-sludge-metagenome-genome-assembly--contig:-NODE-5282-length-10315-cov-4.600000_pt1 | contig 10315 bp, 9 predicted proteins | sample MGYA00238163_ERZ764804 | MGnify/ENA primary metagenome ERZ764804 (study PRJEB28919, sample SAMN05720223) | activated sludge metagenome | isolation source: Anaerobic digester | place: Hong Kong...
ATCCACAACGCCGTCCGTATACAGCGCCGTCCTTACCTTTGTTTTTCTCGTTCAGTGAATTGCCTGAATAAAACTGAATCCCCGGCATAGTCGTGTCGACCTGCAGCCGGATTTTCGTTCCTTCGTCGCAGGCCTCCGCTGCCGTCTCCGTTCCGCCTTTTCGCGTTTTTCGGAGGATCCAGTTGTGATCATATCCCCCGCCGTATTTCAGCTGGATATCATCCATGCCGATGCGTTCGCCGATCCTGTGAAACTCCATGAAATCAAACGGCGTACCCGCTACAGGGATCCGTTTCCCCGTCGGCACATTCTCCCCGTCGCTCTCCAGAAAATGATCCGCATTGATCTTGATCCACTGATCCTCCACAGATCCCGAACCGTGTCCGGCCAGATTGAAATAGGCATGGTTGGCCAGGTTGACGACTGTCGGCCGGTCTGTCACCGCTTCATAACCGATGTTCAGTCCGCATTCTTCATCCAGGGAATAGGTCACCCTTACTCTAAGATTTCCGGGGTAACCCTCCTCACCGTCCCTGCTGAAATAGGAAAAGTAAACCGAGTTGCCGCCGGCCGGAACTTCCGTTCCGGCGTCCCAGAGCACCTTGTCAAACCCTTTGAAGCCGCCATGGATATGGTGATTGCCCAGATTTCTCCCCACCGTGTATTCCGAACCGTTCAGCTGAAAACGGCCGTCCTTGATCCGGTTGGCGCATCTGCCCACTACAACGCCGAGATAGCAGCTTTGACCGGCGTAAGCCTCCGGATTGTCGAAGCCCAAAACGACGTCTATTCCCTTATAGTCGATCCCGGTCACCGCGCATCCGAAGTTGGTCAGTCTGACCTTCATGCCCTTTGTATTTTCGAGAGTAAAAAGATAAACGTCCTTTCCCTCATACTCCCCCCATTTTTCATAGCTGACCATGATCCGCCTCCAGACCCGTTTCCCTGTTGTCTTTATCCAGAATCCGGCACTCCGCGGTTCCGCCGAGGTTATCCGTTACAAGGCCGGCCAGGTCCTTAAGCGCGGCTTCCAGATCGCCGAGCCTGGATCCGTCGACGAGTTCAATGCAGAGAAATGCGTTTTTCGTTTCTTCCGTCAGTATGGTTCTAAGCGCTTCGCGCCAGTTCCAACACCGGCAGACGGCGCCGGCGTCGTCCTTATATACGATTTCTCCCTCGTAAGGCGGCGCGTTCTCCTCTTCGCCCAGCGGGATGAACTGCTCGGTTCCCTTCGCCTGTGTCAGCCTCAGGTCTCCGACGAATGTATCGGTATCCTCGCCGCCGCACGGCAAGCCGTACCGCAATGAAATAGAATTGTATATATCCACCAGAGGGTTGATCGTTCCGATCCGGTTTCCGTTCTGTACACGCTTCAGCAGGGCTTCAATGGAAGCTCTGGCGCCTTTCTTCGTTTTAAATTGCTTAAAGGCTTCCCGCCAGACAGCTATGACCGGATTGCTGCTGAATTCTTCCTTTTCAAAAAACCTGTGCGCTTCTTTCTCGGCACTGCGCAGCATTTTATCGTATTTTTCCCGTTCTTTAGCCGAGTTGTCGATTCCACGGCAGACGACAACGCCGATTCTGGCATCCGGAAACAGCGACCAGAATTCATCTTCAATGATAAACTTCTTCACTCCATCACCCCTCATTCTGCTGCCGGTCTAATTTATGAATTTTAAGTATTTTATCAATTTCCTAAGGTATAGTCAATAAACGACGAGGCGGCAATAAACGACGAGGCGGCAAACGGGGGTGACGAACGGGTGATTAAAGAATTTCCTTTTATTTACTGCAAAAATCTCAATTCCATATGCTGCAGTTCCGATAAAATTATGGTATCTGCAGAGAAATGATGGTAAAATAAAAGCAGAACGAAAGGAGTTGTCAATGAGCAGTTTTTATGAAAAAACGAAGCCTTATTTCCCGTTAATTGTCACTTCGCTCCTGATGATCCTGCTTATGGTGTGTATCCCCCTTTTCGGCGATGTTTTTATGGTATTGCTGAGCGTCGCCCCTTATATCTTTTGGCACGCCGTTTTTGAATTTTTAAGTATCATTATCGCGTTCTGCATATTCTGTGTCGCCTATTACTCTTTTGAGCAAACCTTGAATTTCAGATATCTGGTCCTCGGCAGCATCCTTATGCTGGCGGGTTTTATCGACTTCTTCCATACGATGAGTTATAAAGGAATGCCCGATTTTTTGATTTCCGATATAACCCCGAACAGCGCGACGACCTACTGGATCATCGCCCGGCTGATCGGAGCCTTTGGGCTGCTCGTTTGCAGCGTTATCCCCCTCAAGCTGGAGTTCCGGTTCAATAAAATGATCTTCTTTTTCATGCCGGTCGCCATCAGTCTTGTCGTTTTAATCATTGTTTCATACTACCCCGAACTCATCCCTCCGATGTACGTTGAAGGGACGGGGCTGACCGATGCGAAGATCCTGCTTGAATACGTCGTCATATTTATGATTCTGCTTGCCATCTTTTTTCTCTTGCGTGAATTCGGTAAAAGTCAGGAGCGATTTCCCATCATCATCTCCTGCGCTCTGGTCTTGGGCATATTCAGTGAAATGGCCTTCACCCTTTATGTCGATGTGTACGATATCTATAATTACCTGGGTCATATATTAAAGTGTACCATGTACTATGTGATCTTCCGGGCGACCTTTATCAAGAATATCAGGCAGCCGTATCTTGAACTGAAAGCTGCAAGGGATGAAATCAAGAATTATGCGGACAACCTTGATCAAATCGTAGAGCAACGTACGGAACAGATCAATGTGATCCATAAAAAACTGCTGGACGACCTGGAATATGCCAGAGGGATCCAAATGGCCATGCTGCCGAAACAACTGCCGAACTCGGCTAAAGCCGCTTTTGAGGCATGCTATTATCCGGCAGAGCGGGTGGGCGGAGATTTCTATAACGTATTTCCGATCGATGAATCAAGGATCGGAATGTATATCGGAGACGTGTCCGGACACGGCGTGTCCGCCGCAATGCTGACGGTCTTTCTCAACCAAAGCATCCGAACGGAAAGAGAGGATCCCCAGGGCGTCAACGAACCGCTGACCCCGGCAGAGGTATTGGAGAAACTCTATACGGCCTTCAACCATACCGATTTCACAAACGAAGTATATATTGTCATGCTCTACGGCGTCTATAATTTTGAAGCAATGGAATTGACCTTTGCCTCGGCGGGCCTGAACGTGGCGCCGATGATCGTAAGTCCTGCCGGTGAAGTGGCGGAGCTGGTGATCAAAGGATTCCCGATCTGCAAATTGCCCGACAGGCACAGTATGGAATATTATAATTCGAGCATCCGCCTGCAAAAGGGGGAAAAAATCCTGTTCTACACCGACGGTCTGATTGAAGCTCAGAATGTGGAAAAGAAGGCGTACTCTGACGAACGGCTAAAGGCGCACCTGCAAAAGAGCCGGCATATGAGCGCGTCCGATCTTGCGAAGAGCCTTTCCGAGAGCGTATTCAAGTTTACCGGCGGCTGCAAGCTGCTGGATGACATCACGTTTCTCGTGATGGAAGTAAAATAACTGATATCTTTCAAAATCGCAAAGGGACGGTGCCCGCCGAAGCGATACCGCCCTTAATTGGTTCCATATTACCGGATCAGTTAAATGCCTGTGATTTATTCTGCAGGCGTCGCGATCACCCACGGCTGCTGCAAAGGTCCCTCTCCTTCATAGACGCCTTCCCGCCACATATAGAAGAAACGTTCGGCAGAAAAGATGTAGTAGCCATCCTGATATTGGTCGCTGGTATCATAAGGATCGGCAAAAATGATAACGTCGTCGCCGAAATTGTCATCCGTGCCCATAGTATCGTATCCGATGATAACCTGCCAATGGCCGGCCCAGTCAAGCCAGTCTACCATGATGGGCGTCCCGGTCTCGAGATGGCTCAGGACCCACGGGATGAAACTATCCTGATTTTCGAAATCATACGGATCTTCAAAGGTATATTCCCCTTCCTGATCCAGATTGCTTTCCGTATTCCAGCCGATGGCGTCAAAGAACGTTACAAGTCCCGCCGGGCCGATGCCGGTATCCTCGCTGGTTCCGGACATCTCAGCAATCTTCAGCTCATCGTAATCCGTCACGCCGTAATGGTTCAGAACCATAAGCGCGGATGCGGGGCCGCAGGTATATTCGGTAGTCTGCTGATAGGTCTCAAAATTGGGGAGTATGGTGAGAGTATCCGTCGAAGTCATGTTATAAACGTCAAGATGGGCAAAGTAAGGCGATCCGAAATGGTCGTCACAGCCATCGTAGCAGGAAGCCCCTGAACTCATGGTATCATATCCTTCCGGATATGGGATCGTATGTTTTTCAAAGGGTACAATTTCAGATTCGCCGCCGGAGGTTTCAGCAGCACCCCCGCCGCAGGCTGTAAATAAAGAAATCATCAGAACGCATAGAAGCAAACTCATCGTTCTCTTTTTCATTTTCAAACCCTCCTGTTTTCTCATTGAAACAGCTTCATCAATAGATTCATTATTGTTTTATCCCCGATTATCAGCAGCATCATTATATCAAAGATAAGAAATGCTGTCCATTATTTTCCGTCACTGCCACATTGTTCTACAAATAAAGCCTGTTTGTATACAAACCATGTACACAAATGCAGGCCAGATTATTTCTGAATCTCTGATATTTCTATTGATTCTTAACTTTTCGCAAGTAAATCAGCGGCCCTACCAAAAATATAAAGGCAATATAGATTAATAACCACTTCCACCCATTTATGTACGTAACCACACCGCCTGCCACAAAAATCAGCAGACTTGCAATAAATCCAATCACAGTTGAACCTGTTCGTTCGGAACCTCTATTGTTACCCGTAAAATACATGCCTACTAAACTAATAGCAGCAACTGCAAAACATATTATTGTAATTTCAGACATAGAAATCCTCCGTTTCCTTTTTTGCAAAGTATAACCCAATAGAGCCTTCCCTTTATTGTATTATAGCATACCTTTTGATGATTTCAATAAAACACCCTGGTGCCATTGGTTTCAGAGCTATTTCGCGGTTGCGGGGAAGAGGTTTTTTATTTTTCTCAGAAACCCGCCTCGGGGGATGATCGTTGAATACGAAGCAATCGTTACCAAAGCTATATCAATTATAACTCGCAAAAAGACATCGGCAATATAGCCAGAAAATAATAAGGGCATAAAGACAAGAAACATCGCCCAATTCAAGCCAAAAATCAAAAATCCGAATTTCCCTGCTCTGTGTTTCAAGGACCGCCCATTTCTGTTGTTGCCGAGAAGAACAAAAGCTGTGCCGATAGTTATTCCCATCAGAAGTGTCCACATAAATGTTTCTAAAGGTCTGGTCTGGTTTCCGGATTGGATTACTCCCGAAGAATAAGCGATATATCTACCTGCCAGGAATATGCCTGTAAAAATCATTACCGCCTCAATTTTTTCTCTGAGCATAAATGTTACCGGACGATTGCTCTCTGCTTTTTCAATTTGTAACTTGCTCAATAAAATACTTAAAACAAAAACAGGTATCGCATCACTCAGACCAACAATAAACTCGTTAATGATCGGATTACCAAATAGAGACACTCCCTCAAGCATTGCAAACAGCCAAAGAATTGCTATTGCTGTCCCGTAACGCAACCCTTTCCTCACGCCTTCTCCGGGTATCTCATTTTTGATGGTTAAAAACACAAACGCAACACCAGAAAAAGCGAACAAGGCCCAGAGAGAAGCGGTGATTTCTCTCCCAAGAATACCAGCTGCTAAGCTAAAGTTTGCATTCTCAGGCATAGTGCTGTATGATGCCGTAACAATATGCAGAACGATATCTAATACCACACATGCTAATACCATCGCAGCTATTTTTATTTTTTGACCTTTTTTCATGGATCTCTCCTTTATACTATAAAGTATTCTCATCATCATCGATTACTGAATTCTCAATTTCAGCCAAATTCGAAAGCAATTTCTCAAGAAAACGCCTCGTTCCTGTGATATTATTCGCATCCATCTCTTTGAACATTTTTTCTCTGAATATTGATCCTTTTTGGTCTGTTTGTTTCCAGAAATCATAGCTCTTCTCTGTCATTCCCAATCTGGTGACCCTTGCATCTTTCTTGTCTTTTTCCAGCGTCATCAGTCCCTTCTCCTGAAGCTTTACAGCCACCTGCTTGACATTTTGGTGAGAAGTCCCCATCGCTGTGGCAACCTCTTTCAGCGTTGGGGGAGAATCGTAGAGGCTCTTGATCGTTTCGGATAAAAACCATTGTTTGGTTGTCACATCAAATTCTTTGAACTCTCTTTCAAGAAGGGTATTCATCTTATTTGAAATAATCAATAAGAGTCCAAAAATCATCGCCTCATCTGGAATTATATCTGTCTTGTCTGCATTCATGTTACACCGCCATAATTTATTTGATAATGCGCCAAAATAGGTAATGCATTACCTATTAAGATAATACATTACCTATTTTGGTTTGTCAACACTATTATTTTTTTCGACCGATTTATTCAAATTTTCCCATGAACCAATCAGCCGGTACTTCCCCATTGTCTTCCATCACAGTTGTGCATCCAGATCTAAATTAGAGAAGATCAATGCCACAAAAAATGAAAATCTGTTTCTTTCTTTCTGGCAATGAAATCCGTCATAATTTCGTGGTTGCGGAGAAGGGAGAACCCGAAACACCCGTCTCATAAATCTTGTATCTATATATTCACATTCATCAAATCAATTCCCGAGCAATCTGCGTAGGATCATCAAGATCGAATACCACCAACGCCAGTTCCGGACCATTGTGTGCTGCAGAAATAGAGAACGTACGCCCGAACTGTTGTTTCCAGAAACCTGTAATAGCCGTCGATTCATGAATATGGCCATGCAGGGTAAGATAGGGTTGTTTTTGTTCGATAAAACGCTGAATGGCGATGCTGCCGACATGAACATCCAAGGGAGCATGGTCAAAAAACTTACCATCGAGCCCGGCCCTGTCGAGATAGGAATGGTAAGGCGGGGAGTGAAATAAGAACACAGCCTTCTCCATGGATGCATCCTTTGTGAGTTGTGATAAATCGGCCTGTATGGTTGAAGTTACCGTGTCGTAATCCGGTTCAACCGTCCTGTATCCTTCCGTAGGCGGCACGCTTCCGGGATCGGTGAACACTGAAACATCATACTTCTCCCAGTCTTTGTCATGAAAAGGGGTTGGCGGCACAAAAGGGTAGCCGTAAATCGTGTAGGACCGGAATTCGGCTTTTGAGTTATTCAGATATTTCCAGAGCTTCTTACGCTCTCCTTCCATCAGTTTTTCTTCTCTGTCGCGATGGTCGTCATTCCCCATAATGACAAAAACTTCAGGGTAATCGCAGCCCAATTGCTTTTTCACATTACAAAATCCGGGAATCAGATAATCTGAAATAAAGTCCGTAACTCGTTCGTTATCAATGATCGACGGTTTTCTAACATGAGGCAATAAATCACCGCCTACAAATACCAGTGCAGGCTTTCTTTTAATAATTTCATGAAACAGGGATTCGTATTGGCTAATACTGCCATGAAGATCGGTAACGAAGAAGCTGGTTGTCAATGTTTAATCCTTTCTCAAGGCGCGATTGTCTGGCAAACATTTTGCTTTTTGCTCTATCTTGATGCACTTTCAATACTATCAAAATCGAAGTTTATTTGTCAAGAAAATCCACAGGATAGATCGCGTCAAGTTAGGACGGGAAAAATAAAGCTAGAGTTTCCCCATAGATGAAGTCTGTGTATTAGATCCCTCGTAGTCCTCGTAATGCTAGTGCCAGTTGAGTGCGTTTTCCGGTATTTAGTGCAGGTAGATTGTCGATCATCTCTCCACTAGCTTTTCTCACCTTTTTCTTGCATACCTTTAAGTCCAGCTCGATAATTCTTGTTTCTCTGATTCGTTCCTGTTTCTTTTTTAATGCTAAATCAAAAATATTGCCCCCGTTTGCTGCAAATACTCTTAGTCTTGCCATCTGATCGACTCCCTCGCGGCTCCATCCAAGCGGTCTGGAACTGAGCCGGTCCGAATAGATATGGCTGATGTGTCCCTCGGCGCTACAGCCGGTGTAGTCCTTGGAGTAGTGATGCTTTATGCTTTCCCAATGATTCATGATGTAGGTCTTTGCTTCTTTCACCGCTTGTCTCTTCGTCTCGGCCTCTGTCGCATCCAGGATTGTTTCGAATACTACTTTCAGGTATTCTTTGTCTTCTCTTTTTATGGCTCTCCAGATTTCCCTTTCAGCATTCTCAATGTGCGTTCCCGCCATCTTTACCGCCTTGTTCAGATGATACCGGTCAAGGACAAAGATGCTCTTGCCAATTAAGAATAGGCCGGTCTTAATCCAGCTTGCGCCATCACCAGACAAATATATTTTTTCGATCCTATCATAGTCATAAGCTTGATCAATGTACTCCGCCACTTCATTCCAAAGTTCTTCTGACTCCTTGTACATTCCACCGAAATACCTCGGATTCTGCAGTTGCCATCTGTCTTTCCCGATCTGTTTCCTGCCTTCATGTACATATATCAGTTTTGGCTCTGCACAGCCGCCCCTCTGAAGGGCTACATGATCCTCATCGGCTTCGATGTAAAGGATTTTCGGGGTTTCCTTGGCTCTTGGTATTTTCACCTCGTGATTGCTGACCGGGCCCAGTTCCCTTATGGCGTTCATCACGCTCTGGCTTGAAATCTCAAGCGCCTCGGTGGCCTTACTGCCACTTCTTGCATATGGTGTTTCTATCGCCTCCTCAATCAGCTTAGCTTTCAAGGACACATCCATCTTATCGTAGGAGTCAATTCCTACAAGCTCATCTGACAAGTGCCTGTGTTCTTTTTCCGTCTTATGCTTGTAGTAGGTCCTTTGATAATTAACTTCTCCAAATATGGTTGCAAGGGTATTGGGTTGCTTGCTCTCATGAACACTCCAATTCTGCTTTCGCCGAGAATCCGATTTCACCAGAGAATCCAGCATTTCCAACGCTTCCTTCGTCAAAATTGTCCCTACATGATCCAGCGTTTTCTTTATCTCTATCACAAATTCGGAGATGTCCTTTCTCTCCGTCAGTATTTTTTCAAAGTTTTCCTCAAAACTTCTAGTGATTATTCCTGCGATTTCAGTTATACTGTTGTTCATAAGAGTGCCTCCGTTTATGTAAGTTTTTTTCGTCAATTAACATCATAACATATGAGGTCACTCTTATTTTTTTATTTTCTTTATTTTTCCCGTCCTAATTTTACACTAAGCACAGGATAAGCCGTCAGGTAAGCCACGAAAGCATTTTACCTTCCTTGTGCCCGACGACTATATACTCAATTTATGTGATTGCTAAGCATACTCTATTAGCTAATTCAAAGTTGCTTCAATAAACCGTTCGAAAATTGTCGCAACCTTGGCTCTTGTCGTCGGCCGATGCAGTGAACGCGGCAAAGCTGCCTGCGCTGTCAGCCTTATAGACATGATAATTGCCTGTCCCGTCTTCTCCCTTGGTAATTACATAATATGGATAACCGGTTTCATCCGCGGCATCCGCAGATACTGTGAGGCACGGCATGAGGCCCAGCGCCAGGCACAGCACAAGCGCAATGCTTAAAATTTTTCTTATTTTTTTCATAACCATCCTCCGGCACTTGAAAAAAGGCTGACAGATACAATCTCTCTACTTGTCATATATTCTACTTTCTGCATTTCCATTAAATATCCTTCTATTCTTATCAATGCTTCGGCCAAATTTTATACTTCCTCCACCACTTTAATACAATGTACCAATTCCGGCAAACTGCGGGCTTTCGTTAACGAGCAATAGCTCTTACATTAGTGCATAGGGGAAACAGGAAATTATCTTTTTCGAAGTTTCAGTTCCACATTTTTCTGTTGTGCTAACTGACGCAATAAATTTGAAACATAGACAGCTTTCTCTTTCAGGGAAATATCCGCGAAAGCAGTATATTCCGATGCCTTTTCCAGAACGCTTTTGATTTCATCAACCGCAAAAAGATTCACGGCAAGGCAATACAGTGTCTTTTCGCGCCCTGAATTATAATCCGATAACAGCACATTCAATAGCTTTACTTTTTCTGCTTGTTCTGCATTATAGGCCTCTATCCCGATTTGTTTTGCTTTCTCCATATCGGTCATTTGGTTCCTGTGCGTGATAAAAGAATCAGATTCGTCGGCATGATCGTAGATAGGACAAGGGTATTCATTGCATTGAAAACAGTATTCCACATTATGCTCCATACTGCATCTTGCGATTTTGCACGGCTTGTTTCCCTGTCCGCAC
>ENA-UOYA01005287-UOYA01005287.1-activated-sludge-metagenome-genome-assembly--contig:-NODE-5287-length-10308-cov-6.102799_pt1 | contig 10308 bp, 9 predicted proteins | sample MGYA00238163_ERZ764804 | MGnify/ENA primary metagenome ERZ764804 (study PRJEB28919, sample SAMN05720223) | activated sludge metagenome | isolation source: Anaerobic digester | place: Hong Kong...
GCTGACTGTCGAGCATGATATTGGAAAACACTTGATTGTCGTCTGCCACGCTCCATTCCTTTCCTCTGCTCAACCTCATATTATGGGTCGAAATCAAATTCGTCTGCCATTCGGCACCATGCCACAAGTGCCCCCACATTGCCGCGTTCAGTTGTGTCACCAAGTTGGTCTTGTCGTTCTCTATGTTCCATTCACATTCGGAGATAAGACTAGACGCCGACTCCATCAATGTTTTTTTATCCTGTGCCACTGCATATAGTTTGATGAAAAGGCATGCAATCAATATGTAATATCTCATGCAGTTATCCCTATTTAATGTGAACAACTGTAGCCGAAATGTTTTAGAATACCTATTATTATTCATACTTTTTACTCGGTGCAAAGTTATCAGTTAAAATCATCTTGTGCAATACTCAAAAGTGAGTGTTTTGAGGTTTTGCCTTGCCATGAAATTTCATTAATATTGGGGATTGCAAGTTATTCGCATAAAGACTAATTTTGCAAACTGAATAATAGAAAGATATAATTATGAAAAAGTTTATTTTCATGTGCATCATGGCATTGTTTGCCAGCACGCCATTTACTCTTGCCCAAACGGCATTGGTCATCATTGCCCACGGGGCACCAGACAAGCAATGGAACATGCCCGTATTATCATTAGAGGATGAGGTGAGAAATGAGTTAAATCAACGGGGATTAAAAGAGTTCACCTATGTGAGGGTGGCGTTGATGGAATTTTCCCAACCGTCGGTAGCCTCTGTCATAGCTGATTGCAAAAGGCAAAATATCAAGCAGATATATGTCCTGCCTCTGTTTATCGCCCCTTCGTCACATTCGGAAGAAGACATACCCAATGTGCTCAATATCAAATACAATCACGAAACCAGATGCTCCCTCAAAGAGGAGAAGACAGATATTGCCGATACGGACATCCATATCACCGTGGGACCGACACTGTCTTACAGTGACGTGATAGAGGACATCATTTCCGACAGAGTGAAAGGCATGTCAAAAAATCCATCCTGCGAATCCCTTGTCTTGATGGCACACGGAGACCCTGATTACAGACCTTTCTGGGAAAAACTTTTGAAGCATACGGGCGAAGTAGCGGAAAAACGTATAGGCGTGAAATTCTCGGGATTCGCCTTCATCGGCATGGGGCAGAATTTTTATCATGATTTCCTGCCCATCGCCACGGAAGCGGCAAAAGACAAAAAGAGCATCCTTGTGCAGGGCGTGTATCTGTCTGGCGGTGTAAAGGATATTGCCACTTATGCACTGAAAGACAAAGCACAAGAACAATATGCGGATTCTCTGCCAAAGGGCATTTCTGTCGTGTATGATGAGCAAGGGTTGCTGCCCGACAGCCGCATCAGTAAATGGATTGCCGACAGGGCAGCGGAATGGGTGACTAACAAATAATATCAATATAAATCAAAAGGAAAAATGAAAATCAAAAGTTTACTTTTAATCATGCTGATTGCGGTTTGTGCCGCTTCGTGCAGCAAAGATGATGATGACGCGCAAGTGAAATATTCATCAGTGGTGGCAGGAACCTATAAGGGGTCTTCGTCTGCTTTGTTCAAATACATCACCACACCGATGGTTACAGACAATGACACGACCTTAATCAGTGCTTTGACTGACAACACGGTCAATATCGTCTATAAGTCTGCCACATGGGGAAAGATGACGGTCAACGGTGCTACCGTGACAGAATCCAATAATCTTTATACGATATCGGGCAGCGGGACCGTGTTGATGGGGATGTCAGGCAGTACGCCAAAGAATTATGATTGCACGTTTACAGGGACAGTGGAAGCCGGACACGCGAATCCGAAATTTGTAATGACCATCCCTTCCGTGATGGGCGGACTTGTCATCACGTTTTCCAATACAACGACCACAACGAAATGACGGATATGAAATATACAAGAATCTTGAACATCACACTCTTATCGGGTGTGATGTTTTTTTTGGTGTCATGCAATGGACTTTTTGATGACATCTATGATGGGGCGAACTCGCAGGACGACACCCGATACGGTTTTATCAACCGCGATGTTCAAACATCGTCTGGCACTGTATATGTCAATGCCTCAAGCTACTCGAAATGGATATTCCTCGATTTCCATACATTGACGATAGATTCCACAGAGGTTGCCGACAGTGTGAAAGAACCAGCCCAGTGGGACATCGCGATACACCACTATGATGCGAGGACCAATAGCGGACAGGTCATCGAGACAGCCTCGACGGATATTGACGGCGTGGTGTCGTCGAAGGAATATTCAGACAGTGTCTTCACAAAAGACATTTGGACCACTGACAATATTATTGTGGATTTGTCGCAAATGATCTACGGGAAGTTCAAGTATGCAGATTCTTACTATAATGCAGTGTTGTCGAGATGGCTGCGCGTGGACACCAGAACGATGCCACCCAGTTATTCCATGTCGGGCAGGGTGTATGTCATCAGAATGAAAGACGGCACCTGCGCGGCCGTGAAACTAGACAACTATATGAATACAGCTGGTGTGAAAGGTTATCTCACTATATATTATATTTATCCCCTGGACGTATGAAAACATATTATTTGATGCTGCTGATGGTTGGTGGATTCATATCAGCAAACGCAGACCCCATTGATAAAATGACACGTGACACCGTGCTTCTTCAAACCGTGGTGGTGACGGGTACCAGAACGCCCAAGATATTGGGAAACTCACCCATCAGTACAAGGGTTATCACTGCTGATGAAATCAAAAAAATAGATGCAACCCATATCGGAGAATTGCTGCAACAGGAAATTCCAGGAATAGAATTTTCCTATTCCATGAATCAGCAGGTCTCTCTCAACATGCAAGGTTTCGGAGGCAGCTCTGTGTTATTCCTGCAGGACGGCGAACGCATGGCTGGGGAAACGCTCGACAATGTGGATTACTACAGGCTGAACTTGGACAATGTGGAACGGATAGAAATAGTGAAAGGGGCGGCATCTTCGCTCTACGGTTCCAATGCCGTGGGGGGTGTCATCAACATCATCAGCAAGAAATCATCGAAGGCGTGGTCAGCAAATGCGAACGTCAGGTTCGGCGCTTACGGCGAACAACGCTATGGAGTGTCGGCAGGCATCAACTCCGGACACATCAACAACATGGCAAACGTACAGCACACGGATGTGGACGAAATAAAATTAAAGCACAGCGGTGATTACAGTAAAATATTTGCAAACAGGACATGGAATTTCAAGGACCGACTGATTTATACATACAATGACAAACTGAACCTCACAGCACGTGCCGGATATTTCTTCAGGGAATGTGACATGCTGGCTGAAGCAAAGAACAGATACCGCGACTTCTGCGGTGGGCTGAAAGGCAATTACACCTTCACCAGAAAAGACAATTTGGAACTGGCGTATGCGTTCGATCAGTACGACAAGAGTGACTATGTGGTAAAGAACCATAACGACATACGCGACTATAGCAATGTGCAGCACTCTGCCAGAGTACTTTTCAACCACACTTTCGATAAGGACAAAACGTTGAGCGTGGGTGGCGATGTCATGCGGGATTATCTGATGAGTTACCAGTTTACCGACAATGGCAACAAGACGCAATACACGTATGATGCCTTCGCGCAGATTGACGCGCAACTGACCAGCAAGCTCGATGTGATTGCCGGTCTGCGTTACGATTATTATTCCAAGGCGAAATCGAACAGACTCTCGACCAAACTGGGACTGATGTATAAACTGGGTCTTGTAAATTTGAGAATGGCTTATTCAGGAGGTTTCCGTGCCCCCACCCTGAAAGAGATGTACATGAATTTCAATATGGCGAATATCTTTATGATTTATGGCAACGAGAAATTGAAATCGGAAACGAGCGACAATTTCTCTTTGTCGGCAGACTACAGGAGACAAAATTATGATTTTGAACTGACTGGCTTTTACAATCTCGTCTCCAACAGGATAACGACAGCATGGAACCAAAGCCTGAAGGGAATGAAATACATTAACATGGCAGACATGAAGGTCGCCGGCATCAACGCAAATGTTTCGGCAAGATATGCTTGCGGACTGCGCGCCCGCATGTCTTACGCTTATACTTATGAACACATCAAAAGCGGGGAACCGCTGGTGTCGGCGACACGCCCACATACGGCGACCATGCGTATCGAATATGACAGGAAGTGGAAGAACTACGGATTTTGCCTTTCGCTGAGCGGGAGATATTTATCCCGGGTGACAGCTGATGAATACACATCCTATACTTCTTATGAGACGACGGAGAAGAAGACTTATACCGACTACAGCATCTGGAAACTGTCGCTGCTCCAGCGTGTCTGCCACGGCATCGATGTCACCATGGCAGTGGACAATTTGTTTAATTATGTACCCGGGTATTATTACAACAATTCACCTACCACTCGCGGCACCGTCTTTTCCGCAGGTGTTTCAATAGACATAGATGAACTGATCCGTTAATAAGAAGAAACCGTTTTAATGCTTGACTGGTTCGCGCCATTGAATCATCGTGCATTAAAACGGTTCTTCGTTTTTAATCGTGGAGACTCATATTATTTGTTATGCATAGCTGTGCATGCCGCTCAGATAAAAGTTTACGCCTAGATAAGTCATCAGCAATATCAGGAACGTGAATATCATATAGGCATTGTAGAAGACATCGCCCCGCATGGGCTTCAGACTTCCGCGGTGCATACCCGCCGCATACACCAGAAACGCAATGAGCGCCCACGTCTCCTTGGGGTCCCACGACCAGTAGTTGCCCCACGAGATGTTGGCCCATATCGCTCCTAGGAAGATACCGATGCCCATCATCGCCACCGACGGATAGAGCAGAATGCGCGAACAGGTGGTGATGCCATGGATTTCACGGTGCATGGCTCTGCGCACCAGCGCGACAACCGCCATGACGAATATCGCCGCCATGAACAGATAGGCAATCATCAGTGCCGACACATGGACATACAACAGGCGTGAGCGCAACACCGGCATGAGATGGGTCTTGCTGCCCACCATCAACACCACAGACACTATAGCCACGACAGCCACCGCCATCATCGAGCCTATCAGCATTTGTCTGTGTCTGCGGCCTATACTTGACAGAAGCAGACGGAAACCGCAACGTCTGCTGAATAGCATCCACAACGACGCGCAGAACAGCAGACAATAACCGACATAAGAGACGGGAATGCCGTAAGGGTCATAGTTCACGGCAAGCGTACTGCTGCCGTCTTCGGGATTGAACGACATCTGATAGAATCTGTAGTTCCTGCAACTGAGGATGTTGTTCATCGAAATGTCCGCTCTCATGGAATGACCATCCGACTTGTCGGTCACGGTGACATGACTGACGTAATCGGACGGCATTCTCGATCCTGAATAGTATTTTACCTCAAAAGAATCCAAAGCCAGTATCACGGGCATATCCACCAAGGTGTTGTCCCTGTCGTTCAGTGTAAACATGGTCATCTGGTCGCCCCGCGCCAGATTGATGGTGCCGTGGCGGGCGGTCAGCTCGGTGGTCAGCGCACCAATCAAAATCAGCACGAACGACGCATGGAGTATCCACACCACCGCTCTGCGCCCCATCTTGTGCAAGGCATAGACTCCTCCGCTGAGGGCTGCCACTGCCCACAGGGCGGTAAACCACCACGTGGAGTAAACGTGTTCGGAAGCATACATCTGACCGCGGTTCTGGCCGATGAATGTGGCGGCTGCCATGACAGTTATCAGTATGATAAACACTATAATGGATAAACTTTTAGTTGCCCTGTAATAAACTTCTCTTTCCATCTTTAGCTATTTATATCATCTCTATTTATCAAATTGTATAAGTGTTACAAAAGTACAATACTTGCGGAATGTACACAATACCCAAAGCAAGGTATATTTCAAAAGAACAGACGTCTACCACGACATTGCGGTAGACGTCCTCATCATCTTTTTATAAACATTATAACGTGGAGTTTGCCAATGGCGAGGCTTGAGAATATTTTCTCGCCCCCAGTTCCTTATCTAGCATATAGATGCCGTATCCGTGGTCAGTGTCACTTTGCCATTACGCTGGATGATGTAATTAAACATGATTTCGTTTTTTAGTTATACCGATTCCAGAAAAGCGATGATTTCGTCGCGTTCTGTTTTGGTGAGATTATAGAATTTCTTTTTGGCAAACTCGGCATCGCCACCGTGCCACATGATGGCTTCCAGATAATTGCGGGCACGCATGTCGTGCAGATGGTCGCCTGCGCCGGTACACTTCTCGCTCAGTCCGCGCCCCCACAGCGGTGTGGTGCGGCAATTACCCGTGCGGATGTCGTTCTTCATTTCCAGCCTATGTTGCAGCAGGTCGGTGTAAGGCCAAATCTTCTGATAAGGATAGCGCGGCAGACGACCTGCCACAAGCGTGTCGCCAGAGTAGTTGTCGGGACCAGTGGTCCACGACGGGCGGTGGCATGAGGCGCAGCCTATTTCATTGAACAGCCGTTTGCCCTCTATCACGGTAGGCGTGTCCAGATTGCGGGCTGCCGGAACTGCCAAGCCACGGTGCCAAACCATGAACGTGATATAGTCTTCGTCGCTCATTTCGGGTTCCAGACTCTTGCTCATCAGCATGTCATAAATCTGCGACTCCGTCAGTTGGAGCTTCTGCTGGATGTCTTTGTTCTGCGACATTGCCACGGCATAGGCGGCGGTGAGATAGTTGGAACGGCGGTTGGAGCGTGTCACGTTGGTGATGTTCCAAATGGCGTTTGCGCCCGGACCGTTCTGCAAGGTGCCGCGCGTCAGACCGTAAGTGAAACGTCCGGGATGCGTGGTTCCGTCGTTTTCGGTGATGTTCTTTCCTATTTTCACATTGGCGGAGTATTGTTTTTCCTTTTCATACTGTGCACGGATAGAGTCATCCGGAATGGCATCGATGAGCCCCGTGCCGTAAATGCCGATGGTGGCCTCAATGCGAACCTTGTAATTGTCGGGCATGGGGACGTTGATTGCGCTGCGGTCGATGGCCACTTCGGGATATATCAGACTGTAAGTTTCTCCGTCGGGGAATTTGTTTCCGAATTCGTCCGTATAGGGGAGCCATGAGATGTGTATTCCGCTCTCGTCGATGGGCGGCAGAAACGGTGCCACGGCCTTGGTCTGCGGCATACCGGTGAGGGTGGTCACATAGTTGTCGTTTTCATCGGTCACCACGAGCAGATATCCGTTGCCGTAGTCGTCGGCGCGGTAACGGGTCATCCGCTTGCCGTGCCCGTAACCGGGATGACAGGCGATGCACGAATTGCGCACATACGCCGGACCCAGTCCTGTGCGCACGGCACCATTGTTGCCCGTCACGAAGATGTCTTCAAAGAAAGACTCCCCACGCTGAAACTCTGCCGACAACTTCGCGTCGGCATCCACAACGGGGGTCGACAATTCGTAGGCACTGCTTGATGTGTTGAACACTGTACCGAGTTTTCCGCCCGCATACCATTCTTCCGACAGAGTCTCTTGTCCGCCTCCGCCGCTTGAAGTGCTGTCGTCATCGTGGCAGGCTGCAAACAGTGCCGCGACAGACAATAACATAAAAATTTCCTTTTTCATACTATTTTATTTTAGACCAAGAATGTACAGGCGTCATCCCGACACCCGTACACCACTGATACCAATTATAAATTTATTTGCACTAATCTGGTATTTATCCTTATTTGCTGTTTATCTTTGCGGCCACTTCATCGAGCACACCCACAAGATTGTTGCATGCGTCGATGGCCGTCTGGCACTCACTCTTGTTGAGATGGTTGCGAAACGGATAGGGGATGGTTCCGATACCCGTCTTTCCGTCTTCGCCGATGGCGCTGGTGATGGCAGACGTGAGCTTGGAAGCCTCATTGCTGTCCACACCTTTTATATACGACAGTATCGGTTTGATGCTGTTATCCACGCCGCGGATATTGTCCTGGAAGTCGGTTTTCGAGTTCCAGCTGTACCAAGATTCCACGTCGAGCACGTTGCCGCTGTTCACGGGGTCTGTGATTTTGGTGTTGCCCACCTCGTTGGCTATGCCGCGGCATCCCTTTTCTCCCTGAATGATTTCGAGTATTGCCTCTTTCTGTGACTTGTAGGTACTGCCTGCCTCGCCGGCATTGATGACGTTGTCGCCCCAGTTGCTGTCGAAATACACCTCAGCGTCATTCAGCAGCTTCTGTTTGGCGGCGGTCACATTTGCCAGTCCGCTCCATGCTGCCTCCAGTGTCACGCATTGCAGTTTCAGGTCGCCAGCCACACCCACGGCATATTTCAGCTCGTTGTCGGTGATGTCTGAGGCTGAACGTGCCGTACCGTCACGGAACAACACATATTCCAGAGCATGGAAACCGAGCAATCCGCCCGTCAGGTTGTTCGTGGCATAGTCTGCATCGAAAGTAGCCATGATGTTGGCGTTGCCGAGCAGATTGTCCAGATTGGTCTTGTCCAGAGGCCACGAGTCGATGTGCGGGTCGATGCCGCGCAGTGTGGCGGGACCGTAGAGGAACGCTTCGCTCTGCTCCCAAAACTTGCGTGCCTTGAGCCAAGCCGTCGTTGCAGCCGACACATTTGCCTGGGTCTTGCTGCCCTGCAGGGTTTCGCAGGCGCTCTCCAATTCGATGGTGGCATCTGCCAGATTGTGGTAAGTAGACCTCACCACATTGTTTACATAGTCGGTCAGCATCGCCTTCACTTCCGTTGAATTGGTCGTGACATCGCTGTCATCATCACTCTTGCATGAAGATATTGCCAGTACTGCCGACAATAATAGAATTGATAACTTTAAATTTCTCATCTTTTTTATATATGTTTTTACTGTTTCTTACAAGAAAAATCCCGAATAGGTAATGCCTATCGACAGGGTGGGCTCGTTGTTGTACTGGTTTTTGAAGAGGCGGTCGCTGTAGTCGGCTTTGATGCCAATCTGCTTCACCGGGTAATAATTGATGCCCACTGTCACCTTCTGCCGCCCCCAGCATTTCTCATCTAGGATTCCGCCCTCGGTCTTATACATCGTGTCGTAATAGTCGTAACGGCCGAAGAGATAGAATTTCTGCTGCTCGCAGAGTTTGGCAATCTGCGAAAACAGATTATATCCGACTTCCGCGCCCACGGCAATCGCATCGCTGCCCACATTGGTGCGCGAGGAAGGCGAATAGGCACTCAGGTTCTTGTTCACGGCAGAGATTTTTGCCGAGTTGGAGAGATGTCCGTAATCGAAATTGCCGCGCGCAATCCAGTTGTGGTCGTTGTATTCGAAATCCACTGTCCCGATGCTCACCGTGCCCTTGATGCCTTCATAGTTGGTATGCTTCAGACTGTTGGAGGCACTGTTGCCGATGTATCCGCTCACGCCGATGCGCAGTCCGCGTACAGAATAGTTGTCTATCCTCAATGCGCCCGCATAGGCCGTGGCGATTTTATATTCATAGGGCGAACCTGCCGCATTGTGTATCCAGCCGTGGTTGTTCATGCGGTCGGCATCCAGTCCTGGCAACAGTTGCAACTCGTAGCGCCAGTCCTTGATTCTTCCCCAGAGGCTCAGCCCCACCTCGTGCCACGTGCAGGGCATGATGGTGTTTTCGCCTTCGGGACGGTAGACGGTGAAAAACTGATTGGGCATGTGTCCCGAATTGGTCAGCCCTACCGGCACCACCATCATGCCTGCGCGCACATTGAGTGCGAGCGAGAACGACTTCTGTATCCAAAACTGCTCCAGCGCGAACTCGCCGCCGCGCTCTATCTCTTTCTCGTATTCTCCTGTTTCCTCTTCCTCTATTTCCATGGCACTCTCGGTTCCGCCATGTTCAAACTCCATTTCCGAGCCCATCGACCAGCCTTTGCCGAAGTCGTAACCAAGCATCAGCACCACATGCGGCAGGTCGAACTGTCCGTTGCTCGGTGCATCCTTGTACTTGCTGGCATCAGTGTAGCGTTTCCAGTTGTCGCTGTAAAACATCCGGCTCATCACTGCCTCGCCGTAACCGCCTATGCTCAGTCGGCTCTTTCTGACCCCAGTGGTGTCTGTCGGCGACGCTGCCCCGGCATTTGCCGTGACAAGCGTCAAACCGAAAGAACACCACAAAACATCTTTCAATATACTATTCATTTTATCTATTTATTATGTTATTTTGATGTGCCATTTACCGATTGCAAAGTTATATCCATTTAAACTATCAGACAATACCTTAAAATGGGCAAACTTACAAATGAAAAATACCTACTTTTGGGGATTGTGCTTATCGCCTTATTTTCGTAACTTT
>ENA-UOYA01005288-UOYA01005288.1-activated-sludge-metagenome-genome-assembly--contig:-NODE-5288-length-10308-cov-5.316005_pt1 | contig 10308 bp, 2 predicted proteins | sample MGYA00238163_ERZ764804 | MGnify/ENA primary metagenome ERZ764804 (study PRJEB28919, sample SAMN05720223) | activated sludge metagenome | isolation source: Anaerobic digester | place: Hong Kong...
GATTGGTTTTACTAGATCTTATATAGACCCAACTTATACACCTACAATGGAAATCCCTTATTTGAATTTAGGGTTTACATTTAATCTTAAAGGTGGAGTAAATGGTTTATTTATAGATGGTGGAGGTACTTTAGATGGTTATGCTACTTTCCAAACGATTAAACAAAAGGATTTGACATCTAAAGGATTTGGATATCTATATTCTGAGTATGCAAAGGATGAACCTGAAAGACTCATGGACTTTAATAGAGAAAAAGATATTCCTTATCATTTAAAAGTACCTAATCTTGCTATACCCAATGCTACTTATGATTTGTTCCAAATAAATCAACATGAAAATGGGGGGCAATTTAGAGCCTTTAGAAACGATGTAGGGATTCTTAAAGATAAAGAGGTTTCTTGTGATAAGGATGACTTAAATGTGAGTATAGAAGGACATGCAGGTACTGGTTTTGAAATAGGAGGAACACTTGATTTTGTTACATCTACGACGAAGTCGTTTCCAAATATAGAACCAAGTTTATCGAATTATGATTATAATACATGGTCTCTTAGTAATCCTATAAAGGAAAATTTCTTTTTCAGAAAGTCTAGTGAAACAGAAATTCCAGATATGAGTTTTTATAATAAGATAAATCAATTTTCGGCTACTAATCTTCAACTCGATGATGATGGATTAAGGAATGGAATTTTAGAAAGTAAAACCGTGGCATTTAAAAACATAAATAAATTACAAAAATTTTATAATGAAGATATTACTCCAATAAATGGTAGATTTTATAGACCTAATACAAGAAATACTTATATATCATTTTTAAATTATAATCAACGTGAACTTTATGGAGTAGAAAAAAAGATAAAAACATATTCAACCAACGATAATGACCCTTTTTTAGCAAACTCAGATGTATCCACAACAGATATTAATAAAGAACTAATTTCAGAATTTTCTATAGTAAATCCCGATGGAAGTAAGTACCATTATGGAATCCCAGTATTAAATAAAACTCAGGAAGAATATGCTTTTTCTATAGATAAAAGAACTCCTATTGCTAATAATGGAAATTACACAGGTTTAATTCCATATACTTCAAATGAATTAAATGTTGGAGCACCTAATAGTTATGACCAATTTTATAGCAGAGAAATTCTACCTACTTATGCTCATGCATGGCTTCTTTCAGGCATATACTCTCCAGATTATCAAGACGTATTAAATGATGGAATCACAGAAGATGATAGAGGAAATGCTATAAAATTTAATTATACAAAAAAAGGGAATTACTCATGGAGAAATCCTGTGAACCCATTATTAGCTATGGGGAATACTCAGCTTGCAGCTACTCACAGCAAAGGGGTAGAATATATTGATAATGATGATAAAGCTATAATTAATTATGGAGAGAGGGAAGAATGGTATAATCATTCAATAGAATCTAAAACCATGATTGCGTTTTTCTATACTTCGCCTAGAAAAGATGCAAAACCGATGAATAGAGATGGATTAATCAATAGCCAAGGATCTAAAGAAAAACTCGATTATATACGAGTTTATTCTAAGGCTGAAATTAGTGCTATTTCAAAACAATTTCCAAATTTAACTAAAGTTCAATTATTAAATAAGGCTACTCCTATTAAAACAATTAACTTTGAATATGACTATTTATTATGCAAAAACACTCCTAATCATGAAATACCAAATTCTGGTAAACTCACATTAAAACAAATTAACTTTATTAATGGAACAAATAGCACTCAATATAGCTATAAATTTAATTATGGTAATTTAAATAGTCCAATTGATAATCCTGAATATAATGCAAAAAATATAGATAGATGGGGTAATTATAAAAAGCAACCTAAAATATCAGAATCTGGAGATAATGATTTATTTGCACCTAATCAAAAAATCAACAATGATGATTTTCCTTATACAATTCAAGATATTACTACAGCTAAAAATAATTCTAAAGCTTGGCTTTTAAAAAATATAATTCTTCCGTCAGGCGGTTCTATTGATGTAGATTATGAATCACATGATTATAGTTATATACAGAATAAGAGAACGGCACAAATGTTTAAGATCGTAGGTATAGGACAAAATGAAAATGATTTATTGGGAAAAACGGAATTATATACAGGTAAAAATCAAAATACAACAAGTAATAACTTTATATTTTTTGAAACCACGCTTCCAAAAGGGAGTGGGTATTCTGAAAGTATTATAAAAGATTTATTTTTCGAAGATAAAAATGATTATGGTAGCAATAAATATATATTTTATAAAGCAAAAGTAGAATTAGCTAATGGAAAATTTGAAAATCTACCTGGTTGGGTGGAAGTAAAAAAATGTGGAGCACATAGACTAGCATCAAACAATAAATTAGTTGTCTGGGTGGAAATCAAACCCGTTGATTTTATTGTAACAAGTTCTTTCCCTCAATTTGGAGGGTTGTCTTCGGCCACTAAAATATGGGATTACCCTATTAAATTAAATCCAATTGCTAGAAATTCATGGCAGTTTATTAGAGATTATATTCCTGAACTTGCTTGGGACGGTTATTCACTTGGTAAAACAATAGATTTAAACTTAATTCCAAAACTGGCTATTTCATTACTAGGAAATGTAGCTAAAATTTTTACTGGAGAGGCTCAATTTGAAGTCCAATCTATTGAAAGAGGTTTAGCTCAAAAAATAAAATTAGAAGGAAATTCTTATGTAAGAGCTTATATACCTACTAAAACAAAATATGGTGGGAGTGGATCAAGAGTTAAAGAAATTACTGTGAAAGATAATTGGGATCAACTAGTTAATGAATCAAATCCAAATTTAAAACCAGAGGTAGGAGAATATACCTATGAATATGATTATACAATAACGGGTGATGATGGAGTTAAATACAGTAGTGGTGTCGCTACATATGAGCCATTGATAGGCGGAGAAGAAAATCCATGGAGACAACCTGTATTTTATGATGGGCAGATGGGGCCAGGAGGACCTACTTCCATGTTTAGTGTTGAGACACCTTTTGGTGAAACTTTATTCCCAAGTCCCCATGTAGGATATTCAAAAGTGAAAGTATATACCAATCGAAAAAAAGCAGAATTATTAAAAACCGGGAATGGTTATAAAGAATATGAATTCTATACTGCTAAAGATTTTCCTGTAGAAACTGACTATACAAAAATTGATGACAAATCATTAAAACGAGATAAAAATGGATTTAGCTGATTTTCTTGGTTTTGGGCTGAATCATTATGATAAAACTTCAGTATCACAAGGATATAGTATAATCTTAAATGATATGCACGGGAAACCAAAGTCTGAAAAATATTTTAAACATGGAAATAGTTCCATGCCATTATCATCTACTGTTTTTGAATATAAAAACAATACTAAACTGCCCCTTATAAATGAGAAAAATCAAATTGAGGAAAAAGAAATAGGTATTCAAACTGATTTTTTTACAGATGTAAGGTTTCAAGAATCTAAAACTTATTCTGGCAGTGTGACGCCAGGAGGAGGACTCGATGTAACTACTACTATTCCAATAGCCTGGTTTACTATTATGGCTATGTTCAACTCCGATGAAAAATCAGTTCGAATGGCCTCAACCAATAAAGTTACTACTAAGTCTTATGCACAATATAAAACTACGGTATATACAGATGGCGCTGTGGTCACTACAGAGAATCTACTTTGGGATGAAAAAACGGGTCAAGTTGTTTTGTCAAAAATGAATAATGAGTTTAAAGATAAAACTATTTATAAACTCAATATACCAGCCTACTGGAATTATAAAAATCTGGGACATATATATCCTACTGCAGATATAAAGTTGAATATGAATCTCCATACGAATACAACTAGTACAGATGATTTGTCTATGAATAAATCGACAGGACAAGTAATTAATACAGCTAAGTATCTATCAGATGGAGATGAGGTTTATATAGAAGACATTTCAAATGCGAGTATACCTATTTCCATAGGCAAATTTCATTATTTATCTTCTATAAAAGAATCTAGTTCAGGGAGCTTAATGGACTTTTTTGTAGATGTAATGGGAAAGGCACTAGTTCCTCCGAACTCTTCTTCTACAAAATATAAAGTGACTTTGTTGAGATCTGCTAATCAGAATCAACAAACTGCTCCAGGTGTTAACTTAGTATCCACCACCAATCCTATTTCAGGATCTAACTTAAATATGGTTCAAACGGGGGTATTGAATGGATTCGCCACAGAATATTCTGACAAATGGAGGTGGATAGCTAAAAATGACCAAGTCTTGGATGCCAATGGTAATCCAAAAACAACATTTATAAAAAATCCTGTAGTACATGGAGTTAAGTTTGATTGGAAGCCAGTTAGAAGTTATAATCTTCTAGGAAATAAAATTGGATTTACCAATCCTAATGAAGCACCTAACTTGGCTAACGATGCAATTATGCGTGACAATCCACATGTAGGAGGATCGGGTATAGGAGCACAAATTCCATATAACTTTAATGGAGGCATAACGCCAGTTAGTTGGAATAATCAGTCTCAAGCCACATTATTCGATGCTAAAGGGAATATTGTAGAAGATATAGTGAAAGTCAGTAATATGCCAGAGTTTGCTTATTTTTTAAACTTAAATACTGGAATTAATTCCGCTTTGGACGGTGTTTTAAATTCAACAGGGACTGGTATTGTTTACGATTTAAGATGGGAACATTCATTAGATAAAATTTCATGGACTAGTGCAGTTGTTTGTAACAATTCTTCAATTCCGGGCACATGGGCACCAAATTTAAATACATCTATTTGGATATCAGAAAATAAAGATGGGAACTCTACTTATGCGGGAAACCCTTCTTCATCGCCTATTTACCATGACCATTATTACAGGTTAAGAGTTAATCTTCCCACAAATTTTCGGGACCCGGGGGAATTAAAAATTAATTTAAGATTATTTGCAGATAATTCGATTAAATCAGTTTCGCTCAATAATCTTCCTATTACATTAAATGGGAATAGCTACAATACAATTTGTTCAACATGCGTAGGAAGTCTTAGTGATCCAGCTACAGCTAAATTAACTGGTTGGAAAGTGGGGTTAAATGAGATTATAGTTAATGTTTGGGATCATACTCCAAGTAAATCAGGGTTAAAAGCAGAGTTTTATTCAGAAAAAAATTGTTATGATGAAATTACTTTTTCTGCTTCCAAATTTGGATTCAATCGAACTCTCCCAGTTATCGTAGCACATAATGCACAGTTCAAGGAAATTGATTTCTGCTCATTTGAAGAAAATAATTTTGACTTACCTAAGAATGGTGTGAGTTCAAATGCTGAAGATCAGTATGATGGTATTATATCTAAGTTGCCATATAATACAGCAGGTAATATAAATGTAGTTGATGGGGGACATACTGGGAATAAAATGATGAAAATCGGTTATGGTAATAGAATGATAAATTTCGATCTCAAAATTTCAAATGAAAATTCAGTAAATAATCCTATAACTAGGTTGGCAAGTAATGATATTTCTATATCTTCAGATAGAGTTTATCCAATGTTTAATCTTAAAAAAGATAAGACGTATAAATTAAATTTTTGGGTACGGGCAGTTGCCTCAGGGATAACAACTTCATTAAACTCTCCTAATGTTGTCAAAGTAGAATTTAAACATATTCAAAATGGAACTACTGGAAAAGTATTTAATAATCCATCTTTTGTATCAGACGTGATAGAGGGATGGAGAATGGTAGAATTATTAGTTCCTGTGGAAGAACAAGATTTGATAGATAACAATACATTAACTATTCAATTTAAAAGTACTGGGATGACTGATATTTTAATTGATGATATACGATTTGCACCTGCCGAAGCTACATCGAAGTGCTTTGTTTATGATGATAAGTTTTTAAGATTGACCAGTGAATTGGATGAAAATCATTATGCTACATTTTATGACTACGATGAATCTGGAAATCTTATACGTATTAGAAAAGAAACAGAGCGTGGAATTGTAACATTAAAAGAAAGCAATTTTAGCTATCAAAAAATAAAATAAGATGAGGGTACTATTTTTTATATTATTTACTTCTATATATAGCTCTATTTATTCTAGAATAAATCTAGACTCATTAATGTTCGTAGTTACATCAAATTTATATAGTATCCCAAAATTACAATATGATGTAACTATAAAAAAATTTGATTCTACTCGTGTAAAACAATTGACAGAAGGAAAAATCTATTTTAAAATAAATAGACCAGAATATCATATTAATATGGACAATCAATATGAAAAAATCTATTTTCAAAATAATTATTTTGAAATTAATCATCATGATAGTATCATTTCAGTAATGAGAAATCCTAAAATGGATTCTAATGCATCTAACCCTTTAAGTTTAATGGCTAAACTTAAAGATATGAAATTTAAATATGAGATAGAGTCTGAGGATAAAAATTTCATTAAAATAATAATGAAATTTGAAGAAGAAATCCCTGATTTGTATCTCTCATTAGTTATAGATAAAAAGACCCTTTTCATTACTCAAAATCAACTAACTAGAAAAGAATGGGTTAAAGGAGAACTGAAATTATTTTTTTATCAAATGGATATATATAATTATTTAAAAAATCCAGATTTAAAAATAGATGGAACTTTAATATCTAGTATAATTAAAGATGAAAATGCAAAATCAAAAAGTATTTATAAAAGATATAAAATTGAGTTTAAAAATTGATATTATGAAATGTATATTAATCACTTTTTTTTGTTTAGCGCTAGGCTTTGAATCAAAAGCTATTGAGGAGAAATCTTCATTGCTTTATAGCCAAACAACGTTAAAAAAAGACCCCATAACGAATGCACTAATTCCCGCGTCTAGGAGTCAAATATTTAGCACATCCACACCTGCTACTTCTTTGACAATAGAGGATAAGTTTTTTAATAGTACATCTACTAATTTATTTTACACTAACAGAAGTAAAGTAGAAGTGACATTAAAGTTAAATAGACCTGGTAATTATTATAATGCAACAACTGGGTCTGCTTTGGATTACAAGCTTCCATTGAGAATAGAATTATGGTCAAGTCCTACTTCTTCTACGGTATTCTATACTACGCTTTCACTTTATTATACTAATGCAAATGGAAATAATAGTAATCAACTTGTATCTTCATTTACAGCAGATAATTACTATAAGATAAATATATCTCAAGTTACTACAGGTGGAGTATCTCCTAATATAAATTTAGCTACTTTACAGAGTAAGGAAGTCGATATAGAGCTCAATGCTTATATTACAACTTATCGAAATTATAAATTAGAAAATATTTGGGCTAATGCTAGTTATGAATATATACCTCATGGATTTAATTCTTCTACTACTACATATGAGAAACAAGAAGGGAATGTAGCTAGAATAAGTTTATCAAATGTATATTATGACGAACTTGCTACTCAGAGTCCATATGATGGTACCAATATAATTCCATATATCATTCCTGATGAATATGATTTAGAATGGGCATTTATTGATTTTAATAGTAAACAAGCAATACCTTTTCGTAATAATGTTAATAATTCATACACAATAGGGTGTAGTGTTAATTCTTTGAATTTAAATTTAAATTACAGTCGCATTACTTTAAAAAAGCAAATGGTCTTTGATATTCCTCTTTTGTATAACAAAGGATATATAACATATAGAGTTAGGCCAGTAAGTTACGACCAGTTTGGAGTCAGAATTGAAGGTAGATGGAATTATGAAAATTGGAATAGTGTAGGTAATTACAGTTCGAGTAATATTTTTTATGTAGAACCACATCAGGAAAATTTAAACTGGTCTTCTTCCATATCATTTGCAGAAGAGGGAAAAAGAAAATCGACGGTTTCCTATTTTGATGGTACTCAAAGAGAACGTCAATCTTCTACTATAAATAATACTAATAATATTGCTTTTATCACAGAATCTTTTTATGACTTTGAAGGTAGAAAAGCTATATCAACTCTTCCTGCTCCTAAGTTATTGAATTTTCAATATCAGAATATTTTTGGTATAAATGAAAACTATAGCATTCCCTCTAATTCCTTAAAATTTTACTCAGGATTCAATCTCAACGATCAGAATAAATCCATAAAAGAGGAAGATTTCAATATTAATCCTACATCTGGCTGTTTTCCTATTGCATCTAAACCCATGTCATCTTCAACGGGCGCATCGCAGTATTATTCAAGCAATAATTTTTTGCATGCGAATTCTAAAATTGATAATAGATACCTCAATTATTGGATTCCAAATGCAAATAATTACCCATATATTCAAACTAAGTACACCAATGATGGCTCAAACAGAGTGCTGTCTCAAAGTGGAGTAGGGGATGCGCATAAGTTAGCATCGGGACATGAAACTAAGTATTTTTATACCAATGTAAATTCACAGGAGGAGTTAGATAGACTATTCGGTACGGAAGTAGGGAATAGTAAATTTTATAGTAAAATATATTCAGAAGACCCAAATGGACAAACCTCAGTCACTTATCAAGACTTAAAAGGTAAAACCATAGCTACGGGACTTTTAGGTGAACATCCTGCTAGTTTGAAAGAATTGAATTCAGGTATAAATTCTGGAAATAATACTTCGGATTATAATCCAGAACAGCCTATAAATTATACGTTTATAACTAGTGATAATCTTGTAAGAGATTATGGAGGCATGATTTTATATGGATCTTCTACTCATTATGTTCCTATCAATAATGAAAATATAAGTTTTGGACTAAATTTTACAACATCTGGTTATAATCAAGATTTATGTCTTCCTACCACTGGGTGTATAGATTGTTTCTATGATATTGAGGTGAAAGTGACAGATAATTGTGGTAATAAAGTGCAGCTCACAGATATGAATGGTAACCTGATAGATGCATATAAAAAATCAAATTATACTTCTAGTGCTACTACTCCATTAATAGACTTCCTTTGCAATAATAATACTCCTACTCCAAGACCCAATGTTTCGGATAATTTTAGTATTAATGGTATGCAAAAGGGAATGTATCAAATTGCAGCAAATGTAAAAGTTCCTGAAAAATTCGCGGATTTATATACCAATAAGTATATGGAGGAGATGGAAAAATGCGACCTCTACGATTTGAAAAAAATGATTAAGGAAAAAGTAGATGCTATAGACCCTTTCTCATGCATAAAATCCTGTGATGAATGTAATCAATTTAAAAACCAAGGATTTAATAATTATAAATTAAGAATTGAGAAGCAACTATTAAATGTGAAAAATCAATTTTCTCAGACAGATTTTGATGATTTAGTGTTAACTACGGCAAATACACAATGGACAAAATTACAAGCACGATGTAAAGAAATGTGTGAGGGTCAATTTTTAAATGAATGTCGTGGGTATAAGGAGGCCTTACTTTACGATTTAGGCCCAAATGGACAATATGGATTTAAAATTGCATCTAATGGAAATAGAACTATAGAATCACCATCCGTTTTATATGTAGCTATTAATAATAATGATTTTAAAAAACCAGATCTAACCTTATGTCAGAATATAGATGAAGTTATGCAAAATTGGAAGGATGAGTGGAGAGATAAATTGCTTGAATTTCACCCAGAATATTGTTATTATGCAAAATGTATTGCGAATGAAACTCAGAATACAAAAATAACTAAGGCAATGGATGCTGCTAAAAATATTGATTGTAGTATTTTAACCTCATATTCTAATTCTATTTTTAATGAAATCAATACGACAGGTACTTATATCAACTGGACTGATTTCAAGTCTCAATATGATAATTTCAAGTTTTTTTCTACAAACGCTAGTGCTGTAGCTAGACCTATCAAAGAATGGGCGTTTATTATGTCATTCGGCACATATCCTGAATTTAATATAAGTGCTTCGGCTAGTTCTACGGTAGCCTATACTTTAAATAACTTTAAAGCAAACAACTGCATTCCTGTGAGTGCAGGATATTGTGAAGCGGATAGAGCACTCTTTTGGAGTACTTATAAAACCCTATTAAAAAATCTTATAGATTACTTTAAAAATACAGGTTATAGACCTGCTACAAATACGGCAGCTTCATCTGCGCCTCCTTCTAGAGGCTGTTATCCAAATGAATATATCTCATGTAACACAAGTACTGGAGGCACTTCGACTGATAAAAAAAATAAAAATCTATCAAGATATGGCAATATATTTGATGATATTTTTTCATCAGACCCCGCTACATCAAATTGTGCTTCTTATAATACTACGACTATTTTAAATTTTGGAAATAT
>ENA-UOYA01005289-UOYA01005289.1-activated-sludge-metagenome-genome-assembly--contig:-NODE-5289-length-10307-cov-72.917967_pt1 | contig 10307 bp, 7 predicted proteins | sample MGYA00238163_ERZ764804 | MGnify/ENA primary metagenome ERZ764804 (study PRJEB28919, sample SAMN05720223) | activated sludge metagenome | isolation source: Anaerobic digester | place: Hong Kong...
GAAAAACGGATTCTGAGGAAACCTACACCAACCTCGAAGACCTACAAAACCCACAAAACGGAAGGGCAAAAACAGGATAGAAAGCCCAAAAAAATCCAACCCTTGAAAACACAGATTCATTATCTGTGTTTTCAATTACTTACCCTCTCCATATCTATTGATTTTACTGGCTGAAAATGCTGCATCCTGTACAACATAAGGATGGATGCAGGCATTCGAGGCTTTATTTGAATTATAGATTATTATTGTATGCTAAAATCTCTTTTAGACCCTTCAGGGTCCGCTTTACCAAAGGAGGATAGAAAAAATTCATTAGCGGTGAATTTCTGATGAAAGCGGACAAAGATTTGAATGAAAAACAGGAACTATCATATACAGCACTTTTTTTTAGCCTTGCGTTGACTATTTTTAAATTATTTGCTGGACTTTTAGGAAACAGCACAGCGCTTATTGCAGATTCGGTCCGCTCCTTTTCAGAGCTGATCAGCGAACTTAGAAAGTTTCTTGAAGTTTCTATAGCAAGCAAACCCGAAGACTGGAGCCATAATTATGGGCATGGAAAAGTTGCAACTCTCTTTATGGGAGCGGGAGCATGCATACTCCTTTTTGCTGGGGTACAATCAATAAATATGGCATCACAAGAACTGCTAACATTTATACAGGGAAGAGAGACAGAAGCCCCTGAAATCTTTGCGTTATCAGCAGCTGCTCTTGCCCTTTTATCAAAAGAAATTGTTCCTTTTTTCAGCAGGAAAAAAGGAAGATATGTTGACGGCATTTCATCAGAAATTGGCTCTTATATCGGAAAGGCTCAAATCAGAAGTTTATTTTTCGCCTGTTTAGTTACTCTGGGCATAGGATGTACCTTTCTCCCCGGCAAAAACTGGGATGTAACTGATTCTATTATTGCAGCTCTTGTAAGCCTTTACCTTCTCGGAACCTCGGGCAGGCTCCTGTATGGTACTGTCAATGAACTCATAGAGGCTTCCCTTGATGAAGAAGATAACCGAAAGATCAGCGAAATAATAAACAAAACCGAAGGAGTTACGGGTTCCAGCGAGCTTAAAACAAGGAGAATAGGAAGCGGAATAGCGATCAATGCCTGTATTACTGTGGATAACTCTTTAAATATCCAGGAAGTTGCGGAAATTGCGGACCAGGTGGAAAAAAGATTGAAAACAGCCTATGGTCAGGATATCTATACTCTTATAAAAGCAGAACCTGATCCTGAAAAAAATCATTCAATCCAGAAAAAGATTGGAATCCCTGAAGAAGGAAAAAAAATAACGGTATAAATAAGCATGATAGAAAGGTATGAGACATCAAACAAATAATTATAAGTCCAGAAAAATAAATATAAATCCAGACAAATAATTATGGATTCGAAAAAATAGGATATTAAAAATAATATAATGAAAAAGGGAAACCAGAAGTGGTAAGCGAAAAAATATCGCTCTTAAAAAAAATCACTTTATAATAATACAATTAAAACCTGAAAAAACGCTTCTGGAATTAGAATTTTTAAATCCGCCTTTCGAATTATCTGGATATTATCAGATATCCATTTAGCTACTTACATCTTTAACAACTATTCAGACTTAAAGTATAACGCAGGCTTAACCATCACCGGAATTCAGCGCATCCGGAATTAAATAGGCTCAAAACTGACCGGTTGTCAACAATAATAACCCAGAAACTGAAAACTTTCCGGAAAGCCTGAAGAAGTTACTATCCAATTCATAAAAGAGGTAAATGAGGAAATGCACTTCAGTCTTGGAATAGACGCAGGGGGCACGTATACAGATGCCGTTATCGTAAGAGATTCCGATGGAGCGGTAGTTGAGTCAAGCAAAGCTCTGACAACTTACCCCGACCCCCTGCCCGGAATGAAAAATGCAATCGACCGGCTGAACCCCGAATATCTCGGAGACATAAAGCTCGTATCCGTATCAACCACACTATCTACAAATACAATTCTGGAAAGCACGGGATTTCCCGTAGGGCTGATCATGGTAGGAGACTACGTGATCCCTGAGAAACTTCCTACAGATTACTGGATAGCAGTCTCGGGCGGGCATAACAGTGACGGAGAAGAATTAAAAGCCCTGAACCTTGACGCGGTAAAAGAATTCGCACTCAAAGTACAGAGTAAAGTTTCCGCTTTTGCAGTATCTTCTTACTTCAGCAACCGAAACCCCGAGCATGAGCTTGCAGTTAAAAAAGCTGTAAAGGAACTCACAGGACACCCGGTTGTTTGCGGGCATGAGCTGTCCCAGGACCTTGGAGCCTACGAGAGGGCTATAACTGCTTTCCTTAACGCTCAGCTAATTCCTATTACCCATAAATTCATCCAGGCAATAATCAGAGAATTCGAAATCCGCGGAATCAATGCAAATATGCTGATGTTAAAATGCGACGGGTCAGTTGTCGGGATCGAAGAAGCACTGGAAAAACCCATTGAAACCATTTTCTCAGGTCCTGCCGCAAGCCTTGTAGGCGCATCTCACCTCAGCAGGCTTGACACATGCGCTGTAATTGATGTTGGAGGGACAAGCACGGATGTTGCCATGATGCAGAAAGGAATACCTGAACTCAGCAGCTCGGGTGCGGTGGTAGGAGGCTGGCAGACCCGTGTAAAGGCTATCCGCATGGAAACTTCAGCAACCGGAGGTGACAGCCATGTATGGCTTAAGGGCGACAGAATCAACGTTGGGCCTCGCAGAGTAATTCCTCTATGCAGGGCTGCGGTTATATATCCAGGATTCAGGGATAAACTCAAGCAAAACAGGGTAGCAAAAGGTTACCTCTGTGAAAACATTCAGGTAACGAAATTTTTTGTCAGGACTGGGTTCAGACCTATAGAGCTGAAAGCAGGAGAACGTGAAATCTACAGGCAGATAGGGAAAGAGCCTGTTTCCTTCGGAGACCTGCTTATAGCCCTGAAAAAGCGTCCTTCCCCTTCAATACTCGATTCACTTATACAGAAGAGGCTGATTCAGGCTATTGGATTTACACCTACAGATGCCCTCCATGTACTTGGCGAATATACAGAATGGGACGTGGAAACTGCAAGAATAGGAGCTTACTTACTTGGAAGGCCACTTAAGCAGGACCCGGAGGATTTCAGTGCAGAAGTAAAGCGCAGGGTTGCACGCAATATTGCCGAAGACCTTATCGCATATATGATAGAGGGAATGCCGAGGGATGAGATTGACAGAGTGCTTAAAGGAAAAAATTTTACGCGCTTCAGTGTAGAAATCCCGGTCGTGCTTCTTGGAGGCCCTGTAGGAGCATATGCTGAAGAACTGAGAAGACTGATCAATGCAGAATTTATAGTTCCCGAACACGCTGATGTCGGTAATGCGGTAGGGGCTCTTGTCGGAAAAGGGATTAAAAGAGTGGAGATCCTCATAAAAACAAGGCTCGTTCCCAGGTCCAGAGAAGAAGCCTCCGCAGGTGAGGAGCACTGTGCAGCTCCGGAGAGTGAAGTTATAGGAGAAATGCTCAAGGAGGAAAAGAAAAACGAGTTTATTGTCTTTTCCCCATCTGAAAGGAAAAAGTTTGAAGCATATGCTGAAGCCCTTGAGTATGCCGAAAAGCTGGGGAGGCAGCTTGTTATGGATTACATGATCAGCGCTGGGCTTGGAAAAGAAGATATAAGAATAGATGTAAGCAGGAAGCATCTGTCACCCAGCGGATGGACAGATGTTCCTCTGGAGACAAAACTCGTTTACGTAGGTGTAGGAATTCCCAGGAATAGCGTAAATGTCTGACAATAGTATGGCAGGAGACGGAAGTTGTTGAACATTATAAGTAAAAATATATATCTTGAGGCATAACCCTATAAATCCGGCTAGTAGGGATTAAATACAGCTGAAAAAGGGATACGGATTGCCTAAAATAGAATAAAAAATGGGGCTTTTTGATATGCAATATAGTCTGGGTATTGATGCAGGTGGAACATACACGGATGCTGTTATCTTGAGAGATTCGGACAGCAAGATCCTTGACACCAGTAAAGCAGTTACCACCTATCCAAACCTGATGACCGGAATTCGAAACGCAATTAATAAGTTGAACCCGGAATATCTCAAGCAAGTAAAACTTGTATCGGTTTCTACAACTCTCTCTACAAATACAATTCTGGAAAGGACAGGATATCCTGTCGGCCTGATCCTTGTAGGAGTTGATACCGCTACCAGGGAGCTTCCAGCCGATTACACGATTACGGTTAAAGGAGGACACGATAGCAACGGAGACGAACTCCATCCTCTCGACATCGCATCTGTAGAGCAATTTGCGATCAGTCTTAAAAATAAAGTGTCTGCATTTGCTGTTTCTTCATATTTCAGTACCAGAAACCCTGAACATGAGGATAAGATAAAGGAAGTAATCCTTAAACTTACGGGGCACCCCGTGGTTTGCGGGCATGAACTGTCCCAGGAGCTCGGAGCTTACGAAAGAGCGGCTACAGCAGTTTTAAATGCTCAGTTAATCCCCATAACCTATCAGTTCATCCATTCTATCATGACTGAAATAAATGAAAGAAACCTTGATGCAAAGGTCCTTATGCTGAAATGTGACGGCTCAGTCATAGATATAAAAGGGGCAAAACTGCGCCCGATTGAAACCATTTTTTCGGGTCCCGCTGCAAGTATTATGGGAGCTTCATACCTTTCAGGGCTTGATACATGTGCTGTCATTGATGTGGGTGGGACAAGTACGGATGTCTCCATGATTAAGAACGGGGAGCCGGAACTCTGTGAAAAAGGAGCAATTGTTGGAGGCTGGCAGACCCGCGTTAAAGCTATAAAAATGGAGAGTTCCGCAAACGGAGGAGACAGCCATATATGGTTCAAAAAATGCATAAGAATAGGACCCAGAAGAGTCATGCCCCTCTGTGTTGCTGCAGTAAATTATCCAAATTTCAAAGAAAAACTTGAGAAAAATCCCATACCTTTGAGAACCATGCTCAATGAGCATATTCAGCCCACAAAATTTTTTGTCAGGACCGGAGCTGCGCTTATCAATCCTACAGAGAGTGAAGTAAAACTGCTTGAAGCAATAGGAGACGAACCTCTCTCTATCCACGATATTTTAAATAAAATGAAGCGTTTCCCCTCTCCTGAAGTCCTCGATTCTCTGCTCAACCAGAGAGTAATTCAGGCAATAGGCTTTACACCTACAGATGCCCTGCATGTCCTTGGAGAATACACAGAATGGGATGTAGGGGCTGCCCAGATAGGAGCCAAAAAACTTTCCCGCTTTACTCAGCTGGGAGCGATCGCTTTCTGTAAAAAAGTAAAGCAGCAGGTTGCGAAAAATATGGCTTACAGCCTGATATCCTTCATGCTGGAAGGCAGGGGGAAAGACGGAATAAAGCTGATGCTGGAAAAAGAAGTTCCTATCCAGTATAAAGTGAATATTCCCATAGTTTTGCTGGGAGGACCTGTAAAAGCTTACTATGGAGAGCTGAAGTCTCTCATTGATGCAGAAATTATTGTCCCGGAGCAGGCAAGAGTAGGTAATGCTGTAGGAGCCCTTGTAGGAAAAGGAATTAAAAGAATTGAGATAATTATCAGACCAAGTTCAATGGAAAACCCGGATCAGAATTTCCTTGTATTTACTCCGGCTGGAAGAAAGAAATTCGAACATTACAGGACTGCAATGGAATATTCTCAAAAAGCCGGCGAAGAGCTCATTCTGGATTCGATGAAAGATTTCGGGCTTCCGGAAAGTTCAATAAAGATAGATACCAGCATAGAATATCTTGTTCCCCCTGGATGGAAACAGACCCCAATGGAAACAAAGATGACATTTGTGGGGATTTGTACCCCTGGTGCTTTAATAGACTGAATATTTGCATTCATCCCATAGGGAATTTAAAAAATACCGGAGAAATAATCCTGAATTTGAAAGAGAACGGTCAGAGAACCAGCCTGCCGAAAGAAAGAATCTGCAATGGTTTGCATGAAATGATACTGCAGGAAGTAGGGAGAGATGGAGTCTTCACTTATTGATCTTGTTTTCCGCTCCGATAAAAGAAAGAATCTTCTTATACTGCTGGATAGCGGCTCAAAAAGTATTGATGAAATAAGGGATGAACTGGACGTTACTGCCACGTCGATCCTGCCCCAGATAAAGAAACTGATAGACAGCGATCTTATTGTCCAGGAAGACAGGATGTATAAGCTCACGGTACTGGGAGAGTTTATAATTAAAAAGGTAAAGCCACTTATCAGTGCCCTTGATGTTGTGGAAAAAAACAACAGTTACTGGACAGGCCATGATTTGAATTCAATTCCCCGCCATCTTCTTGAAAGGATCGCAGAGCTTGGAGACTGCACCCTGATAGAGCCGGACCTGAACCACATTTATGAGCCTTCCCAGAAGATTATTGATAGTATGGTAAATGCAAAAATGACTGCAACCTTTGCTTCTTATTTTAATCCTGCCTATTTGCCTCTGTATGTAGAACTTGGGAGAAAGGATGCCGAGCTTTCCCTGAATTTTACACAATCTGTATGGGACTATCTCTCAAACGAACACTCTGATATGATAAAAGAGTTAATGGGAATGGATAATGTAAGCATTTATATTTCCAGAGAAGTAAAGATCTCTGAAATTACGGTAACTGATGAAATAATGCTCCTGGGGCTCTTTGATAAAAATGGAAAGTTCGATCAGCAGTTTATTTTGAGCTTTGAACCCAGTGCCCGGAAGTGGGGACAGGAATTGTTTGATTATCTCAAGAGACTCTCCAAACAGGTAAAATAATATAAACTTAAGAGAGAAAAAGAGGAAAAACAGAATGAAACCCACACTATTTCTAGATGTCTATCCTGTCCAGTTTTTCTTGAATATGAAGAGATCACCAATCAGGGGTTTGCCGGATAAACCCTGAATGAGGGACTCCAGAGACGAAATAATGAAAAATGATTATATATCTTATTGTAGTAATTTGTTACGCAAAAATGGCAATTTTCAGGATGTCCCTGCAGTTCTTAACCTGTGAGAGTGCTTTTCCATAGCTGTAAAGTTGGAGAAGTAAGAGAAGTGTTTAAACTTCCGGTATAGAGATATATACAATGTTGGATATAACAGGATGAAAAACAAGAGAGGGAATTAGATGGAATCATCATTACTTGATGTTCTCTTTCTTTCAGAAAAAAGGAAAAACCTACTTCTGCTTCTTATGGACGGACCCAAAACTATCGAGGAGATTAAAGATACACTCGATGTACGTTCAAGCCCGATAATGACCCAGATAAAGATCCTGATGAAGCAGGACTTAATTGTTGAAAATAACAGGCTATATAAGCTTTCCAGTATCGGAGAGATTCTTGTTCCCAAGATGAAAGCTATTCTCGAAACTTTTAATGTCTTCGATAAAAACCATGATTACTGGATAAACCAGGATATGACGTCAATTCCCCCCGAGTTTCTGGACAACATAGGAAAACTGGGAGACTACATGGAAGTAAACCCCGACCGAAACCATGTTTTCGAGTACCCGAAAGAGGTTGTTAAACACCTTTCCGAATCCGAGAAGGTAATGATATCCTCATCATTTTTCCTTCCCATCTATCCTTCCCTCTGTATAGAGCTTGCCGCAAAAGGTACGGATATTACTCTTGTATTTACGGAGTACGTGTACGACAGGATGCTCAATGACTACAAAAAAGAGCTGGAACATTTCCTGAACCTGAAGTATACCAAACTTTATGTCTGCAATAATAATAATATGAAAATCGCGTCAAGCATAGTTACAGAGAAGTTTATGGCTCTGTCTCTCTTCTGTAACAGCGGAATTTATTATAACCACAATCTGGTAAGTTTTGATGAAAGTGCACTTAAATGGGGAAAAGAACTTTTTGACCATTATAAAAGTATGGCGAGGCCAATTACCAGGGTCTGAAAGAAAATTTCCTTTCTCTTTCTACTAAAATTCCAGATAAAAACAGCTTCAGACAGAACGGCTCTTGAAAGTTAATATTTCTGAAAGCAATAAGGGGGATACTTCTCCACAAGAGAGTTATTACACTATCATGTGTATGCTTTTTTCTTACTTTCTAAAGAAATTTATGATCTCGTAAACCAGTAGTATCTGTAGAAAAAAGTAATTTTAAAAAGGGAGAACTGAGGATCTCAGCTCACCCTGACTGTGACATTCATAGGACTGTCTTTTACAGTGAAAAGATAGGTTCCTGGAGTTGTAAAAGTGTAGCTGTAAGGAACATTGTAATTCAGTTTCTGATCTGAAAAGAGCCCGTCTTCACTGACGAGAACAAAAGTTCCCTGTCTTTTGCCACTCCACCAGGAGACAGTATCTCCTGCCTTAATATCGAGTTCCGAGGGTCTTGAGACATTATAGTACTCGAGGCGGACAATATGGTCTTCTCCAGATCCTGAAGTAACGTTTTCCTGCGATACATTTTCCTGCGCTGAGGTATCTGAAGCATTGGATTCTTCAGCGGCAGGCTCTGTGTCTTCCCCTGTACAGCCGGAGGCAAATAGAAACACAAACACCAGAAGTAAAACCAGAATTTTCCCTTTCATGAATCTCACCATCTTTTGGTCTTTGTTTATAAGTTAATTTATATTCATTATCTTTTTGATAGATTTCAGATGTAAGTGAAAATGAACAGAAAAGATAAGGGAAAAACAGGATCTAAAAGAAAAATAGAGGGAAATTTCAAAATTTTTGGATAAAAATATTCTGTAAAAACGCAATAAAACGAAGAATAGAAGATAAAAAGCCATAATAGGAAAAGAGATAATAAAAAATGCGATAAACAGTCGAGAAAAATCAAAGAAAAACAAAAATAAGAATTTACGTCCCGACTGAGACTTGAACTCAGGTCTAAGGCTCCGCAGGCCTCAAGGATATCCACTACCCTATCGGGACGCAAGCGAGCACCACTCATAAGCACATACTAGAATATAAACCTTATTATTCAAAAGCCGGCAGGACATATGAAGAATCTGACCGGCGTGCCTGAAAAACGAAAGGAAAAAACCTGTTTTCCATGACTTCACTATCAATAAAGATTAAATGCAACAAGTTCTTTTTTATAATTTATGTCGATGACCATAGGCCTTGCAGGAAAGCCCAATGCGGGCAAATCCACCTTCTTTAAAGCATCTACCCTTGCAGATGTTGAGATTGCGAATTATCCTTTCACAACTATAAATGCCAACCACGGCGTTACATATGTCCGGGCTGAATGCCCTTGCAAAGAGAAAGGAAAAACCTGTGGGAAGTGCGTGGACGGGGTCAGGCTTGTTCCTATTGACATCATAGACGTTGCAGGGCTTGTGCCGGATGCATGTAAAGGGAGAGGGCTCGGAAACACATTCCTTGATGAACTCAGGCAGGCTCAGGCGATAATTCATGTTGTAGATGCTTCAGGCGGGACAGACGCTGAGGGAAACCCTGTAGATATAGGAGACCACAACCCCCTAGATGATGTGGCTTTCCTGAACAGGGAAATTACAATGTGGCTGTACGGAATTCTTGAGAGGAACTGGGTTAAGCTTTCCAGAAAAATCCAGGCAGAAGGGCTCAAGCTTGAAATAGTGATTTCAGAACAGCTTGCCGGCGCAGGGATAAAGGAATCCCACGTAAACGCAGCCTTGATAGAGACAGGGCTTGCAAGGGTGGATCATGTTAAGTGGACTGAAGAAGATATGATCCGGCTCTGCGACTCCATGAGAGAAATCAGCAAACCAATGCTTATTGCTGCAAATAAGGCTGATATTGCCCCAAGAGAAAACCTGGATAAGCTAAGGGAACTTGACAGAATAGTGGTATCCACGAGTGCAGCAGCCGAACTGGCTTTAAGGTCAGCGGCAAAGGGAGGGATAATAAAGTATACGCCGGGAGATAGAGACTTCGAGCTGCTAACGGAAGATGTCACAAAACCCCAGAAAAAAGGGCTTGACGCTATCCATAAAGTACTCGAAAGGTTCGGCACTACCGGCATTCAGGAGTGCATAAACAGGACTGTCTTTGAACTTCTTGATCTTATTGTAGTATATCCTGTAGAGGACGAAGGAAAATGGTCCGACAAACTGGGTAATATGCTGCCAGACGCCTACCTAATGAAAAGGGGATCTACCTGCCACGACCTTGCATACCAGATCCATACCGAAATAGGAGACCGTTTCCTGTATGCGGTGGATGCAAGGACAAGGCTCAGGCTTGGGGAAAAACACGAACTGAAAAACGGGGACGTAATAAAGATTGTATCTACTGCAAAGTAACCAGCATAGGGAAAGCAAAAAATTCAGACAGGAAAACTGAG
>ENA-UOYA01005292-UOYA01005292.1-activated-sludge-metagenome-genome-assembly--contig:-NODE-5292-length-10298-cov-6.786195_pt1 | contig 10298 bp, 11 predicted proteins | sample MGYA00238163_ERZ764804 | MGnify/ENA primary metagenome ERZ764804 (study PRJEB28919, sample SAMN05720223) | activated sludge metagenome | isolation source: Anaerobic digester | place: Hong Kong...
ACGAGATACAGGCATGTGACTGGAGTTCAGACGTGTGCTCTTCCGATCTTTTTGTGAGGAACGATGCTCTTCGGACGAAAATAATATTATTAATGCGTTGTATTATATTATTTCAAATTATGATAGAAAATTAATAACTCAAGTCAAAAATGTATTATTAGATTTATCAACTCACTTTTACGATGTATATCATTATAATAAAATTCCAGATCAAAAGTCTTTAATTAAGTATTTAAAAGAATATAAGACTAAATATGATTATAATTATAAAGATATGGATGTACATCAGAAAAATAGAATTAATGTGTCTTTAATGTATTCATTACCCCCTCATGTATTTTCTGATGGATATCTGGAAATATGGAAGCTGGATATAAATCCTATTATTATTTCCTTATTTTTACGAACTTGTTGTTATAATAAAGATGATAGCCATTTGTTATCATATTTTCTATCTTCTCGGGGGTGTATAATGGATTTTAATAAAGCCGAATTTGCCCCATATTGTTCTACTTTTGAAGATATTAAAGATTTTTTAATTAAAATTGATCATTTCTATAAAGAAACTGGAGATGATAATGCTATAAAAGAAATTACTACCTTGTTCTGTTTTATGAATTTTAGAATTATTCCAGAATATTTGAAAAAATTTAATTCTTCCAAATCTATATACAAATGTATTAATGCTTTTAGTTTCTTATTAAAAAATGGAAATTATAACGACCATATTTTAAATAGAGAGAGATATGTTCCTACGAGCTTTTTCTTTGATTATATAGAAAAATATATATGCATGTCGGATAAAGTAAATATAGATATATTACAAAATCTTTGTAAATATTTTATGGACATGCTGTTATTATCAAATGTTTGTTTTAATTCGGATTCTGACAATTTTAGAGTATCTTTTATGCAGGAAATAGTAAATAATTTATCAACGGCATTTATTAATGAGAAAAGGGATGCAATTAGAAAAATAAATCAAGAATCTTCAAAATTAAATAAATTTACCCATGATACTTTATATAATAGTTTACTATCTTTAAATAATTGTGAATCCGAAGAACATATTAATAATGTAATGACATTATTATTTACAATGTAAGGAGTAAGATATGGTTAAAAATAATACAAAATATAACACGGATGAAATTTTAAGTGTTATTACAAGAAATAGGTCATTTATTGATGAAATTTCAAATATTCCTTCATTATATAATGAAGTTAATGATTTATTAAAAATATATATTGATAATATGCTGGATATAGATGAATTTATTTGTTTTTGTGATATCTTAGATTATGATTTAGATAGAAATCAAGAATTTTGGTTATCTAACAAAAAATATAATGTGTTTGTAATGTTTAGAACGCATGGTGTTTATTTTTTTAAACATTTTTTCTCGTATTATATACATGATACGTGGACCACATTAAGAAATTTTGAACCTTATATCGATTTCCTATCAAAATTTGCTTATCCTTTAAAATTTAAGATATTATATATGATTAGTAAATTAAGTCTTATTGATAAATATGTATTTAAATCTCCTCCAACAATAATAGATAAATATATTTGTAATGTGGAGGATATATTAGATTATATGGTTTTAGATAATGTAAATGATTCTAAAGAATTTCTAAAAAAATTATTGAATTTTTATTACTCGAGATTTAGATTTAGTCATAACGAAGTTAATTATAAGGTACTTACAGATTATTTTGAAAATGTTATATCTTATTCCAGGATTATGTCATTAGAATCTAATAAGGATTGTTTAGAAGCATATGGGATTAAATATCCGTCTATATATGATTAATTATATTTCGATACGGATATTTGTTTTTTCATAATCAAATTAAATAACAATGTATAAAATGGAGTAATTATTATGCGTTATAAAATACAGAGAATATATGAAGATAATAAAAAGATAGATAAAGTATTAAAAGAATTTTTTAGTATTATGAATATACCTTTTAAGTCTATATATGATGTAAAACGGGATTATTTCATGATGTGTTCCGATAAAAAATTTAGATTATATTTTATTAAGAATAAAAATAAAAAGAAGTTGTTGGCTGAAGGACTTATATATACAAATGAATCAAAAAGTGGGAAGTAGTAACATGACAAAAAATAAACAAGAAGTATTATCAGAATTTTTTCGTAATTTGCCCGTATATGTAGGAAAAAGATTTAGACGATTTATATCCATGTTTTATAATAATGAAGGAGTGCTTCCAGATGCAAAAAATGTTGGAGGAGATTCGACACTACTATTTTTAGACGAGATAAAAGGAGATGTGTCATTGGAAAAATTTAAGGAATATATAGAAAAGCATAAAGATTATTTTCACACATATCCAGATGAAATTTATACATTTTTTAATTTTGTCAAAGAAGACAGAAGGATGTATAATTATTTTGAAAAATATAAAGAAGATATTTCAAGAATATTGCTTGTGCATTGTAAGTTATTTTTTTATGGGGTATATAATATAGTCAGAAAGATGAATTCATGGATGGATGTCAAATATATTATTGATAATGATATTTCACCAAAAACTATACTTTTTATATATTTAGTTTTTGATCCTCGTAATTCTCCTTTTAATAAAAACATATTAAATATTATAGTAAGATATAATCTTGGTAATAGATTTGATACTTCCTGGTGGCAAATAACGTATTATAAATATTTGTTTATTCTTATGACATATCTCAATTCTGAATCTATTTTTGAAATAGTTAATTTTAAAATTGAAGAAATTCCGGCATTAGTTTTTCTTACATCGTTTCATGAGAAAATCAGGGATATAAATAAGTATCAAATAAAACTTATGATTATGTTATCTTCCGATAAAAATGTATCTGATGTATTAGTAAAATATAGAAAATTACTTTTAAAATGTATTGAATCAGATTTTGCTATATATGATTTATTTTCTTATTATAATACAGTATCCTGGGCTTTTGTAGATGTGATAAATGATAAATTAAATCTATTTTTAGATCCAGATATTCAAAAATATATTGAGAAATTAATAAATTATGCTATTTTAAATAAGACATTAGTGTCTCGGGAGGATATATACAAATTATATTCTTGTACTAAAAATGAAAGAAAAGAATATTTTGATAATTTTAAAACTATTATTAAAGCATCGTAAAGAAAGGAAGACATATATGGAGGATAATAATGAAGGAAGAAATATAGAATTAAGTAATGAAAAATTTAAAATTTTTTATAATATTATTGATACTTTGTCTGGACATTGTAATGATTTATATATTCAAAATGGAATAATTTCACAATCTAATTCAAAAAGAAGTTTTGTATTTTATATTGATTTAAGTAATATTTTACAGGATATTTCATTTAATATTAATAATCTTTCGGTTAAGAAAAATTTATTAAATCCTTTTATTAAATCTAAATCAGATATTATTTTAAAATGTAATGAAAATAATATTATATTTTCTGATAAGATGAGTGAGATTTTTTTTAATACACCAGCAATACAATTTATGGAAGATGTTTTAATAGACAATGAAAAAGTGAAAGATATGTTCGGATTAATTCCAGAAAACCTTATTTTAACAGAAACTATTCCAACAGAAGTTTTAAAAAGAATAAGAACATATTCAAAAACATTAGGATCTATATCAATATCTATGTTATCAGAAAATAAAAAATTAAATTTTTTTATATATGGATTAGATAAAAAATCTTCAAATAAGGTAAATATTTTTAAGTTAGATAATATAGATATTGCCGATTTTGAGTGTTCTTTTCCTGTTGGCATGTTTGATTGTATTTATTCTTTGTCAACAAATGATGATAATATTTGGTTCAATTTATATTCGTTTACAAATGTTAAATCAAATAGAAAATATTTATCTTTTACAATTTGTTCTTCCGTCAAGTATTCAGAAAACTTAACAACTAAATTTGAAATTATGTCATCTGTTATGATATAATGGATAATAATTAACTATAGGAGAAATAACAAATGAATTCAAATTTAAATAAATATATACCCAACATATTTTTTTATAGTAGTTCGTCTTGTATGAAATTATCTATATCTATTATAAAATCGACTTTACAGATAGCAATATCTCAAGCATATGATAAAACTAAAAAATCAGTTGCAGTTAAAGGAGAAAAAAGATATGATCATGATAATGCCTTAATTTTTAGCATGAATTTAAAAGAAGCAACAAAATTTACAGGCAGTATCAAATCTGTTATAGATGATACATATGTTGGATACAAAAGGGATTCTCGTGGTGCCGATTCTAAAATAAATTATTTAGAATTTTATCATACTAATAAAATATTAACAGTTAAAAAAATTGATAAGACAGGTCTGGCAATTACTATAAATGATCTGGAAAGTAAAAGGAGTCACACGCATATATTTGCAATTGGTACATCAGATTTGATATTATTATGTAATATAATAAAATCTTTTTGTACTACTTATCCAATTATTGTTATGGTCATGAACTCATATTATAGGACAGAATCGTGGGCATCATATAATTCGCCTAGTAGTAATGGTAAGAATTATAAAAATATACCACCGCAAGAAGAGGATATTGGTCCTGTAACAGAAGAGGATTCATATATTGATAATGAACAAGGTGTAAAAGATTCTCAGGAATCCAATATTAGTATAGATGATTTCTGGGATAAATAATAATTAATTAAATTATAAGGAGAAAATTCATGAGAGCAAAAAGATCAGATTTAAGAAGTTTAATTATGATCTTCAATAAACTAAAGTCTGCTAGCGGTATTAATATAAAAACCGCTTCCATACTTTATAAAAATTCTAAAGCGATAGAGGAGGAATTATCATTTATCGCATCTGAGCTTCCAAAGATAGTATCGGAAGAGACTAGGCAGTTTGAAGAAAAGAAAGAAGAATTGATGAGATTGTATTGTAATAAAGATTCTTCTGGAAATCCAATCATTACCAACGATGGTTATATGTTCTCTAATGAAAACATGCGTAAATTGACAGAGGAAATAGAGAAATACTTGCGTGAAATTGGAGAAGAAAAGGCAACTAAAATAAATATGGAATTAGAGGAAATAAAGAATTTTACGGAAGAAGAGGTAGATATAGATTTAGAAAAATTTGATGCATCTAAATTGCCAGAAAATGTTCTCAATTATACAGATATATCTCTTTTAATTTCGTTTGGTCTTTTAGATCCCGATGCTATATAATTTTATTGTGTTTTAAAATAACTGTTCTTTCTATTAGTGGTTACAGATGATGCCCGGTTCGGTATTTTTTATGTGAATAATACCGGGCTGGGCATTTTTTATTTCAAATTAAATATGAGGAATTATATATGAATAAAGTTATTCTTACTGGTGATTTACATCTGAGAACTTATGAAGATGTTTATGATGAAGATGGTATGCCATTAAAATTGAAAGAAATATTTTCTGCTGTAGAACAAATGGTAGACTATGCAAGAAGTAATGAGATAAAAGATATATTTGTTTTAGGCGATATTAATGATACTAAAAGTATTGCGTCTGTTAAAGCATTTTTATTTTTCTCTGAGATTTTAGAAAGATCTGAAGATATGAATTGGTATTTATTGGGTGGTAATCATGATTTATGTGGAAATGTAGAAACGTCAAATTTTTCTGCGATAGAATTATTTAATGGAAGAAAGAATGTTAAAACTTTTATTAATCCACAGATATATGATTATAATGGTATTCCTATTTTATTTTTACCATATTATAATACAGATGTTCAGAGAGATCTTATTAATAAAAGTAGTGGTATTGCTGATATAGTTTTTGGACATCTTGGTTTAGGCGATGCTACATTATCTTCTGGTATATCTATAACATCCCCGTTTAATTCGTCAGATTTTTCAAAATTCAGATTAGTTTTTTTAGGTCATTATCATAAACCACAGGTTTTATCCAGCAGTGGTACTGAAATAGTATATGTGGGTTCTCCAATACAATTGAGGCGAGATGAGATAAATGAAGAAAAGCGATTTATTGTATTAGATATGGATAATCTCACTTATGAATCAATACCGACAAAAGGATATAGAAAATATTATGAATATATTGTAGAAGGCGATATTAGCGAGGAGGCGGTAAAGGAAGAGGTAGAAAAATTAAAAAAGATGAATTTTATAGTCACATTAAAGATGAAGAAAAAATTATCAGATAATTTTATCAAAGAATTAGAAGATGTAAGAGTAATAGATATGGTTGAAGATGATTTTAATGCTAGAGGAATATTAAGTTCTATGAATTTAGAAGAGCAAATGAAAAAATATTTAGAATTAAGTGGTATAGATCCTTCAGCATGGGACGAATATCTAACTAATGGTGTTTCAATATGTAAAGAAAAAGAACAAAATAATAAGGATGTAAAATAATATGAATAATATTACAATAGGTGCGTCAGAAATTCCATGTATCATGGGTTGTGATACTTTTAAAACTGTTGCTGAATTATGGGAAGAAAAAAAGACCGGAAATAAGGAAAATATTGATAATATTTATGTGAGTAGAGGAATATTTTTTCAGCCTATAATAATACAATTGGCAAGAAAAGAATATGGGTTAAATATTATCGAAAACGACGATACATATATTTGTAAACACAATGAATCTTTTTCTGCTACTCCGGATGGATTTGTTAAATATCCCGAGAAAGAAGGAGTAGTCGAAATTAAACTTACACATCATATAGAAGAATCAAAAGTTGAAAAATATACATATCAGATTCAATGGCAGATGATGTGTACTGGTTTAAATGATGGTTTATTAATTATGATGGATGATATTTTTGATCAATTGAAATTTAAATATTTTGAACGAGACGAAAATATAATAAATGAAATGGTGAGGAAAGCAAATGAATTTATGGAATCGCTTAAACTGGATAAAAATCCGTATATCGTTGATACTTATGAGAATACTGCAGATGTAAATATTTCAGAATCGTCTGTGACTAATGTGGACGATATTGTAAAATATTGTGATATGTATATGGAAGCAGTAGAAAATAGAAAAAAATTTGAAAAAATAGAGGAAGAAAGTAAAGCAGAGATAGCAAAGCGTATTTCCAGCGATACAAAGGTTGGCGATTATAATATTAAAATAATTAGTAAATCATCTGAAGGATATTTAAAGGTAGATAATTCCTTTGAACCTATGTTAAATAAATTACAAATTCCCATAAACAAGGTTAAAGGATATTCTTCTAAATACTTGACAATTAAGAAATCTTAATTCGGATATTAAATAAGTATTAATAGTAGATGAGGCGAGTAATATATCTTAAAATTATTCGCCTCTTTTTTTATTAAGTCCATCATATATAAAACATATAATTAGTTATAAGGAAATATGCATGAATGTAAATAGAATTAAAAAGAATCTAATGAGACATGTTGTGAAACAAGTAGGCAATAAAGCATATAGACAGATTAATAAATTATATAAGCATTGTTCTAATAATAAATCTTATAATGAATTTTTATATAATATATTAAAAAATATATATTTTAAGGTGGGACCAGATTTGTTTTATTATTATTCCGATTATTTCTCACTTTGTGATACTAAAAAAACAGAGAGAGTTATTGATCGGATTTCATCGAATGATAATTTATCATTTCAATTTATAAATTCCGGGCTTGTAAGTAGCAAAATTAATAATATTTATCAAGAATATTTTATACATAATGATGTATTTAAATTATCAAAAGAACATTTGAAATATTTAAAGCCAGACATGAATGTCAGTATAGTTAATTTTATAGGATGTTTATTTTTAAAACATCCAAGTGTAAAAATTCCGGATGGTTTTGATGATATGGATTATAAAACTTTTATAATAAAATTTTTTGAATTAATAGGAGAATCTACAGAAAATTTAGATATTCTATTTTTCATTTGCGAAAATTTTAGTATTGGAGATTTTTTTGAGTCATTTAATATTATAAAAGATATTAAGTTTACAAAGAAAGAGAAAGATTATTTATATTATGTTATAAAAAATCTGAATATCTATCATAAATATTGTGCTTGTTTTGTTACGGGTTTTTTAGATAAACATATTATTTATATGGCATTTCTGGAAATATTTTTTACACATTATGAAAATAGAGAATATAGGTCTGTATTTGTAGAAAAAAATATTTCATTTTCGTGTATGATTGCATTCTTTTTTAATAATAAAATTCTATCAAAAATACATAAAAATAGAGTAGTGAAATTATTACCTTATTGTTTAAAATTTTTTAAAACGCTTCCGAAATCTTATCCATATATAGCAAATAATAATGAAATAGATGAACCATTTATTTTTAACAGTCTTCGTATAATATTTAAATATATGATGGATGATAAACTATCAATTAATAAAAAAATTTTATCATTTAATTTTGAAAAAAATAAGGCCGTATTATCTATATTAAAAACAATATTTATTGTGTTATGTGGTAGATATAGTATTAGTCATTCTACATTTGATAATATGTTGACCTATATTAAAGACAATATTGAGAATATGGATAAATTGGAAGAATTGGAATTTTTATGTATGATTTTTAATTCGCTGAGTTCCTTTGGTATTTCGAGCAGTGTAGAGATTCTTCTGAAATTATTTTTGGAAGGCAATTACGACATTTACAATAATGATATTATGAAATTAGATAAATTTTATTTTGAATATGAACATAATATAAAAATAGATGAACAATTTATTATCGAATTTTTTAAATCTCCCAATAATGTGAAAAAATTGGTTGAGAATTGCTAACGTATTTCTTAACAATCAGTATATAAAAATTTTAAATAATTATAATAGTAAGGAGTGTTAGTAATGAAAAAAAAACCTATTAGAGAACGAATAGAAAGTTTCTTAAGCATTCTATATGAAATCGAAAATAAAAATAATATTAGTGATATGGCTAAAAATATTATTGAAATTTCCAGTTATATTAATAAAAAATATCCCGATATAGATGTAATAACAAAATTAATTGATAATTTGTTAAAATATATACACTTTGGATATACAAGTGGTTTTGAATATATTGATTTATTGTATTCTAATTTGACGCATGTTGTATCCTTTGCTGACGGAGATAATTATGATCAGGATGTTATATTAAAGTTTATAAATAATGATAAATATGTAAATATTTTTTTTAGATGTATATTAAATAAAGGCAATTATGATAGTTCGAGTCGTGTTGGGGATAGGTGTATTATAGAATGGTTACCATATTTTTCGGTAGGTATTATTGATAAAATTTCTCAAGAATTGAGTGTGAATGAAATTTTATTTTTATTAGAATTAATTATTAATAAAGATATTAATATCAAAATGACATTTGATGAAATAAATAAACAGAATTATATAGAAGTTATTAAACAAATAATTGGGAACTCGAAGACGGAGATAAAGTTGTTTGATCTTATTTATTCTTATTTTGATATATTACCAAATTTTAGATGGTATAATTTATATAAGATTATGGTAAAGTGTAAAGATAGAAAAAATGTTGTAGAATATTTTTCAAAAAATATTAGGGCAATTATGATAAATGTTAGTGAATTGGAAAATGCTATATTTGACAGAGATTATTTATCTGATTTTATAAAAACTATAGAGTGTTCAACAACTAATCCGAATTTTAATGTTTTATTACAATGTATTGATAACGACATACCTTTACTTTTCTTATGTAAATTAGGATTACATAAGGATATAACTATTTATAACTTTATTAAGGATGAGATTGTTTTAGCCGGGATTAATATATCGAATACATTGTCCGAATATGGTAAAGGATTATGCCATTTGAATTCAATTATTCATAATTTATTTGATATTTATGTCAAAGATATATCCTTTGCGAGAATATTAATAAATGAAGTATTTAAAAAAGATATGAATCGTTTTTATGTTTTATCAGAATTACTTAAATGTTATTCTTTTTTATTTAAACAAGTTATAAATAAAAGATTTTATTCAAATTTGAATTTAAATAAATTTTTAATTTTATTATTAGATAAAGACGAAAAGGAAATAATATCATATATAAATATATTTACTAATTTATTTAAATATGTAAATGATAAGATTTGGGAATTGATATGTCGTAATAATCATTTTTTAAATTTTAAAACGAATAATAATAATGTTATAACTATTAGTGTAGAAGATAGATATAATGTTAGGGCAAGAAATACAAAAAAATTTCTAAGATGATGATTACGACA
>ENA-UOYA01005294-UOYA01005294.1-activated-sludge-metagenome-genome-assembly--contig:-NODE-5294-length-10295-cov-6.765820_pt1 | contig 10295 bp, 8 predicted proteins | sample MGYA00238163_ERZ764804 | MGnify/ENA primary metagenome ERZ764804 (study PRJEB28919, sample SAMN05720223) | activated sludge metagenome | isolation source: Anaerobic digester | place: Hong Kong...
TCCTCGCTCCAAGATTTTGCTTTTTTAACGGCAAATACACAAGTGGGTTTTTCAATAAAACTACTGAATCCGCCTATTTTGTACCTGCCTTGATGCAAACATGAAGCGAACGTTTTACATTTATGCAATAACCAAGTACCTTATAAAATACCCTAAATTTGCTATTCCTGACTTAGCTGAATAGGGATTTTGCTGTCTTGGAAAACTTCAATTTCATTTTCTACCGTTTTATACGAAATGAGTTCCACTTTCAACCGGTGTTTACCCGGTACGATATTCGGAAGAATATAGTTCCCATCCAAATCGGAATAAACTTTTCGATTGTCGATATAAACGGCAGCACCCGCCAGCGTTTCGTTTCTCTCTTCATCAATCACATTCCCGCTGATTTTCACCACAGCTTGCTCTTCTGTTTTTTCAGCGGTTTTGGCCTTCTTCCCGCTATTTTCGTTCTCGGCATAAGCAGAAATCGAAAGAATGAATGCCATAAAAAATGTCAGCATAGTTTTCATCATTCAACTTAATTAATTTATTGTTAAACCTTTTCAATCACAAAGATGAGGGATTATTGTTACGGAACAGCTACATTTTGGTTAAGAATTTATGAATTTTTTAGTCTTAAATACCTCTCAGACACGTGATTCAGAATGTTTTTTCATCAACCAACTTCCCATTTTCGTCCCACATACGCCAAACGCCGGTTTTTTCCCCTTCGTGATAATGCATTTCATAACGTAATGTGCCCAGTTCGTCCCAAATTCGCCATGTTCCGTTTTTTTGGCCGTTTTTATATTCCGCTTCGGAAATCAGTTGTCCTGAAATATCGTATGTCCGCCACAAACCGTGCAATTTCCCGTTTCTGTATGAACGAATTTCTTTCGGCCTGCGATTTTCAAAATAAACTACATAAGTTCCTTCAGGGACACCGTTTCTGATCTGCATTTCCAAACGTACCGTCCCATTATCATAATATTCCCTGTAATCTCCATTATAGAGTTCCGTTTGTTGTTTATCTGTGTAATAAAGGCCGTTACTGTAATAAATTTTCTGTTGCTCTTGAATTCGGACATCGTTTTGTGCCTGAACGTCAAAGATACACGCGATAATAAACAAGAGCACAAATCTGAAATCCTTCATCCATTTAAAATTAATATATTATTCATTTACACCATGCATTTCCTTAAGTTATATAACTCATTACAAAAATTTTCACAATTACATTAAAAATTGGAGTACCCTGTCCAAGAAAAAATTGAAGTGGAACACCCTGAATTGTCCCCTCCGATACTAATTGTCGCATTATTTGCTCCGGGCTTGGCATCTTTTCCCGTAATTGGGGTACTCAATTGACTTGTTAAGCTGATGCGTGTTGCTCCATTGGCATCGCCCGCGCCATCGGTACAATCAACCAAATCCTGAACAGTACCCGTTCCTTTTACCAAGGCATTGGTAATGGTCGCTGTAGCACCTCGACGTATTTTGATTACATCCTGCATAATGGCGTTCGAATTGGTGCTTGGGGCTAATTTAAGATCAATGGTCATATTGGTAATTTGGAAATTGGATTGATTCACATCATCGGGCGTTTTTCCGTCGAGGTTTCCATCAGCTTCAACGCCTCGAGGATCGCTTTCGGTACTTGTATACCCTGGTTCCCAAATGCCGTAACAATTATCAATCATCCCGGAATAACCCTGTGTCATGTCGAACATGTCGTCATCAGGATTTACAACCAATAAATTCTTTACGCGAACCGCACCACCAAAAAATTCGATTCCGTCGTCTGCGCTTTCCAGAATATAAATATTCTCGATTTTTGTCCCACTCCCTACACCGTTCAATGTGAGACCATTATGCTCTATTTCAGCACTCGAACGGGCGCCACAATATTCCAATCTTACATAGGTAAGTTCCCCGGAATTATCGGCATTGTCAGCTCCTCCGTAAAGATAGGCAGAGTTGATCTCGGTTGTCCCCGTGGCAGTCTTATCGGCAACACCGGAAATTTTGGCTTTCCCGTTAATGATCAATCCTCCCCAATAACCGGAACCCGCATTGGAGACATCCGCAGTCATAACAATGGGTTTTTCGGCGGTTCCTTTTGCAAAAATTTTGCCGCCCTGCAATACCAAAATATAATTGCTGAAACCTTTTTGTGACTTAATCACTGTTCCGGCGGGAATATTCAATACGCCGCCTTCTTCAACAATCAACGATCCGGTTAATTTATAAACCACAGAAGGATCTAATGTGCGGGTACCTGTGATAGATCCCGATAGTTCATTATCCACCTCAAAATTCAATGGTTCGTTACTATCGTTGCTACAGGAAACTAAGCCGAAGAGGGCTACAAAAGCAACGAAAAATCCGATACGAGAAATTAATCTTTTCATCTTGATAAAATTAAATTGGTAAAAAACAAATTCATATTCAATAGTTTAAATTATATTGGTTCAAAAATCGTATGTTACTCCCAAACTCAAATCAATGCCTTTCTTGTATTCGCTTAAAATCACGTTTTCTCCACCGTTATTGCCATGGCGTGTTAATCTGTAGGCCGGATTCAGTATATTACCGGCTTTCAACTTGATCTCGAAATGCTGATTAAAACGGGTTGAAGACACAAAATCCAACGAAAAAATTCCTTGTTCAACAATATCCTGAAATCCAGTGGTGCCAATGGTATATATTCTGTCACTGAAAAACCTAGATACGAGCGAATTAGTAAATGCTTTGCTGCGATACCGATACGTATGGGAAATATCTGCATTCAAAAGGAAAGGAGCCGCACCTTCGAGTTTGGAATTTTTTTCGGGCGTATTTTCCACATGGGTTACTTTCAGATGGGAATATATATAGGAAGCATTGAGTCCCATCGATAATCGATTAGTCTTCTCGACAGTGGCACTTACTCTGTTAAATATATTTTTTCTCAGTTCCATTTCGACACCCCCAACCATTGCATAGTCGCTTATATTTTTATAGGTGAGATAACCACCGGCATTATTAGCTTCAATACGCAGAATCGGATTTTTGATGTATTTGTAGAAACCGGTAAAGGAGATTAGTTCGGAAGAACTGAAATAGTAGTCCCACTTGAGATCGACATGGTAATTGTCCGATGGTTTTAAATCGGGATTTCCCTGACTCTTAAAGTTTATGCCGATGTATTTGTAAGGCGATATTTCCTTGGATTGGGGTAAAGTATAGGTTTTGCTGACTCCCAAACGAAGGGTTTGTTTATCGTTGAAATCGTACTTCAAATTCAACATCGGAAGAAGATAAGACTTGCTTATTTTTGCTTGACCTCGCGTTCCGCCACGATCGACATTGTAATCCACCACGAGATAAACATTATCAAATCTCAGCCCAAGATTTCCCGCGAAATGCGGGGAAAACTGATAAGTTACCTCTGTATAAGCGGCATGGATATTCTTCGTAACTTCATACCGATCTACATTTCTATCCAAACTGAATAAGCCGTTGGTAAGATTCTGCTGATTATACAGCTCATCAAGATGAAAAGCATCCAACGAAACGGCTTCTCCACTAATAGCGGTCATGTCGTATTCAACAGCTTCGAAATCATCTCCTACAAAGCGCCCATTATAACCCACTTCCAACGTTGAAGCATTGTCGACAAACTTAGAAAGGAATTTATACTTTAATCCTATTTTTGCATTTACATCGTTTTCCTTCAATGTCGAAAAATATCGCTGTTGATTTCCCGTACCGGCCAATAATTCGTAAGTAGTTTCTGTCTTTCTATACAAATTGTTTAATCGCCTGTCCGGCTCAATTCCCTTAACATTGTTATACGAAATCCCTGCCTCTAAGGTGAAAACATCGGTAAATTTGCTGTTTGCCATTAACTGATTGGTAATTAACAAATTGTCGTTCGACTGCTGCCTTCTGAGATACCCCTGCGAATCGTAAGTGCCACCTGATTGATACTTATCGGTATGGATACCCAAATAATTCCCAACATATTGATCATTATCGTGCACCAGCATAAAATTATAAGTCAGTTGATGCTTTTTGGCTAGCCCTAGATTCATATTGGCAAGCACAAGTTGATTGATATTTTGCGACGATTTGGTGCCCGCCATGTCCTGATAAATAACTCCCGTTGATGTGGTATTTCTGACTGTTTCATCGGTATAGGAATAATCCGATTTATGAACAGCCGTCACAAAAAACGAGAGTGGATTATGATTGTTTCCCAACATAAATCTTTTACCTCCTGCAAGACCATAACTATGATTCAGTGGTGAGCTGAGCAAAGAAGGATCAAGACTGTTGGAAAAATCATAAACCTGTAGATTTGTAGAAGGCTGTTTTTTATTGGATATCCCTAAATAATTTACGCCATCTTGTTTTAGAAAATCGGAACCGATGGTTTTGGTATTAATGCCTCCGGAAATATCAAAAGAAAGCACCCCATCATTTATCAATTCTTTGGTCGATATATCGATAATTGCACCTCCCACATCAGCGTAACCATTTCCCCTGAACACTTTGTTCACCTCAATGTTTTGAATGACATCTTTTCCGAAAAAATCCAGTGAAATATTTTTGTATTCGGGATCTTCAGATGGAACAGGGAAACCGTTGAGTGTAGTAGAATTATATCGGTCGCCCAAACCACGTACAAAAACATTCTTTACCCCCTCTTGTTTCGATACTCCGGATACGGCTGTGACTGCCGCTTCTGCATTTTCCAGCCCTTTACGTGATAGTTCTCTTGCACCTACAGCCTGAGTAGCAACCAACGCCTTTCTTTGGTCCAGCAATAAGATATTCTCGCTTTCTTTGTTTGCCTTTGCTATCACTTCTACCTCATTAAGAGCATATTCTTCCGGAAGCAATGCAAAATCTACCCAAGTCTCCTGATTTTGCTCAATAATTACATCGGATTTGATCTGGGTACGATATGCTACATACGAGGCCTTAAGTCTCACCTTTCCTACACCCACATTACGAATAACAAAATTGCCATCCAAATCGGATGCTGTACCATTTGTTGTACCTTCAACAAGGATTGAAGCGCCTATCAGCGGTTCATTTGTTTTGGAATCGATAATTTTCCCTTTTACGATTCCGGTTTGAGCAAAAATGTCTGTCACACTAATAAAACACAAAAGAATGACAGATAATCTCGATAATGCTAACCTTCTCTTAACCATTCAATCTTTTTTTAGATGCTGCAAAGCTCTATTTTTATTGTTACAAACCCATTAAGAAAAAATTACATTATCGTTAAGTTTTGTACAACAATCAAAATGTTTATCTCACGCCCAACATATCAATCCTAAATACGACGGTATACTAAAACATTGAAGATTGAATGCTATAGAGGACAGCCATTCTGTAGTTGTCAAAAATAATGCTGCACTTTGTATAAAGAATAACCTTATTCGTCGATACATCTTTCCCCTTTGTCCTTTTCATTTGCTCGCGCCTTTTTCTCAAGTTATTTTTGCCGAAAATAAACAATAAAAAAGATGGAAAAAGACAAAATTAAAAACAGGATACGAAAATATATTTTGTTCTTATCCCTAACTCTCCCTGCCGGAATGCTTTTTTCTCAACAAAATTCGCTTCCTCAACAATGGGATTTGCAAACGTGCATCGACTATGCACTGGCAAACAACATTCAGGTGAAACAGGCCGTTGCAGGAAAAGAAAGCAGCAAGGTAGATACCAAACAGGCACGAGCAGCCCTTTTGCCTTCTTTATCGGCGTCGATCAATCAAAACCTGAGCAATTATCCTTTCCCAACAGATAACTCATCAACTTCGTCAGCAACAGGAAGTTATGGCTTAAATGCATCGTGGCAAATATTCGATGGAGGGATTCGTACAAACAACATCAAACAAGCGGATATAAACGATGAGATCGCCCTCTTGAACATTGAGGAAAGCAAAAACAACATCAAGCTATCCATTATCCAGAACTATCTGCAAATTCTCTATGCCGATGAAGCGGTGAAAACTTGCGAAAATGCAGTGGAATTGAGTGCTGAGCAATTGGTGAGCAATAAGGAGAAATTGAAAACCGGTACTGTAACTAAAAGCGATGTGGCACAATGGGAATCTCAACATGCATCGGACTTATACCAACTGACCAATGCCAAAGTCACATTAGAAAACTACAAGCTTCAGCTCAAGCAACTCTTAGAGTTAGATACGTTGGAAACCATGAATATTGTCATCATCGAGCCCGACGAAGAAGAAGTATTAACGTTGCTCCCCGATAAAAATTTCATCTACCAAACAGCAATGAATGTGATGCCGCAAATAAAAAGCAGTAAACTGGAAACGGAGTATTCAGAATTGGGAATTGCAAAAGCTAAAGCGGATTATCTGCCCAAAATAAGCCTGCAAGCAGGAGCCGTGACAGGCAACGTATACGATCATTCAATATACGATTTCGGTACACAGTTGAAGAATAATTGGAACAACACGATCGGAATTTCCGTAAGCATCCCCATTTTTTCGAATCGAGAAATAAAAAGTGCAGTAGAAAAAGCGCAAATAAATGTGGAGACATCTAAACTGAATGGATTGAGCATCCAAAAAGAGCTGCATGCCAACATCGAAACGGCTTATCTGAACGCCATCAACGCACAATCGCAATATATTGCGGCCAAAGAAAAAGTAAAAAGCAGCACGGAAAGCTATAATGTATTGGACGAACAATTTAGATTGGGACTTCGAAACACCATCGAATTATTAACAGAAAAAAATACATTAATCAACGCTCAACATGAGTTGCTTCAAGCAAAATACATGGCTTTGTTAAGCCGAAAAGTATTGGATTACTATCAAGGTTTAATATGAAACACGAAACAAATGCAACGCTATGAAAATCAATTTAAATAAACCAAGTAAAATCGTTTTGTTGGGAATAGGTGTAGCCATCCTCGTGATATTGGGAATATCATCCTGCAAAAAGAACAAAAAAACGGAAGAAAAATGGATTACTGCTACAGTAACAAAAGAGAGCATCTCGAACATCGTTACTTGCACAGGTACACTCGAACCGATTACCGAAGTTGAAGTAGGTACCCAAGTCAGCGGAAGAATTGAGACCATTTATGTAGATTATAATAGCGAAGTTAAAAAAGGAGATTTACTGGCCGAAATCGATCAAACCGTGCTTTCGGCCAATCTTTCATCGGCAGAAAGTTCACTGGCATCGGCAAAAAGCCAAATGGAACTTCAAAAGAAAAACTACGAACGTTATAAAACATTGTATGAGAAACAATTGGTGAGTACCGCCGATTTCGAATCGGTGCAATATAATTACGAAAAAGCAACGAACGACTACAACGAAAGCCTCAACAATTATCGGATAGCGCATACCAATCTGAGTTATGCAAAAATCTATTCTCCCATCGACGGCGTAGTACTAAGTCGTGAAGTTGAAGAAGGTCAAACGGTAGCAGCAAGTTTCTCGACTCCTACCCTTTTCATTATCGCAAACGATCTGACCAAAATGCGCGTCATTGCCGATGTAGATGAAGCCGATATAGGAAATGTGGTAAAAGGCCAACGTGTTACTTTCACGGTTGATGCTTATCCCGATCAAGAATTTCAGGGAGACGTTACCGAGGTGAGACAATCTGCCACTACCACCAACAATGTGGTAACATATGAAGTGGTAATTAATGCTCCTAACCCCGATTTGAAGTTGAAACCCGGATTGACAGCCACAGTTTCTATTTTCACCCTGGAGAAAAATGAAATATTGACCATTCCTTCTGATGCCCTAACGTTTGCACCAAAGAACGCTTCACAAACAAATACTCAAAGCGAAAATAAGCGCACCGTCTGGGTAGTAAAGGGGGATACGATTATTCCCAAAGAAATTGAAATCGGAAGTCAGTCCGGCACACTCACCGAAGTTGTTTCCGGACTTTCGGAAGGTGAAAAAGTGGTCATCGGATCAAATTCCGGAATTATTCCTCAAAATATAGATACAACAACAAACGATCAAAATGACAGTCCGTTTATGCCAAAACCACCCGCAAGACGCAGGAATGGAGGCGGGCCAAGATAAAGAAACGAAACAATGGGAAAAAGAAAAATCATAGAACTTACAAACATTAGACGCAATTTTCAAGTTGGAACCGAAACTGTTCATGCATTGAAAGGTATTTCGTTTTCCATAGAAGAGGGACAGTTTGTAACCATCATGGGAAAATCGGGTAGTGGGAAGAGTACCTTGCTCAACATCTTGGGTTGCCTGGATACACCCACATCGGGAACTTATCTACTGGATGGTTCGTCGGTACAATCCATGAACAAAGATCAACGGGCAAGGGTGAGAAACCGCAAAATCGGATTTGTTTTCCAAAATTACAACTTGCTGCCAAATACTACGGCAATCGAAAATGTTGAGCTGCCGCTGATGTACAATCCTGATGTGTCAACTTCGGAGCGGCAAAAAAGAGCCATCGAGGCCTTGGAGATTGTTGAGTTGGGAGATCGACTATATCACAAAAGTAACCAAATGAGTGGAGGGCAAATGCAACGTGTAGCAATTGCCCGAGCTCTGGTAAACAATCCTGCCGTTATTCTTGCCGATGAAGCCACGGGAAATTTGGATACCAGAACATCCTACAGCATTCTCAAACTGTTTCAAGAACTTCATAGAGAGCATAGAACCATCATTTTTGTGACGCACAACAATGAAATTGCCTCGTTTAGCGAACGAAATATAGTATTACGCGATGGAAAAATTATAAGCGATACCTATAACCAAACTATCCTTTCAGCAGCCGAAGCGTTGGAACGATTGCCAAAAGAGGAAAATGAAGAGGAGAAAGTAATATGAATTTGTCCAATTTGTTCAGAATTGCCTGGCGTGCATTGAATAAAAATAAAATGAGGGCTTTCCTTACAATGTTGGGAATCATCATCGGGGTAGCCTCTGTGATTGCTATGCTCGCCATTGGAGAAGGGTCGAAACGAAGCATCGAAAAACAAATATCGGAAATGGGCACCAATATGATTATGATTATGCCCTACGATAATAAAGCCGTAGGCGGCGTACGCATGAGTGCTTCAAACATACAAACACTTAAAATTAAAGATTATGAAGATATCCGCAATAAGGCTCAATACGTAAAAGAGGTTTCACCCTATGTGAGCAGCGGAGGACAATTTATCTATCAAAACAACAATTATCCGGCAAGCATTTCCGGTGTAGCCCCGTCTTATCTTGAAATTCGTCAGTTGAAAATGAAATCGGGTCACATGTTTACCGATTCCGATGTAAAAAGATATAATAAGGTATGTGTTATCGGTAAAACTATTGCAGACAATCTGTTTACCAAAGGCGAAGACCCGGTGGGGAAAATCATCCGTTTCAATACCGTCCCTTTTCAGGTCATTGGTGTATTGGAAAGCAAAGGATACAATTCGATGGGAATGGATCAGGATGAAATTGTGCTGGCTCCTTATACAGCTGTACAGAAACGCATTCTGGCCATTGATTACCTGCACGGCATTTACTGCTCGGCTGAGAGTGAAGATCTGGCACCCAAAGCGGTAGAAAGCATCACTCAAATACTGGCCAAAAACCACAATATCAGCAATCCGGACGATTACGATTTCGAAATCCGTTCTCAGGAAGAATTAAGTAAGATGCTGACATCCACATCCGATATGATGTCCATCCTGTTGGCATGTGTAGCAGGCATAAGTTTACTTGTGGGTGGTATCGGAATAATGAACATCATGTATGTTTCGGTAACAGAACGAATCAAGGAAATTGGCTTGCGCATGAGCGTGGGTGCCCGAGAAAAAGACATCTTGATGCAATTTCTCATCGAATCTATTCTTATCAGCATAACGGGCGGATTGATAGGGGTAATTTTCGGATTCTTCTCCTCCTATGGCGTAAAATTCTTTGCCGGATGGCCGGTCTTCATCGAGCCGTGGAGCGTTGCACTTTCGTTTGTTGTATGTTCGGCAATCGGCATCTTTTTTGGTTGGTATCCTGCCAGAAAAGCAGCGGGACTCGATCCTATCGAAGCACTTCGGTATGAATAAAACCGACCGGCAAATAAATCAAAAAAACCGGGAAAATGAATACATTTACAGCAAAAATGAAAAAACAAAACGCAATTCCAACAGAACGCAAAGATAATGTGTTTGTTCATATCCTGGGTTGGTGCTTTGTTTTCGGTTTGCCTGCCTATTTTGCACATCGGGGCGGATTTTTCAATTGGCAAGATTTCTTTTCTTTCCTCCCGATACCGATTTCCTTTATGATTACCTTTTATG
>ENA-UOYA01005295-UOYA01005295.1-activated-sludge-metagenome-genome-assembly--contig:-NODE-5295-length-10295-cov-4.154687_pt1 | contig 10295 bp, 11 predicted proteins | sample MGYA00238163_ERZ764804 | MGnify/ENA primary metagenome ERZ764804 (study PRJEB28919, sample SAMN05720223) | activated sludge metagenome | isolation source: Anaerobic digester | place: Hong Kong...
GACTATATTTGCAGATTTTCGAATAGCAGATCACGAGATGATACTGGGGCAAGAGCTACCCATGAGTTCATGAGGTGGAAAACTGCTCAATTTAGCCTTCTTTAGATCATACTGATAATTCGAGGACTAAAAAACTCCCCGTATCAGGGAGCAAATAAGAATGTAGTAAAAATAGCCCCATTTTGAGACCAAATCATGAAAATAAAAGCAGATCATGATTCACCATTCGCTCTTATTCCACGAATCTACACATCTCTTTTTTCGATGATGCTTTTACTCTATCAGGTGGGATTCTCGCAATACCAAGCGAATGTATGGATGGTATATATAGGATACCATGGAGTCAGACCTTCACAATTACGCCCAAATTGCAATAATAGCGACATAAATCAATTAGAAGTAAAAATTAGTAGATTTTCAGCAATATTTAGTAAATCATATATATTATGACACCGATTAAATCTCTGGTAAATTATGGCAGACTTACCAATTGCAGCCATTGTGAGGATCGCAAAGGCAAATGGAGCTGAAAGGGTTGGAAGCGATGCAGCTGAACTCTTGGCAAAAAAAGCAGAAGAGTACATCGGAAAACTCACGAAAGATGCAAATAAACTCGCCTCTCACGCAGGAAGAAAGACAATTAAAGCAGAAGACATTGAGATGGCTTCAAAGAACTAATCTTTTTTTCAAAATCAGTGCATAATTTCAGCTGATATCCGTTCAATACTTCCAGCGGTCTTTACCCATAGAATGATCAGAATCACTCAAGGTGCTCGGCCCATTATGTTGGAGCGGAAATCAGGAGTAATTCTGGTATGATACAGTCAAATCTATTGCCGTTTGCAGGAAGTACCATTTGAGAGAGAGCCATGCATATGATGCAGAATTCTCTCTCCGATTCAATCAGTTAATTATTCCTGGTTCGCCATACAAGAACATCGGTTTAAGAGGGAATTGACCTGGAGATGTTTGTAATGATACATGGGAGGAACCATACCTCCCAAATGTCATCATTGTTGATCAAATCGACAGGGATGAGAGAATAAAAACAGAAATAAGAATTTTTTGGCAGGCTTTGCCTGGTTTCAGACTGCATTCTTTCATGATGGATGTGATATCAATATCACCTCATCACCCTGCTCATTTTGTATCCTTAAGCAATCACTCCATTTTTTCCAACAGGAATTACCATCCCCGGGTTGCAAGGGTCTCTTCCTTGGTGAGCAGGTGGACATCCAGCCCGGGCATGGCTTCACCGAGACTTTGACTTACACTTGCTATGATCGTGGCATCTGTATAATGATTTACTGATTCCACAATGGCCTTTGCCCGACGGGCCGGATTCTCAGACTTGAAGATCCCTGAACCGACGAATACACCGTCAGCACCAAGCTGCATCATGAGTGCTGCATCCGCCGGAGTAGCAATACCCCCTGCAGAGAAATTCACGACCGGTAGCCTTCCCCTTTTTGCAGTCTCTATGAGAAGGTCGGCCGGAGCTTCAATCTCACGGGCATATGCGACAAGTTCCTGCGGTTCGAGTTTTCCGATAGTCCTGATCCCCCCCTGGATAGCCCGCATGTGGCGAACAGCTTCGACGACATTACCAGTTCCTGCCTCGCCTTTCGTGCGGATCATTGCTGCTCCTTCGTTAATACGACGGAGTGCCTCACCAAGATTCCGGGCTCCACAAACGAATGGTACAGTGAATTTAGTTTTTTCGATGTGAAATTCCTCATCAGCCGGTGTGAGGACTTCACTCTCATCAATCATATCGACACCAAGTACCTCCAATATCTGTGCCTCAACAAAGTGACCGATCCGGACCTTCCCCATCACGGGGATAGAAACGGCCTCAATAATCTCTGATACCTTTTCCGGGTCAGCCATACGAGCAACCCCTCCAGCCTTCCGGATATCAGATGGAACCCGTTCAAGAGCCATCACAGCAACAGCACCGGCCTCTTCTGCAATCTTTGCCTGCTCTGCATTGATCACATCCATTATTACTCCACCTTTCTGCATGGATGCAAATCCCCGTTTGAGGAGTTCAGTGCCATATCGTAATTCTGATAATTCCACCATATTTTTTTCCTTTGCAATTAGTCGATTTTTGATTATACGAGAAGATTCCTGTTTTTATCAGGAATGTCAACTCTCGTTGCTATCTTCAAATATAAGAGAGATGAAGGGATAAAAACAATGAAAACTGTATTATTTACCTCAATACATGCTATTAAATGCCTGAATGATAGAACTACATTCTTCACTGAATAAACAGCGATAAATCTCCCGAATATTCTTGAACAAAAAAGGAAGAGGCCTCTTTTCTTTTGAAAAGTAATAATTTCAAATAATTTTTAAACAAACCGTAGGAATCAAATTCATCATGATCCACCACCTGATCTCCGATTATCTGATGTTGATATCACAGGTTATTATATTTTTTAAAATTTTTTGAGTGAAAATATAGAAATCTACGTGAGAAGGAACATGAAATCAAGTTTTAATTTTTTAATCGGACCAGAGATTCTTATGTAGCTTTTCATGCGAGAATTCCTTAATAAACAGAAATGGTATCTCTAATCAGGTCAAGTTCAGGACGTTTCCTGAAAACCGAACAAATAAGGATAATTACGTATGCATGACATGATAACCACAGCGGCATCAGCGATCAGCGGAGCAGGCGGGATGCAGATGACTCACTACATGGAGCTTCTTGCTACCAATCAGCCCTGGAATCTGATCATCTTTATGGCAATTCCTGTGATTCTGGCAGAGGCATTAACCGCTACAGAGTTTCTAGTCCTTTTCAAAAAAGAATACCATGATAAATTACGCCCGATTAATAAAATAATCGGGATTGTTCTGGGAATATACTTTACCGGGATCTTTGTTTATCTCATCACCAATGTGTATCCCAGTATCCAATGGAGAAGCATCGGGGATTTCATCGCCGTTAACTCATATATGAGCGGAGTAATTTTCCTCGCCGGTATTGCACTTCTCGAACTCGGAGTTATTGCAAAAACTGTAACAGAAGAGAAAAAACGATTATATCATGTGATGCTTCTCATTGGATTCCTGGTCGTAGCACATATTGCCATGATCTTTGGAATGCTTAATCCATCGATCTTTTAAATGGAGTAACAGGATAACTTTGAGAAAAAATTTCACTCTTTTTATTCAGAAGGCGATTCCCTGGAAAGAGCAGTCAGGAAAGATTTTTCAATCATGCTCGAATCTCTATGCCTGTTATGGGTAATATTTACATATAGAGAATATAAGCGGCTAATAAAAATCGGTGAATCGTTATCTCTGATGCTGCAGGAAAAGAAAGTCTTGAAGCGTTTTTCGTCGTTGCCATGCATCGTGAAGATTATCACCATTAACAGATCGACTCACAACGTGCTGCTCTCATCACCCGTGGTGTCTCACCGATCATTAGAGATTGATGGGGATTGGCTCATATTCTACCTGTATCTTCTATTCCAATGAAGAGGATAACTGGTTTATCCCCCACACTGTTCATCACCTTCACGGAGTTGCCTGCAAATTTCACAAATACGCTGGACTAAGTTTATTTGTTCTTTTTTTTGTAAATCTTCAGCAAGACGTTCAATAGATCGTTTTACCTCATTCTCAAACTCTATCCGATATCCCCGTTTCCCGGAGATATACTGAGAAACTGCAGAAGGAGCTAATTCGAGCATTTTTGCAGCATCGACCTGAGATACTCCACATCTGACGAGTTCTACTGCTATTGCAGATCGTATTGCTGGTAGAACGTCCCATACAATTTTCTGACACGGTAATTCCATGACATCACCACATTGTTCTGATAAAAATAAGAAGCAGATTCATGTATTCACAATTGTGAAATTTGTTTTTACAACTACAAAAATTTACCGTATCACCGATTCTAAAATCTGTCGAATCGATGGATCTCGAAAAAACCATTTCATGAAAGAGAAAATTTTTCATAACGATGTGATATGAAGAAACACAAAAGAGCAAATATTGCCTCAATATCATCTCTTATCAAGAGAGAAAAACAACCTTGAATTCAGCAACAGGAAATCCCTGATGTAATGCCAAGGTGGCGGAGTGGCCACGCGGCTGACTGCAGATCAGCTATACTCCGGTTCAAATCCGGACCTTGGCTCTCTTCTGATTATCTGACGGGGAAAAAATGAACGCTGATGTATGGTTGATACGATATTCTGAAATTTTTCTGAAGAGTGAACCCGTTCGAAGATCCTGGGAAAAAATCCTCATCAACTCTCTGAAACAAAGGCTTCCGGCCTGTTCCATAATCCAGGAGCGGGGAAGAATATGGATCTCAGGACCAGTTGATCCAGACCAGATAAGATACACGTTTGGTGTACATTCATTTTCACCCTGTACCCTCTGTTCCCTTCATGATCTCAGGGAAACTATATCCCACTATACCAGGGAAACAGGTATCAGAGAGGTTTCCACCTTTGCTCTCAGGATTCACCGCACTGGAGAACATCCCTTTTCCTCTCAGGATCTGGGGCGTGACCTCGGTGAATATCTGCGAAGTGTGTATCCGAATCTTCGTGTAGATCTCAAAAACCCGGAGTATGAGCTCCATGTGGAAGTCCGTGATCAAGCATGTTATCTCTATACAAATAGTATTCCAGGTCCGGGAGGAGTCCCATCCGGTGCTTCCGGCACCATTGTAGCTCTTCACTCGGGGGGAATCGACTCTCCGGTTGCGATGTACATGATGATGAAACGTGGATGCACGATAATCCCGGTGTACATTAAAATCGCCCCGTTCCATGATGACCGTTCAGAAGAACGTGCACGACTGATCATAGAACATCTCCGCAGATACCAGCCTGATCTGACTCTCCAGGTGATAGATGACGGAACAGTATATGCGAACCGAATGCAGCTGAAAAAGAAAGGACTTGAAAAGTTCTCATGTGTCCTCTGCAAACGGCATCTCTATCGGATCGCTGAGGAGATCGTACAAAAAACCGGGGCGAAAGGAATTGTCACGGGTGAATCCCTTGCTCAAGTCGCCTCTCAAACCCTCGATAACCTCTATGTTCTTGATGATGCAGTAAACGTCCCGGTGTACCGCCCTCTCATTGGATTTGATAAAGAAGAAACAATTTCCATTGCACGCAGAATTGGAACATTTGATCTCTCTATTCTGCAGGTCCCTTCCTGTTGTTGTGCCATTCCGTTCAAACCAGCAACCACTTCAGAAAGAACTCGTATCGCACAGGTAGAAACCGAACTATACGAATAACATACCCATTCTTCAGAGAAGAGAGAAACAACAAGGTAACGGTACATGGATCTTACTGATAAACAGAGCAGGCTTGCAGCGATTATTCGCGATCATGCACCGATTCTGATTGCATTCTCCGGAGGTGTGGACAGTTCACTCCTTGCAGCAATGGCACGGGAAGTACTCAACCCCGAACAGATTCGTTGTGTCCTTGTAGATGGGCCCGAAGTCCCTCGAAAAGCTCTGAAAGAGGCGATATCTACTGCTCATACCCTTACCGTTCCTCTTGAAATTATCACCGGTGAATCACTACCAGCAGATGTGAAATGTGACAATCCCTCTGATCGATGCAGGCATTGTAAAATAGGGACATACGAGACGCTTGCCAAAGCAGCAGAGCGGTATGGAACTCGATATATTGCTGACGGGGCAAATGTTTCTGACCTTGGTGAGCACCGGCCAGGAATTGAAGCGTTCAGTTCCTGCGGTGTGATCCATCCATTTATCATGGCAGGTATCACCAAGTCGGAGATCAGGGAGATAGCCAGACAGAAGGGACTTGCTTTCTGGAATAAACCATCAGCCGCATGCCTGTATTCACGAATCCCCTATGGCGATGAGATCACTGATGAAAAACTGCAGATGATCGAAAAGGGAGAAGAATTACTCACCAGTCTTGATATCGCTCAGGTCCGGGTTCGTCATTATGGAACAATAGCCAGAATTGAAGTGCATCATGATGATTTTGAAAAGATCATTCTGATGAGAGACCTGATCGATGAAAAACTGCGTGAAGTAGGATTCTCGTATATTTGCCTTGATCTCAAAGGATACCGGTCAGGGAGCATGGATGAAGTCCTTCCCAGGGAGACCCAATCATGATCAATCCCGAAGAGAAGCAGAGAACGCCTCTAACTGAAGGGGTGGTCCTTCTCTCAGACCGGTATCGTGCCTGGATAGATACCCGGAATACCGGACATATCAGAGTGATAAAACGGATCAATTTTAGCACGATAATTACCGTAGTGCAAAAGATGGTAGAGATACAAAGGGACAAATCAGGTGAGTCAGGATTAATCCAGATCTATATTCCGAATTCACTGAGAACAATTCACTCTGAAAATCTTCGATCCTTCATCAGTTTTACGAATGGTTGTTGTAACATCTCAATCAAAGTGATTGAGAGTGAATAAATGGTTTATGTATGCTTCAAAAAGAATGAATCATTACATAATGCAGGAGGAGTCAGGTGACGCTGAAATATAGTACATATCGGGCAATAGAGATAATCAATCGCCTACCTGGTGCCATAACCGGTACGGAGATTCTACATTCCAGCGATAAACCTGATTACTCTCCCCCATGTGGAGTTCATGTGGGATCTCCTGAACATATTCTTTTTATCACGTTTACAGTCGCCATTGATACCGAAATTGATTCACTAACGCTCTGGAACAGTGTCCGGAAAGCGTACGAAGGAGAAAAAACCCGGTATCTATTCTCTCCTGCCTCACTATATGAAATAGAAGCGGATCAGATCCAGTATGATCTAAAGAAACTGGGCCTATGTAAAAAGGGAAAAAAGGTTGCAGAGATCTGGAAGAACATGGGTATATTTCTCTTCCAGAAATGGGGTGGGGATCCAAGGAATTTCCTCAGTTCATGTAATTGGGACGGGAATGAGATCCTGAATCGTATGATCCCTTCCCGATATAATGAAGTATATGATTTTCATCATTTTTTTGGGGAGAAGAAGGGGCAATTATGGCTGACATTACTCAGAAAGCAAGGAGAAATACATCAGATTACTAACCTTTATAAAACTCCTCTTATCACAGACATTCACACAGTCAGGGCAAGCATCGCTCTTGGACTGATATATGGATCTTATTCCGGACAAATATCCATCATATCACAAAAAGTCCGCGAATTATGGGAAAATGCGATTCATATCACCATAGGTGATAATCTTGGTATAACTCCCTATGAGCTTGCCGAATCACTTCGGAATCTCTCGAAAAACGGGTGCTCCCAAAAGGATGGAAAGAGGATATCATGTCCTCAATTTGAAAATTGTCCTTTCAACAAATTTTGTGTTCAGGGAATTTTCTCTTTGGAAAATAAAGGAGTTCTCATCGATACCATCAAAGAAGGTCTGAACGAATCTACTAAAAAATGAAGCTTTTCTGAGGAAGGGAAAAGATACCAGAATTAGGAATTTCAAGACTTTTTAATAAATTTGTTTTAGAAGGATATCCCCGTAGATCACACTTTTTTTAGGATGCATCTTCGAATACCTAATGTCATCACATATTGCCGCATTTTTTCTGAATGTAAAAATATAGTGCCATAAATTGCTTCTTTCTTTTGATTTATCTTAATACAGGGCAACCTTGTAATCAGAATAAGTGAGACATCATGACAAAAGCAAAAAACATTGCAATTTATGGGAAGGGCGGGATTGGAAAGTCCACGACCACATCCAATATCAGTGCAGCTCTTGCTGATAGCGGCCTTTCAGTCATTCAGATTGGATGCGATCCAAAGAGTGATTCAACAAACAACCTGAGAGGAGGAAGATCGATTCCAACTGTTCTTGACGCGATTCGAAGTGGAAAAAAGGTTGAAGTTGAGGATATTGTATACGAAGGATTTGGAGGGGTTCTGTGCATAGAGGCAGGAGGTCCCGAACCTGGGGTGGGATGTGCTGGAAGAGGAATCATTGCAGCGATAGAACTACTCAGACAAAAAAAGGTCTTTGAACAATATAACCCAGATGTGGTCCTCTATGATGTTCTTGGAGATGTGGTCTGTGGAGGATTCTCTGTTCCCATCAGGGAGGGTGTAGCCGAACAAGTGTATACAGTCACTTCAGCCGATTTCATGGCTGTATATGCCGCCAACAATCTCTTCAAAGGGATTAAAAAGTATGCGAACAGCGGTGGGGCATTATTCTCAGGTATCATTGCAAATTCGGTCGGACTTCCGGTGCATCGTGAAATTATCGATGATTTTGCGTACCAGACCGGAACGACAATAGCAGAATACGTCCCCCGATCTCTCACGATAACCAAAAGTGAACTACGGGGTCAGACTGCAGTTGAATTTGATCCAGGATCAGAACAGGCAGATGTGTATCGCCGACTTGCAAAGGCAATTTACGAGAATGATCAGAAGTATGTTCCCTCTCCGTTAGATGCAGAGGGTCTGAAAGGATGGGCAGAGTCATGGTCTGACAGACTCCTTGAAAAAAATAACACAGATAGTCAGGTTAAAACTCCCGACACGGCATCAGCAGTCATATAACCGAAATTGGAGGAAAAATGGTATATAACACCCGTGAAGAGGCGGAAAAAGAACTCTATGAAAAGAAGATAGATCTCTCCCAGGTTACCTGCCCAAACCGCGAACAGCGGGCAAATGGTATCAATATCTTCTATGGAAAGGCGAGTGAGCTTATTGATCAGGCAAAGTCCGGGTGTCTGAAGAACCACGAGAGAGGATTTGCACAATCATCTGGATGTACATTAAATTTCTACCTCTCGGTCCGTGTTGGAACCATCAGGGATTCAGCCACGATCTTCCATGCACCAGTGGGGTGTTCTTCATCAGCCCTTGGATACCGGGAACTCTTTCGGGGAGTGCCGGTGGAAATGGGAAGACCAGCGAGCTACGACCTGCACTGGATGACCACCAACCTGCGGGATAAGGATGTGGTGTACGGAGCAGGTGATAAACTCAAAAAGACGATCTACGAGGCACAAAAGCGCTATGATCCGAAAGCAATCTTCATTCTGACCTCCTGTACAACCGGAATTATCGGTGAGGATATCGAAGGAGCAGTCGCTGATGTACAGCCGCATATCGATGCTACGATCGTTCCCATCCATTGTGAAGGAGTGAGGTCGCGTCTGGTTCAAACCGGATATGATGCATTCTGGCATGCCATCATGAAGTATCTGGTGAAAAAACCAGAGAAAAAACAGGAAGATCTTGTGAACGTAGCGAGCATGCTCTCGTACACCTGGCAGGATCGCCTGGAGATTCAGCGGCTTCTGAGTAAGGTAGGGCTCCGTGCAAATCTGATCCCTGAGTTTGCCAGTGTTGAGCAGTTCCAGCAGTTATCAGAAGCAGCAGTAACAGCACCACTCTGCCCAACCTATACTGATTACATATCACGAGGGCTCGAGCAGGAGTATGGGGTTCCGTACTTCATGTATCCATCTCCGATGGGGATATCAAACACTGATGAATGGCTCCGGCAGATTGGAAAGTATACCAATAAAGTTGATGAAATAGAGGCGCTTATCGAGGAGGAGCACAAAACCTGGGTTCCCAAGATGCAGGCAATCAGATCTGAATTTGATCGGATCGCTGCAGAGAAAGGAAGTAAGGTTCGTGTACTCGGTTCACTCGGACAGGGAAGACTGCTCGCTCAGTTACCATTCTTTGATGAACTTGGCCTCTCCTCACCGGCTGCTATGTCTCAGGATTACGATAACCTGATCCTCGAAGAACTTGAGGAAGTAACCTCACGAGTCGGTGACTTTGATCTCCTGGTGAATACATTTCAGGCCGCTGAACAGTCACATATCACAAATCAGCTTGATCCCGATCTGGCACTCACCTGTCCGTTCCAGGGAGGTGCATACAAACGAATCAAGGGTGCAACCAGAATTCACGCGTTACGCGGAGATCCTCATCCATGGAGTGCACAGAGTGGATACACTGGGGCGATATCATATGGAAACTTCCTGCTCCAGGCACTCAAGAGTACCTCATTCCAGAAAACCCTCAAAGAAAAGACAAAAGACAGTTACCGCGAATGGTGGTTCAAACAGACAAATCCACTGTATTACATGAAACCGGAGAGCATCTAATATGAGTAGTGCAGAAGCACAACCAATATCTGAAGATTTTTCAGAAGGACGGGCAATAGAAGCCCCGCGATTCTCCTGTTCCCTGGGAGGAGCACTCGGGACCGCAGTCGGCATATATGGCACCGTTCCCATCCTCCACTCAGGTG
>ENA-UOYA01005296-UOYA01005296.1-activated-sludge-metagenome-genome-assembly--contig:-NODE-5296-length-10292-cov-6.568819_pt1 | contig 10292 bp, 5 predicted proteins | sample MGYA00238163_ERZ764804 | MGnify/ENA primary metagenome ERZ764804 (study PRJEB28919, sample SAMN05720223) | activated sludge metagenome | isolation source: Anaerobic digester | place: Hong Kong...
TCACGAAAATCAAAAAAGCCGATATCTTCTTTCAATGCATGCTATGAAAGAAGATATCGGTAAAATAAAAAACCTGTTTCCCGTTTTTACTCTGTCTCTACAGTCAACGGTGCAACAACAAGTCCTAATTTATTGTCTGCCGTAAAGGCGATCCAATAAGTATTAGGAGTTCCTTCTTCATTGTCGGCAGGTTTAGCTTGTACAAGTCTCCAAGAAGTCACATCGTAACGGGTACTTTTTCCGTCAACAGTTACCGTCAGTTCTCCGACAGGAGCTGCATTCTCTGCTTTTAAAGAAGCACTTTCTTCTCCTTCATCGCTGCCAATTTTATCTTCACTATCCTTAAACGTCAGCACCAGCGACTCATCCTTCTCTTCATTTGTCCAGGAAAAAGTAACGGTCTTATCTTCTGCTTTAGTTAGGGTAAAAGTCCCTTTATCCTTCCCTGCTACCTTCTCATATGTATCCCATTTGATCCGTACGGTAGCATCTGCTTTTTCTCCTTCAAACGGATCCTTTTTCACGACAACGGCTATGGGAGATTCCAGGCCGTTCTTATCTGTTACCTTTACAGTAGTATTGCCTTCTTTTACTCCTTTGATCGTTATATTACCACCGTCTACCTTTGCTTCGGCAACTGTCTCATCGGCCGGTGTCGCTTTATAAGGAGCTACTCCGCCTCTGACTTTCACAACAGTTTCCTCACCGACAACCACTTCAACGCTATTCTTATCAAAAGTCAATTTGTCATTACTATCATCATCGTCGCACGCAATAAAAAATACGCCGGATAACATCAGGCTTAATAAATAAATGGAAAATCTTTTCATAATAACTTTCTTTTTTACTAGTTAAAAAATAGTGTAATCTGTGTGGTTGAGATCTCATGTACACATAACAATAGATGAGTGAAACGGAAAAACGATGCTTAAAAGCATCGTTTTTAACCATGATTAACACATATCCGACTTCTCTTAATGGAAGTAAACTGTATATTTTCCTTAGGTAAAGAGTTATTCTCCCGGTTTCAACACTGCTCCTATTTTCTTTTTGCCATTGATGATTATAGTCAACGGACTATCGAATTGTACATGTCGAATAAAATCGGTTTCGTATGCTGCAGGCTGAGCATTCAGAAAAGCTTCGTCGAAGAACCCTCCGTCTTTTAAAAAGGGATTGATGGTAAAATACCCTACTCCAAATGAAGTGAGATTCTGAAAAAAATGGGTTCCTTGACTCGGTTCCACTCGGTAATTCTCCAATCCCGACTCCACAATAACCCTAGCCTGACTGATATGAGGCCATTTAACCGGGATTCCCAACCAAGGATCGGAAGAGCCCCACCGACCCGGTCCAACGAGAATATAATTTCTATCACTCTCGGAAAAGATTTTGTTCAGTTTCTCTATCTCACGCGCAACCAGCAAATTATTAGCCGCATTATAGGATTCGGTCTTGACATACACCACATCAAAAACATCATTCGAAATACCATTCCCCAAAGCACTTTCAGAATAAAGAATCATTCCCTTTTTTTCTATTTTGGAGAGATCTTCCGACACCATTTCGCGACTATCGACAATAGGCCGAACTTGCAACAAGTAAAAAGCACCTTCCTTCTGATTCTTCACATTCACGGCAAACTCAATTTCTACCGGGCGTCCCATCTCACGTTGTCCCACCTTTAACACTTTATCCAAAATCTCGGCAAGGGGAAACATGCCGTGCTGCAGAATATGAGAAAAAGAAATAATTTTTCGTCCTCCCGGATAATAGCCCTCACGGATAATCTGATCCATTGGATCATAGGTTGATGAAATATACCTCAATGCTCCATCGCTCTCGGCTTCTTTCAATCCCAGCCTCAAGAGATTAAAACTATCATCGACAAGAAACTCTTTTATGGTATTATTCATATCGAGCGCATAAAAACGGGTTTGAGTCTCTTTTAAAGCCATTTCTAAGGTACTCAACTGAAGAATATTGGAAGCATGCAAGGGAGAAAAACGCAACCCTACATTCCCATCCACAATATATTTACCCAATCCCAACCCCATATTTACGATGCCATCTTCGGGTTTCTCGTTTCCAAGGGGATAATAATTGATTGAACGGGCTACACCCGAAATGGTCGGATAAAAATGCGAACCATACTGAGTGCCTACCACTTCCTGTAGTAAAATCGCCATTTTTTCTTGATCAATAAAATTTCGGGTGGCAGCCATGTATGCTTTGGTGTCTTTATAAAAAACCGAAGCATACACGGCTTTTATACCATCGCTAAGCATCCGCACCATTTCTTGCTTATCATCCAAAAAAGGAATCATATATGTGGAATAAATTCCGGCAAAAGGCTGATAGCGTGAATCTTCCAAAAGACTGGAAGAACGAATGGCTATAGGGCCGTTAATGGCATCAAAAAAAACCAAAAAATCATTGACAAGCCTTTCCGGAAGCTTTGCATTTAGAAAAAGTTTCAAAATCTCCTCATCGGACAAATCCATCATCGCCTGCGGAAACAATTGGTTGGTTTCCATAAACTCATCGAAGATATCTGTACAAAGTACCACTGTACGCGGAATAAGAACCGGAAAATTATCATAGGCATTAAATTCAGGATGCATTTTTACCATGCTTCCCATAAACGCCAAACCACGACCTTTTCCTCCCAACGAACCTTCTCCAATACGAGCAAAGTTGGAAAACTGATCAAACCGATCTCGGTCAAAAATCGCCACTACACCCGTATTTTTCATGCGTCGATACTGTACAATGGCATCATAAATCAACTCGCGTGCCTCATCCATACTCTCATATTCCGAAACGTCGATTCGTTTCAGCATTTCTGCAACGGGAAACATAGCACGCGAATAAAAAAAACGTGAAAAATGGTTGCGCGAAAGATGGTAATACAACGAATCGTCAGGAATGTGGCGAATAGTATTTTGCAATTCCTTCAGATTCTTTATTCTGAAAATCTCTTCCCGGGTTTGAGGATTGATGATAACAAAATCCCCAAAACCAAAATTTTCCTTTATCACTTTGAGAAGATCATGAGGAAACGTTTTGGAATTTTTATCGATAAACGAAGCATTAATTTCGGCAGCATATTTTTTGTTTTCGCTTTCAGACGAAGCATAAATAATAGGAATGTACTTATCTTGACTGCGAATCCATTCGCCTAATTTTTTCCCTGCCAATTTATCTTTCACTCCTTCACGATTGAAACTCATATCGGAAATAACCCCCAGCATATTATCTCCATACTTATGGTAAAGATCCACTGCTTCTTCATAACTTCGTGCCAAGAGTATTTTAGGTCTGCCTCTCATGCGAAGCATACGCTGATGCTCATTAAGGGCTTCTTTCGAAAATTCTTTCGATTCGTACAATACAAACTTGTATAAAAGGGATAGTTCGGACGAATAAAACCGGACAGAATCCTCAACCAACATAATGGTTTGCACACCGACAGTTTTTACGTCGTTTTCCACATTCATGCGATCTTCAATGAGCTTAATAATAGCCAACAGCAAATCGGCATCGCCCAACCAGCTGAAGACATAATCGATTCCGCTCAAATCTTCTTTTTCCAATGTTTTTGTAACACTTTTAGAAAAAGGAGTCAAAACCACAATCGGAATATGAGGATGGTCGGCCTTAATGATTTTCGCCATCTCAAATACCTCGCTGTTATCCATATTGGGCATGCAAATAATCAAGTCGTAACGATTGGTTTTCAGCTCAGACATGACTTCTTTTCGGGTACTTACCTGAGTAAAAAGCGGTGGATAACGAAGGTTAAGCGATGCATACTCATTGAAAATCTGCTCTTCCACACGACCGTCGTCTTGCAAAATAAACATATCGTAGCGCGAAGCGATCATTAATATATTGTAGATACGCTTGTTCATCAATTTGACAAACGGGGTATCACGAAACTGAAATTGTCTGATGTCGTGCGCCTTAATAACGGATTTGGAAATATCTGATTTCATGTACATTTTCTATTTTTTTCTGAATACAAACTTAATCAAATTTGATGAATTATTGAAAAGCCATATTCTATAAATTCAGAAGTTTTTGTACCTTTGCACCTCTGAAAATCATCCCATTTATGCACGAAAAAATAATCATTCTCGATTTCGGCTCACAAACAACCCAACTTATCGGCCGACGAATAAGGGAACTGAACACCTATTGCGAAATAGTGCCTTACAATAAGTTTCCCCATGACGATAAAACCGTAAAGGGGGTAATCTTATCCGGAAGCCCGTTTTCGGTAAATGATCCCGATGCTTTTAAAACCGACTTAAGTGCCATCCGTTCCCAATATCCAGTGCTGGGCATTTGCTATGGTGCTCAACTTATTGCCCAATCCTCGGGAGGAGAAATCGGCAAAAGCTGTACCCGCGAATATGGGCGTGCACACCTGCAAATACTAGACAATACCGATCCGTTACTCGGCAATCTGCCGCAAAATTCGCAGGTATGGATGTCGCACAGCGATGTCATTCTCCGCTTGCCCGATCATTTTCGAACCATTGCATCAACCGAAGAAGTAACAATTGCTGCTTATAAAGTTGAAGGCGAACCCACTTGGGGAGTTCAGTTTCATCCCGAAGTATCGCACACGGAACATGGAATGAAAATTCTGGATAACTTCCTTACTATCTGCGGATGTAGAAAAGACTGGACACCGGCTTCGTTTATCGAAACCACCGTCAAGGAACTGAAAGAACAATTGAAAGACGATAAAGTTATCCTGGCCCTCTCAGGGGGAGTAGATTCGTCAGTTACTGCCATGTTGTTAAATAAGGCAATCGGCAAAAACTTAACGTGTATTTTTGTTGATCACGGACTATTGCGCAAAAACGAATTCGAAAAGGTACTGGCCGATTATCAGGATATGGGATTAAACGTTATCGGTATCGATGCCAAGGATCGTTTTTACGAAGCATTGAAAGGGGTAACCGATCCTGAAAAGAAACGAAAAATTATCGGAAAAGGGTTTATTGACGTTTTTGAAGAGGAAGCCGGCAAACTAGAAGGCATAAAATGGCTGGCTCAGGGAACCATTTACCCCGATATCATCGAATCGCTATCCATCACGGGCATGACCATAAAAAGCCATCACAACGTAGGCGGACTCCCCGACAAAATGAACCTCAAACTTTGCGAACCGCTCCGACTCTTGTTTAAAGACGAAGTGCGTCGCATCGGATTGGCACTTGGAATGAAACCCCAAATCATCTATCGCCATCCGTTTCCGGGTCCCGGCCTTGGAATTCGCATCCTTGGCGATATTACTCCCGAAAAAGTACGCATTGTACAAGATGCCGACGACATCTTCATCTCTGCTCTCCGTGCCGCCGATCTATACGATAAAGTTTGGCAGGCAGGGGCTATTCTGCTGCCGATACAATCGGTCGGCGTAATGGGTGACGAGCGTACCTATGAAAACACCATTGTGCTTCGCGCCGTGACTTCCATCGACGCCATGACCGCCGATTGGGCACATCTCCCTTATGAATTTCTGGCAAAAGTATCCAACGAAATCATCAATAAAGTAAAAGGAGTAAACCGTGTGGTTTACGATATCTCGTCCAAACCTCCTGCCACAATTGAATGGGAATAAGGAAAACGCCTCACATTTCGTTGAAAAACGGTGAGGCGTTTGTTTTAAGTTTGCACTCGGGTTTTGAGCTCGGGGTAAGCAATACGCGTATGATAGATGGTTTTCAACTTATCTACAAATACTTCTTTTACCGTCTCGATATCTTTAAAAGTTATCGGCGCTTTTTTGAAATACCCCTCTTCTAATTGATCATCGATTATCTTATTAACCAAATTACGAATCGACTCTTCGCTATACTCCGGCAAACTACGTGAAGATGCTTCCACTGCATCTGCCATCATCATGATAGCTGTTTCCTTGGAAAAAGGATTTGGACCGGGATATCTGAACACTTCTTCATTGATTTCTTTTCCGGGATTCACATTCTTCCACGAGATATAAAAATATTTCGGTACACTTGTGCCATGGTGCGTTTCAATAAAGTCGATAATTTGCTGAGGCAACCCATTTTGTTTGGCAATTTTCACTCCGTCTTTCACATGATTGATAATGATGCGTGCACTTTCTTCGAAAGGCAATCCCGCGTGAGGATTTATTCCCGGCGCCTGATTTTCGGTAAAAAATGCCGGATTAACCATTTTTCCGATATCGTGATACAGTGCCCCCGTACGCACAAGCGAAGCATTCGCTCCAATTTTCGTTGCAGCAGCGGTAGACAGATTAGAAACCTGCATGGAATGCTGGAATGTGCCCGGTGCTTTTTCCGACAGTTCTTTCAACAAAGGCTTATTGATGTTGGCCAATTCCACCATGCTCACTCCTGAAATAAATCCGAACGACTTCTCGAAAATATAAACCAACAAATAGGAAAACATGATGAAAATGAAGTTAATAAGGAAATAAACCAATATCATGCCGTTTACTTTCTTAATATCACCTTCGGCATATAACGTCAATCCCAGGTAGACCAAAATATAGGTTATAAGAATAAAAAACGAACTTTGAATCAACTGCGAACGTTCGGACAATTCTTTCAGCACAAAAATAGAAACCATAGCCACCGTTATCTGAATCACGATAAACTCAAACGGATAAGGCACCATCAACGAACTGAGAAGAATGGTTACAATACTGGCAAATAGTGCGGTGCGAGAATCGATAAAAGTACGAATCAAAATCGTGACGATAGCATAAGGAATGATATAGACATTAAATAGGTTAAATCGAACGGTTATGGCTGTTAATATCACAAAAAAAGTGATGATCAACAACATAAAAGTGACATTTTTTCGATTCCGAAACTCTCGGGTCCTAAAAAACAGCAAATAAAGATAAAACGATCCCATCAATATCAACACCAGCAGAAACTCTCCCACCAGTCGCCAACTATCGCTCCCCACACCGCCACTGCGTTCTTCGATTACACGCTTGAGCGAAGACAATATGGTATAGGTTTTTGCATCCACAATTTCACCCTGATCAATTATCCGTTGACCCGCCTGTATCATACCGATGGTAGGCGAAACCTGTTGAATAAATTCCCGTTTGGCTTTTTCCGATGTAGAAGCATCATAAATAATGTTTTCTTTGAGATAATTATTGATATCGGCCGATTTCAGCTTATTTTCATCCAAATGCTTCGGCCTCTCGTTCAAAATTTTTTCGTAGGCCGAACGGATGGTAAGGATACTTTCGATATCCCGTGAATTTGCCACATTCCCTTCTTTAAGTCTGAAAGAGCGGGTAGCAGAAGAAGCTATTCGTTCGTAATCCTCGACACTCATAATGCCTTGACTGTACACTTCCGTCAACTTATTACGAATGTAATGAATGTAAGCCGGCTCAAGATTTTTGAGATTGGATTTTGTATTCCTATCCGCATCGAACTCGGCCAAGGCATTTTTCATCACCTGATTGTCGATGATATAATAAGGCTCAAAAAAGGCCAGAATGCTGTCTTGTTCTCTTTTCAGCTGTTCTGCCGATTTATACACAGGAAAATCAAACGGAGCCGTAAGCAATCCATACCGCCAGGGTCGCCCCTCACTAAACGAATATTGGAATTTTCCCTGACGGGGGAAAAAATAAGTGATCAACAAAATGGCAATCAAAAAGATCATCGGAACAAAAACTCGTGTTCTGATCCTTATTTTTTTACGAGACAAAGTATTAACGTTTTCCATTACAAATCTTTATGTATTTTAAACAACAGAAAAGCGCGATTGTTTGGAAAAACAAACTTAAAAAAAGCCGAAAACGTATCGTATAAATCAGCAATTATAAATCGGCTGCCATCTTTTGCATGATTTGTCGCGTGGCTCCGACATTGCTCAAGATGTAATTCTCAGCTTTAGCCCCTGCTTCAGAAAGAGTTTCAGGATTCTTTACCCAATAATCCATCAGTTCGTTGAATTCCTTCTCATTATGGATAACAAATCCCCCACCCTTTTCAATAAGGTCGTGTGCTTCGCGGAACTTTTTGTAATTGGGACCAAAAATCACCGGAATGCCATAAACCGCCGCTTCGGGCAAATTGTGAATACCTGCACCGAATCCTCCGCCAATATAAGCAATATCCCCATAGCGATAAATGGAAGAGAGCAAACCGAAACAATCGATGATCAGGCAATCCTTATCCCAAATGTTTTCTTCGGTGGCAGCAGAATAGCGTATATAAGGACGTTTCAGTTTTCTTTCGATTTCCCGAAGATGCGATTCGTGTATTTCATGCGGAGCGATGATCAATTTTAAGCGTGGCCGGGCATTGAAATAATCGATAAAAATATCCTCATCGGGAGGCCATGAACTTCCTGCAACCAAAACCATTTTCCCATCGCTTTCTTTATCCGCCGTAAAGGCATGCACAAGAGGCAGCTCCTTTGCTTGGCGTCGAATCTCAATCACCCGATCGAAACGGGTATCGCCCGTAACCGTCACGCAAGTAATACCCTGTCGGTTCAATAATTCTTGTGAATGCTTGTCCTGGACAAATATCTCTCGGTAAAAATGCAGCATCTTTCCGTAACGTCCGGCGTTTTTCTTAAAAAACGGTTGATTTTCTCTAAAAATGGACGAAATCAGATAGACCGGAATCTTTCGCAGATAAGCTTCATGAATGTAATTATACCAAAATTCATATTTAACGAAAACGGCCAGCTTTGGTTTAACCAAATTGAAAAAAGCGTTCACCCTCTTAGGGGTATCGAAAGGCAGATAACACACAATGTCGGCAAATGCATACTCTTTTCGTACCTCATAACCGGAAGGTGAAAAAAAGGTAAGCAATATCCGGTATGCGGGATATTCTTTTTTCAGTGTCTCGATCATAGGTCGGGCCTGCTCGAACTCACCGAGCGAGGCACAATGAACCCAAATGTATTTCTCATTAGGGTCTATCTTCTCACGAAGAATGCGATACGTATTTTTCTGACCACATACCATCTGTTTTGCCTTTTTGTGAAAAGGCGAAACCAAATGAACAAAAAAAGCATATAAGTGAATAGCGAGGTTATACATGAGGCGTTGGAATAGTTTCAATGGCTTTTTTTAAACGGGAAATAGTTTCTTCTTTACCCAGCAAAACGGTGATATCGAAAATATGAGGTCCTTTCCCTTCTCCAACCAAAGCCAAGCGGAAAGCATTCATCACGTTGCCGAGGTGATATCCGTTGTCCTGAATCCACTTCATAATGACTTTTTCTTGGTTTTCGGCAGAAAAATCATCCATTTTTTCCAGTATACCGATTAATTCACGCATCTGATCGGGTGTTTCGGCTTTCCAGCGTTTTCTAACCGTCTTTTCGTCATAAACCGTTGGAGCTACAAAAAAATAGGACGATTGATCCCATAATTCTTTCACAAAACTCACCCGATCTTTCACCAACCCCACCACTCGGGTTACATAATCGCGCGAGGCAGGTATGTTTTTTTCTTTCAATACCGGCATAAACATAGCTGCAATTTTCTCATCCGGCGTGGCAAGTATATATTTATGATTAAACCAGCGTGCTTTTTCGTAATCGAAACGTGCGCCGCTTTTGCTGCATCGTTCAAACGAAAATGCACCGATAAGCTCCTCCAACGAAAAAATCTCCTGTTCTGTTCCGGGATTCCATCCCAGCAAAGCCAGAAAATTAATTACCGCTTCGGGCAAATAACCACTTTCGCGGTAACCTGAGAAAATTTCGCCCGTTTTTGGGTCTTTCCATTGCAACGGGAAAACGGGAAATCCCAATCTATCGCCATCACGCTTGCTTAGCTTTCCGCTCCCTTCGGGTTTAAGCAACAAGGGAAGATGGGCAAACTGCGGCATAGAATCTTCCCAACCGAAGCTCTTGTATAACCACACATGCAATGGTGCCGAGGGCAACCATTCTTCACCCCGAATTACATGGGTAATTTGCATAAGATGATCATCCACCACATTTGCCAAATGGTAAGTAGGCAATTCATCGGCCGATTTATAAATCACTTTGTCGTCCAATACCGAGGAATTAATGGTTACTTTTCCCCGAATGAGATCGTCGACCGTAATATCGATACCGGGCTCTATCTTAACGCGAACCACATATTGTGAGTGACTGTCGAGAAGTGCCTGCGTTTCTTCTTTCGATAGCGAAAGTGAATTACGCATCTGCATCCGCGTAGAAGCATCGTACTGAAAATTGGGTATTTCTTTGCGTTTTTTCTCCAGCTCTTCGGGCGTATCAAAAGC
>ENA-UOYA01005299-UOYA01005299.1-activated-sludge-metagenome-genome-assembly--contig:-NODE-5299-length-10289-cov-7.044362_pt1 | contig 10289 bp, 10 predicted proteins | sample MGYA00238163_ERZ764804 | MGnify/ENA primary metagenome ERZ764804 (study PRJEB28919, sample SAMN05720223) | activated sludge metagenome | isolation source: Anaerobic digester | place: Hong Kong...
TAAAAATTCAAGATGGATGTGATTATAAATGCTCTTTTTGCACTATTCCGTTAGCACGTGGAGGCAGCCGCAGCGATTTGCCGGAAAATGTTCTGAAAAATGCAAAAGAATTGGCTGCAAAAGGAGTGAAAGAAATTGTACTGACAGGGGTAAATACCGGAGATTATGGAAAAGGATTAGAAGAGCCTTATAATTTTCATAAATTAATTCAAAAATTAGATGCTATAAACGGAATTGAACGTTACCGAATTTCCTCCATAGAACCTAATTTATTAACGGACGAAATAATAGATTTTGTGGCTGCAAGCAAACGATTTATGCCGCATTTTCATATTCCATTACAAAGCGGAAGCAATAAAATATTAAGATTAATGCAACGCCGTTATTTAAGAGAAGTATATCAAAGTAGAGTAGAGAAAATAAAATCGGTGATGCCAGATGCCTGTATCGGCGTAGATGTAATTGTAGGATTTCCGGGCGAAACGAACGAAGATTTTTTGGAAACCTATAATTTTGTAAGAGCTTTAGACGTGTCGTATTTACATGTGTTTACCTATTCAGAAAGAGCCAGTACTAAAGCCGCCGAAATGGAGGAGGTAGTGCCGGTATCCGTTAGAAATGAGCGAAATGCTGCATTGCGCGGACTTAGTGAAAAAAAGAAACGCTACTTTTATGAGCAACATTTGAATACCGTGCGAACGGCTTTAATGGAACAAGAACAGCACGGAGAGGTAATGCATGGATTTACGGATAATTATATCAAAGTAACTATGCCGTTTAATACGGCTGCTGTAAATAATTTACTGGAAGTGCAACTTTCAGCTGTTGATGCGGAAGGTAATGTTGTTGCCTTGCAACTTGCTGAAACTAATTAACGGATTCTTTTATACCAATTTATGCACGATATTCTTCTGAAAAATTTAGCAAGGTTTATAGAACTTACTCCCGAAGAGATTGAATATTTGCTGTCTGTATTACAACTCAAAAAGCTACGGAAACGCCAGTATTTACTACAAGAGGGAGATGTTTGCAAAATTCAAGGATTTGTAGTAAAAGGTTACTTGCGTGTATATGAAGTAGATGTAAAAGGAACAGAACATATTGTGCAGTTTGCCCCTGAAGACTGGTGGGTTGGCGATATTTACAGTTTTTATACCGGAGAAAAATCACAATACAACATAGACGCTTTGGAAGATAGTGAACTTTATATTTTTGACCATAAGATGATGGAAGATTTATATACAAGAATCCCAAAAATGGAGCGTTATTTCCGTTTATTGATGCAGAATGCATTAATTGCCTTATCGCGTAGGGTATTATCTTCTATGTCGAAAAGTGCGGCCGAACGATATGATGATTTTATACAACGATACCCACAAATCGAGCAACGCGTACCTAACCATCAAATTGCTTCTTATTTAGGGATCAAACCCGAATCGTTGAGTAGAATACGCCGCCAACAATCCGAAAAAAAACTTACTCAGAAATCTTAACGTAGGTTAAGGTAATTTCTTAAGTTACATCATTAATATAATACTGTTATTTACTGAACTTTGTGGCATCAGTTTTGTGTTAGTAATTCAATGTAGTTTAACCTTTTGGAAAATTAATAGAACTAATTTCCGACAAGCGTAACGATGTGATACTAGTAATTAACAAACTATATACAATATTAAAATTAAAATATTAAAAAGTATTATTAATTATTAAATAAAGTACATGAAAAAATTAACAGCAGCATTATTAGCAATCGTAAGTACACTTGCCTTGCAAGCACAAGCGCCTAAGACAGTTTGGAATTTAGACAAAGCGCACTCCGCAGTAACATTCAGCGTTGACCACATGGTAGTATCGGAGGTGACCGGAAAATTTGCAGATTTCAGTGCAGAGGTAAAAGCAGATAAACCCGATTTTTCGGATGCTACCGGCACTTTTACAGTGGTATTAAATAGTATAAATACCGATAACGAAAAACGTGATGCTCATTTGCGCAGTGCCGATTTCTTTGAAGTAGAAAAATACCCAAACATGAATTTTGCTATAAAGAAATTTACAAAAGTAAATGGTAAAATATACAAAGTAACGGGTGATCTTACGCTACATGGCGTTACTAAAACAGTAACGTTAAATGCTAAATTTGGCGGTATGGTAAAAGACCCTTATGGCTTAATGAGAACAGGGATTGTAGTAACCGGTGAAATAGATAGATATACTTTTGGTCTAAAATATAATGGTGTAATGGAAGCTGGTGGGCTTACTATCGGAAAAAAAGTACGTATTAAAGTAAACCTAGAACTTACCAAAGCAAACTAAACTCCATATAGTTAGTTAATTTCCTGCGAGGCTGCCTTTAGGCAGCCTCGTCTTTTTTAACGACGACTAAAGTCGTCAAATATCAATTTTGCAATTTGTGCTATTGTTGCTTCTGCTGTTGCTATAGCTGCTTTACTGTCTTTAATAAATATGGTGAGGGCAAGATGTTTTCCATTCGGAAGCGTTATAATGCCACAATCATTCACCGCCGCCCTAATTCCGTTTTGTGTGTTGGACGTGCCGGTTTTATGTGCTACTACCGTTCCGCTTGGCAGTAGTTTTACAATCCTATCTTTTCCGGTTTGTGTTTCTGTCATTACCTGATACAAGTATTCGGTGTTTGCCGGAGATAAAATTTTCTGTAAATAAAATTGAACAAGTAGTTCCGTCATTGCATTAGCAGAGCTTATATTTTTATATTGGTTTCGCCATTGCTTCCCCATTTTTTTTTCATTGTATTTGATGTCGAAATCTTCTATTCCAAACTTGCGAATAAATTTTGAAACTACTTTTGGATTTCCAAGGTGATGCAACAACGCATCGCACGAAATATTATCGCTGTAAATGGTCATATATCGAATTAAATTGTTGAACGTAACATTAATATTGCCATTTTGAAACGAATCGCGCGCAAGACTATTGTCGTAGCCAATTAAATCTTTTGGCGTAATATGTATTTTATAATTCAGCGTAAATTCCTTTTTATCGATGCGGTTTAATATCGCTAAAGCAATCGGAAATTTAAAGGTACTTTGCATCGGACATAATTCATCTCCGTAATATTGAACAACAGAGCTATCTTCTATTATACGTGCGGAAACACATACCTTTCCTTGTGCATTTTCCGCAATTACATGTATTTGATTCCATAAACTATCCGGCTGCGCAAAGGTAAAAATTGGAATTATATAAAGGAGTGAAATGAAAATACCTCGTACCATATTGTTGTATTTTTTTGTAAAGATAACAAAGCCTACTTGTCATTTTATTTGTAAATTGCATTTAATAATAGTAAAAATTATTTTATGAAGAAACTAACCTTGCCCTTATTTGCAATCGCTCTTTTTTTTGCAGGAATATTTATTGCCAAAGGTGGAGATAATAAAGCAGCCGCTCCGGCAAAAGATGCTAAAGCAGAAAAAAGAAAAGCAGATTCTTTGCAATATGCAAATTTCACTACAGATACTAAAGACTACACGTTTCAAAATACGCCAAATGAAGTTGTGCTGAACAACGGCATGAAAATTTCATTTATAAAAATAAATCGGTTTGCCATCCCACGAGGGGTAAACGTTGTAATTCCTGATGATATCTCACAACGGTGGATGTATGAATTAGCAGAAGTAGAAATAAAGGCCACCAACACCACTTCTGCAGAAATTAAATTAGGAGCTACGCCGTCTGAGGCATTATTGGTGTCGTTTAAAATGTATGGAACAGAAACTGCTTCCAAACCTTTCTACTCGCAATATCCGTTGTCGTTTGGTTCTATTTATAGCTTTATGGAACCCGCACAGCCCGAAAAAGTAACGCCTGTTTTTCAGACTACCCAAGCATTGGTAAATGGAAATTATAAACCCGGCGAAACAAAAACAGCAAAAGGATTTATTATTTGCTTAGCAAAAGCGGCAAAGCATATCGATAAGATTATTGTAAACAACCAAGAATTTGGAACGAACAAGTTTTATGCTTGTCCGGCAAATTTATAAGTGGTAGTAATTTTACAAGACAACAATAAGAAGTAGATATATGGGTAAACTAATTCAATTATCTGAAATTTCTTGGGAACAACCATTCAAAGACAGAAGAAAAGAAAGACACTTATGGGGTGTCCCTAGAGCAATTTGGGAAAAATGCAATTTAAAAAACGGAACAAAACGTCTCATAAACATAAAATTCGAGGATAGATTTGGCATAAATGAAACAAGACTTTTTCAAATTACAAGCGGTGAAATCTCATTCCCCAAAGACTTCATTAATAAAATAGACAAAATAGTTACTAATAATCCTGATTCTTACTTTATTGTTACTATCTTAGACAACAATTTGACTGACGAAAATGCAGAATTAATATTGTCCAAAAATGAACTTGAACAAAATGAACTCGAAAAACATATTAAAAATACTTATAAATCAAGAGAAAAACTTATTGAGGAGTTAATTAACTCAAAGCCAAAAGAGGACGAAACCATAACTATTAATAGAATTCAATATAAACGAGATAACTACACTATTGCATTGATAAAGCAAGTTAGAGGTCACAAATGTCAAATCTGTAGCAAAGAAATAATAACGAAAGAAGGAACAAAATACATAGAAGCAGCTCATATTATTGCAAAAAGTGAAAAAGGAAAAGAAACACCTAGCAATATTCTATTACTTTGCCCAAACTGCCATAAAGAATTTGACCTTGGTGACAGAAAAATCATTTCACATAACAAAAAGGCAATTGAATTTTCACTTAATGGAACTATTCATAAAATAGACTTGACAATTAAATAAAAACTACTACCAACGGCTGGTTTGGCGTCATGCGGTGGGAAAATTTTCCAACGGAAAAGTTTTCCTATATTTGTTTTGGCTTGTCGCTCGCTTGAAATTTCCGGTGGAAATTTCCGCACGAACGGCAAGCCAGGTGGACGTTATAAGAAGTCAGCATCGAAATGTAAAGGCAATAAATCTTTAATACTTTTAAAAACGTAAACAGGACCGCTTTCTCCCATTAATATTACCTCAATATCTTGTTGGTGTTTGCATTCCGCTTCAAAGATTGTTTGCCTGCAAATTCCGCAAGGTGCAGCAGGTTTTAATACCGGATTTTGTACACTGCTGCAAGTGATGGCAATTGCCTTTATTTTTTCATGAGAGGCTAAAGAGGCGGCAGCACTTAGGGCAGTGCGCTCTGCACAAAAACCTATTGGGTATGCCGCATTCTCTTGGTTGCTGCCTTGTATGATTTTTCCATTATTCAGCAGCAATGCCGCACCTACATTAAAATTTGAATACGGTGCATAAGCCCCTTTTTTTGCTTCACGAGCTGCTGCTATCAGTTGCTGATATACTTCCGGTGCATCTTCAAATGTATCGTAGCCGGTATAATTGATTTCAAATTTTAGTTGCGATTTCATGCTTTTAAATTTAGCCTGTTTTTTAAGTGGATATTAAAGATAGTTTTTTTAACTAAATTTGCTTCTTATAATTATGAGAAATTATTGGTACGCATTACTCTTATTTTGTTTTTTTTCATCGTGTAAAAAAAATGAATCTAACCCACCGTCGGTAAGTATTGCATTGCCTATGGCAAATGATACAGTGTATCTTTCTGATTCTATTCGGGTGCAGGCAACTATTACCGATAAAAATTTATCCACGTATAAAATTATTCTTTACAATTTATATTCTAAGGCTTTGCTATATACCGAAGTAGGAAACGCAAGTTCCGGTTCGTTCGCCATCGACAAAAAAATCTATTTTACATTAAATGCAGATACTACCGCATATATGAATGTTTTGGGCGTGGACAAAAATGGAAACACAGGCGGGGCAGGGGTGCAATTTTTTATAAAAAACAACAGGTAATTTTATTCTGCCAATAATCTATCTACTAATTTACGTACGCCGATACTTGCCTTTTCGGTAATGTATTCTGTATTTTGTATATTTGAAATAGTCGGACGATTGGGATCTATAACATATTTAGGAACAGTAAAATCGGTGTAATGTATTAACCCGGCCGCCGGATATACCACTAAAGAACTTCCAATAACAATAAATATGTCCGCTTTTGAAGCTATTTTTTCTGCTATCGCCATCATAGGGACTTGCTCACCAAACCAAACAATATGTGGTCGTAGTTGTGCTCCTTTTTGGCATTTATCTCCGATGTTTAAATCGGAGTGCCATTCGTAAATCAAGTTTTCATCCAAGGTGCTTCGCACTTTTAATAGTTCGCCATGCAAATGCAAAATAGTTGCAGATCCGGCACGTTCATGTAAGTCATCTACGTTTTGTGTGATGATTTGCACATTATATTTGTCTTCTAATTTTACCAGTTGTTGGTGTGCGTCATTGGGTTCGCATGTAAGTAGTTGTCTTCTTCTTTGGTTGTAAAAATCTAATACTAATTTTGGGTTGCGTTGCCAAGCATCAAAGGTTGCAACCTCTTCAATAGAATAGTTTTCCCAAAGACCGTCACTATCTCTAAATGTTTTTATTCCGCTTTCTGCACTTATGCCTGCGCCGGTTAGTATCACTATGTTTTTTTTATCTTTCATAAATTTGATATGGCTTTAAATGCAAAACCCAAGTGTTCAATTATATCTGATGCGATAAGGCTCTCCATGCTTTGAGTTTGAAGTGCTAAATCGCCCGCTAAGCCATGTATATATACGCCGGTAATTGCTGCATGAGTGGGAGTGTAGCCTTGTGCCAGAAGCCCGACAAGTATTCCGGTTAATACATCGCCACTGCCGCCTGTAGCCATTCCTGCATTTCCCGTAGTGTTAAAATATACAGACCCATCAATATCCGTAATACTGGTATGTGCTCCTTTTAAGATGATAATTACTTGATGTTTTTTTGAAAAATCTTGCTGTAGTTTTAATCTTTCAAAGTTATTGCTCCATTTTCCAACTATTCTTTCAAATTCCTTTGGATGTGGGGTAAGTATGGATTTTTGAGGAAGATATTTTAATATCGATTTTTGTACGGATAAAATATTTAGTGCGTCAGCGTCAATGATTATTGGTCTTTTGAGTTGTTTTATAAATTTTACAAATGCTCGTGATGTTGTATTGGTGGTTCCTATTCCCGGACCAATGGCTACCGCAGTATAGTTGTCTGTATTGGGAATTGTGCTGATTTGCTTTTGTTGTTTATCGGTCATGCACATTGCTTCCGGAAATGCGGTTTGAAATACTTCATAACCGCAAGTTGGAATATATGCACTAACTAAACCTGCACCGCTCCGCAATGCCGATTTGCTTGATAGTATTGCAGCACCCATTTTTCCATAACTTCCAGCAATAATCAAAGCATGCCCAAAAGTACCTTTGTGAGAAAACTTAGGACGTGGTTTTAATATAGCGGAGATGTCTTTTCCTTCTGTTAAAAAATAAGTTGTAGTTACCTGTTGTATGAAATCGGGGTGCAGTTGTATGTTTAATATTTTTAAACTGCCTACGTTATTACTGTTTTTAGGAAAGAGAAAAGCTAATTTCGGAAATTGAAAAGTGTACGTTTTTGTAGCATTTACAGAGATTCCGGTTGTATTTTTATCTGCAAAAAGCCCACTCGGAGTATCTACTGCTATTGTATTTTTGAATGCTCTTTTATTTATGGCATCGATAATATTAAACGCTAATGAGCCTTGCAGAATGGGCTTATTCAAGCCTGTTCCAAAAATTGCATCTATGATAATGGTGTCTGGTGAAAGTTCTGAAATAAAATCTGCGGATGTTATTTTGTAGATGCTCTTTTTATATTCCTTTCGTAATTTTTTTAAATTATGCAGGCAATCTTCAGAGTATTTTTCTGATGGGAAAATATATGCATGCACTTCGTATTTCTTTGCAGCTAACAGCCGCGTAATAGCCAATCCATCTCCGCCATTATTTCCACTTCCACAAATTACACGTATAGCTTTATTCTTGTCTGGGTACTCTTGAATAAACTGCTGCACAAAAGCATTTGCGGCACGTTCCATTAATAGGATTGAAGATATGGGTTCCTTTAAGATTGTATAAGCATCTGCATCTCGTATTTGAGCGGTATTTAATATTTTTATCATTTTATCACTCGTTTTATAGAATGCAATTGGTGCGAATACGTTTGCATTTCTTCATTGTAAATACCTTTTTCATCCAATAGGTCAATTCGTACTTTTCCTGCCGCATGTATGATTTTTAAGGATTTCTTTTCTTTCATGGCAATGCCTACGTGTATGATTTTCCCATCTTTATTTTGAAAGAAAATTAGATCATTAGAAGCAATATCTTCAAAAGCAATTTTTTTTCCTTGTGTAGCTTGTTGATAGGCATCTCGTAATAGAAATATATGATGGATTCGAAAAACAATTTGTGTAAATCCTGAGCAGTCGATACCCATAAATGTCCTTCCACCCCATAGGTACGGAGTATTTAAAAATAATTTTGCAGTATGTAAAATTGTGTTGTTGTTCGTGGTTTCAATAAAATCAATAATGCTTCCGGCCGGAAAAAAGAGCTTATCCTTTTTATAAAAGATAGAAGAAATAAAACGTACGTTTTTAATGGATTGTTTTTTAGCGGTGTGGATTGTCCATTGTTTATTGTCTATCCACCCTTCATAATTGTCGTGATGTAATTTTATTTTACTCCATTTCTCTTCTTGTAAAAGAATATCAAAAGTTTCGCCATAAATTATTTGATTAACCATTTCAGCTCGGTCGGATGGCTCGCTGCGCATAGGAACAGATGACAAATAACAAACTCCTTTCATGTGTATATTTAATGCATGAAATTAGTACATTATGCTTGTTGTATATCAATAAAAATTAAAATTCTTAACTTTTTTTTAATTTGCTATTGACAATATGAAAATTGTTGCGTAAACTTGCATTACATAAAAACCCCATGTTTCATGTATTCTTCATATCGCACTTTGCGAAGACTCATTCGGTCTTCTAAAGAGAACTCTTATAGTATTATCATAGTTCTGGCTCTTGTATTTGGAGCAGTAACTAATGTACACGCCCAGTTGGCAGCTAACTTTAGCATGAGTAAAGACAAGGGCTGTGCGCCTTTATATGTTACTTTTACAAATACCTCCACCGGCAATCAAGATAGTTGTTTTTGGGATTTAGGGATAAATGGTAATACTTCCGATAATTGCAACCCGAGTGCTATTTTTAATCAACCGGGTACTTATACCGTTAAACTTACTATTTTCAAAGGAGGTCAAACTTCTTCGGTTTCTAAAACAGTAACTATTTTCAAAGATCCAACTTCAAAATTTGATGCTACACCTCGCTCTGGCTGTGTGCCATTTGATGTGCAATTTAAAGATTTATCGACCGTTGGTGATGCACCCATAAAAAGTTGGTTGTGGGATATGGGTGATGGTAGAACGGAAAACACACAAAGCCCTTTACATACCTATACCTTTAGCGGAAACTTAGCTGTTTCATTGATTGTAACAGATGCAAACGGTTGTAAAAATACATTAACAGTAAAGGATTTTATTCAAAAAGCTACTCCTCCAACGGTAGATTTTACTACTAATAAAAACCAATCTTGTTTGATTCCCTTTCCGGTAAATTTTCAAAGCACAGTTACCTCTACCTCACCGGTTACTTATACTTGGAATTTCGGAGATGGTGCTACTTCTTCTACAGCAAATCCTTTATATAGTTATAATGCTCCCGGAACGTATAATGTTTCGCTTACGGTAAAAGACCAAAATAATTGTACCGCAACAAAAACTATTGCAAACGCAATTAAACTTCAAAAATTTACAGTAAATGCAAGCGTGCCGACACCAATCTGCACGAATGTTTCCGTATTGCCTTCTGTAAGTTCCTCTTTATCTCCAATATTTTGCAATTGGAATTTAGGCAATGGCACTACATCGTCTATTGTATTCCCTACAATTTCTTACGCTACACCCGGAAAATATACAATAAACATGACGGCTACAAATGCGGAAGGCTGCCGAGATTCCATGACGCAACAGGTGACTGTAAATTTAGCTCCGACTGCTGATTTTGCGGCTGACCAATTAAAATCGTGTAAACCATTTACCGTTAATTTTTCAAATGCATCAAAAGATGCGGCTACTTATAAATGGATTATCACAGGCCCGAATGGATTTTTTACTACTTCTACCAATGCCACACCTTCTATTAGTTTGCCTAGCAATGGTTCTTATGATGTAAAATTAATTGCTACCGCCGCAAATGGATGCGAAGATGTAAAAAATATGCCGCAATATATTTGGAT